>Ga0180732_1002268_pt1 | contig 10477 bp, 10 predicted proteins | sample KR11_01MetaG_FD_148674 | JGI IMG/M metagenome (GOLD analysis project Ga0180732, IMG submission 148674) | Groundwater microbial communities from the Olkiluoto Island deep subsurface site, Finland - KR11_0.1 MetaG | ecosystem: Environmental > Aquatic > Deep subsurface > Groundwater | place...
GTTGGGCAGCATTAATACCGTCTTGCCGTACTTTTCTTACTGCCTGAGAAAGGGTTAATCCAAGGCGAATTTTTTTATCTCCTGACATTTTGGCATATCTTTTCAGTAATGAGATGCTTTTCATTGCCCCCCCTAGTTGATATGTTCCGTAACCGAAAGATTGAATTTGGGTTTAGTCTGCAGAGCATAAAAACAGTATTTGAAAGTTTTGAGCATCAAACTGCATTTGCTTAATAAAGGGAAAGATTAGAGGTTTTTTGCCAGGCACCCTCTGTGGTTATTTCTTTTGACTGTGTTTTTGGTAAAAAAGGTGCTAATTCTACCATCGCCTTCTCATACGAAACCTTAGCCTTCTCAATACTCTCTGAAGCAGTTTTTTTTACTTTTTTTGTTGACGTTTCCTTAGTTTTGGTAATCTTCATAATTTTTATATTACAGTCTATTATATGCGAGCTCCGTAAGAATACTGCCTATTTTCAACGCATTTAGTAACTTGAGATGACACAAAGTTATTAAGCCTTATATATAGCTCGTAAGCAGGTATCCATATTTTATTATCAATGGTTAATCTTTCAATTACAAGCCCACAACTTGATGCTCTATCACTATCAACTAAACGACCATGCGCTTTTGTTTCCTCTGGTGTCAAAAACATTTTGATTTTGTCTTTTATTTGAACCTCGGTAAGAGATGGCATCATGCCTGCTTTTAATGCTCTCACTGCAATATCAGCAGAAAGAGAAATGGCAACTTCAAATTCCTTAATTTCCCTAGCATCATATCTAGCAAGCTGTTGAAGATATGGTTGCAGGTTACCTTTTTCTTTTGTTGCTAACTCAAAAAGTTCTTTATAACTTGCTACGATATTAAATAGTGAGAACCGTTTTTGACGACCGTCTTCAAGCAAGGATAGTTGTGGGTCAATCGGTCCAAGCTCAGAAGCAGGTCCCATAAAAATCTTGCTCGCTCCAAAACTTACCATTGTTGCCGCTGATTTAGCCTTTCCTGGAACAATCACCCAGTACTCACCAGTTCCACTATACTTTTTACAAATGTTAATTATTCTCTCGGCCGCTAAGCCGCTACCACCTGGGGAACTTAATAATAGCGCTAAACCTTTACTTAAATCCATCGTTTGTAATAGGGCTTCAAGCATATCGGCATCATCATCTCCTAATATCACAGGAAACTTGAAGCTAGTGAAAAGAGAGACAACGGGTCTATCAAGCTCTACCTCTAATGCTTGAAATATCGCTTTTCTAGTTTCGTGAGATTGCCCTTGCTCGTCTAATACCTGACCAATAACAGGTTTTCTACTTATTGGCATGGCTGAATTGTATCATAATTTGATAGAATATGATAAGCAAACATAAGTATTGAAAATGTAATGAAATATTATGAACGGTAAAGAAAAAATCTATTTTCTTATTGGTGCGATTGATGAGGCTCGGGCTATTACTCCTTCTGGTCAATCAATAATAATAGACCCAACAAACGACCTCAATCGAAACTATAGAGAAATCGAATTAATTCAACTGTTTACAAAATTGGAAAAAGACGAACAAGTATTGAGGGTCTTAAAAGTACCACATAGGATAAAAGATATTGATGTTATTGAAAACCTTGACCCCTACGACCACGCCGATGACGGCTGTTACCACATAGAGCTACTCCCTGCCTTTGACAGATATTACTTAAAAATTCAACAAGAACTGGAATATCAAGAATTTACTGGCAAAAAACCAGCAGGTATCAATACGAAGCCTAGCACTGGTTCTTTAATGACGTATGAACAGAAGCTTGAACTTATCGTTAAGGCAGTAATAGAAGCAAGGAAAGCAACTCGTAAAGGTCAAACTACTATGCTTTACTTAAACGCTACAAATGGACTATGCCAATTAGACAGCGAAGAAATACGTAATATCCTCCTACAACTCCAAGATGAAAACGCTCTGAAGCTCAATCCAAAAACCAATAGACTCCTACCTCTTAGCCAACAGCCGACCAACCATGGCTATTTCTTGATAGATATTCTTGACGGTTTTGACAACTGGTATGAGAACTACCTTATGCGACAAAAAACTGGACTTGAGAATCTAGACTACATCAATATGCTTAGAATTTATGATGTTATATTGGATATAAACGAACAAGTCCAACTTACTAATAAAACTAGCGTATCAATCCATCTATTACCTTCACTTATACGGTTTAGTACGCTTTTTCCCGCCGACACAATCGGAATGAGAGATAAATACTGCGAGACAAGGTGGGATAGCCTCAAGTACCTCAAAGAAAAAGGGGTCATAGACGATTTTAAATATAACACTGCTTTTCATCGCTGGGACACGATAACAACTGTCTCTTTGAGATTAAGTATGTTTGACGAGTTTTACCAAAAAATAAAAGACGAGTACGTAAAACGCAATAAATCTGCTGATATTAAAGAAAAAAAACCTTACACTGAAAGTATAAAAATAGACCCAAAAAAAGTAATGACTAAAGTAACCTACAATGCCCAAAAAGGCGAGCTAGACATTGAAGGCAAAAAGGTCAAACTCAATAAAGACAGTTTCAGGACAAAACTACTTGAGTTATTACTCAAAGACGACAAGAGCCGTAAAAAAGAGTGGTCTTGGGACGAGATAATTGAAGAAATTGAGGATACCAAAGATAAAGAAGCTACCACGGAAAACAAAAAGAAGTTTTATCCCGCTTGTGATGGATTATCCAAGTTTATAGCTCAAAAGATAGGCGTTAACGATTTACTTATTTTCAACAAATCTACTGTTCAGATTAACTCCAAATACCTCTGACTTCACGCATAAGCTAACAATTAGCTAACTACAATATAACTTCAGCTCACGCCTCATTTAATAGACTTTGCTTCATGGAAACGAGCAAGGTTACAAATTCCACAGAGCAAAGCCAGACACAGCCAATACAAGGGCGTGTTTTACCCGCTGATGACCTAAAGCGACTAACCGACTTCTTTTCAGTACTTATTCAAATTGACAGACGAGTAAATAAAAATAAAGACGTATGAGAAGCAAAATTAGCGAAGTCCAAATTGTACCAGTCAAGCCAAATAATGGCTTAATCGGCTTTGCAAGCTTGGTATTTGATAATTGCCTATATTTGGGCTCTATCGGAATTTACACACGACCAGAGGGTGGGTATCGCCTGACCTATCCTACCCGTAAGACAATTACTAGTAATTTTAATATTTTCCATCCAATAAACAAGGATATAGCAAAACTTATAGAAAAGGAGGTCGTCGGTAAATTTGAAGATGTAATGAAATATGATAGACACGATAAAACTGATGCTGGGTAGAAATATGTTTTTAGTCAATAATTTGGGATTGTTTCAAAAAGAAAGACAAAATGCCTCGAGGGGTTATTTTACATTAGTGCAAAACCCTACAAAGACAGAATTAAAAAATGGCATTTATAAGCCACGATTGACCATAACTAACAGATTTAATTACTCGGGAAGACAAGAAGCGACATTGTCTATAGAATTTTCTGCTTCAAAGCTACTATATGGCAATAACTTTGATGAGCTAAAAGATGAGAATTTTCAACACGTAGCGGAATTATTGCATATAAAGCTAAAAGAAATGGGTGTTTCTATTTTTTGGGAATTGCTTATAAATGCTCCTGTTTCTGCCATTCACTATTCAAAAAACATTCCACTTACTGACGGCACTACTCCATATCACTATATTAAAAAAATAAGCGAAGGCAATTATAAGTTATCCTTGCAGACAGATAAAGCAAACTATAGGAACAATGGGCAGTTATTCAAGTTACATGTTAATTCTTGGGAATTGGCTTTTTATGATAAGTTGAATGAACTTAATCTAGCCCGCATAAGCGAGAAAAACAGTATTGAAAACGATAACGCAATACAACTTGACCTTTTTAAGGATAAAACCATGCGTAAACCATTTGAGGTACTACGGATGGAAGCAAGGCTAAATACGAGGGCTAAAATAAAACAAGTATTGCAGGAAATAGGAAGGACTGATGAGCTTACATTTAAGAGCCTTTTTAATTCGCAGATTTCGCAAGCGGTATTACTCCATTTTCTTGACACAATAGAAAAAGCACGACCAGTGCTCTTGGATTATAAACCTAAACAATCCACTTCGCTTTTACCAGATATTATCGTAAATAATCCCAGTCTTAGCCCTAAAAAACAGATCATGCTTTACGGACTAAAGCAGGCAATGGACATGTATGGCATGAGGGAATTAAGAATAATGCTTGGTAAAAAGGAAAATAGAGAATGGTATAGGCTTGTTGAAGAAAGCAAGCAAATAGTTTTACCTAAAACTCAAGACACTTTTCGGACAATACGCAATCACTTGACCAGTTTTGAGCCATTAAAACTACTTGACTTTCAAGACGAAATGATAAACAATGATAAATATAATTAATATGACAGAAGAGCAATACTATTCTATTGAAGAAGTCGCTACAATGTTAAAAGTTACTTATCTAACAGTTTATAGATGGATACGAAGCGGTAAGCTAAGGGCAATTAAAGCCGGCAAACAATATAGAATTAAAAAGGAAGAATTAGATTATTTTACCAAGTTACGTATAAAATAAATTATGGCATCACTACATTTCAAAGGAAAATCGGCAGTATGGAATCATCATCTCTCCGTACCATACCATACCCTTGAGAAAGACAAAGATTCTTCACTGAAAGGCAAAGATGATTCTAAAAACTTAATCATCGAAGGAGACAATCTACTCGCTCTCAAAGCACTACTCCCAAAATATCAAGGTCAGATAAAGTGTATCTATATCGACCCGCCATACAACACAGGAAACGAGAGTTGGGTTTATAACGACAATGTAAACAATCCGCTCATTAAAAGCTGGATTGGACAAGCAGTCGGCAAAGAAGGCGAGGATTTTACGAGGCACGACAAGTGGCTTTGTATGATGACTCCTCGATTGAAAATCCTACGCGAGTTACTTACAGAAGACGGGGCTATTTTTATTAGCATTGATGACAACGAAGTACACAATCTACGTCTTTTGATGGACGAAATTTTTGGACAAAGCAACTTCATCGCTTGCATTGTTGCCCAACTCAATCCTAGAGGTAGAACGCTGGACAAGTTCTTGGCAAAAACCTATGAGTATATACTTCTGTACGGAAAAAATGCCGATTTAGAAACCTGCATAAATCAGATTGAAAAAGAAGGCGACCTTCTTAATACATATAACAAGAAAGACGAAAAAGGAATATACAGAGAACTAGAGTTACGAAATCGTAACCCTGTTTTTAATCGAGCAAATCGCCCGAATCTTTACTATCCGATTTTCATCGACCCGAAAACTTCAAAAGTTTCTTTGAAAAAAGACAAAACATACACGACCGAAGCATGCCCTGTAAACTCGAACAATCTTGATGGTTGCTGGACTTGGGGCAAGGAAAAAACTGAAAATCAAAAAGGTGAGCTTGTCGGTAAACAAGTTTCCACGGGAGCTTGGAGAGTATACAGAAAAGATTACCTTGAAAATGAGGAAGGCGGTGTTGCTTCTACTAAAGCCAAAGCTCTTTGGTTGGAAAAAGAGATCAATAATGAAAATGGAAAAGAGGAATGTAATGATCTTTTTGGTACTTGCCCCTTCGATTTTCCAAAATCAGTTGATTTAATAAAAAAATGTATAAAGCTCGGTTCTGGTAAGAATGACATTGTGCTTGATTCATTCGCTGGTTCAGGTACGACCGCACAGGCAACTCTTGAACAAAATAAAGACGACGAAGGAAACAGAAAGTTCATTCTTGTAGAAATGATGGACTACGCAAATACAGTTACTGCCGAACGCGTGAGGTTGGCTGAAAAAAAGTATCATTACGGAACTGGCTTTACTTATTTCAAGCTTGGCTCGCCCATTGATGCGGAAAATATTCTTTCAGGTAATCTCCCGACTTACAGTGAATTTGCAAAATATGTATTTTATCTCGCAACAGGACAGGCATTAGAAAAAGAAAACAAAATCAGTGAAAAAGATTATTATGTTGGATCGCTAAATAGCGAATCGATTTATCTTCTTTATAATAAAGATGTAGAGGAACTCAAAAAACTAGCTATAACTCTCGATTGGGCTAAAAAAACAAACGAAAAAAATAAAGGTTACAAGATCGTCTATGCCCCTGCTTGCTATCTTGATGAAGAATATCTTGCACAGTTCAATATAATTTTTGTCGGCATTCCGTATAATCTTTTTGAAAGGGCTTAATCTTCATGATCCTTAAAGAATACCAAGTAAAAGCTGTAGATTCGATAAAGAATTTTTTTAAAACACTTGAAAAAAATCAAAGCGTTGTTTTATCATTACCCGAATCAGTACGTAATACAGTCAATTATGTTGGGCTTACTTATGACGACAGAGATTCGATTTATCAAAGCTTTGTCGATAGGCCAAGAACAGGCACAGGCAATATGTACCCTCGTGTGTGCATAAAGATTCCTACGGGAGGCGGTAAGACACTGCTTGCGGTTGAAACAATTCGCGCATATCAAAGTACACTTGCGAAGAAACGTACTGGGCTTATTGTTTGGATTACCCATCGAGACCAAATCTATCGACAAACCATTGAGCACCTTCAAGATAAAACGCATATTTACCGCCAAATGCTTGATCAGGTAAGTGGCAACCGAACGCTCATTCTCGAAAAAGGACAACGAATAAGGAAGCAGGATGTCGAAGAAAACCTTGTAATTTTAATGCTAATGATTCAATCAACAAATCGTACTGATTATTCCAAGCTTGAAGTATTCAAAGACAATGGAGGATTTACTGATTTCTTTCCAGAAGACAATCGTTTTGACGAACATAAGAAATTGATAGATACAGTACTAAACCTTGATATTATACCGAGTAATATGCTTGAGCAAGCACTCATAAAAACTAGTTTGGGAAATGTTGTACGCATTCTCAATCCGCTTTTTATCGTCGATGAGTTTCATCGTATGTGGAGTGATAGAGCACAGAATACACTGAATGGCTTAAATCCGGCACTTGTTTTTGGACTTTCAGCCACGCCAAAAAAAGAAATGAATATACTCTACAAAGTCTCGGGGCGACAGCTTGAACAAGAAGAAATGATAAAACTCGACTTGCATCTTTTCCCACCTGTAACAAGTGGAAACTGGCGTGAGATGATTGATAATGTAAAAGCTCGCCGAGAATTACTTGAACAGAAAGCAGATGAGTTGAAAGGCAATCAAGGGACATATATTCGCCCAATTTCTTTATTTCAAGTTGAACGCACAGGCAAAGAACAGCGAGGGACTGGCTTTGTGCATAGCGAAGATGTTCGAGAATACTTACAGGATATTGGAGTGCCGAAAGACCAAATAAAAGTAAAATCAAGCGCCTTAAACGAAATAAAAGAAGAAAAACTACTTTCTTCTGATAGCGACGTACGATATATAATTACTAAAGAGGCTTTGTCAGAAGGTTGGGATTGTTCGTTCGCATATATACTTGGAATCATTCCAAACTCACAATCGAATACTTCGATGACCCAGCTCATAGGCCGTATTCTGCGACAACCATATGCAAGCAAAACAGGCATTCGGGAACTTGATGAAAGCTATGTTTACTTTAATGAAGGCGACACACAACAGGTGCTTCAAAAAATCAAACAGGGCTTTGAAGATGAAGGACTTGGCGACTTAATAACAGGTATTCTTCCGAATGGAGGAAACAATGAGATTACAAATCCACCCCGACAAGTTTCTATTAAGCAAAGTATTCTAAAAAATAATCCTGAATCTTTATATCTTCCACAGTGGACTATTAAAGACGGCATCGGCTACAGAAAACTTGTTTACGAGATAGATATAAAACCACGCATTGATTGGCAAAAGCCTAACTATACAAAATGGCTTGAAGAAACACTTATCCCTTCCATTGGTAAATTGTCTAATTTACCTCAAGAAATAATTTATGGACTTGAAGGCGTGGTTGATAAAAGAGATTCATCAGAAACTCTAATGCAGGGCTTTGATGTACAATACATTACTCGACGAGTTTCAGAAATTATAGAAAACCCTTTTATAGCCTATGAAATTACTCAAAACATTGTTAGCGATTTTATAAGCCGTAAATCAAAAGAAATACTCGATAAACAAAGTGGATTCATAGCAAACGAATTTGTAAAATATCTAGAACTTTATAAAAACGAACAAGAAACAATTATCTTCGACCAACTCGTTAATGATAACATACTAACATTATCCCTTTCGAGCGATCCAAAAATCGGCTTTGAACTGCCTCGTAAAGATTGGCTAATTCCGTCAGAATTTGATATGCCGTACAAAAATTCACTTTATGAAAAGGTTGATGTGAAATCTCTTAACTCTCTTGAAAAACAGATTGCAGAAATTATTGATAATCAGCCACACGTTCTTTGGTGGACAAGAAACAAAGTAGGCCGAAGTTGGTATGCGATACAGGGTTGGCAGAAAAATAAAGTTAGACCAGATTTTATTGTTGCTCGAAAAACAGAAGATAACGCACTTGAAATCGTCTATGTTCTTGAAAGCAAGGGCGAGCAATTACTTGGAAACAAGGATACGCAATACAAGAAAAACCTCTTTACTGTTATGAATAATCAGAAAGAAAGAATTGAGCAGATACAAACCCAAACAATAAAATATAAATTGAACGATAAGTTTCAATTTGAGTTTGTTGAACAAAGACAAGAAGAAGCGACTATCAATCTTCTGTTTAATTCAAACTCTATAGTATGAAATCAATAATAATCGCACGGGTTAGCACGGAAGAACAGAAAGAGGCAAATAATTCTTTACCTGCTCAAATTGCACGGCTCAAAAAATATTGCCAAAATAAAGGCTTTGAAATTATAAAAGAGGTAAGCTTTGATGAAAGTGCTTATAAGGAAAAGCGAAACGATTTTGATGATATTCTTGACTTTATTCTCGGACAAAAAGAAAAAATAGCTGTTTGCTTTGATAAAGTTGATAGGCTATCTCGTAACATTTTTGATAAAAGAATAGGCGACCTTTACCAGAAGGCATTGAAGGACGAGGTAGAACTTCATTTTGTATCAGACGGACAAGTTATCAATAGTCATTTATCAGCGGTAGAAAAATTTAATTTCAGCATAAGTCTTGGTCTTGCTAAATACTATTCAGATGCAATAAGCGATAACGTAAAACGAGCGCAAGAACAAATGCTTAGAATGGGTACTTACCCTAGCAGACCGCCCTATGGTTACAAAAGAGAGCCAATAAGCAAAGATAAGACCGAGATAGTTATAGATGGCTTTACTTCAAAAATAGTCAAAAAAGCCTACGAATTGTATGCTACGAGCAGTTATTCAATGGACTTACTACGGAAAAAGCTCAATGAAGATTATGGCGTTACTTGGTCGCATGGCTGGACAGACAAAATCCTCAAAAACCATTTCTATTATGGCGTTATGACATGGAATAAGAAGCAATATAACCACAAATACACACCTATCATCACAAAAACGCTATTTGACCAAGTACAACAAATTAAGGCGGGATTTAATAAGAAACGCTTCAAATATGCAGGCTTACCCTACGCATATCGGGGTTTATTGCGGTGCGGACATTGCGGGCTATCTATAACGCCGGAGAAGCAAAAAGGACACGTCTACTACCATTGTACGCAGTACAACGGCAAGCATGGAGCGGAATGGATAAGAGAAGAAGAAATTACCAGCCAGATAGGAAATGTATTTAAGAGTTTTCAATTACCCGAGAATGTTTCGCAACAAATTATTGAAGCATTAAATGATACGCATAAGAGCAAAATAGATTTCAGGGAAGAACAGTATAAAAAGCTTACAAGTGAACATGAAATATACAGTAAAAGAATAGAGAAACTTTACATTGATAGATTAGATGGGCGTATTACTGAAGATCAGTATGACAAATTCTATCAGTCCTTTCGTGAACAATTAAGCGATATTGATACACGTTTGGCTATGCTCCAAGAAGCGGAAGATAACTACTACATCACGGCTAAATACCTTCTGGATTTGGCTAATCGGGCGTATGATTTATTTGTAAGTTCGGAAGTTGAGGAAAAAAGACAGTTAATCAAACTTGTACTTCAGAACCTTCGATTGGAAGGAAAAACAGTCCGATTTGAAGCTATAAAGCCATTTGATACACTACTCGCATACAATGATTGTCATCCTAAGCTCCCCCGCGAGGATTCGAACCTCGAACCTTGAAGTTACAAAAACCCTTTTGTTACCAAAAGGCTTGGACTATCTCATCACCATACCTTTCGGTTTAGGTGGCGGGCGCTTAACGGTGTATTCTCACCTAGTCTCTGCACCTTCTCCGCTGAGCGGAGCTTGGCTCAGGATTAGTCGCCTGAGGCGACCGTTCCCTGAATTCACCCACTTATCATCCCGATATTTCTATCGGGAGCTGCTA
>Ga0180732_1002269_pt1 | contig 10477 bp, 12 predicted proteins | sample KR11_01MetaG_FD_148674 | JGI IMG/M metagenome (GOLD analysis project Ga0180732, IMG submission 148674) | Groundwater microbial communities from the Olkiluoto Island deep subsurface site, Finland - KR11_0.1 MetaG | ecosystem: Environmental > Aquatic > Deep subsurface > Groundwater | place...
TAACATTCTATTAGTTAATTATACCTCAATTATTTACTAAAGGCATCATTATGAAGCTAAACATCTCTCCATAATCGGCTTTTTTGTCACGACGATAGGAAAAAAAGTGTTTTTTATCACATTTTGTACAGAAAGGAAAATGATCAATGTTTTCTTTTTTTATCCCTTTCTCCAACAATAATAAATAATTAAGAAGGGTCAAGTTTAGATGAAGTTTTCCATGTCGACGGTGAAAAATTTTATCAGAAAAACCATTAAATTCTTCTACAAATTCGTAATACCTGTTATCATCGACATCATAGCAGCATTCGCCAATTGACGGTCCAAGAGCAACTTTTATAGAATCGACATTCGCCCCAATTGATGCCATCCGATCAATCATTTTCTGCGCCATCCTTTTCATACTCCCGCGCCTGCCAAGGTGGGCGATTCCGATTGTGCCTGATTTTTTATCAGCAAAAATTAAAGGACTACAATCACCAGTAATAATTGTTAAAATTACGCCAAGTTCTTTTGAGATTATTCCATCTGTTTCTTCTATTTTTTCAATTTTTTCATTATCTTTACTTTCGAATACAGAAATATTAGTTGAATGAATTTGTTCGGGAATAATAATTTTTTTATAAATAATATTATTATAATTAAAAAAGTTTAAAACATTTTCTAAGTGCCTGGCATCTCCAATCTCTTTCGTTCCAAAACCAGCAAAAAAACGATTATCATTAATCAAAGATGAAGAGAAGATTTTTAGATTGGAATCGTATGTTATCATATTTTATTTAATAAAGCTTTTCTAACCGCTTCATATTCATCCCAGGGATATTCTGTTTTTCCCCGACATAAACTATTTTCATGAGCTTTTCCGGTTATTACCAACACGTCATTTGTTTTAGCTGTTTTAACAGCCTGATTAATGGCTTCTTGGCGATCAAGAATGATTTGATATTTTTTATTCTTTATTCCTGAAGCTATCTGTTGGCAGATTTTTTGTAGATCTTCGGTTCGATAATCTTCTTCCGTGATAAAAATAACATCAGAAAATTTTAACGACGCCTCACCCATCAACGGTCTTTTGGTAAAGTCCCGTAATCCAGCCGAACCAAAAACATGAATTAACCGGCCATTTTTCTTCAAATATTTTTTTCTAATCTCTGGAAGCAATTGCAAAAGTGCATTAGGCGTGTGAGCGAAATCAATAATTACCTTAAAATCTTTGTCATATACCAGGTCCAGTCTTCCTTTTGGCAATTGAAACGTCTTCATAGCTTTTAAAATAGTCTCATTAGACAAACCTAACTGTTTACAAACCGTATAAGCTGCTGAATAGTTATATTGGTTAAATTTAGTCAAATCAGGAATTTTTTTAATTACATTTGCTATCTTATTTGTATTTTTTATACCAATTTTTGACATCTTTAATAATTTTAATTTTGTTTTAGCATAATCTTCAAAAGTTTTGTGATAATCTAAATGTTCATGAGTAATATTGGTAATAACTCCAATTTCATATTTAATCCCCCAAACCCGATTTTGATCTAAAGCGTGTGAAGTTGTTTCTAAAACAAAATACTCGTCATGATTGTTAACTGCTTGCCTTAATAATTTTTGCAGAGTAAATGAGCTGGGGGTTGTTACATGAAAACCAGAAGCAACAACAGACGAAATAAATGAGACTTTTTTCCCAGCAGATTTTAAGATGTGAGCAATTAAATGAGTTGTAGTGGTTTTTCCGTCGGTTCCGGTAATACCAATTACCCTAAGCTTTCGACTGGGAAAACCATAAATAATATTAGCTAGAATGGCTTGGAATAAATGGTAGATGTTTTTTAGTTTTTGCATAATTTTACTGTGTTGGACTTATATTATAATATACTATAAGTTCTTTTGCGATTTCAAAAAATAAAGGAGCGGCCGTCTCCGATCCCCAAGGTGATGATTTTGGCTCTTCCAGTATCACCAAAGTAATAAATTTTGGTTTGTCAGCCGGTACAAATCCAATAAATGATGCATTTGTCTTTGAGGGATCATAGTGGCCAGAGATGGCTATCTGAGCCGTACCAGTTTTTCCTCCGATTTTATAACCCTTTGGCTTATCCCAGACAGCTTCAGCATTTTCTATTGTTGAAACTAGCATCTGTTTTATAATGTCTGATGTTTCTTTAGAGATGACCTGTTTTTCTATTTTTGGTTTTATAATACTCTCCTTTGTTTCAGAAACAATTTTGGAAACAACATAAGGTTTTAGTAAATATCCTCCGTTAATTAGACTCGAAAATGCCCTTATCATCTGAATAGGAGTGATGGCTATTCCCTGACCAAAAGTCACCGTGGAATAATCAATTGGATACCAAGCGTTTTTGGGTTTAAGATAAGCTTCAGCTTCTCCTTGAAGATCTATTCCTGTCAAATTGCCAAAGCCGTATTTTTCTAAATACGAATAAATCTTGCTGTTTCCAAGCTTTTCTCCAACCCAGACCATTCCTACATTGGATGATTTTTCCAAAATCCTTGTCATACTGATTTTTCCTTCATATTTATCATTCCATGTTTTTATTGTATAGTCGTCAATTGTCACTGGTCCATCTTCATTCATCTGGGTGTCCGGTTTCACTTTTTTCTCATTTATCGCTGCTGCCATTATTAATGGTTTGAAAATAGACCCTGGTTCGTAAGCTGAGGAAATGGCTGAGTTTTTAAAGTAATTCTCAGAAAACTGATAATATTTTTCTTCATCATAGTCAGGTAAACAACTTAAAGCGATGATTGCCATTGTATAAGGATCTGCGACAATCACGCAACCCTGCTTAACTTGATATTTTTCTATGCCGGTTAATAATTTTCTTTTTACAATTTCTTGGACTGTTTTATCAATGGTTAAAACTAAGTCTCTACCGTCCTCTGCTTTGACCCGATTTTGAGTGCCAATATAAATCGGTCGGCCAATTATATCTCGTTCTGACTCTAAAAATCCAGGCATTCCCTTTAGGTCTTTATCATAATATCCCTCTAGTCCAAAATAGCCAATATCTTCACCGTTATCATCCTTTCCGACAAACCCAATTAAATGAGCTGATAATGATGCTTCAGGATATAATCGTCTCATCTGATATTCAAAACCGACTCCAGGTAAATTTATTTTTTCTATTTCATTTTTTTTATCGTCGGAAAGACCGTTTGTAATTATCTGATAATCTTTAGTTTGGTCTATTTTAGCCTCAAGTGAGGCTTCTTCCATTTCTAATTTTTCACTTAATAAATGAGTTAGTTTTAGTTTATCAGTGATTTTTTTCGGTTCCAGATATAAAAGATAGCTGTTTTGATTTAATACTAGGGGATTTTTGTTAATATCATAAATTTTTCCTCTCTCCGGTGATAGTTTTACCGTTTTTAAATAAAGATCCTTATCCGGTTTAAAAGGAAATAAAATCTGAATAAAAAATAACCTGCCAATAATGACCAAATATAAACAAAGAAATAATACAAATAGCAGTTTTATTTTCATTATTAATATTTCAAAGCAACATTCAATTTTTCCAAATAAGTAGGCGCATTTTTTTTAGTAAAACCTAAAAAGGGAGCCATTTTCTCTGCAAATTTTAATGATGATAAATCAGAAACTTTTTTTTCTAACACTAAATTTCCTCTATGTAACGCACTAATTTTATTTTCATAATTATTTATTTCATCACTTAATTTTAAAGATGAACAAAATAAAAAAATATTTAAAAAAATTAATGCCCCAATCATTAAAGGAAATATTATATTGATTATTTTTTTCATAATGTAATAATTCTTAATTTGGCGCTTCTCTCGTAAGAAGGACCAAATTTATTAACTATTGGTTTTTTTTCCAAAAATTTAAACTGATTATTTTTTACAAAATTTTTAACGATTCTATCTTCAAGCGAATGAAACGAAACTACTACTATTCGACCGTCTTTTTTTAATATTGAAACCGCCCCAAATAAACCTTTTTTTAAATTATTGAACTCGTTATTTACTTCAATCCGTAATGCCTGAAATATTCTTCGATATATCCGGTTATCTTTCTCTCCTGCGACCCGATCAATAATATGAACTAAATCCGATACGGTGTTAATTTTTCTAATATGACGGCTCTTAATTATTTCCAAAGCTATTTCTTTTGATCTTAATTCTTCAGAATTCTTAGCTAATAACTGATAAAGATCATTCATATTTAAACTGTTAACCAAATCTGAGGCATTTTTTTCAATATCGTTATTCATTCTCATATCCAAAGGTTCATTCAGCTTCTTATAGGAAAACCCCCGGCCGGATTCGCTTATCTGCCCCATCGACAAACCTAAATCAAAAACTACTCCGTCAACCGGAAAAAAGTTATTTTCTTTAGCAATTTTTTCTATATCGGCAAAATTCCCGTTAACAAAAATTATGTCATTCCGAGCGTTAGTCGAGGAATCTTTTATTAAGATCCCTCCACTTCGGTCGGGATGACCCGCTTTACTAATCTGATCAATATCCCAATCTATCGCCAACACTTTTCCCCCGCGTTTAACTATTTCCCTACTATATCCTCCTTCACCAAAAGTCGCATCAATATATAGTCCGCCTTTTTTTATATTCAAACTTTCAATCGCTTGTTGTAAAAGTACTGGTGTGTGCATATTCTTTCCACTTTTTTTCATCCCAAACTTCAAAATGATCGCCTACGCCGATAATGGTTACTTTTTCTTTTAGTTGACCGTACTCAAGAAGATTTTTTGGGACGACAAATCGACCTTGTTCATCTATCTCTATATAGACTAATGAGGAAAATATTGACCTCCTGTTTTCCATGTCGCTCGGTTGAAGTAATGAGGGATTTAACAATTCAGCGGCTCTTTTTTCCCAATCATCTTTGTCATAACCAGCCAAACAAACGCCAAAACCTTTTGTCAAAATAAAAGTGTTGCCTTTTAGAAGTTCACGGACTTTTTTTGGCAAGAGCAAACGGCCCGAACCTGAGAAATTGATTTGATATTCACCAAAAAACACCATATAATTCCATTATTAACCAAATTCAGCAGGTTGTCAAGCGCATTTAACCATGAATCACCCTCTCTCCACCTCCGAGGTGAGTCGTAGCAAACTAGGTTCAGTCACCCTAAGGGTGACCAGGCATTTTTTTATGAAGCAAAAACTCTTTTTTCTAGGGTAGTAACTCTGTAATCTAATCGTTTGTACTGTTCTGACTTAACTATATTTTCATCTTTTATATCCTTATACTGCTTTGCTAACCAATCCAGAGTTTTTAAAATACTATCAAGCATTTCAAGTTTTTTGTCAACTTTTTCAAGCTTCTCATCCACTGACTTAAATCGTATATCAACATAACCTATGATTTTAGAAGTATTTTTGACTATTCCTTCATCTAATTTTTTATCAAAATATTTTTTAGTAACATCTAACCTTTCATCTAAGTACTTCTTTGTAACCAAATCATTATCTTTATTTTTTTTATTATTTTTCATAACTTTAATAATACCATAAAATAAAAAGTCAATAGTTTCTCCACCTCCGAGGTGAGTCATAGCAAACTAGGTTCAGTCACCCTAAGGGTGACTAGGCATTTTTTTATGAAGCAAAAACTCTTTTTTCTAAAGTTGAAATACGATTATCTAGTTGACGATACGATTCAGATAGTAAAATTTTTTCCATTTTTAGTTCTTGATATCTTGCACCAAGCCAAAGTATCATAAATAAAATCTTTTTTGCTTTCTCTCTGCTTTTTTAATTCTTTTAAAATCAATTTATCCATGAATAAAATATTACTATAAAATAAAAAGTCCTGACTTACGCAAAAATTTCATAAATTGACTTTTGGTGTTGAGTTTTTCCTATTCCAACAGGGTTTTACCTTTTTCATTGGGACACTGAATTAATCACTTCATAGTCAAATAACTAAAGAATTATCTTGTGTCATTCCCTCGTAGGAGGGAATCCAGTCTATAATCACATCTTAAAAAGGTATGTTTAGCTTGGATCCCCGTCTTCACGGGGATGACAAGAATATTGCCAACTTCTAGGAATTCTTTACGATAAAAATGCGATGAATTTTAACTAACAACTTTATTGTATAATTTAATCGTGGAAAAATTTTTCAGCAATACCAAAAACTTTATCTTTGCCAAACAAAAAAGCATCTTTTCCTCGGCAGTTCTTTTATCCTTTATGATTGTTCTGACCAGCCTATTCGGCTTTCTCCGTTATCGTATCCTGGCCGGTTATTTCAATAAAGAAGAACTTGATATTTTTTTCGCCTCTTTCCGCATCCCCGATCTGATCTTTGAAATATTAATTACCGGGGCATTGACGTCAACTTTTATTCCAATTTATGTGAAGTATAAGGACAGTAAAAAAGAATTAAGCGAAAACATATCCTCAATAATTAATCTCATAATGATTTTTTTAACAGTATTTGTCGTTATTATTTCTATCTTTATTGATCGACTGATTCCAATCCTCACCCCGGGTTATGATGCTTTGAAAATGGAAAAAATTATTAATTTTTCCCGATTATTACTCTTAGGCCAGCTGCCTTTTTTCGTCATGGGTAATTTTTTAACCGGCATTGGCCAAGCCAATAAAACTTTCTTTCTCTCAGCTTTAGCACCCATCGTTTATAATCTTTCAATTATTATTGCCACGGTTTTTTTCTATCAACCATTATCTTTAGAAGCTCCTATCTGGGGAGTAATAATTGGCGCATTTTTTCTTTTTATTATTCAAATACCGCTCCTTTTTAGTTTTGACTTTTCTTATAGTCTAATCTTAAAAAAAACCAAAGGATTAATGGAATTTATTAAATTAGTGATTCCCCGGGCATTTACTGTCATTGTCGCCCAGATTGATGCCACAATTGATTTGACCTTAGCTACATTACTTGGCGGAGGAGCTTATACGGTATTTTATCTTGCTCAACACCTACAACTTTTACCTGTCTCTGTCATTGGGGTTGCTTTTGGTCAAGCTTCACTTCCTTATTTAACAGAAATTTATCAAGAAAAAAAGTTTGATGAATTTAAAAAAATTATCACCGATTCTTTACTAAACATTCTTTTTTTGACTATTCCGATTGCTTTATTTTTTATATTTGCCCGCACTCCTTTAGTACGGCTTTTTTTTGGAGGAAGTAAATTCGACTGGGAAGCCACTGTTGCGACCGCCACCACCCTGTCCTATTTCTCAATCGCCCTTCCTTTTCACAGTATTTATTATCTTTTGACTCGTTCGTTTTACTCCCTTATGGATAGTAAAACCCCCTTCTTTATTAGTATTACCGCCGTCTGCGTTAATACAATTCTTAGTCTGTTGTTTGTTTTTGTTTTTCACTTGCCCGTTTGGTCACTGGCGATTTCTTTTTCTGTTTCAATAATTATTAACTCAACAATATTATTCTTTATTCTTTGGAAAAAAATATCAGGATTTAACTATAAATATATTTTTATAGAACTTGTGAAAATGATGTTGGCCGGTTTTATTGCCTCTTTTATTTCTTATTTTCTATTAAAGCTTTTTGACGGATTAATATTTGATACCAGTCGTACTATTAATGTATTTTTTCTATTGTTTGTTATTGGAATAATATTTTCTTCAATATATTTATTTATTGCCTGGGTAATTGATTTAAAAGAAATTTATCTTTTAAGCCGATTAATTACCAAGGCTCAACAACTCCAGAAAAAAATTACTGGCATTTTTATTCCATATGAATAATAAAAAAAACATCAGTCAAGAGCTAAACATCGCCATACAAGCTATTCAAAAAAAACTTGTCGGTAAAAAACTTACTTATCATGAAGTATATGCAATAATGGATGAAATCGCCCATAAAAGACTTTCTGATATTTTAACTACATATTTCGTTGCTTCATCTTTCAAGGAGGGCTACACTCCAATGGAGCTGTATCATTTTACCAAAGCCATGGTTGAAACCGGAAATCAATTAAAATTTAAAGGATTAGTAGCTGATAAACATTCCGTTGGAGGAATCGCGGGAACAAGAACGACGATGATTATTGTCCCGATTATTGCCGCAGCTGGGTTTAAGATACCGAAAATCTCTTCAAGAGCGATCACCTCGCCTGCTGGGACAGCCGATGTCATGGAAGCGATTGCCAACGTTGATTTGAACCAAAAGGAATTAATTAAACAGGTTGAAACTATTGGCGGGTGTATCGCTTGGAATGGTAAGCTTGGAATAGCTCCGGCTGATGACATAATCATTCGCGTTGAGGAGCCTTTATCTTTTGAATCTTTTGATAAAGTGATTATTTCTGTCATGGCCAAAAAAGTAGCGGCTGGAACTTCTCATTTAGTGATTGATTTGCCTGTTGGAAAAACTGCCAAAATTCATCATTTTTCCGATGCGGAAAAAGTGGTTAATAAATTTAAGCACTTGGCTTCTCATTTTGACATAAAAGTCACCTTTGATATTAATGAAATGCTTGAGCCGGCCGGTCGTGGAATTGGTCCGATACTTGAAGCTCGTGATGTCCTTTACATTCTTGAACAGAAACCGGAAAGACCGTTGCGACTTGAAGCAAAAGCATTGCGGCTGGCAGGAAAACTTTTAGATCTTTGCTATAAAGATACAAAAAAATCACCGGCTAGTGGAGGTGAAGAAGAAGCTAAAAAAATTCTTGAATCAGGCATAGCTTTAAAAAAATTCAAAGAAATTGTTGCTGCCCAAAAAGGGGATAAAGACATTACTTCTGAATCCTTGATACTGGGAAAATTCAAAAAAGAAATTTTGACCTTACATTCTGGTAAAATTAAAGATATTGATAATCACAATTTAAATACCATAGCAAAAATTTTAGGATCATCTAATGACAAAAAGGCAGGAATATATTTATTGAAAAAACTTGATCATTCGGTTTTCCGTAAAGAACCAACAATGATTTTGTATTCTGATGATAAATATCGATTGAAAGAAGCAGAGATGACTTTACAAAATTTACCAATATTTAAAGTTGAACACTAATGTCATTACGAGGATCCGCCAGCTGGCGGAGACGAAGTAATCCCGATTAAATCGGGATTGCTTCTCCCGCTTAGCGGGATCGCAATGACAAAAATTAAATATGAAAAAAATATATATATTATCAATAGTAATCGTTTTAATTTTCGTTTCATTTTACCTTTTTTATAAAGAAGGTTCTATGTGTCAACAAAAATAGCCTTGCTTCGACCATATTTGTCGTTAATCCAGGCGAGCCATTAAATACAATCGTCAATAATCTGTCTAAAGAAGGCTTGATAAGAAATAAAATTATTTTCTACTTAATTGTTAAGCAGTTGGGGATTGAGAGAAAGATTCAAGCCGGAGATTTTCGTATCTCGCCAAAAATGACAGCAGCAGAAGTTGCAAAAAATTTAACTCATGGAACTCTTGATGTCTGGATAACTTTAATTGAAGGAACAAGAAAAGAAGAAATGGCTCAAACAATTTCTAAAGATTTAAATATTCCTGAAACTGAATTTATTAAAGTTGCTACTGAAGGATATCTTTTTCCTGATACTTATTTAATTCCTACTACTGCTACGGCTGAATCGGTTGTTTCAATTTTAAAAAATAATTTTGATAATAAATTTAGTCAGGAACTGCTCGATCAAGCAAAAAATAAAAAACTAACAGAAAAAGAGGTGCTAATCTTAGCATCACTTGTCGAAAGAGAAGCCAGACAACCAGCTACCCGACAAAAAGTCGCCGGTATTATTTTAAAAAGATATTTAGCTGACTGGCCGTTGCAAATTGATGCAACGGTGCAATATGCCCTCGGTTATCAGCCAAATGAAAAATCCTGGTGGAAAAAGAATCTAACTGAAGATGATCTAAAAATTAACTCCCCTTTTAATACTTATAAAAATACAGGGTTGCCGCCGGAACCGATCTGTAATCCGAGTCTGACTTCAATTGAGGCAGTTATCAATGCCGACCCAAAGACTCTCTACTGGTATTACATTACCGACAAAAACGGAGTTATGCACTATGCTGTCACCCTCGAAGAACACAATAATAATATAAGAAAGTATTTATAATTAATGTATGTCTCCAGGCTGCATATCTGAAGGCTCAACAACTGATCGTCTTTTAATGACATCACGGGGTTTGGATCCTTCAGCGGGACTCACATATCCGGCCGCTTCCATCTGATCAAGAATTCTGGCTGCCCGAGCATAACCGATTGAGAGCCGGCGCTGAAGAAGAGAGGCCGAAGCTTTATCATGTTGCATGATAATCTCTATTGCCTGATTAAATAAAACGTCGTTTTCTCCTCCGTTGACATTCATCGTCCCTGACACTCCGGATCGTATCGTCACTGCTTGTTCTGTCACCTCTTCAGTGTAGTGAACTTCCGGAGTCTGACTTTTCAAAAACTTAACCAAATTAACCACTTCTTTTTCAGTAATAAACGGTCCTTGAATACGGACAGGTTTGGCTTTATCGGGA
>Ga0180732_1002270_pt1 | contig 10475 bp, 6 predicted proteins | sample KR11_01MetaG_FD_148674 | JGI IMG/M metagenome (GOLD analysis project Ga0180732, IMG submission 148674) | Groundwater microbial communities from the Olkiluoto Island deep subsurface site, Finland - KR11_0.1 MetaG | ecosystem: Environmental > Aquatic > Deep subsurface > Groundwater | place...
CCGGTGCATTGGCAAGGCTGTATTTTATGGTCTTTTGCGAGTCGGTCTCGCGCCTGACTACCAGGTGCCACTTACGGACGGACTGTTTTTTGTCGAGCCAAACCCAGACTTGCCGAGTGAGAAGGTCCACCTGGAGCAGCCCTTTCGTGGAATCACGAGTGGTTATTCGTTGCCAGGCATCTTCAGGTTGACCGGCAGCCCATTTTGCCACCGTCGTCCTGGGTATATCAGTCTTGTATGAGGAAGGCGATCTTCCTTTGGACGCATGTCGTTCAGGGATGTATGGCCGGGGATCTTCAAGATAAATGGACTGATCCTTGTGGACATCGGCAACAAACTGCTCGCCCTCGTCGTCAAGGGTTTGGAGGAATTGTGGTTCCTTGCCGTATCCACCATCCACTCCGATCCAGGCATATCGTATGCCCGTGGATCTGGCATGGCGAATAATATCAAGGGCCAGTTGCGATTTGCTTTTAAACTCGATATCATCCGGAACACCGGCGGACTTGCATCGTTTGCGGTCATCTGTCCACTCCTTGGGGAGGTAAAGACGACAGTCGATAATCGTTGCCTGCACCCCACGAACCAGCGAGGCATAAACGCCGGTCTGGCAATTATCAACCTTGCCAAGTCGTCCGCACCATTGACGGGCAACACCGACAGACTTTTTCCCTTTTTTGGGCAGACTGCTTTCGTCAATAACAAGAGCGGCATCAGGACTGCCACCCAAAAGACGATCAGCATCCAATGCCACCTGATCCATTACTGGACGGTGCGCCCAAGGGGAATGGGTAGTAAGGTGGTGCAATGATTGATATTCTGTTTCCAGGCAGCAGTGTCCGGTTTGAAAATTGCATACAAAAAAATTTACCCGTGAGGTCCTTTTTTTCTTGACAGTGAATTGAAAAAAAATTGCGTATTTCCTTGAAAGGTTCAATGATTTTAAGGAGATACGCGATGGATTTCTGCTAAATTTACTCTCGCTGGCACATGGTGCCAGAACAAAAACAACTCATGGTGCCAGTAAGGAATATACTTCCAAACACACCGCCACTTCAATCCAGATGCAATAAACCATTGGCAATGAACACCGAAGAGTTACTCAACATCTTGACCTATTAAAATCTGCAAGAATATTCTTCAGGTCGGGAACTGATTCAGGCCCTGCAAGAAGATGAATACGCTCGCGATCTTATTGCCCCTGCTGGCGGCATGCGTCATTCAACATTCTTTGACACAGTCAATGATCGTGGTGTAGAGCAGCTTCTGTATGTGTTTACTCAACTGCAAAAACAGGCAGGGGCTGTTCTCCCAACTCAACATGCCAATCTTGGCAACCTGGTCGCCATAGACGGATCTCTTGTAGATTCTGTATTATCCATGCACTGGGCGGAGTACAATAGCAGCTCCAACAAGGCCAAACTGCATCTTGGTTTTGATCTGAATCATGGCATCCCTCGCAAATTATTATTTCTGACCGAAGGCAAGGGGACGGAAAGACCTTTTGTCAGCAGCATTATCGACCCTGGCCAAACAGCGGTACTGGATCGTGGGTATCAGTCTCATCCCCTTTTTGATAAGTGGCAGAAGGATGGATGTCACTATGTCTGCCGGATCAAAGGGAATACGCAAAAAGAGGTACACGAAGAGTTTCCTCTTCCTGACAATGCCCACATCTTCAGTGATGCCAGAGTGTTACTTGGCACGCCCGGCGTCAACCAAACTCAGCAAGCTGTTCGGCTCGTTGGGTATATCATTGACGACAAAACTTTCTGGATCGCCACCAAGCGTTTCGATCTCACCGCAAAACAAGTGGCACTTGTTTATAAGCTTTGCTGGGACATCGAGAAATTCTTTGGCTGGTGGAAACGGCACCTCAAGGTCTATCATCTTTTTGCCAGAAGCAAGAACGGCCTGATGGTACAAATACTCTCGGGGCTTATCACCTATCTTCTCCTGGCAATTTACTGTCATGAAAAACACGGGAAGGCAGTATCCATTGCCCGTGTGCGTCAACTCCGTAATCTCAGATTCGCAATGAGGATTTACAACAGGCCACAGCATACGGCACAAGGGTTAAAAGAAGCCAGCTACAAACGGCTGCTTAAAAAATCACATGCAATTTTCTAACCGGACACTGCTGGTTTTCGGGACGACTTCGGTCGTCCGTTCTACATTCTTGCGAACAGTCTGCAAGAGCCCGCTCAGATATTGGAGCGACTGTGTGACAACTGAACGAGTCTTGGTGACGAAGAATTTTTTGTAACGCTCATAAAAAAGACAAAATGAGACCGACAGGTCCGTGAGTGGTCGTTTGCTGTCATTTTTTCTCCTATCAGTCGGGATTTTTTTGGGTTGTCATGTGGCTCATTTTATCTCCTAAGAATTGATGAAAACCATACAGCTCTTATAGCATAAAATAACAAGTATTTCATGATGTTAAATCATATTTTAATGTGACAACGTAGAAATAAGTTCTCAATATAAAATTGAACTGTTGCCCTCATAAGCCATCTGGTAAATATTGATAACATCGTCCAGGGTTGGCTTGCGTGGATTATTCTCAACAGGACGGGTCACGGTTAAGGCAATTCTGGCCATTTCGGGGAGCTGATCGACTGGAATATCCAGATCTTGCAGGGTTGCCGGAATACCCACGTCAGCATTTAATTCAAACAGCGCCTCCACGCATCGCTCTGCCGCCTCTCTGGTTGTCATCTCTTCAGTCTTTTTGCCAAGAACCCCGGCCAAAATAGCAAACTTTTCCATGTTGCCGATGAGGTTGTATTCAACTACATAAGGAAGCAGCACTGCGTTGGCAAGACCGTGGGCTATGCCAAACATGCCACCCATGGGATAAGCCATGGCGTGGACCAGACCGACGCCGGCTGTTGCCAGGGCCTTGCCGCCTAAAAGACTGCCCATGAGCATGGCGGAACGAGCCTCCAGGTTGGTGCCGTTGGCATAGGCCTTCGGGAGATTTCGGCTGATCAGATCGATGGCTTCCAGCGAATACATTTCGGAGATGATATGGGCCTGGCTGGAAGTGTAGGCCTCAAGGGCATGAGTCAGGGCGTCGATGCCGGTATAGGCGGTGACCTGAGGCGGCAGGCTGAGGGTCAGCGCTGGATCGAGGATGGCTGCTTCCGGATAGAGCGGGGCGCCATTCATGCCACCTTTAGAGCCTGTCTTCTCATTGATAAACACGGCGGTGAATGTCACTTCGGCACCGGTTCCGGCCGAAGTCGGGATCATAATCTTGGGAGCGCCGGCTTTTACGATCTTGTCAAGGCCGAGATAGTCGGCAGCCTTGCCACCATTGGTGAGCAGTATCGCCACGGCCTTGGCCACATCCATGGCTGAACCGCCACCAGCCCCGATCACACAGTCGCAGCCTTTGGACTTTGCTATTTTGTATCCTTTGTCAGCGAGTTTCAGGCCCGGCTCTGGATCGATGTTATCATAAAGAGTATAGGGTATGGCAGCGGCATCCAGAGGGGCAGTTATCTGACTGGCAATCCCGGCCTTGACAAGGCCTGGATCAATAACCAGAAAAACATTAGTGCCATTAAACTCCTGAACAGTTCTGCCTAAGCTGCTGATGCAGCCAACGCCAAACTGGATGCGGGTCGGCTGGGTAACGGTGAAAGATTGTGAATGATCCATGAGAGTAAGTTGTAGGGTAAAGGTTGAAAGAGGATTATTGATTCTTTACATGCATACAGCTAAACAGAAAAAGAAGAAGTTGGAAATAAGAAAAAAGCTATTACCCCTTAAAAAATTGATACAGAATTTATCTTTCATCTGTTATCCTTCCAACTAAAATTTTTTCCCTTCAACCTCCAATTTGCTGATGAGCGTACCTACAAAAATTATTCTGGCCAATCCGAGAGGATTTTGTGCCGGTGTCGTGCGGGCCATTGCCACGGTGCGACTGGCCCTTGAACAATATGGGCCTCCTATTTATGTTCTCCATGAGATTGTTCATAACAAGCATGTTGTTGAGGAGCTGGAGGGACTAGGTGTTGTTTTTATGGTGGAGCTTGCTGAAATCCCTCCAGGAACAGTCTGTATTTTCAGCGCCCATGGGGTTTCAGTGACAGTTGAGCAAAAGGCGCAAAGTCTTGGTCTGCGAACTATTGATGCCACTTGTCCTTTGGTGAGCAGTGTGCATCGGATGGTGGAAAAGTATCATGCCGAGGGATACGATGTCCTGATTATCGGTCACCATCGGCATCCGGAAGTAGAGGGTGCTGCAGGCCGGGTAGTTGGTAGGGTGCATATTATTGCCTCTGAGGAGGAAGCAGAGACTGTACGGGTTGTTGATCCTGAACGGGTAGCCTATGTCACTCAGACCACCCTCAGTCAAAACGATATAGCCGGGATCAGGAAGAAATTGGTACAGCGCTTTCCTGCAATCAGAGGTCCTCTTTCAAATGTCTGCTATGCCACGGAGAATCGTCAGAATGTAGTAAAGGAGTTAGCGTTGAAGACGGATGTCCTCTTGGTAGTTGGTTCTAAAAGCAGTTCCAATTCCAACAGGTTGCGTGAGGTCGGAGTCAGGGCGGGGATGACAGGATATCTAATTGATGATGCGTCTGATATTCACCCGGAATGGTTACAGGGGCATGCAAGTGTGGGAGTGACGGCCGGGGCCTCCGCCCCTGAGCGTCTGGTGCGCGGGGTTGTCCACTGGTTGCAGGAGTATGGGGCAACTGTTGTCTGTGAGCTGCCGGGCAAAGAAGAGCGGGTCTCTTTTAAACCGGCGGTGCTTAGGGAATAATTACGAATTACGATTTGTCTCATTCGTAATTTTTAATTCGTAATTTTTTCACTCCAGCGTTTCCCGGATACGGGCCATGGCCTTCTCCACATTGACCAGGGAGTTAAAGGCGGAGAGGCGAATATAGCCTTCGCCGCATTTTCCAAAGCCGGCACCTGGAGTGCAGACCACGCCGGTTTTGTTCAGCAGCATATCAAAAAATTCCCAGGAGTCGCCTTTGGCATCTATCCAGATGTAGGGCGCGTTCTCACCACCCACAAAGTCATAGCCAAGGGTTGTCATCTCCTGTCGGATGAGATCGGCATTGCGCATGTAATAGGCAACAAGTTCTTTGGTCTGGACCTGTCCTTCTTCGCTGTAGACGGCCTCGGCTGCGCGTTGCACTGGATAGGAGACGCCGTTGAATTTGGTGCAGTGACGGCGGTTCCACAGCGCATGGATTGATTGCCGGTTTCCTCTGGAGTCAAAGGCCGTGCATTCCTTGGGTACTACAGTGTAGGCGCAGCGGGTGCCGGTGAATCCAGCGCTCTTGGAAAATGAGCGGAATTCAATAGCCATCTCTTTTGCCCCTTCGATCTCATAGATGGAGTGGGGTAGGGATTCGTCGCGGATAAAGGCCTCATAGGCGGCATCAAAAAGGATCAGGGCTTTTTTCTCCTGTGCGTACTTTACCCAGTTGCTTAACTCCTTTTTGGTAATGGTCGATCCTGTGGGGTTATTTGGGAAGCATAGATAGATCAGGTCTACGTCTGTAGAAGGCAGGTCTGGTACAAAATTATTAGTCTTGGTGGAGTCAAGATAGACCAGGCCCTGATACCTTCCTTCTATAAAGTCACCGGTGCGACCTGCCATGACATTGGTATCCAGATAGACCGGATAAACAGGGTCGGGGATGGCCACTTTGATATCCTGAGTGAAGAGCTCTTGGATATTGCCGGTATCGCACTTGGCACCGTCGCTGATAAAAATCTCATCAGCTGTTATCTCCGCGCCCCGTGCCTGGAAATCATTTTTGGCAATGGCCTCACGCAGGAAGTCATATCCCTGTTCCGGGCCATAGCCGCGAAAACTGGCATCGGTTCCCATCTCATCTACGGCCTTGTGGAAGGCTGCGATACAGGCCGTCGGCAGGGCCCGGGTTACATCACCGATTCCCAGTCTGATAATATCTTTTTCAGGGTTGGCCTGTTGAAAGCTTGCCACTCGTTTAGCGATATTCGAAAACAGATACGAAGCCTGGAGCTTGAGGTAATTTTCGTTGATAGTGATCATGGGGACATTTTCCCTTAAATTTGTTATAGTAGATGAAAATTAAGGGCTTATCTTGCAGAGGGCCCTTAATAGAAGCTTTGAATATAATGGAATGGAAAATAGCTGTCAATCATCAAGATACCGGCACCCCTTGGATGTTTGATGATTGGCACAGGATTAAAAATGAGGCTACGATGACCCAGCAGACCCCACTAACTGTTTATCGGCAGGATTATAGCGCGCCTAAGTATCTCACCGATGAGATTACCCTTACCTTTCAACTGAATCAGGATGATACTCTGGTCACGGCCCGCTCTTTTTTCAGGCGTAACCCTGATCAATCTTCCGGAGACAAGTCCCTCTTTCTTGATGGTCAGGGTCTTGAGCTTGTGTCCGTCAGCCTTGATTCGACACTGCTTACGGCTCTTGAATATTCATTGACTGCTTCCGGAATACTGATCCATAGTGCCCCGAACACCTTTGTATTCGAGATCACGACCAGGATATTTCCGGATCGCAATACTGAACTCGAAGGCTTGTTCCGTTCCAGCGGCAACTACTGCACCCAGTGTGAAGCTGAGGGATTTCGCAAGATCACTTATTACCAGGATCGGCCCGACGTGATGGCCCGATTTACTACCCGGATCGAGGCGGACGTGCAAAGCTGTCCGGTCCTGCTCTCCAATGGCAATCTGATCGAGAAGGGCAGTTTGCATGCAGGGAGGCATTATGCGGTGTGGCAGGATCCTTTCCCTAAGCCCTCTTATCTCTTTGCTTTGGTGGCAGGAGATCTGGTCTGTCTAGAGGATAGATTTATGACCAGAGCAGGTCACGATGTTCTCTTGCAGATCTATGTTGAGGCCCGGAACCAAAGGAAATGTGACCATGCCATGCAATCCCTGAAAAAAGCCATGCGCTGGGACGAAGAGGTGTTTGGTCTTGAGTATGACCTGGACCGCTATATGATCGTGGCCGTCGATGATTTTAATATGGGGGCCATGGAAAACAAGGGTCTGAATGTCTTTAATTCTAAATATGTCCTTACCAGTCAGGAAACAGCGACTGATCAAGATTATCTAGGTGTTGAAGGGGTTATCGCCCATGAATATTTCCACAACTGGACAGGTAATCGAGTCACCTGTCGTGACTGGTTTCAACTCAGTTTGAAAGAAGGGCTTACTGTATTAAGGGATCAGGAGTTCTCGGCCGACATGAACTCACGGCCTGTACAACGCATAGATGATGTTCGGGTATTGCGCACCTTTCAGTTCAAGGAGGACAGCGGACCTATGGCTCATCCTGTTCGTCCTGATTCTTATGTGGAAATCAATAATTTTTACACCGTTACGGTGTATAATAAAGGGGCGGAGGTGATCCGTATGATGCATACCCTGCTTGGCGCCAAAAGGTTCCGCCAGGGCATGGATCTCTATTTTGCCAGACACGATGGTCAGGCCGTGACCTGTGATGATTTTGTGGCGGCGATGAGTGATGCGTCCGGGGTTGATCTGGAGCAGTTCAAGTACTGGTACAGCCAGGCGGGAACTCCGGTTCTGAACGTCTCTGAATCCTGGGATGGTCAGGGTGGAATGTATACCCTGACTGTTCAACAGAACTGTGCACCGACACCCGGGCAGGAGGAGAAACAACCTTTTCATCTTCCCATCAATATCGGTCTCCTGGATGGACGGGGTAATGATATGGTTGCGGCTGACATCTTGCTGCAGTTGAGGGAAAAAAAGCAATCTTTCACCTTTGCCGGCCTTGTAGAAAAGCCGGTACTTTCTTTCCTGCGTGGTTTTTCGGCCCCAGTTAAAGTCGAGCCGTTTCAAGGACGGGAAGAATTGGCATTCCTCATGGCTCACGACAGCGATCTGTTCAACCGCTGGGATGCCGCCAACCGGCTCAGTGAGTCTATTATTATGGAATGCGTCAATGCCTTGCATCAGGGTGTTGTTCCTGTCCTTGATCCTTTGTTCGTCCAGGCCGTGCGTCTGAATCTGCAGCAACAGGGCAATGATAAAGCTCTGCTGGCCCAGGCTCTGACCCTGCCGGCGGAAACCACCCTGGCGTTGCAGATGGAGATTATCGATCCGGATAATCTCCATCTGGCCCGGAGGTTTGTCAGAAATGAACTGGCCCGGCAGCTTAGCCAGGAATTTCTTCAGGTCTATGAGGAGAACAGAGAGGTAGAGGCCTATGTCTTGACTCCCGAGGCCATGGGACGCAGGAGCCTTAAAAACATATGCCTTTCTTTCCTGTTGTCCATGGATCCATTGCCTGCAGACTATCTGGATCTGGCGGTGAAACAGTATAAGCAGAAGGCCAATATGACCGACGTGATGGCTGCCCTGAGTGCCCTGGCCCATTGTCCGGTAAAACAGCGGCAGGAAGCATTGGCTGATTTCTTTCAACAGTGGCAGGGTGAGCCTCTGGTGGTTGATAAGTGGCTCACATTACAGGCCACCTCAAGTCTTGAGGATGCTCTGGATACCGTAAAGACTCTGCTGACCCACCCTGGATTTTCCCTTCATAATCCCAATAAGGTACGGGCCCTGATTGGCGCCTTTGCTACTGGCAATCATGTTCGGTTCCACGCAGTAACAGGAGCCGGTTATGCCTTTCTGGCCGAGCAGATCATCAATCTTGATCCTATCAATCCGCATATTTCCTCAAGATTGATGACCCCCTTTACAAGTTGGAAACGCTATGATACAAGCAGGCAGCAATTGATGCGGGAGCAGATGGAGAGAATCGCAGGTCAGCCTGGTTTGTCGGCTGGGGTGTATGAAGTGGTGCAGAAAACCCTGCTGTAGCCTTACAATGCAAAGAGAAAAAAATGTCGGGTATTTGAGTCTGCTAAGACTTATTGTAATGTAAAAATCGTATTGTAATGGATAAGATGACCTGAAGATGGAAAGAGGGTAACCATGTTATTTTTTCAGGAGCACAAACGGGCGGATGCAGAATAATCTTTTTATAATAACAATCGGGCTGACAGTGGCAGGTGTATTCTTTCTGCTCAAGTCCCTTGTCCCGGTCAGGGCTATTATCCAAAAGTTGTCGGCAGGAAATGTCCGGAATCGCTGGAAGCTTCTGGTCAGCCTTATTTTTATGTTTATTTTAGGCTATATCCTCTACGCCTTTCTTCGTACCCCTGACAGTTTCAATTCTATTTCCACTCTTATTGTTCCCGGGATATTTTTTAGCGGAGCTGTTTTTGTCTTTCTGGTCTGCTCTCTTTCCTTGAAAACAGCCCTTGATCTGCAACGAATTTATGTCCTTGAACAGGAAAATATTACCGACCCGTTAACAGGTTTGTTTAATCGTCGTTATCTTGATCGGCGAATTGTTGAAGAGTTTCAACGGGCCATGAGATTTGAACAACCTTTTTCTGTATTTCTGCTTGATATTGATCATTTCAAAAACGTGAATGACACTTATGGCCATCAAATTGGAGATATGGTCTTGAAGAAACTCGGTCATTTGATAATGGAATCTGTGCGCGAAGTGGATGTCGTGATCCGCTATGGTGGGGAAGAAATTCTGGTGATCCTGCCAAATACCAGAATCGACAATGCATTTGAACTGGCTGAGCGGTTACGCAAGCAGATTGAGGAAACGATAATAGAAGCGGCGGATTCTCGAAAAGGACAACCTGCCATCCATATCACTGTCAGTATTGGGGTTTCTGAATATCAGTTTTCTGATGGCTGGGATAACGCGGAGAAAGTTTTACAACGAGCAGACAAGGCTTTGTATCGAGCCAAGGATCAAGGTCGTAATCGGGTTTTTTCCAGTGAAAAACAAGACGAGCAGTGCTGACTATAGGCACTTCCCTTTTGGAAAAGGGGACAATACGTTCATACCCTTCCTTGTCGCTCTATCCCCTTTGATCCCTTCTATCTGGTCTCGATACCATTTCATCTCATGGCCTCTATTATCTCACTGACCGAGACTTCCTGACGATGGAAGATACCGGCCGTGAGTGCCGCCTCCACATTGGTTGCCCGGAAGATATTGACAAAATGCTGGGCCGAGCCTGCACCCGATGAGGCAATCACGGGTATAGATACCGCACTTCGCACCTGCCTGATCCGTTCATGACCAAAACCACTGTTGGTCACATCCTTGTCAATATAGTTGAGGAGTATTTATTATATGTCCAGCGGTTCACAGGTCTGGGCTAGTTGCAGGAATCGATATCTCAGAGGTGGCCTCTATCACTAGTACAGCGTATATTTTAAAGTTTCGGATATAGCCGTTTCAGTTTAATTCGCGCATCATTCGTGGTGAACTGCCAATCGACCTTGGTTTGACGATTATTCCGATCAGTATTCCATGCCATTACTTCAGATCGCATTTTCTCAATACAGTCAATTCGACCCGCAAGGCATTGTCGCTTTAAAACGCTGAGTTCAATCTCTGCTATATTCAACCA
>Ga0180732_1002271_pt1 | contig 10472 bp, 7 predicted proteins | sample KR11_01MetaG_FD_148674 | JGI IMG/M metagenome (GOLD analysis project Ga0180732, IMG submission 148674) | Groundwater microbial communities from the Olkiluoto Island deep subsurface site, Finland - KR11_0.1 MetaG | ecosystem: Environmental > Aquatic > Deep subsurface > Groundwater | place...
AAAGGATAAGGCAATCTCCCATTTGAGGAAACTGCAAAAGATGCCTGATCGAGTAAGCAAGTACTTCAGGCATCCGAAAATAGCATATGCTGCTTAACCATCGTATATTAAATTGCCGGGTTAATATTATGAAAATGAAGAATTTGATTATCATCGGCAAAATGGGAATTTTCTTAATGTAGAAATAATGTGCAATTCGATAAAAAGAAATAGCGTTTATCATTTTCAAGAATCCTGCTGATGTATTATGCTAATAAATTTTTTTATCACTTTATTGCTAAATATTTCTAAGAACTCGTGCAGGGTTGCCCACAACAATAACATTAGACGGGACATTTTTTGAAACGAGAGAACCAGCCCCAATGATACTGTTTTTCCCAATCCTTACATTACGAAGGATCACAGAATTGACCCCGATAAAAACATTGTCCTCAATAATTATTTCGCCCGCGCCATCATCTAAAGGATCTAATCGTTTTGCCGTGGCATCGTGAGAAAGGATTACACAACCAGAAGTTATTGTACAATTATCACCTATTATTACTTTTTCTCGCCGCACATCAAGTTTGGCGCTTAAACTGATCATTCCACCATTACCTATCTTTACGCCTGCCCTACGGTAAAATGACTTTTTCATAAACCGTAGCATATTTCCCAAATGGTGAATAAATTTTCGTACTACGTTTGATAGCATAAAAATCCTTTGAAAAGTAACTCAGGTATAAAACCAATTATGAAAATACGTTTAAGATTTTAAATCTAATCGCCCCTCGATTATTTCCAATAATCTATTCACTCGTTTATCAAATGATAATATTTGCCTGGCCACGTAGATGGAATCACTATGATACTCTGTCAGAGACTTGTTCCTGCCCAATATTTCAGTTACAACATTATAGAAGCCATCTTCTGAGTCATCACATAAAAAACCTATTTTGTATTTGGTGAAAAGAGGCATCATATCCCCTGTTGGATTGGTAATGATGGGCCTGTTAAGACAAAGATAGTCACCTATTTTATTGGGCCACCGCCCGTTATTTTTTATTGTATTTGTGAACGGAAGAACAAAGGCGTTGCAGGAACTCATGTATTTATTATAAAGCTCAAAGGTAGTCCAACCAGGAAATATTATTCGGTCTGAATATAGTTGAGTTAGGCCGATCTCATTAATATAATTTTTGTCGGTGCCAGTGAGCAGGAGAAAAACATTGCCATTTTGCTGCATGATTTTTTTCAGGGCAGTGAAAAATACCACATTATCATCATGATCGGAAGGACAGACATTACTCATTCCAAGAATAAAAGCATTTTGTTCTAATCCTAATTCGCTTCTTGCATGCTTTATATCATAATCGATTAGCAGATCGTTTTCCGCGCCGCCATAGAGCACGGTAACATTGTCTTTTTCTTTAAACCTTTCTTTAAGTGCTGATGAAATAGTTATGATCTCATCGAAATATCGTTTAAGTCTCAATTCAAACAAAGCATCATAAAGTGAAACTATCTTACCAAAAAAACCTTTCCGAGAATCGGCATAGCCGCCTTTGCCCAGCCATTCCCAACATTCATCTACTATAACAGCCTGTTTGAAATATTTACCGATTACAGCAGGAAGGAACTGTGCGGGCCGATGACCATTTGTCACCTGTATGGCATCATAATCATATTTCAATACCATGACACATTTAAAAATGGTGTCAATTATTCCAAATCCCCCTGAACGAAATTTACTTGGAAGAATCCCTGGGGTTAAATAAACAGTCAGCCTTTCACTATCATCTTTATATGCTCGGTACTTTGAGTTACCGGAAGGATAGATGAAAGTCACATCATGGCCACTTTCAGCAATTTTAAGAGCAGTTCTATACCTCACACGTGAAGACGCGCCATCTGTGTAACCTTCAACGAATTCTGATAGTATCAGGATTTTCATTGTTTCTTCAGTATTATCATATTTGTTTCAGCAGCCCAATTCCAATGGCGTTTCTATCCATTAACGAAAAGAAGCGAAGGAAGAATATCCATCCCTGTCCGTATTCTCAAGGGTAAGAAGCATTGGCTTATTTTCTAAATAGAAAGTTGCTCTTGTGCCCTCGTCTGATTGGGCAGTTCCATAAACGTTATCAGGTAGAAAATAGGCGATTATGGAGCATCTTTTATCTGTTGAAATTATTTTCTTGCCAGCCACCTCCAGAAAAGTTCCGCCAAAAAGCCCCGCTCCTAAAAGCTGATTATCTTTATAAAGAAGGATAGCTATTTCGCCATCAGTTTTTGTGTCTCCTATAACAGCAATATTCTCCAGTTGATTTTTTTGGATAATCAACTCTTTGGATTTATTGTGTGCAACAACAATTTTTGTGCCTGTTCTGTTGGATAATTTGTCGATTAGCGGTCGTTTTTCTTCAGCTTTGACAGGAAAGAGAATATTTAAAAAAGAAATATCTTTTACAGTTTTATTTGTGTCAATAGAAAGCATCCACGTCTTACGGGCTTTATCATCTACAGTTTCCCTTTTGTTGAATACCGCACCTTTATCAGAAATAACAGTGTATTGATAAAGAAAAGAATCTTTTCCATTATATGTAACCCATGGCTCAGTAATATTGAGAGGGACGCCGCTGACAAAATTACACTGTACGCTTAGTGGTCGTTTATTCAGAATTGAATCAAATACAATGTAATAATCAGGTTTGACATAAAGAACCGAACGTACAGCGTATGGTGTGTCTGGAGAAACAGCCCCGATCCACTCTTTTTTCCAGGGATCTTTTTTAATGAACTCCTGATCGTCATTGAATGACGCATCGCTCCTTGCATAGTTCAGATACTGCGAAGCCAAAAATGGCTTTATACTTTTCCTTGTGGCGCCGTCACGGTTATTTTTCCAATCAACTGTGATGGAGTTATGATTATAGGAAAGTGAAAGTCCCAACTCTTTATCCCGGGCATAGTTCACCCCCCGGTTTGTTAAATATCGTTCTCCAAAAGCTTCGAGAAGAATATCATTTTGCGTGTTATGTAAATGGTCACCTCTTTGATATCCCCGTTTCCATAAAGCAAACATTTTGTCACCCTGCTCAAACCCATCACGCCATAACAGTAAGCCTGAAGTTTCAAACAAATGTTCATTAGGAATCAAAGGCTTCGCCGGCGATATGTTTTTATTGATAATTGACCTGTAGTAGTGGCTGACCAACGAACTTGCCGATTCGATATCGGATGTTACGGCATATTGGTTGTATATCCAAAGAAGGTAAGGGTCGCTGATATAACCGGACCAGACGGCAAGGGCCAGATAGTTCGCGCCGACAGCGGCTTGCTTTACCGGATCATAAGTTAAGTATGTATATGATGAATCACCGAATGGAACAATTAGAGGATATTTTGCGGCGTTTTTTGCCGGCGAAGCATTTGAGCGCAAATAAAGGGCGAATAGAAAAGGATTGTGAGCGCCAACGGGAAGAAATTCGTCAACACGCATATCTATACTTTGTGCCATCGGAACAATTAAATCGCTCAAGACATCCAGTGTCAAAAGGTAATACCCGGGTGCAGCACTGACGCTTCCGTCTGCGGGAAAGTAGTTCTGCAGTAATACTTGCGTTGCTCTTGCTGTTTTAACATATTCATTCTTGTAAATTTCATTACCGGTGTGCTGATATAACAGCCTTGCGGAAAGATAAAGTGCGCCGAGGTACATGGCACCTTGATTAGAATACTGTAAATATCCCTGATTCCCATTATACTGCGCTTTATTCAGAGTCCAGTTACCCTGATTAATAATGAATTTCCTCAGCGGTTGCAGGCCATTGTTTTCAACTGCCTGGGCGATTTTTTCACGATCATTTTTACTCAACATTGTGTAGACAAGATCGTAACAGATAACTACCCTGGTTACGATAAAGCTTTCCTCCTCAGGCGCGGCTAAATCATTACGCGTCCATGATTTCATGTTTGCGAGATAGAGAAGCATTTTTCGAACTGCCTGGCCGCATTCCTTGTCCCCGGTTAATGCATAGGCAAAAGCGCAGGCAGAAAGATGCCACAGACCGGGTGGGTGTTTATATGCAGTATTATTTAAATCAAGATTTAGCATAGATTTAGCAATCGGTTGCCAATGCTGTCGCGGCTTATTGAAATGAAATTTGTCCGCTTCCCCGCCCCCTTGCGAATACCAATGCCTTATTTCTTCAAAATTTTGATGGTTTAAATACAGCCCCAGCGGAAGGCCGTCTTGGGACACAGAACCCCATGGTTCTGCATCGGCAAAATCAGTAGGGCTGCTTTGCGTTGTTTCCACGCAGTATGCATTCTGCACAAGCAGCGGAAGGAGTGTAATGATGAATACAACCTGTAGAAAGAAAATAGTTTTCTTCATGACCTTTCGCCTGAATATTTCACATGTTCAAAGTGAACGTTTGCGCCTGTGGGATTTTTTTTCTTCGGTAAATTTGTAAAGTGTTGTGCTTTTTGCATATCCGATCAGTGTTCCTTAAACTAAATGCTGATTAAAAGAGATCACTTATTTGCTGTTGTTTCGTGGTAAAACCTGTTGCACTAGTGAGGATATCTGCTCGACTCGCTGTTCCCATGTGTTGGCTCTGGCAAAATCTATCCGCAGCTTTCTTCTTTCGGATGTGTCTTCCTGGGCGGCACGAATTATCATTTTCACCCAGCCCGGTCTATCATGCGCTGCATAGAACCAATCATAGCCTATGTATTCTTCAATGGGTATGCCGACAATGGGCAAGCCGATTGAGGCATATTCCCAGAATTTTAACTGTGAGGCCTTCAACTCGACATCGGTCGGGCAGGCACACAATAAGGCAATATCGAAGCAGCGGAGATAATCGTACCGCTCTTCTTGTTTCTTCCGACCAAGGAAGATAATATTTTTTTTCCCTTGAATCTTTTCAAAGGCTGCTTTATCCCGTTCATAGATTCCGCCAACAAGCACAATAGTCCACTCCGGATGATAATCGGCCAGCCAATCCAATAGTTCAATGTCAACACAATCTTTATCAATTGCTCCCCAGTAACCGAGGACTAGTTCACCGAATTTAGGAAAGTCCACGGGCATGGTATGCGGACGTTGCTCACAAACATCCGGCATCGGACAACCATGCGGGACATAATATGAATGCTTATTAAAATGATTCTTTCTTTCCATATTAGGTTTTGCGTTAAAAATTGCCAGGCCAACTTTTTTCAATGTGCGAACTTCGCTTTTTGCAAATTGCTGACCATATGGATAAACTTCCCATGCGTCATGTGCTACGTATAGGGTTCGTTTTATTTCAAGACCATCAATGAATCCATCAAATAAAGGCGTGGATAAATAAAGCAAGGTCGGTTTGAAACCGCTGATTTTGAGAACAAACCGGATATTGATGCAAAGCAACCATTCAGTTATCTTTCGGAGTTTCTCACTATTAAATATAAAGGGTAAAGCTAATAGGGGTGTATATAGGAGGAGATTTTTTTTGGGTCTCCGAACCCGAAGCCATGACCATAATCGACTTATGCGGTTCCTATCCCGCGAGAGCGATAAAATGGACATGGAAGGATCTTCAATAATCAAGACTTCATTGTTGATCAACAAACGCTCAATTATCTGATGACGCCCCCTTTTAAGATTCCCCCAAGCATCGGGAAATACACAAAGAATTTTTTCACCAGCAAGCATCTTGGAACTCAATTATTTCCTCCTAGCAGGGAGCATTTGCCTGGCCATGGGTAGTTGATGAATGCCGGTTTAACTTGCAGCCTGACGGGTAATATCGGTATCTTCATCGGAGGAGGGCAACAATCCTCTGGCGCGAAGAATACTGAGTAGATTGAATATCATTGGTGCTGAATTCTGCGTTATGTCACTACTCGAGCAGGCATATAATAATCCAAGGAGACACAATACATTGTACTCATTGGATAGGGAAAAAATCCGTCTGAACGGTAAGAAAAGCAGAAGGAAACAAACCATGCCGATTATTCCCAGTTCAGCCAATATCTCAAGGAAAATGTTATGGGGATACTGCACATCCATTTGTCCCCTCATCTTTTTTTCAATGGTTTTCGCCTTCAGCCAATCTGGCAAACGGTTTTCCTTTTGATAAGACTTCCACCATTGACCAAGGCCAACGCCGACCAATGGATGATCACCGAAAATCCGCAGAGTCGGTGTGTATGCGGACAAACGGTCGTCGGCAAAATGAGTGATCTTCGAAGTATTTCTATGTATAGCAACTGTCTGTCCACGTGCGGCGGCGGTTTTTCCATGTATGGCAAAGGAGCGCGTAAAATCGGTTAGATAACCAACATTTAAAAAAGCGATAATGAGAATGATCGTGGTCAATGTCGAAAGAATAATTGTTGTAATATTTTTTCTATTCTTAACTGCAAAGAAAAATCCAATGGTTAAAAGAAGCGATATGACCGGGCCGCGCGATCCGATATAAATCATAATTGAGAATAGCACCACAACAAGCGCTGCGTTTAGGACAATATGTTTTCGCCAAGCCGAAGTAATGAGGATATAGGCAATACTGAGGCCAATACCACGAGACAGCCAAATTAATCTTTCTATACCTTCTGCACCTTCAATAACATTGACTTTGACTATATTGAAATAAATAATAGCCAAGATAATGATATTTAGGAATAGCAAAACCTTCATGAAATACTTCTGAAAAACGACCGGGTCGGCAAGCGCCATCAGAACGATAAGCATGGCAGGCAATAATACTATGCCTATATACATTTGCAGTTTCCACACTCCCTCTGCCGTTGGCAATCCTGCGATAAAAAGATACACAATCCAGGGTAGCCAATACTTTGATACCAACCAAAAAGGTTTCACAATGCTTTTTTTAGCAGAGAGAAGTATAATATAGATGAAAGGTAGTGCCATTACCATTATCAAAGCGCTATAGTAGCCTTTGGGCAAACCGATGGCGCCAAACACAGTACTTACAATGTAGCCACTCGATCTGGCCAATGTCAGCGAGAGTAGCATTACAATACTAATAATATAGCTTATTTTTACGATTTCTGATCCTACCAACTACGCAGTTTATTAACACAGTCTACAGACAGGTTTTCTTGCTGGGCAGCTTTATATATAGTTCTATTAACGGCTGATAATTGACCTAACAAGTTCTATTAATGATTCATAATCTCTATTGATCCTGTCATTTAATGCTCTACTAATCATGTCTCGGATTTGTGCGCCATTCGTTTCTATATACCTTATCTTGTCGAGAATCCCATCTACATCAAGGTTATCGTAATCAAAGGCGAAATCAGACATCCCCATCATCTCCATTATACCATGTGCTTTATGCTTTTCGTAAGCTATGGCAATAACCGGCGTGTTTACCAATAACGAGAATATTACTGAGTGAAACTGGGTGCCTATAGTGTAGTTCATTTTTGAATAAAGACAGAACATCTCTTGGAGAGAATATTCCTTTTCCACCAAGACGACCCGCTCGTTGTCACTAAAACGCTTTTTGAGTAGTATCATGATTGGCAGGCAGCTATTACCTGCCGGACCTAACGTTTGGGGAAGGATATAGACAGTTTTTCCGTTTTTCAACAGCCCTTCGACGATTTTTGTGATGCCCTGAAGGTATTCCATTTGCACCGTTTTGCCGAAATATGCTTTGACCGTCAAACCAATGGCATAACCATTGACATCTATCGGACATTTAATGGGGACTTCATAGTGCTTTTTTAGATAAAACGCAAAGTCCATGAGAATCCTGATTCTATCTTTTTTTATTCCGATAAATTCCAGTAAATACTTTTCTGTTTTCTTCTCTCTGATAATGGTCATCGCACTCTTGTCGATGATCCATCGTAGAACCGATTTGGCCATGGAACTTTTTACGTCCCATACGGAAGCACCACAAATGATAAACTTCTTTCCTAGTATTGAAGCAACTATCATCGAAGAACAAACCCGGTAGAAATAAGTTATGTCACTGACTAATCCGATTCCGGAGGTAATATATCCACCCCCCTTTACCAGAATTATATCAGCGTCGCACATTGCCCCGAATGACTCTCTATACTGTTTTGACATTAAATGAATCGCTTGTTTTCCCATCAATCCAATCACTGCTACTCTTATGGCAAATCCGACAAAAGCTAAAACATGGTGCGCAAGCCTTGAATAAGGGTCCGGGAATTCCCTGTTGTAGAAGGTCCTATGTAGCGAGCCGAATACGCTAATTCCCTCAGACCTTTCATAGTAATAATCTTCAGAAAAGAAACTTTCTTGAGCGCTACAGAACGTGATTGCGGAAATTTGTGCATTTTTATCGATATCATATGCCATTCTAATTATGCTTTCGACCAAAGCGTAATCGCCTTTGTTCTTATCCGACCAGACGTTTGTAATAACTGTTTTCAGGATACCCTCCTCACTATACATTAGTCTTGCATCATTTTGCCAAGGCTAGTTTTGCACTATTTTTCAGATAGGCAAACTCATCACTATTTCGGAAAAATAAGAGAACAAGGCCTATGTTTACAATTATAGCTATACTTGCTCTTGCAATCAGCGTTATTATAGAGGCGTGCATATTCATTATGCTAAACAGACCAAAACAAATGAGGCAGGTAAATATAATAAAAAGGCCGTAACGAGTAAGATGATAGAAATATTTGTAGCTCTTATCAAAAAAACCATGCTTGAAAAGAATAACCGGTTCATACCAAACTGTAACGGCCAGCATGCTGAAGGTAGTTCCTAATATGACACCTGCTAAACCACACACCTTCGACAGAGCGATCGAAAGTGGTATGTTGACGGCTGCTGTGATTAAAGTCCTATACCTGTCTCTATAGAATAGACCTTTTGCATCCTTAAACAAAACAACCACGTTCCTAGTTACCATAATATAGCAGTTAACCAACATGAGTACTAAGACGCTATTTGGCAAAAGATATGCACGCCCTATCCAAATCTCGATAAACGAATTCATCAAAACGGCTATCAAAAGGATTGAGAGACTTGATACCCAGAACACCAAAAAAAGAATGGCAAAGAACACTTTTACATTCTTTTCATTTGATTCTGTTGCATTCAAGTTCCCTACGCTGGCACTGATTGCCTGTGTGATTTGTATTACAAAACCGGTTGTCGCCAAAATAATCATCATGTAGTTAGAGTACATGCCAAGGAAGTTGACGCCCACGAATGTCGATATTATTATGCTCTCCGATGCAGAAAGAATTTTAAGGCCGATTCTGTTGGACATTAAAGAGAATACATCTTTCCGAAAATCAATCTTTTCACTAGGATTAAGTGCTGCGTGATTATCTCCCTGTATGTATGTATGTTTCTTGTCAACTGTTAGAGCGAGAACAACGTTTTCCAACAGTGTGAACATTATTTGACAAACGATAAAGAGCGCAAAGCTGGAAAAGAAATATAACATGATTATTTGAAATAGATTTAGGCAAATAATGTAAATAGCATGTGTGTATAGTCTGATATATCCCTGCTGATTTACGTTCAGTAGTACTTGCTTGTAAGATAACAAGTATGACACGGACGAACTGGCAACATAAAGAAGAAAATAGAATTCCATGCGGGGCAAGTTAACTTTGGCGAACACATGTATGAACGGCGTAATTGCTAACCCAATTATCAGTATAATAGCAGCAATAATCCTGTAGGTCTTTTTGTAGAAGTTCATCCACTTGGCTATTTCATGCTTGTCTGAGTTAGCAATGGCCGCATAGAGCCTATAACCAACAGCGGTTCCTATTCCCAGTTCACTTAGCGAAAGCAACGTAATAATATTTATAAATAGTGTATTGACACCAAGTATCGAGATACCTAAGATGTTGATGAAAAATGTTCTCGTGATAATGGGTATCGTAAAGGTAATGAAATACAACACAATTGTTGCCTTGATGTTCGCAGCTGATTTCTTTGTTCTCATTGTTGTTAACGCCGTTCCAATAGTCGGGTCTGCTGGTTTATCCGTGTTCTATGAACGCTCCTGGCGCCGTCCAGGTATGCAAGTTTAATAATCATTGGATTCATTCTTAATTCGCAGTGTTGCGTTTAGATATCCGGGAAATTCCACTAATGCCGTGTATCAATGACGGTGGGAAAGTATTGCTACAGCTATTCTTTATGCTTCTTCCGCGCGTTATAGTCTTTGTTTTGCTAAGGTCAATTCCCGACAAACATAATGCGGTTATATCGTCGTAGGTGGGTTTGCTCAGTTCCCATATACATTCACACGCTAGCTGATAGTTGTACCTCTGGGCTAAGAGTCTATTGAAGAATAGGACCTTTCTGAATGATTTTTTCATTGTATTTTGAGAGACAAATATCTCAAGCGCCTTTTTTTTAAACGCAAATTCCTTCGAGATATCGCAGTCAAGATTGAGATAGTCGCTTGGTATTGGCGTTTGAACACTAAATACGCGTAAGCAATAGGGGAACTGGCTCT
>Ga0180732_1002272_pt1 | contig 10470 bp, 10 predicted proteins | sample KR11_01MetaG_FD_148674 | JGI IMG/M metagenome (GOLD analysis project Ga0180732, IMG submission 148674) | Groundwater microbial communities from the Olkiluoto Island deep subsurface site, Finland - KR11_0.1 MetaG | ecosystem: Environmental > Aquatic > Deep subsurface > Groundwater | place...
TAGTGATCCGATGCGGCCATGTAGGTGGCGCAAAGCTCAACGGATAAAAGCTACTCTAGGGATAACAGGCTGGTCCAGTCCAAGCGTCCATAGCGACGACTGGGTTCGGCACCTCGATGTCGGCTCATCGCATCCTGGGGGTGAAGAAGCTCCCAAGGGTTTGGCTGTTCGCCAATTAAAGCGGTACGTGAGCTGGGTTCAAACCGTCGTGAGACAGGTTGGACTCCTATCTACTGCAGGCGTAGATACTTGAAAGGTCTCTTTTCTAGTACGAGAGGACCGAAAAGAACAAACCTCTGGTGTACCAGTTGTCATGCCAATGGCATCGCTGGGTAGCTATGTTTGGACGAGATAAGCGCTGAAAGCATATAAGCGCGAAACTCGCCTTAAGATTAGGTATCATAGATTCCAGAGAGATGATCTGGTTGATAGGGTGTAGGTGTAAGCGCCGCAAGGCGTTGAGCCGAGCACTACTAATAAATCATCTGAGTTTTTCTCATATCTTTAACTTGCAATTAGTGATTATTATATTTCGCGGAACAGACGCAGAACTAAACGCGGATTTACGCGGAAAATTACATTTTGTAATTTAACATAGAAAGATTGTTTGCATACGATTTAGATTAAATTTGTTATAAGTTATTAGTTATCAGTTTTAAGTTATTTTAGTTGCCCCGGTGCCATAAGGGCGGCAATGCACCACCTCTTCCCATTCCGAACAGAGCCGTGAAAGTTGCCAGCGCCGATGGTAGTTGGTTTTATGCCCGCAAGAGTAGGCCGGTGCCGGGGCATTATCATTAAATTCGCTGTAAAAGGCGGATTTTTGCATAAAAAATATAAAATACAATTATCCATTTCACTTTGATACATGGATGTATCAAAGTATTGAAGAAAGTTAAATTTTTTCCAAATCTACCTTTTGAAAGGCGGACCCCGAACAAAAATTTACAAGAGACAATATTAAAGTCGGGAATTGCTTATTAAAAAAGAATTTATATTTTCCGATACGGACTAATGTAAATTTTCATACGGGGTAAATTTAGAAAAACTCCGAATCGGAAAAATCCCGATTCGAAGCATGTTGTCAATAGAATCTGCTGGAGCAGAAATTATTGATATTTCAAAAAGTTGACAAATCTTGCGGTCGCAAGAAAAGTAAGTTATTTATTTTTCTGAATATACCAAAATATACCAACGGGAAAATTACTTTAATTCTCCTAATTTTTTACCCAAAAAGCGGAAAAGGACTTGACAAATCATTTCTGATAGTGTACTATATCAGTATACTATGAGAAACGAACCAAAGTCAAAAATCAGCAGGATAATTTCTTTGGCAAGCAAATTGCCTTATTTCAGTTTGGATAATTTAAGCGCGGTTGAAAAAGATAAAAATTATCTTAAAGTTCTCTTTTCCCGCTATTCTAAAGCTGGAAAAATCATTCGCCTTAAAAAAGGGCTTTATGTTGCCAAGGAATATATTGAAGAAGCCAAAAAAAATGGCGCCTTTTCAAGCTATTTGGAATTTCTGGCAAATATTTTATACAGGCCTTCTTATTTAAGCATAGATTATATTCTTTACGAGTACAATATTTTAACCGAAGTGCCTATTAATTATACCTTGGTGACTAAGAAAAAGACAGCTAATTTTTCCAATGAATTCGGCAATTTTTTCTATCACAATATAAAGGAAAATCTGTTTTTCGGCTTTGATGAAATAAAAGTGGGGGAACTCGCCGTTTTAAAGGCCACAAAAGCAAAGGCGCTTTTTGATTTTATTTATTTCAGGAAAAATTCAATCCTTGGCAAAAAATCGGCCGATGAATTAAGGTTGAATCTGTCCGGGATTAATAAAGCTGACAAAAAAGAGTTGGAAATCTATATAAAACTGGAAAGATCTAAAAAGATGAAAGAAATTTTTAATTATTTATTCAAATAAGCAATGGAAGAAGTAAAAAATCTTTTAAGAAATTTAGCAAATAAATCCAAAGGAAGCGGAGTATTAAAAAGAAATATCTTAAAAGAATATCTTCAGATTTTGGTTTTAGATTTTATTTATTCCAACCCAAAATACAGCGAATTATTTTTTTACGGCGGCTCCTGCCTAATGCACTGTTTTGGCTTACCGCGTCTTTCCGAGGATATTGATTTTGTCGACGCGAAAGGCAACATTGAGATTGCCATTTTAGCCCGAGACTTGAAAAATTATTTTAAAAAAAATACTGACTTAAATCCAATCGCGGCTGTTCAGAAATTTAGAATTTATTTAAAGTTTCCACTTTTGCATGAAATGAAACTGTCTAAGGAAAGCGAATCAGATTTATTATTTTTGAAAATAGAAATTTTCAGCGATTTTAATTTTTGCAGGAATTATAAAAGCGAAATAGTGCCGTTATTCAAATTTAACAAATCGATTTTAGCTAAAACTTTTGATTTTCCAACCCTAATGTCCACCAAAATTAGGGCGATTTTATATAGAAAATGGGAAAAAACCGATAAAAAAGGGAAAAGTATAATCAAAGTAAAGGGCAGGGATTATTTCGATTTGATGTGGTATTTGGACAAGGGAATCAAACCCAATATTAATTGCATAGAGAATATTAAAAACGAGGATGAATTAAAAGAAAAACTCCTAAAGATTATTGAGAAAGTGGATCCAAAAAGCATCAAGCTTGACTTAGAGTCGATGATTGAAGATCAGAATTTTATTAAGAACTTAAGCAAGAACATCAAAAATATATTGACGAGGCAAATAATAGATAAATTGTAAAGATTATTTTACTGTCTCTTTTTACCGCGGGCGCTGTAGGCGTGGCTGTTACTTTGCCCGGTTTGGCAATATTGGGCAAAGAATTTATGAGCTGGAAAAAATTAAGATAAAAAACGAAAGATAAAAAATCGCATAATAAGAATGATGATAAAAATTCTTGATTTTATAATGAAACTATGCTAAATTATTAAAGTAAAAAATATTTTTATTATGTTTTTAAACAGTACCGAAAAATCAACGCCGCCGGCCAAGAAAGAAGAAAAGCCGGACAGTGAATCAGCCGAGCTTAAAAAACAACTTGAAACGGAAAAAAAGAAAGCCGAAGAATACCTGAATAACTGGAAACGGGCGATGGCGGATTTTGAAAATTACAAAAAAAGGCAAAGCGAGCTTTTTGCCGAATTGGTTAATTCTGCGAGCGCCGGATTAATCATGGAAATTTTGCCGATTTACGATACTTTTTGCATGGCTGTTAAACATATTCCCGAAAATATAAAGGACAAAGATTGGGTAAAAGGAGTGGTTCAGCTTAAAGAGCAACTAGACGCTTTATTGAAAAGCAGGGGGTTAAAAGAAATTAAATCAATTGGCGAAAAATTCAATCCGGAATTTCACGAGGCAATAGAAATGGTTGAATCAGAAAAACCGGAAAGTGAAATTTTGGAAGAAGCGCAAAAAGGATATAAATTAAATGGCGTCGTGATTCGGACCGCGAAAGTGAAAGTGGCAGCCCTCCGCCGCTAAAGCTATGGAGGGTTATTCTCATTAGATATAAATTAAGGAGAATAAAAAAACAAAGAGGAATAAAAAAAGAAGGAACCGAAGTTCCTAATTTGCGAAAGAATCAATTTTTGTTTGTTCAGGTTCAATGCCTTCTTCAATAGCGACAGTAGTGATTTCAGCATTCGTCTCGTTTTTATTATCCGTTATGATTTCCGCTTTTATTTCTGCTGTCACTTTTATTACCGTACCGCAATGCTTGCATTTTTCTGTTTTTACTTCATTGGCGATTTTTTCTTTTTCAAACGGGCCCGATAAAGAAAAATTAGCAATTGTGGTAAATGGTACTTTTCTTTTTAACATTCCGGCTTGGCAGTGCGGATTAGGGCAGGTTATATTTAAATCGCTATCTCGTACTGACCATTGTACATAAACTTTTTCTTTTTCTCCTTTCATTTTTCCTCCCTTGAATTTTTCTTAATTCTATTGTAGAATTAAGTTTGCGAAAAGTCAAGTAAATATATGTCAAATGTTAGATGTAAAATGTTAAAACCAAATGTTAAATGTTAGAACTTAAAGATTTAACATCTAACATATGGTTTTGAGATTTGACATTTGAGATTTAACATTAATTTTAAATCTATGTCCAAAATAATCGGAATTGATTTAGGAACTTCAAATTCAGCCGCGGCTGTGATGGAAGCCGGCAAACCCGTGATTATTCCGTCGGCCGAAGGAATCAGCGCGGGCGGCAAAGCGTTTCCGTCGGTGGTGGCTTTTACCAAAACCGGCGAACTTTTAGTTGGCGAGCCGGCGCGCAGGCAGGCGGTAATGAATCCGGAAGGCACGGTTATGGCCGCCAAGCGCAAAATGGGCACGGATTTTAAATACAAAATTTTTGGCAAAGAATATACGCCCGAACAGATTTCCGCTTTTATCCTGCAGAAAATTAAAAAAGACACTGAAGCGTATTTGGGCCAGAGAGTGGAAAAAGCGGTTATCACTGTGCCGGCGTATTTCAATGATTCCCAGCGCCAGGCGACAAAAGACGCCGGAGCCATCGCGGGATTGGAAGTGGTGCGCATTATCAACGAGCCCACTGCCGCGTCTCTGGCTTACGGACTGGATAAAGCCGGCAAAGAACAGCAAATTTTGGTTTTTGACCTTGGCGGCGGCACTCTTGATGTTACGATTATGGATTTCGGACAAGGAGTATTCCAGGTTAAATCCACTTCCGGCGATACGCAGCTGGGAGGCACGGATATGGATAAATCGCTTATTGATTACATCGTTTCTGAATTTAAAAAAGACAGCGGCATTGATTTGGCAGGAGATAAAATAGCGATACAGAGAATCCGGGAAGCGGCTGAAAAAGCGAAAATTGAGCTAAGCACGACGCTTGAAACGGACATAAATCTGCCGTTTATCACCGCGACCGCGGAAGGGCCGAAACATTTAGCGATGAAACTTACCCGCGCGAAACTTGAGTCGCTGATTAAGCCGATTATTGAAAGGATGCGGCATCCTGTGGAGCAAGCGATAGCCGATGCTAAACTGGCGCCGAAGGACATTGACAAGGTAATACTGGTCGGCGGACCCACAAGAATGCCGATTGTGCAAAAATTCGTGGAGGATTATGCCGGCAAAAAAATTGAGCGCGGCGTTGACCCGATGGAATGCGTGGCAATCGGAGCCGCGATTCAGGGCGCGGTTTTGTCCGGCGAAGCAAAGGAAGTTTTGCTTTTGGATGTTACACCGCTTACCCTCGGCATTGAGACACTGGGCAGTGTTGCGACGCCTCTGATTTCCAGAAATACGACTATTCCAACTTCAAAATCGCAGGTTTTTTCTACGGCCGCGGACAGCCAGACATCGGTTGAAATCCATGTTTTGCAGGGAGAAAGGCCTATGGCGGCTGACAACAAGTCATTAGGCAGATTTATTTTAGACGGGATTCCGCCGTCGCCGCGGGGAATTCCGCAGGTTGAAGTAATTTTTGACATTGATGCCAACGGTATTTTGACGGTTACGGCAAAAGACAAGGCAACCGGAAGAAGCCAAAATATAACGATCAAGGATTCTTCGCGGCTTAACAAAGAAGAAATTGAAAAAATGAAAACGGAGGCGGAAAAATTTTCTTCAGCCGACCGCCAGAAAAAAGAGCTGGTTGAGTCAAGGAACATTGCCGATAATTTGACTTACACCGCGGAAAAATCCCTGAAAGAAGCCGGCGCCAAGGTCTCGGAACCGCTCAAAAAAGAAGTTGAAGAAAAAATCGCCGCCCTGAAAAAAACCAAAGATAGCGACGACTCCGGCGCGATTAAGCGCGCGACAGAAGAATTGTCTCAGGCGATACAAAGATTAGGCGCGGAAATGTACAAAGGACAGGGGAGTGAAAATCCCAAAAAAGGCAACAACAGCGAAGGTCCGATTGAAGGCGAGTTTAAAGAAAAGGATAAAGACGATAAAAAAAAGTAAAACTTTTCTGCCTGTCGGCAGACAGGAATCTAATTTCGGCGATAAAAAGAAGCCCCGCCTTTCTTTGAAAAGCGGGGGCTTCTTAAATTTATAAGATAAAATCAAACCAATGATTTTTAATCCCTATTTTCACGAATGCAAAAAACAGCAGGGCCACAAATATCAAAAAGACCCTTCCGGTGATTTTGTTGTAATCCGGCTGCCCGATATTTCCCGGATCCTGCCAGCGATGCTTGTCGCTCATAGATTGGTATTAAGTATATCGTATCAGGTATTTAGTATAAAGCGAAAGCGATGAATTTATTTAAACCGCGATTATTATGCTTAATACATAATACTTGATACATTATACATAATTTTATCCGTCTTGACAAATCAAGAATTTTGGGTATAATTGGAAACAAGGATACTTTGGTGAACACTTAAAATAGACATAAAAAGTATGGAGGGATATTAATGGTAAATAAATTGACAGATTTGGACATCATAGAAATTTGCCTAAAAAACGGGATACGTATTAGCACAGTTACGCTGGCGCTTCTGCGAAAACAAGAGGAAGATGCCCTGTCTTCTTTTAAAGAAGATACGGCATTCTATCCAATAAGGGACAGAGATGCTGCATTTTTGGAGGCGAGGTTAGCCTTGGCTTGTGTAGCAATTGAAAACAACGGATCCTAAAAAGCAATACCAAGTATTCAAGAGGGGATTGAAATAACTTTCTCCTCTTTAATTTTTTGCCAAAGAATGGCCTTTTTTATTTTGCTTTATCGTTGTATAATTACACCATGTTAATCTTTAATAAAATAAAAACAGGATATAAAACCAGTATTATTGATCTGTTTTAAAATTGAATCATTTAAAATTATTTAGAAATTAAAAATTAGAAATTAAAAATTATTATTTGTTATGGCTCAGGATTATTACGAAATTTTAGGGGTGGGGAAAGGCGCGTCGGATGACGAGATTAAACGCGCTTATCGGCGTTTGGCGCAAAAATACCACCCTGACAAGCCCGGCGGAGACGAAAAAAAATTCAAAGAAATGAACGAAGCGTATCAGGTGCTTTCGGACAAGCAAAAAAGAGGCCAATATGATCAATTTGGTCAGACATTTGAACAGGCGCAAACACAAGGGCAGGGAGGCTTTGGAGGATTTGAGGGATTCAGGGATTTTTCCGGATTCGCGGACGCTTTCAGGAATGGCGATTTTTCCGCTTTCAGCGGAGGAGGTTTTGAAGATATTTTTTCCGATATTTTCGGTGGCGGAAAAGATAGGCGCGCCAGAACCAAAAAATCCGCAGTAAGAGGACAAGGAGAAGACATAGCGATTGATATTGAATTGACCCTTGAAGAAGCGTTTTCCGGCGCGGAGCGCGACATAAATATTTATAAAAGGACAATTTGTCCGGCTTGCAAAGGCGGCGGAGCTGAACCGGGTTCAAAAACAATCACTTGCCCGGCATGCAAAGGTAAAGGTGAGATTCGGCAGACAAGACGCACGATTTTAGGAACTTTTACGCAGGTCTCCACCTGCCCCGAATGCGGAGGAGAAGGAAAAAAAACGGAGAAAAAATGTCGGACTTGCGGCGGCGATGGGCGGGTGCGCGAGAGCGTACCGGTTAAAATCAAAGTTCCGGCTGGCGTGGAAGACGAGATGACTCTTACTTTGGAAAGCGCGGGCGAAGCAGGCCCAAGGGGCGGAATAGCAGGCGATTTGTATGTGAATATTCATATAAAGCCGCATAAGCATTTTATGCGCCAAAATTCCGATTTGTTTTATGAAGCGGAAATTTCCGTCTCGCAAGCCGTGCTTGGAGTAAAAATTGAAGTGCCGACGATTGAAGGAAATGCGATTTTAAGCGTTCCGGCTGGCATTGAATCGGGAAAAGTTATTAAAATGTCAGGCAAGGGTATGCCGAAACTGCGCGGCTACGGCAGGGGAGACCAGTTTGTGAAAATTAAAATAAAAATTCCCAAGAATTTAACCCGCCGGCAAAAAGAGTTGCTGGAAGAATTGGGGAGGGAAGGAATGTAGAACTTGATTTTTATTCAAATTTGTGTATAATATATTTGTTTTAACCGTATAATGCGGTTTGTGTTTTGTTTTGGGTCGGTAGCTCAGTCGGCAGAGCAACAGCCTTTTAAGCTGATGGTCGTGGGTTCGATTCCCACCCGACCCACCAAAATAACTTAGAACTTATAACTTAGAACTTATAACGAAACTTAACTTGAACTTGGAAACTAAGTTTCCAAGTATTTTTGTTGACAAGAAATCAATTTTAAATTAAAGTAGAATTAAAGTTATAGGAGGTAAAGAAAATGGATTTTACGCCAAATGTTTGGAAGGCTCTGAATGGGATTTTGAAAGAAATAGGAATTGCCGGAATAATTAATGAAGTAAAAATTAGTATACTTTTTTGCTTTATTGATTATCCTGGGCCAGACCCTAAACAACTTTGTTTCTCCCGCAGGACAAGTGGGCAGATAAGCAAATCAGTGAACGACACCTTGGTAGTAAAGCATAACAGGCAAATAATGCCTATTATGGCGAAATTAATAACTTTTGGTTTCGTCAGAGAAGTCGGGGGAGAATACGAGCTTACTCGTGTTGGCGAGGTTGTCGCCAGAAATTTATACGATATGAATAGCATTGCCAGCGAAGACCATGCGACGAGAAAAAGAAATTAAAGGCGCGAAATCCGTGCCTCTTTTTTATTGACAAAAATTTATTTCTATACTACAGTAGATTTACAATTACAGGAGGTGAAAAAATGCCAGAAAATTATGCCGCGATGGAAAAAGGATGCGAGCTGTTTAGGAGAATTTTCGCAAAGCCGGTATATTTGCTTATTATAAATTATTTGGCGAGAACCTATTGGTATTCGCATCGTCGGCATTCCAGATTTCATGAAGAAATTGAAGAAGATGTATGTAAAAACCCGGGAGTTGACAAGGAGCAAATTAACTGGAATGTCTTTGAGTTCCTATCTCAAAGCGGCTGGATAAAAAGGATTTATCCTAAACAAGCGGGAGGTTTGATCGCATACGAAATTACAGAACAGGGCAACCAGCTTGCAGTGTTTCTGCGCAATGAAGAAATTTTAAAACTTTTTCGCCCATAGGCACGGATTCCGTGCCTATTTTTATAATCCATTGCTTTTTATAAATTTGAGATTCTTGACAAATCTTGCTGCAGCAAGAAAAGTAAGGAGTTTTGAATTTTATCAGTGACTCGTGGAAAATCTTGGAATGTTTTCTTGCAAGTGGGGGTTGACATCTTCCGGATTTTCCTGTAATCTTTATTTACAAACAATAGGGGGAGGCGAGCCGTTTCGGCCAGCCGATGAACCTTGAAAATTAGGAGTGATGAAAAATAATGAGAAAAGAAATGAAGAAATTAAGAGGTGACTGAAAATGGGAAGAATAATTGTTGAAGGGAAGACAAAGATTATAGAAGAAGATGTTGGCGGTAAAGTGCGGGTAGTAAGCAAACCGGTTCTTTCAAAGGGCGACGGAAAAGTCAGGTTAACTCTTGAAGGGAAAGATAGATGGGCCAATAGAACCACTTGCAATGTGTTCAAATTGTTGGCCAAACAAAATATTCCGTCAGCTTTTTGGGAACAAATTGACGAAGTATCTTTCTCTGCGTATGAAGCGGATATGGTGCCGATAGAAGTGGTAGTGCGTTTTATCGCCTTTGGTTCTCGTCTGAAAAGGCACCCCGAAGAAAAAGAAGGAACTTTCTATGAGTGGCCGGTTGTGGAATTTTTCTACAAAGACGATGAAGAAGGCGACCCTTTTCTGATATTTGATCTTATCAGCAGAAAGTGGCTGATGCTTGACGCCAAGAAGCCCCCGAAAGAAGGATTTATACGCGAAATGCCGCAAATAAAGACAAAGAAAGGTCGAATTATTGACCACGAAACGATAATAGAAATGGTGGATATCGCTGAGAAAGTTTCTTTTATCTTGAGAGACGAATGGGAAAAATTAAAGGTTCTTCTTGTGGACTTGAAAATGGAATTCGGATTTATTTTTAAACACGGAAAAATTATTCTTGTGTTAGCTGATGTCCTTGACAATGACTCTTGGAGAATATGGCTTATGGGCGATAAAATCCAAATGAAAGACAAAGAGGTGTTCCGTTTACTTAAAGAAGTGACACCCGAAGATAGAAATAAGCTAAAAGAAAACTACCAATGGGTAGCTGAAGCTACGGAAAAATTTCTGGCATAAAAACTATTTCAAGGCATCTAATCCAAATTTTTGGTTCGATTAACTCACCATAAATAACGGATTGGTGCCTCTTTTTTATTTTCCAAATTCGGTATATAATATAAGAAAATAGTCAATATAACGACTTGCGATGTCGTAAATTTTAATTTAAATTCCTTTATGCTTTCTTTCGCCGCGATTTGCCCTCATCCGCCGATTATTATTCCTTCAATCGGCGCCGGAGAGGCAAAAAAAGTCAAAAGTACTGTTTCCGCCATGGAGCAATTGGCA
>Ga0180732_1002273_pt1 | contig 10465 bp, 12 predicted proteins | sample KR11_01MetaG_FD_148674 | JGI IMG/M metagenome (GOLD analysis project Ga0180732, IMG submission 148674) | Groundwater microbial communities from the Olkiluoto Island deep subsurface site, Finland - KR11_0.1 MetaG | ecosystem: Environmental > Aquatic > Deep subsurface > Groundwater | place...
GGATAATGCGTGGATTAAGGAAGATTGCAGGCGAGGAGAGGTCTTTAAGGAATTATACAGGCGGTTTTTTGATACTTTGCCTGAAAATATAAATTGCATAATGGGGGATAAAGTAAAACTTGGAGGTAAATTACAGAAAGTTTTAATTAACAAGGAGAGATTATATGGGGTCTACTAAAATCCAATCAGAAAGTCAACAAACTACTACACCTACACCAACCGCAGAGGAAACAGAATTAAATAAACTGCAATTGGAACAACAGAGAGCAATACAACCTCAAGCCATTGGTATACAACAGAAAGCATATGAATTAGGGCAATTGCTATTAACAGGTCAAGGTTTGCCTGGATATTTGGCAGGATTGCCTCAAGGTGCAACCGCAGAACAAATCCCTTTATCCGCTGGGGTAATGGGTGAGGATATAACCAGTCAAATTATCCAACGTTCCTTACGGGATATATTCCCACAGTTTCAGGCAATGGGGCTTCCTATTGAAAGTGGAGTAGCCCAGAGTATTGCAGGCAGGACTGCGGGAGATATACGCACACAGGTAGCAGAGAGCGACCTTGAGAGGCAATTAGCCATAAGAGAGGCAAATCTAAATGTGGGACAGACTACGCAATATCAGAACTTGAATAATCTACTTAATCTATTAAATTTAGCGGTAGGAGGACAGGCACAAATACAGCAGCCCGTTATTGCCACAGGTGGAACTCTCGGACAAAGATTAGCAGGATTAAGGACAGTTACGACAACAGGAACACAAACCCAAACTCAAAATCCATTCTTACAGAGTTTTTATGGTAGTTTAGGGCAAAGTTTAGGGCAATTACCTGGACAAGCATTTAGTAGTATGAAATTCTTTGGGGGAGGAGCATAAAATGCCTAATGGAAATAATGGAAATTTGGAACAATTATTAGAACAAAGTCCCTTAATGAAAAGCGGATTAAAAAGAGTCCAAAAAAATCAAGATACACAGATAGACGAGGCAATGCAACAGGGAGTTTCTGCTGAACAAATACTTCAACAACTTATAAAAAAAGCACCAACTGCTTTCAGTCAAGGGGGATTACAATATAATCAACAAGGACAACCTTCCTCTTTTACTATGCCTGGTTGGTTTGCTGATTTGTTTACACCTGGAGGAGCAAGGGGATTGCAGGAGTTAGCCATATCTCCTACTGTTCAAAAAGTTACAGGAACTGAACCATTACAACCAAAAGATGTTGCAGGTATACAAATTGATATTTTAAAAGAAACCAATAAACTTTCTCAAGAAGGTTTATTATCTCCTGATAATATTCTTACTAAATTTGAAACTGCTGCCAAACCATTTGAAGTAGCAAGGGATGCCCAAGCAAGAATTGAAGCAATGCAGACAGGAACAGGTTATGATGATTTGGGGTTGATATTTAGTTTTATGAAAGTATTAGACCCTGGTTCTGTAGTTAGAGAAAGTGAATTTGCCAATGCGGCTCAGGCAGCATCTTTCTTAAATAGAACTTATGGTAAGATAGTAAAATTTACAAGTGGAGGACGACTTGCTCCAGAAAGTAGAAAAGAACTCGTGGATAGTGCAAGAAGAATTTTTAAATCCTCTGAAAGACAGATGGGAAAGACTACTCAACAATTTAAAGATTTAGCAGTAAGAAATAGAATAAATCCAGAAGCCGTAATAAGAGATGTAGGATTAACTTTGCCGAAAACATCAGAAAATATCGGACAGCAGATTATAAATAAAACTAAATCTGGTAATACTTACAGGAGATTACAATAATGCCTTTTAAATATGAAATTAATGGGCAGGTAATAGAATTTGACAGAGAACCTACTGAAGCAGATATTGATGAAATCGCTGGTCAAACACAGCAACCTCAACAGCGAACTCCTGATACTTTTACTACTGCACAATTTCCTGAACAACAATTACAACAAACACGACAACCTTCTCCTTTGTCAATTTATGAACGTTTTTTCCTTTCCTTTGCTGATGATAAAGGTAGGGAAAATTATTTAAATAAAAAATTTAAATTTACTCAACGTTTACCTAATGGAAAATTTGCTGTTGGTGATGACCCTAATAATATTTTACCTATTGACCCAGAAGGTATGTTTAATGATATATTAGGAGATTTAGCAGATGTTACAGCAGTAATTCCTCCAATTGCTGGACAAATTATCGGAGGAACTTTAGGTATAGTAGGAGGACCTGCTGGGATTATTGCTGGTGGAGGAATAGGGGCTGCAATAGGAGAAGCTGTATCAAGGGGAATAGGTAAGGTTGCAGGAGTTGATTTGCGAGAAGGTTATGAACAAGCAGTGGATATTGGTCTTTCTGGACTATTCGGTGCAATGGGAGAGGGATTTGGACAGATATTTAAATTCACAGGTAGAGGTTTATCCAAAATTGCCACCAAACATATTGATGATATTTTAAAAGCTTCATCCAATCCTTCAAAAGGATTAACTGCTTTAGCAAAAATTTTCAGAGTTACTGCTGCTGTAAGAGAACAAGATACTATTGTAGCAGGGATGTATGGATTTAATAATACATTAAAAACTCCTTATTCTAATCCTAATTATGTTAGAGAACTTACCACTAAACTTGCTCAAGGAACAATAAGAAGAAATGGTGCATTAGGAAAAATGGTAGGAATGGGGGATGATTGGGCAAAGGCTAATTTTGGAAATAAAAGCATTGAATTAAGGCAAATGGGAATAAATTTATTGAATAAATTATCTCATTCAAGCGTAGGTATGATTGATGATGTTGGACGATTAAATCGGGGAGCTTTTACTGAAGCAAGTGATTTTAGAACCATTAAACAATTAACCGATTTATTTTTTGCTCAAAATCCTAAAACTGGTCAATTATTACCAAGAAATATAAAATTAGGACAATTAATAGATTATAAAAAACGACTTGGGACTCCTTTACGTGCTTATTTTAAATCTGGTAGAGTAAATCCTAATGTAGAAAGAGCTATTGCCTCATATATGGATGATATTGTAAATGCCATATCAAAGGAAACAACTACTACTGGTTTAACAGAAGCAACTAATCCTTATATTAAGGCAAATAATGCCTTCCGTGCTTGGAAACAAGATTTAAAACTTTTAAAAGCAAATGGACTTGATTTAGAAGATGTTACAGACTTAAAAAATTATATCAGAGACATTGGAGGAGAAAAAAAATTAGTTTCAAAAAGTATATTTGAATTTGCAGATAAACTTGAAAATAAAAATCCAGCTGTGCAAGATGCTTTCAATATCATTACAAACCAGATAGGGGTTAAATTTCCTGGCGGAGGGATAGGAGGAACTTTAGGAACTTTAAGCGATGAATTAGCCAAATGGAATGCTGCTCAAGGTTTCATAGGAGCAAATCCCAGTCTTTTACGTTTAGGGGCTATTGCTGGTTTAACAGGAATAAGTTTGGGAAGTGGAGACCCTGAAAGTGCATTTAAACGTTTATCTATTGGTTTATTATTAGGAACTCCTGCTGGAGCAAAAATTTTATTTAAAACTGGAGCTAAAATAAAAGGAGTAGCTACTACAAATATATTGAAAAATTTATTAAAAGGACAGAAAATAAATACGCCATTATTACGTGCTTTAATCTCTCAAACCATTGGGGAAAGAGTCAAAAAATAAATAGATTATTATAAAAACCGATAATATTAAAATTAATTCTTTAATCCAACTCATTTCACTACCATAACTTTTGCTAAATCTATCTGCACCTGCGTTTCTCCTCTCGCTTTTGCTTCTTCTACCTGTTTAATCATTGCCTCCAACTGCTCAAAGGCAGGTTTAACCGTTTCCTCTAATTCATCATAAATATTTATTCTTGCTTTATCCAAATATTCTCTTGCTTTTACCGCATCTCCCAAGACAAAGGTGGTTGTGGCTAAATTATAAAGTATCTTTAGGTCATAGGGTTTATGGACATATGCCTCATTGAAGTCATACAACGCCCCCATATGGTCTCTTGCTATAAACTTCTTCACCCCACGCATAAGCCACATATAATACATCTTTTTGGACTCACAGATGGAGTATTCCACCGCCCAGTAATCATTTGTATACATTGGCATTACATACCAGAGGCGAATGAGATAACCTACGATAAAGGCAGTGATAAGGATAGGATAATTTAGGATTAAACTTGCAATTGCATAAGACATCCCGATTTGACTAAGGTATAGGTAGCGTTCCGAAATTTGTTGTTGATAAGTTACAAAATTGCACCACATAGCAATATTGATGGTAAACCAGAATAAACCCCATTGTAGGGGCGTCCAACCCTTAAAAATGCCCATTACAGAGGATATTGCCACCCCCAGAAACAAAATCAGTCCCATCCAGAAGAATTTGTCCATCTTATAGCCTTTTGTGTTGTCAGTTTTGTTCGTTCCAAAACCTCTTAAAAAGTTATGTTCTATGCCTAAAGTCCACGGAAAGATAGCCAAAATGAAGTAATAAAAATAGGTCTTTAGAAAAGGGATTATCTTGGGTATCTTGATTGCCCGCATCTCCGTATTGGTGGTCTTTAAATCCCCTGTTTCCCAGAGTTTTCTATACAGAGTGGCTCGGTTATTTGTGGTAACTAACCAGACAGCAGGGATAATTCCTGCCATATACCAATACTTTGTGCCTAAAAAGACAAGTGGGGCAAACCAAGCATTAACCGCAAAGTGGGAGGTTGCGGTATAAAAGAGCCAACTTAATTTTGGAAATATAAACATAGCAAGCGTAAGAATTGATGAGGTAACATAATTCCTGCCTGAAATCCAGATACTTCCCTGCATATTTACGGGGTTTATGCTAAAGAGAATAGCGGTAAGGAAAGATAAATTATTTCTACCCAATGCCAGATAAATCATCAAGCAACAGATGGTATGAGTGATTAGAGAGATAAAGTGAGAAACCATAGAGTTAATATGCCTTAAGCCGATGAATTGTATCCAGCGCCTGTGCCAAGCATTCTTAAAGACAGGTTCTTTGCGTTCACTCCTTTCCACATCATCGCCTACATAGCCATAGAATAAGGTTTTATAATAGACGATTAAATTAAGGACTGCGATTATGGCTAATCTCTGCATATGTTCCATATATTGACCTCCAATATAATATAATTGTTCTTATACTTTGAACAATTGCTATATAAATAATCCCTAATTTTAGGTTTCCTAATAAAATCCCTATCACAATTAAATGGCTTATGCCTAAAGGGAAAGATAGTTTTAACTTAACATTTCCGTTGAACTCTATCCAATTCCCGAAAGTAATTGCTATCAGCGAAAGATAACCTACGGTCATTATATTGTGATAATAACTTATTGAACCGATTAAAAGCATAAGATAGAGCCAGTCAAGGGAGGTATCCAGATATTGCCCTAATTTACTATTACCTCCCCTTGCTCTTGCTATTTCCCCGTCAATATAATCCACCATAGCCATTAGACCTGCGGTCAATAATCCTAAAATCTCTCTCCCTATCAAAAAAAGGACTATTGACCCCAGACCTAATGTCAGGAAATTGAGCACCGTTATTTTATTAGCGGATAGCCCACTCCTGTAAAATGGTTTAAAGAGGAGTTTTACCGAGATGTCCCGAAAGAAATCTTTTCCCATATTATCTCATTCCATATATATACGATGTGTTTAATGGCAATATATGTTATTGTTATTTGGGTCATTTGTTGCACGTTTCCTGTGATAATCAAGGAAATAATCCCCAAGATAAAATTACCCAAAATTGTTTCATAGGTAATACACTTCCCTATCTTGCGTTTTAATCCCTGAATATTCACTTTGAGCCAGAACCTTTCGTGGGCAATAAATACAAAAAAGAATATCCCGTGGTGCAGAAAAGTTATCCACGTGGTTGTAATCCACCGACGGGTGTAGAAATAGGTTACACTTGCCAGAAGTATCACACCGATAATACGCCAAATAAAACTTTTTAAAGAGGAACGGTTGATGGTTTCTATTTGAATTTCCATACCGCACCTCCCGTAACTTCCCTTGACCGCCAACCGTCCTGTGGGTTCATATCCACTTCCATTTTTATCTCATCAGGCATAAGAGTCGCCTTTTTGTTAAACCCTGTTCCTGCACAACCGCTAATCACCAGACTTATTAACATTAGACTTATTATTTTTAGTTTCATTTATTCTCTCCTTTATGTTAGAACTGCTTTGTTCACTGAAATACGGCATTACAATTACCCGTCCACCTATAGATTTCATATAGTTATTAGCAGGCATATCCTTATGAGATGTGCTTTCAAAAAGAATATCTGGCTTAATAGCCATACAATTATTAAGCGGGCTATATTCATCCTGGCAGACGACACAGGTTACAAAAGATAAACTCTCTATAATGTTAATGCGTTCTAATAGGGATAAGATTGGTTTGGATTTCTTTTCCATCACCGCCTTATCAGAGAGAACACCTACAAAAAGCACATCACATAGTTTAGAACAGTTTTTAAGATGTAACAAATGTCCTGCGTGGATAATATCTCCTACTACATAAGCATAACCAATGGTTTTATTTTTCACGAAAACATCTCCACTTAGAAAGGTCAGGATAACCTTGTTCCTCAACCTTTAAATCAGGTAAATTCTTATCCTTTACCGCCTCAAACAAAGTAAGACCTCTTGCCGCTTGTTCTGGCGTTAAATACATATTCCAACCCAAAATGGTAGCATTATCCTTGCTTAAAGGTATTTCCCTACGCCCATCAAATCTTGCCATTTTAAGCCATTCTACTGCCTCTTTATCATCTGTTAATATCATACCACCCCTACCAATGGGAAGATGTTTTTTGTAATGAAAAGATAAACAATAAAAAGTATCTGGAATATACATATTTTTTTTAAATCTTAATGCACTATCCACTACTTGTCCTTCATAAATATGGTATATTCCTTTCCATTTTTCATTATGAAATTTAATTTGATAACCAGCATTTATTGCTGACATAATAACGCCTGGATAAGTATATTTAGGAAAATAAACTAAAGGAATAGAAGTTAAATAAAATCTTTTTGTATATTTCAAACATAGAAATATCGCATTACAGCAGGAAGATACTGCCACGCCATACTTAGCCCCAGCCCACCTGGCTACTTCTTCTTCAAAAACCTTAACAACATTATACGCTTTTGCCATAACCATCCCTCTATTACCATTCTTACAATATATAACCTTTTTGCCTTCCAATAAACTAATCCTTTAATTGCAAAATAAGGGAATAGACGTAAAAGAATGGGCGTATCTCTGATAATCCCGTCCCCCTTGTTTCTGAAAAAGTGCTTTATTTTCTGGAGTTCCATATTTATTTATCTCGGCTTTGGGGAAATAAAGCAGTTCATAGCAATTAACCACATCTGGTTTAAGTATCTTATAAAACTCATAGGAAGTCAATAACTTTTCATAATTATCCATTGGAAGCCCGAAGATATGGTCTATCATAAGTTTCAGTTTATTCCTCTTGATTATTTTACAGGCTTCTTTAATTTCTCCATTAGTTTCTGTTCTATTAAGGATAAGTCTGCGAGTATCCTCATCGCCACTCTGGACACCAAGCCATACACATTGACAGCCACTATTTTGAAGTAGTGAAGCGATTTCATTGTCAATAAATTTAGTATGTCCAAAACAAGTAAAAGGAAGAGAGATACAAGCGTGATAAGAATTAAGAAAAGAAACAAGCCAGCCCCAATTAAGAGTGAAAATATCGTCATCAAATAGGACATACTTTAACCCCCTTTGTTTTAGATAATGCAATTCTTTTATACAACCTTCAATTGACCTACGGATGATTTTCCTATGCAGTTGGTGGTTATTGCAGAAACTACATCTGAAAGGACAGCCGAAACCTGTCATAAATATCTGATAACATCTATGCACAGGAGGTAATTGCTCAAAGAATATTTCTCTATCTGCCCATAAAGTATCAGGGTCAAACTTTCCTCCAAAATATTCTTCACCACTTCCTATACATACGTCAAATCCTTCTTTTTTTATTTCTTCTGGGCATAAAGTAGGATGGACTCCACCGAAGACTATAGGCACATTTAATATATTTTTTATATTTTTTGCCGTCTGGAGAGCCCACCCGAAATTAGCGGTAACACAACTAAAAGCCACGAGGTCAGGATTAAATTCCTTGATTTGAGAAAGGAGACGATTATCTTTGGAAGGAGATAACCGAGGTTCAAAGAATAACCTAACCTTGTGTCCAATGGATTTAAGATAAGCGATTACATACGAAGCACCAAGATTGAAATCTTCCATACAATAAAAGGCAACTTTCATTTTATTTATAATGTTTATTCATCAAACCATAAAGGAAATTTTCTTCTTTTCTTGTAAGTCCAGCAGTATCCATCATACAATGAATTATATGCGATAAGGAATTATCTTGATAAAGTAATTGATAATCCGCCATAGCGTCTAATATCTTTATAAAACCATCTCTATTCCCTCCATCTGTTGTATCTTGTTTTATTTCTATACAACTAATAAATCTCGTTTCTTTGCAATAAGTTTTTTCTATAAATTCAACTTGTTCTTTTATTTTATTTAATAAATTTCTTTCTTTTAATTCCAATGCTAAAAAACAATGAGGGTTTGGCTCATATAAGTAGAATTTTCTTGTATAATATGGAATACATTTTAGTAGAATAAGAGATAAAATGTTTTCAAATTGTTTTTGTTCTTTGTAAGCAAGCATAAAATTACTTCTATTCCAGAAAGAAGTTTTAAACCAAAATTCTATATGTATCCAATTAGTTTGTTTCATAAGAATACCTCCGCATTTTTCTCGCTAAAATTCTTTAAGGCATATAAGGCGGTATTATCCTGTATTTTTTCTAAAGCTATTCTGCTTCTCTTTAATTGCCATAAAATATCCGCAAAGTTCTCTGGGATAGGTTCAATAAACTTACCAAAATCCATTACCATCTCTGGGAGAGCACCCTTATTGGAAGTAATAAGAGCACAACCGCAACTTGCCGCCTCTATAACCACCCTTGAAAAACCCTCACTATAAAGAGAAGGGACAACAACCACATCAGCCATTTGATAATGGGATGGTAATATATCATACGGAATATCCTCAATATACTCATATTCAATTCCTTTGGTTATCTGTTCGCATTGCTCAATGATATGCCTGCCCTTAATCCTTATGGGTCTGCCGACAAACAGCACCTTAATCCGCTCATTGTTTTTAGGGATATAATAAAATCTTGTTTGGTCGCACCAATGCTGGAATTTGACAATTTTATTCTTATCCACGCCTGCGTTTAACATATCTTCTTCGCCTCTGTTTCCCTCCACAAATACCCTTTGGGCTCTATTGAGAATAAAACTGATTATTGAATTTCTCTGTTTAAAATCATATAAGGCAAGTATAATGGTATAGAATTTAATATTAAAAAGAAAACATAAGAAAGAAGGCATTAGACCCAAAGCAAATATCTTCTCGTATTTATATTTTCGTTTCATCTTAAGCAAGGGAAAAGCCAATTTCCAAATCATCTTTACGGCTTTGGTCAAGGAAAGCCCTTCCCACAGGACAGGTTTTGTCCACTTGATAGTGCAGATATGGACAATATATTTCTTGCTAAACGCCTTTGCTAAATCCATTAAAAATGTCTCAGCACCTCCGACATTAGGAAAAGCAAAAGGAGTAATTATTAATACTTTTTCCATAGGTAAATCACCCCCCTTATAAATATTAGACCCAAGACAATTACCGCCATAACTGGATTTCCTAGAAATTTCTTCCATTTACCGTTTTCCAGAAACACCCCAAAGCATCGCCACTTAAAATCCAGTATTTTATCATTGGGGTTTTTCTTGGCAAATCGTTTCATACTTTCTACATAATACGCCTTTTTTCTAAAATAAGATATAAAATTTACATCCTCATAGTGATAATACCAAGTATCCGCTACCATTTTAGGTTTTTTAATCTGCCTGTCCCAATCGCTATCTTCTGGTCCTGACATAGTCTCATCAAAGCGGGGACAATTCTTAGCCCTTACGAACCTGACACAGTCTATCGCTGTGCCCGTATAAAACTGCCTTTCCCAGTTTCTTATCCTGCCGAATAATCCTTTAGTCATTATTTTTTCCCGCATATAAACCCCGTTACAATATTGTATTTTATCAAGGCAATCCTCAATTAAATCAGGGGCGATGTGCATATCACTATCAAGGAATAAAAGATATTCCCCTTTTGCTTTATCCCTCCCGATATTTCTCTGTGTTGACCGTTCCTTGCCTTCACTTACTATAATAATCTCGACATTTCTATAAGTGGATTTATCTATCGCCTCTAATACCTTTGTTAAATCTCTGCCTCTATGGGTAGGGATTATTATGCTTACAAGTTTTATTGTTTTTTCATAAACTTCTGGTAATGGTTGTGGTATTTCTTT
>Ga0180732_1002274_pt1 | contig 10465 bp, 8 predicted proteins | sample KR11_01MetaG_FD_148674 | JGI IMG/M metagenome (GOLD analysis project Ga0180732, IMG submission 148674) | Groundwater microbial communities from the Olkiluoto Island deep subsurface site, Finland - KR11_0.1 MetaG | ecosystem: Environmental > Aquatic > Deep subsurface > Groundwater | place...
CGGATGTCCCCTCCCCCCCGCCATAAGCATCGACAGAGACCGGAATCGACGCAAAGGCTTTATACGGCGACACGATAGACCCCGTTTCCCGAACGTCGAACGCCGAGTGAAATCTGCGGTTATAATAAAAGATATAATGTCCGGCCTTGCACCCCATGTCAAATTTCTCGGCCTTTATGAACGCCTTCCATTTCCCGACGAGCCCTTGGGCCGAGGCGATGATCTGCTTTTCGCTCAACTCCGCACAAAATGCGGCGGTCGAAAAACCCAAAACAACAGTAATTCTGAAAAAAGCCGCTTAACAAAAGTGTCCATTTTTACTTGACCAGGTCAATATGTTGTATCAACAAATAGATTGACACACAAATGTCCAAAATCTATACTCAGCATCTAAAAAAGCAACTTCTTATCCTTATGAGAAAAGTGGTTAACAGTCACATCAAAATACGTTAAATCCTTCCTGAAACTGAGCGAAATACTCACCTGAGGAAATGACCATGAACTTGCAACATATTGAGATCCAGTTCCGGACCAATTGCTTTGTCTTGAACTGCGAAGAGACCCTGGAGGCGATTGTGATAGACCCAGGCGCTGGTGCGGCAGCCATCCTGGAGTATATTGACAGCAATGGACTGCAACTGATGTATATTGTGGCAACCCACGGGCATGCAGACCATGTAGGTGCGGTGAGTGAAATCAAGCGGGCGAAGGGAGTTCCCTTTTACCTGCACGAAAAAGAGGGAAAGGTCCTGGAGTCTTTCCCCGATGGCGCACGGAAGTTCAATTTTGCAGACAAGAATCCGCCGGAGGTTGATGCCTGGCTGGATGTTCAGCAGACGTATCGTTTTGGGAACTGCTCCTTTAAAGTCCTGGAAACCCCTGGGCATTCGCCGGGCGGGGTTTGCTTCCTGTTTGAAGAAGACGAATACGTTTTTGTCGGTGATACCCTGTTTCGCGGTGGAATTGCGCCAACGGATATTCCCGGTTCAGATCACGAACTACTGTTGAAGTCCATACGGAGCCAGCTCTACACCTTGGACGAAAACCTGGTTGTATTCACCGGGCATGGTGCCGTGACCACCATCGGCCTTGAAAAAATGTCCAACCCCTTTGTCAATGAACCCGGAGCTGGTTTGCCCGGGATTTTGAAGTGAATACTTGAATTATAAAGGTCGGGTCAAGTCTGCCGTTGACTCTTGCTGATAAACTAAGAGTCAACGGCAGACTTGACCCTTTTTTCCACTTCCGACGAGCCCTTTGGCCGAAGCGATGATCTGCTTTTCACTCAACTCCGTACAAAATGCGGCGGTCGAAAAACCCAAAAAAAAGGTAATTCTGAAAAAAGCCGCTTAACAAAAGTGTCCATTTTAACTTGACCAGGTCAGTTCAATAAAAATGGCTTCAGTTCTTTTTTAAATTACCTTCCTTTCTTAAAGGCATGTTTTTAGCCCCAAAAAGGAGGTTTTAAGCGGTGCTGGCGCCTCATCCAGAGCATCTTTTTTGCAATATATCAGTTTGTTAACTTGGTCCGACCCCAGCACCCAGCCCAGCACCCCGACCAGCACCCATTTATCCGGTCTTACCGGAATGATCTTAAAAAACAGCCCGTTTCATCGATGAAGACCCTGAAAACAAAGGATCACATGGCTTGCGATGGAGTTTTGCCCAGAACCGCTTTTCCGAAGTCCAGCTTAAGGTCGATGTGAATGAAATCCAAGCTCTTTCCATTGTATCCGAGGAAATGGGCCATATACGGGCGAGTATCACGGAGCACTATTTGGGAAAATAAACATCAGGTATTACCAACCACTTGATACTAATCAATCCTATCAATCCAATATCCGGGTCTACGGCTTAAGTGCATAACGGCAACTACATAGATTTGATCTTGCTTCTTTTGATATATAACCCCAAAAGGAAATCGATCCAAAAGATATCGCCTGAAATTCTTTGCGATTAATGGCCATGTGTCAGGAATTTCTTTTATAACCTGAAAAGCCGACTCCAATTCGGTTAAAAAATCTTCGCCTAGCCCTTGAGCTCGCGATTCATACCACTGATAGCTGTCTCTGATCTCGTATTGAATATCCGGGTGAAAAATCAGTTCAGGCATCGCTTATGCCCTTACGTTTTTTTTTATTTTTTCCCAGGAACTTGGTTTAACAATACCTGCTTCCAATTCTTCAAGCCGTTTCTGGGCCAATTCAACCCACTTCTCATCAACACTCTCATTGGATGGAGTTTCAAGGCTTTGAATCAGGCACCTGGCCACTCTGGCCCTTTCCTCCGGGCTCATGGTTAAAGCTTCATTTAAAATAAATTCCGATTTGGCTGTCATTGCAAATGTCCCCCTGCTTGGTGTTAAAATGCAGAGAATATATGGATATTATCTTAGCTATTATTTTAAGTAATTTATCACAGTCTATAATCCCTCTGCAATATTCAAATCATTAGAATCCGATATACAATTTTAAACCTATTCGGCTTGACCCATCTCTTACTATAATATTGATAGCATTATTTTGTCCCAATTTTGTAGGAGTTTCGTTTTGGGACAAATCCTGCAAAACCACAGATTAAATTTATGCTACAAAGAGGGGGTGTCCAATAATGGCGGTAAGATCAAATCCTGAATCATTTCAAAAACGTTTGTATTCTATCAAAGAACTAACCAGGGAAGTCGGCGCAACAGAGTGATCACAATTCCATCCATTAAATTGGTTGAAGATGTTTCTTGCCCTGCAAATGCGTCATCCAGCGATCAGCCCATCTTCCTTTATTTTTTGTGGCTAACGTTACTATCCCACCCAGTTCAAAAATAATTGTCGTTGATGAGACTCCTTTGTGAACCCTATTTTTGGCGGGTTTGGCGGGTTCGTGGCGGGTTCCCTCCATTAAAAGGTGATGGCAGGTTCGGCGGGTTCATGACGGGTTCTTTTTATCAAACTTAGGTTTAGCAATTACGTAATGTGCCGACTGGCCGGTGCTGCCAACTTAAATGAAAATTCCGAGATCCGTGAGTTGCCGAAGGTCCCTAACTGCCGTTCTTTCCGATGTCTCCATTAGATCCCGATATATAGAATTGTTGATACGGCCTGTACCCTTTGTGTATTTAACAGCTTTTATCTGCCTATCATTAAGATTATACCTCGCTAGTACTTCATCCGTCAGCCAGTCCCGCCAGATCGTAACGACGAAATGCGGACCATGCTGCGCAAAATCAGGCTCTGGAAGCCCTGCGTCCTTGCAATCGGCAATCATGTCCGTTGTGCCGGTGCCAGCTTTTTCCACATATTTGACCCGAAACAAGGGCTCGGCGATCAATGGGTTGCGGGGAATGGGGCCATGGGGCTCCCGCAAAAGTTCTGGCGTCAGTCCGGGAGGCAGCTCTCCCGGATTCCACACTTCAATGCGGTCGGTAAACACAATAACCTGGACAAAACCGTTATTCCAGTAGTTCCTGTGGGCAACTGCATTGACAACGGCCTCAGTGATGACCGGCCTGGGAACCTCGAATTTAACGGGCGCCTGCACTTCTTTTGCCCGTGTCCCTATACTGCTGTCAATTTTGCCGAGAACGAATTCTACAGCCTGGTCGATGACTTCAAGCAGCCTGCCGGAATAGGGCTGCTGGGAGGCAATGGGCTTTCGTTTTTCCGTTCCATGAAAATGAAAACAATGTACCTGGGCATTATTGAAGAATTTCTCCGGTTTTTTCCCAAACAACAGTATAGCGGCATTTGTTGGCTGATCATCCCTCAGCAGATTGAAATTCTGAAGTACGGCTTTTGGCGTGCGAGATCCTTTGAGCTTCAAACGCCCTGCGGCTTCCGCTGTTTCTACAAATGCCTTCACCTCTGCATTATCGATATCCTTTAGGATTGCCCCGTCACAAATACTGTCATCAAAGGGCTTTGATCTGAAATCCCCCCGATTCTCCAAACGTTCTATCATGCTGGCATAAACCTCCCCGACCAATCCGGGAGTATCTGAAAATCGACGACGAGTGACTTGGTTTCCGGCGTTTTTCATCAATTTGGCCATATCCGGATCACGGGCCTTGTCATCATTGCCTTTTACAAATACAAGCCGTTCTTTATGTGTCTTAGTGGCGTGGTCGAAGCGATGATCTGCTTTTCACTCAACTCCGTACAAAATGCAGCGGTCGAAAAACCCAAAAAAGGTAATTCTGAAAAAAGCCGCTTAACAAAAAAAATGGCTTCAGTTCTTTTTTAAATTACCTTCCTTTCTTAAAGGCATGTTTTTAGCCCCAAAAAGGAGGTTTTAAGCAGTGCTGGCGCCTCATCCAGAGCATCTTTTTTGCAATATATCAGTTTGTTAACTTGGTCCGACCCCAGCACCGCCTTACTTCCCGACCGCCGCACGTAGGAAGGGGTTTAATGGAACATGATCCGGTATAAGGGTTTTTGTGTTAACACCCAGCATCGTCCAGCGCCCGTCGTTGCAAGAAGATTCTATCTCCAACATAGGTTTTAATATCCTGCACCCATAAGCATCGACAGAGACCGGAATCGACAAAAAGGCTTTGTACGGCGAAACGATAGGCTCCGTTTTCCGAGCGTCGAACGCCGATTGAAATTTCCCGTTATAATGAAAGATATAATGCCCGGCCTTGCACCCCATGTGAAATTTCTATGCCTTTATGAAAGCCCCACTTCCCGGCGAGCCCTTTGGCCGAAGGGATGATCTGCTTTTCACTCATCTCCGCAAAAAACGCGGCAGTCGAAAAACCCTAAAAAAGGTAATTCTGAAAAAATCTGCTTAACAAACGTGTCCATTTTAACATGAACAGGTCTGTTACCCAGACCGTTCAATTTCAACATAAAAATCTGTAACTTTTTCTGTTAGGCCGTGTTTAAATTAATACGATCTAAACCTTGGTAAAAAATGTTGAGCACATGGAGCCGGTTGATGACTTTATTTTAATGGGGTATTTTTCTACTCCGGCGTGATGAGGCAAAAGATAAAATCCAAAAAAGGGGAGGTCGGCGATAAAATATTTGCATTCGTTCAGGAACCTTTGATGGAATATAAATTGTGAATAAACCATATAAATAGAGAGCAAGTCGAGGGAAATTCGGTTTTAAAAAACAATTGACACCTCTAATTAACCACATCTCAAGTTGAAAAGGAAAAAAGGCCCGGCCGGCAGATGCAGGCTTCGGACTTAGTCCTCTCCTGACACTTTTTCCATCTCATTCCAGTAATCTCAAACAGCAGGCATGAAAATATTCTCTCAAATGCCGGAACATATTAGCTGTAATTGATTTTATGCAAAGGCCATGAAGACCCAAAAACTGATTTAAAACCAAGGGCATAACGACATCGGGCAGTCCGAATCCAAGATTTCGGAGGAAAGCCATGCAATTTCATTATTCTCAATGTTTTGCTATAATTAACAAAAGCATTGCCTTGCAAATAATCATTTATCTTTCTGTGATTATGTTAATGAGCAACCTCAATGCAATGGTTGATCTTTACCTGCATCCTGACATCCCGTACTTTGATAAAGAGCACTTGATTGTTGGGGGAGTTACCGCCATTGTCAGTACGGTGTTATTCGGGGCATTGTTTTTCTATGTGTGCCACCTGGATAAAGCCCTCAAAACGATCAAAACATTAGAAACATTTTTGCCGATATGCTGTAATTGTAAAAAAATCCGTATACCTGATTCAGATCCAAAAAAGATGGACTCTTGGCTGCAAATAGAATCATATATCACCCAAAAAACAACTACAATGTTCAGCCATGGAATCTGCCCGGAATGTATTCTAAAACTCTATCCTGAATATAGCGATAATAAACAGGAAATGTACCTGTCGGCTTCTTCCCACTCCGCTTCCTGACTGGCTAGTCCCTATACTTTATAATCCCCGGTGTCATCAAAGCTGTCAATCTGTATCATTAATGGCTCAAATCCATCCTTCTCCAGGAGGATACTCCTTATCCCTGAAATCAAATTGGTTCGGGCCATCCATGACGCGCCTTCCTTTCCAGATCTCTTTTCCTGAGGCAGCGATATCGTATAAGATTTGCCAAAAGCCAGGGCTGTAAAATTGCTTAGAGCTCACATTTCGCTTTTTGAAAAATAAATTTCCAATTGAAAGCCGATCTTCCCTTTCTTCCGTTCCCCATTCCCTTGTGGGTTTCCTTGAGAATTTTGCCAAAGTTTTTTTGGATGTCTCCCACCGTTGTGGTTTTCATTTCGAGGTCTCCTTTTACCATTATGAACAGTATAACCGTAAAGATTGCATGGATCAAAACAGACAGGGTTGTATTAATAATTGGACTGTCTGAAATTGCATAAAATTGGCGGTTGCGAATCAGCTGAAAACGATTTATTGGAGGATCACCTGGATCTTGCCAGCATCTGAGGGGATTATTTTCAGGCAAGATTCAGGTATCAAATTCATTAAAGCGAGGGACCTATGTTGTTAATCCATTTGGACAGGCAAAGCAGGACGCCTCTTTTCAGGCAAATTTTCGGGCAATTGAAATCCATGATAGAGGAAAACGTATTAAGGCCCGGAGACCGGCTCCCGTCCTCTCGAAGCCTTTCCGAGGCTTTGGGGATCAACCGCACCACCGTGACCAAAGCCTATGAAGACCTGTGGGCCATGGGATATACGGAAAGCCGCTCGGGGTCGTATTCCATGGTCCGAAATCGGGCTGAAATCGTTGATGAGAAGAAGGCGGATGCCGGGAAGTTAATAGAATGGCATAAAATCGCAAACTCCGGGTGCGGGGAACTTGCTTCAACGTTGAAATCGAGCGGGTTCCATTCGCAAAAAGACGGGGAGATTGATTTTATTCCCATGTCCCCGGACCCGAGGCTGCTTCCCGTGGAGGATTTCCGGAAATGCGTGAACCAAGTTTTGAAAAAAAACGGCTCTTCCCTGCTTCAATACGGGGACCCCTTGGGATTCCCGCCCTTGCGGGAGTATCTTTCCCATCGAATGCGCATGCATGGCATCTCGGTTTTTCCGGATGAGATTTTGATCACCTCCGGCATCCAGAACGGGGTCGATTTGGTTTCCCGGATGTTGATGGCACCGGGCTCTAAAATTGTGGTGGAAAATCCCACCTATTCGGCGATCCTTCCCCTTTTTCAATTTCACCGGGCCGACATCGTCACCGTGGATCAGACCGAGGCGGGTATGGACCTTGACCAGTTGGAATCGGTCCTGAGCGGGGAGCCACCGGTATTGGTCTACACGGTTCCGAATTTTCAGAACCCCACGGGGATCACCACCAGCCAGTCCCACCGTGAGAAACTGTTGAGACTCTGTGAAAAATACCGGGTTCCTCTTTTGGAGGATGGTTTTGAAGAAGAGATGAAGTATTTTGGTAAAACCGTTCTTCCCATAAAGTCCATGGATCAACATCATATCGTGATGTACTTGGGTACCTTTTCCAAAGTGCTTTTTCCGGGCCTGCGGATCGCGTGGATCGCAGCAGACAGGGCGTGCATCGAGGTGCTGGCCGCCATCAAGAAGGCCGGGGATTTATCCGGAAATATGATGAACCAAGCGGCCCTGAACCTTTTTTGCAGATACGGCTTTTATGATCTCCAGCTTAAAAGGCTTCACAAAGTCTATCGAAGAAGGATGCAAACAGCCCTTAAGGCGGCCAGAGCGTTTATTCCCAGGAATTTGGCTTCCTTCTCAAAGCCTCTGGGAGGGTATTGCCTGTGGTTTGAGCTGAACCATTTTCGCGGCGATGAGCCGGAAATGATGGATAAAATGAAAAGCCACGGGGTTCTGGTATCACCCGGAAAGTCCTTTTTTGCTGCCTCGACGGATAGGATTTGTTTCCGAATTTCCATCGCCCACCGGGATGAGAAGGAAATCGAAGAGGGGATCAAAAGGATCGGGCGGGCATTGGCCTGATCAAAAAGGATATTGGAACATAGACAAACCAACCCTTCATCTTAAGCAAAGCCGCAGTCAATGGTTTTGTTTCTTTCTTTAAGGGAGACGACGCATGGAATTTGAAAATTCATGGGGAAATCCGGTCAAAGCCGAAGCCTATTCAAAGCTTGAGTTCCCCAACACCTATTATCTGGCCTACCGGGATTTACCGGAGATTCTTGCCGTCCATATCCAAGGCGTCAAAGCCATTGATTTCGGGTGCGGAGCCGGTCGGTCCACTCGATTTTTAAAGAATCTGGGATTTGACGCCGTGGGCATCGACATCTCAATCGATATGCTGAATAAAGCAAGGGAAATGGACCCCGGCGGAGAGTACCAACTGGTTACGGATGGGAATTATCATGGCCTGGGTTCCCATGAGTATGATCTGGTTCAATCCATCTTTACCTTTGATAACATTCCCGGAAAAGAGAACAGGACCCATATCCTGAAAAAATTGGGTGAGTTGTTAAAGCCTTCGGGAAAATTGATCTGCCTGGATACCAATTCCGAAATGTATACCCGGCAATGGGCCTCTTTTTCCACCCGGGAATTTCCTGAAAATAAAGAGGCAAAAACCGGGGATATCGTTAAGATCATTGTCACGGATATCGATGATCCAAGACCGGTTGAAGATATTTATTGGACCCTGGAGGATTACAAGAAACTCTTTGCTTCAGCAGGATTTGAACTGGAAGCTGTTTACGCGCCCAAGGGAAAAGAAGGTGAGCCCTTTACTTGGATTACGGAAAAGGAAATCGCGCCCTGGATCATCTATGTCCTGAAGGTGGGCTAAAGGCTTCTGTCTGGGGGAATTGACCCCACACCATTCCTGGATAAAAAAGAGTGCCCCCCGTAATCCGGCAGCTGCCCGGCTCCGGGTTGCGCCTCCAGGGCTGACCAAACCATCATTCTGCTATTTCATCAAAATTATTCCAAATGAAGCTGTTTGTTGATCTTAACGGTGCTTTTCAGTCCCAAAAAGACTGTTGTAAGCTGCTATGGATTCTTTAACTCGAAAGTCCAATCTATTCCATACTTACTGGGACCGGAAATTAAAACAAAAAAGTATCCGGGCCCTACAAGGAAAGAAAAAAGATCATGGCCACCTTATGCTTAAAGGCAAAGGGCTGGCATTTCCGGTTTCATCCGTTCCGGCATCTTACCTCATCCGTGTTGAATGATCTGGGGGTGCCCATCGGTGTGATCCAACGAATTTTTGGGCATGAAAACCGAAGCACCACGGAGCGCTATTTCCATTCCATTGGAGAAGCTGATCAGCGACAATTATAATTGTCGCTGATCATGTTTTTACTTGGCTTCGAAAAAGCAAATAGATGAGAGAGAGTATTTTGTCATTGGCTTTGATATTCATCTCCGTGACGTCTTGTGACAACAATTTTATGCAAAACAGAATTATATTTCATAAAAACCTTTTTATTTAATTAAAATTCATAGACAATAATTGTTTTTCATGCCATAACACCTTTCACAACTATAAATACAATTCATAGATATGGCAAATTATAATCAATATTCACAGAGCTTAAATGTTTTTCATGGTTTCCCGGCTTTGGAAGAAGGGGCTTGCTTAGCTGGATATTCCGCATTAATTCAGGCTCATGATCTGACAATCCCTCTGCCGGATCATCTTTGCGCGGTGGGGACAAAACACAAAAAATACGATTATGAGCGTTGGCATATATTTACACCCCGTCATAAACCGGAAGATACGCTTCATGGGCACTTGGTCTTTGCACTAAAGTATGAAGGCATTGACCTGGCGGTTCTCAATGCATTATTTCAAGATATTGATGCCGAAGAAATCAAGGAGATAATTCGTTCTGAGCCAACGGGCAGCTATAGCCGGAAATTGTGGTTTTTGTGGGAGTGGCTATGCGATGACCAACTGGATATTGACGATGCACGCGCAGGAAATTACGTTCCCCTCATCGATGGCAAGTTGCAATTTGAAGGCAAATCATATCCATCCAAGCGCCATCGGGTTCGCAATAATTTGCCGGGGACACGCCATTTTTGCCCTCTGATCCGAAAAACAGTGAAGCTTGAGCAATTTATAGGGAAGGCACTATCAGAAAAAGCTGTAGAAAATATAGGCCAGACCCATCCCGACCTTTTAAGCCGGGCCGCGGCCTTTCTGTTACTTAAAGATTCAAAAGCCTCTTACACTATTGAAGGGGAAATCCCGCCACACAATCGCATCGAACGATGGGGAAGAATAATCGGCCAGGCCGGGCAACGCAACCTCAGTATTCCTGAATTGGAACATCTGCAGACACTTGTTATTTCCGATAATCGCTTTCTTGAGCCGGGACTGCGAATGGAAGGCGGTTTTGTTGGGCAACATGACCGCTCAACAGGCATGCCGATGCCGGATCACATTTCTGCAAAACCTGGTGATTTAAAAACGCTTATGGGCGGCCTAATCGAAACATATGAGCTTCTTTGTAAGGATAATTTTGATCCTGTTTTATTGGCGACTGTCCTTGCCTTTGGTTTTGTATTTATTCAC
>Ga0180732_1002275_pt1 | contig 10461 bp, 20 predicted proteins | sample KR11_01MetaG_FD_148674 | JGI IMG/M metagenome (GOLD analysis project Ga0180732, IMG submission 148674) | Groundwater microbial communities from the Olkiluoto Island deep subsurface site, Finland - KR11_0.1 MetaG | ecosystem: Environmental > Aquatic > Deep subsurface > Groundwater | place...
GATGACGAATGCGCATGGAAGCAGAGGGGAAACGCTTCTGGGGGACACCCAGTTTTTACATTGGTGTGGTGATTATGAAAGGAGCGGGAAATAGACTATGGAAGATGAACTGAAAGAGAGAGTGGTGTTCGACGAGTTGAGGCATACTGGGGACGGTGCCTGGCTTCTGCGTTTTGACACGGAGGAGACATGGGTGCCGATGAGCCAATGCACCCTGGATGAGGATGAGCACGTGGTGGAGATGCCCATGTGGTTGATCAAGAAGAAGGGGCTGGAATCCTATATAGAGTGAGGAGGGGGCATGTATTTTTTCACTGCTGATGAACATTACTGGCACAAGAACATCATAGAGTACTTTAATCGCCCGTTTCATTCCGTGGAAGAGATGAATGAAGCTCTGATTACCAAGCACAATGAAGTGGTGAGCGAAAGGGACTCCGTCGTCCACGTCAGGGATTTCGCTCTGTGTTCATCACAACAGGCGGGGGGTCATCATCCAGAGATTGAAGGGACATCATTCCTTCCTGAACGGGGACCATGACACATGGTCCGGTAAGAAACGATCGTGGGACGTTAGATGTCTTACAATAGAGGGGGAATCCGTAATCCTCTGCCATTATTGCATGAGGACCTGGTTCAAGTCCCATTACAATAGCTGGCATCTGTTCGGTCATTCGCATGGCAGGCTGGAACCGATCGGGAAGTCCCTTGACATCGGGGTGGACGCAAATGGTTTCAGGCCCGTATCCTTCGAGCAGGTGAAGAAGATCATGAAAGACAAGCTAGACAATCCAAATTTTGTAGATCCATTGAATAGAAGGAGAATGAAATGAAGCGCAAGTCCGGAAGACCAAAGGAAGAGTTGAGTTGGGTTCCCCTGTCCCGTCCCTTCGTAGATGGGAGGACATATAAAGCGGTGGAGCAGGTGCTGAAGAGTGGATGGTGGACGATGGGCGCCTACACCCGTGCCTTGGAGGCACAGTTTCAGGTTTATACCGGGGCGAAGCATGCCGTGGCCGTGTCCAGTTGTTCTGCCGCCCTCCATCTGGCGGTCAAACGCTGTCGGGGTCGAGTCAAGGATCTGGTGGCCGTGACGCCGATGACGTTCTGCTCCACGGTCAACGCCATCGTCCATAATGGGATGATCCCCTTTTTTGTGGACATTGATCGGAGGACGGGGAACATTGACCCTTACCTGTTGGAAGAGGCCGTGAGGAGGAACCCATTGATTCGTGGGGTTGTCATCATTCACTTTGCCGGCAGACCCTGTGACATGGATCGCATTATGCGGGTGGTCAATCAACATGGGCTGTTCCTGGTGGAGGATTGTGCCCATGCGGTGGAGGCGACCTGGCGGGGGAGGCACGTCGGGACCTTTGGAGGTGCCGGATGCTTTAGCTTCAACCCGATTAAGAACGTCGCCGCCCCTGAGATGGGAATGATAACGACGGATGATGAGGGGGATGCCGATTACTTCCGGAGCGTGCGGCTCCACGGTCTGACCGCCTCCGCGTTTGACCGAATGGAGAAACCTGGACAGTATGACGTCTCGGAGCTCGGATACAAGTACAATCCGACCGACGTTGAAGCCGTGATTGCCCTCCACCAGTTGGAGCACGTGGAACTGAATCATGTGAAGAGGATGGGGATCTGGCTAAAGTATTTAGAAGGATTGGAGGTTGCTGGAAGTGCAATAGCTGCCCCTTTTATTCGGAATCTCGATTGGAGACACGCGCTCCATCTGTTCGTGATCTTTGTCGGGGATCGTGATCGGTTCGTGAATTCTATGCGGGTATATCGGATTACTTGTGGGATTCATTACAAGCCCGTACACCTGTTTTCCTATATGGAAGCCTTGGCACCCGGCTGGCGAGGCCGGTTGCCCGAGGCCGAGTGGTGGGGGGAGCATGTGGTGTCCCTGCCGATGGGTCCCGGATTGACGGACGAGGAAGTGGAGCGGGTGATTGAGACAACGAACAAGTGCTTGAAGGAATGCTGAGGGGAGGTGATGCCCATTGACTTCACGATCAGACGACGCGAAAGGAATCATACCGAGCGTGAAACTTCTTTATCCTGAGTAACAAATGGCCGCCCGAGTTGAGAGTGAGGGATTTGGCATGACTAGAGACGAGCAACGGACATTCATGGCATCAGCAGACTATGAATTTGACTGGCTTGCCAACAAAATAGTACATGACGGCAGGCTTCCATGGGTTGTAGCATTTGGCATGACGGATAAACTTAGTAAGCAGGTAAACTATTATCAAGGATTGTGGGAGGCAAGGGAGGGATAAAATGGACAATTATCTGAAGGGAATGGTTGAGGAGATACCTGAAAAGAGAGAGAAACGATACATATTAATAGAAGCGCCAGAAAAGGCGTTTTATTCATCAATCACCGAAAGCGAACTGAGGAGAAGGCTGCGGGCCATTATAGCTCTGGAGGTGACAGGGGCGACGCTTGACGAATTAGCGGAGATAGCCATTCCAATGATCCTCCACGGTGAGGAGAAACCAGGGAAAGCCTGCCCCTTTTGCGGTAGGCAAAAAGCTAGAAACTTTAAGGATTGTGCTAAAGGATTTTGTCCTAAATGGTATGCAATGAGAGACCCCGACGCGGCACAAGACTGCGTAGAACATTCCTTGATGCCCCCCACCATCGGATCGTATCATCCCCAAGGGACTAGATGCGCTCCACAAAAGGAGAAGACCGCCCCTACCCGAGTCGATCCAGATGAAGGAAGGAATCCAGTAACCTTCACCCCCACCCGAAAGGATTTTGCGCACAACTTAGCGGATGCTATTTACTACAGGGCAACACCCGATATTCTAACCGAAAGGCTTCTCGCCATCCCTTGCGCGAAGGAGTCAGCCCCAAATGCCGAAACCCACGATCAGTGGGTTGAGAGGATGCCAAGGCTTTCCAACTTTAAATGGATTGACTGGGAAGAAAAGTGGACTGAGGCCATGAAACAATGGCACCGAGAGGAGCCGCATTGAGCGGAGGATTGCTATGGATAAAGAAAAGGATGGGGTTTTGACCATCCGCCCGAATGACTTGTTAAACGGCCTTTTCGTATACGATGAACGTGTAGGTTGCATTGCAGTTTATCGAAGGCCAAAATTAAATTGTCTTGAGGGGATAGGTGATGTAGCAATCTATTATCGGCATGGAACATGGGACGGAAACCAGTGGAATGTAGCTGAAGAATATCTCAAGGAAGCACAAATGGTATGCCAAGCACTTAACGCATGGGAAATGATTCGTGGAGCTGTTTAATGAAACCCTGGAAACTCTACCGCCTCTGCCCCGCCTGGGGCTATCACGTCAAGAGGATATGGAATTTTCAGACATTCCGGGAGCATTGGTTCTGCCGGTGGTGTCCAGTAGCGGAGTTCAATGGGATGGGAAGGGCATGGAGGAGAACACTGCGGCCTAGCGCCGCGAAAGGAGGGAAGCTAGATGAGTAAACGATCGGACATTATCATTGATAGGATACAGGAGATCCGCGGTGAGAATAACAAGAACTGGATGCGGTTGCTCCGCATTGCGTTCCGGGAATCTCCGAAGGAAGCCGGGGAGGTGATGACCCGGATTGGCATCTGCGATGTCAAGGTCAACGAACTGACTAGAGCCCTGTCGAAGTTGGGGGGAAATGAATAATCCAAAATGTAAAAAATGTGGGGCCGAACTGCTTTGGTGCATGATGCCAAACGGCGTAATGCTGCCCTTGGATGCCAAGCCTAAAAAGCTCATCCAAGTAAAGGAAGGGGTCGGGGAAATGATTGATGTTTATGAATCGCATTTTTCTACTTGCCAAGCTGTGGATCAGTTTAGGAAGGGAAAATGAACTGGGACCTGTTCCGTTATTCGTTGGCGAAGAAGTTGTTCCTTCTGATCTATAGGGACTATGAGTTCACTGAGTGGGGGAATGACTGGGGCAAGTGGTGGCGTTTTGTCTGGGAACTTCATAATGGACAGGTGCTTCAAGGGGCTCAAGGTAGACTATATACCCTGGACCAGTTGTTGAAATTGACAATCGACGTAGAAGGGGACATGGTGGAGTGCGGGGCATATCGAGGGCAGAGCAGTGTGATCATGTTGAGTCATTCGAGTCGGCGACTTCATGTGTTCGATTCCTTCGAGGGGTTGTCTAAGCCTTCCGAGTCGGAGGATAGGTGGTGGAAGAAGGGTATGTTCGCAGCTTCCCTTTCTGAGTATATGGAAGCCATACAAGGATACAACAGCCGGGTGGTGATCCACAAAGGTTGGATACCGGAGAAGTTCATGGAAGTGGACGGAGGGCGATTTTCATTCGTCCATGTGGACGTGGATCTGGCGAAGCCCACGGAGGAATGTATTGAGTTCTTCTATCCGAGACTTTCGCAAGGGGGAGTTATGCTCTTTGATGATTACGGGTACCGCCAGTGTCGAGAAGTTAAAAGGGTTATCAATGAAAACTTTTCGTCCGATGCAATAGTGAAGCTGACCACGGGCCAGGCATTCGTTATAGCCGGATAAGGAGGAAGTATGAAAGCAGATGTGGATCAAGTCTATTACAAGAAGGGACGACGGTACATTCCATTCGGTCCTCAAGAGTGGGAGGGATTTCCGGCGGATGGTATCTGGCTGGTGGAGGTGAAGCCGGGACTCCGGAGTGAACAATTGCTTTTGCGAATCGGGGACGTCCCAGACCTCTATCCCTTCGCGCAGATGGCCGTGTCGAGGAATGAATTGGCCATTGCGATATCGAAGCGGATGGACAAGCCGCACAGTGCCCAAGATCTGGCTGATGTGGTGCTGAAGTGGATGGCCGGGAAGGAGAAGGGGAATGAAAAAGAAGAAGGGTAAGAAGCTTCTGATATACTATGCCCATTGCGTTGCCCTGTACAACTCGCCGCAGGAGGCGAGGGACATCATGACGCTGGAGGAGTTAGGGTTTGAAGTTCTCAATCCGAATACCGAGAAGAATAGGGAAGGGTACCAGAACTATAAAGCACTTATCAGTCAAGGGACTATTCCTGTCGGTTCTTCAATGAGGTACTGTCCGAATCCTATGCAGTACTTTCTTAATCTAGTCTCCTCTTGTGATGCCTTGGCTTTTCGGTCCCTCCCTTCGTTGGAGATTCCATCAGGCGTTGCCGTTGAGATTCAGCAGGCTCTTGACTTGGATAAGCCCGTGATTGAATTGCCTTCCCGATTCCAGAAGCGTCGGTTGAACCACGAGGACACTGTGGACTATTTGAAAGAGGTCGGGAACCGATGAAACTCCTTCTCGTAGAGGATTTCGATTTCCAGATAGTTCAGGCTCATGTAGGGAAGGGTTATGAGGTCATCCCGCTCACGCCCATTGCCGCTTGGCGTCTGGATCAGATGGGTGTTCCTTATACCATCCCGGAGCACTACGAGTCGTGGTGCGATCAGAATGACCCCGCATATCAGCGATGGTTCAGGGAAACCTGGTTGCCACTGCTTGCCAAGGTGAGTTCCATCCCAATCCAGACATTGCTCTATCTCCTTACGCCCCTGCGTTTTTGGATGGAGTCGTTTCTGAGGCGGGGTTACCAGTTGAGGGCCATCTTGGAAAAATGCCGTCCGACGCATATCCATTACTTAGCTGGCATGGATAAGGAAATCTGTGAGATAGATGATGACCTATTTAGAAAGAGTGGGAGTCTTTTCCTCACTCTCTTTCAGACGGCATATCGTGGGCCGGTCATTTGGATAAAGGCCCTGCCCAAAGAGAGAGTGACCACAGGGTGGTCAAGATTGGAATGGACACGAAGATATTACGATTGGTTCAGGACATTTCGCTTTCTCCCTCCCTTTTTCATGTCAAAGGGCAGACTGCGCCTTTGCTTCGCCAATGTCATTTCAGACAAGATACGGGAGGTCAAGATATGGGGTCATTCAGTCATTATGCTTCCAGAAATCCAATTGGAGTATAAGATGGAGGAGCCTTCCAAACTGGAGTCCCAATGGTGGAGGAAGGGTGGTTTCTCTGTTTCCCTTCCGATGTCCGTGTTTGATGAGGTGGCCCGGTTCTCGGGTCTGCCTCTCACTTGGTGCATGGATGGATTGAAGCCCCAGCTCACCTACTTTCTGGAATCATGGGAACCGAAGGCGCATGTCTTGAGGAACCGGTACAAAGATTATCTTCAGTCCCGCAATTTTTCCTATATAATATTCAACAAGAGGAACAGTCCTCACCGTTATGCGGCCCACATGGCCGCGATGGATATCGGGTTGAAAACGGTCTACGTCAGGCATGGGTGGAGCGCAGATGACGCCTGGGAGAACAAGTACACGAGGCTGGGGGCCTTTGACTACTACATCTGTAACACGCAGAGTGGTTATGAATTCTATAAGCGGTTGGATGAAGAGCACGGGTTCAGGTGCGAGGTGATTTAGATTATGCTAGAAATCGACAAATGTTTCTATGGTGGTTTATGTGCTGCATTACAAGTAGTGGCCCTTTACGATCAAGGCACCGTTTGGCGAGATATAGTCAATGCAGCAGGATTTGATAATGTAAAGAAATATGTAATCAAAATTGAACCAGAGGAATTTGATTTAATAGAATTTGGAAAATATGCGAAAAGCGAATTTGGAGTGACCGTTATAAAATGAAAGTCACATTGATGTATGCACCGACACTTTACCAATGGGACACGGACAGGGCCGTAGCCCCCGAGACCTGGTACTACCGCTGGCAGAAGCGCCTGTGGTCCTACTTCGTCTCAAGGGCCGATGACCTGGACGTGGTGTGGAAGGTGGGGAAGGGGAACATGTGTGAGGACCCGGCGAGAGAGTGGAGGGCGCCAAACGTTCGCTACTCCTCCGCGCCGATGTGGTGGGAGCTTCAGAAGGTGGACCGGGTGTTCGTTGATACGTTGAGCAATACCGTGATATGGGATGCATCAAAGGCCCGGGTGCCTGTACTCTGCTGCTACCTCCGCACGGATCGTAAGGTGCTCTTATCCGTGGAGGGAAAGTTGCACATCTACTTCTGCTCTTCGGCTGAGGAAGTCTTCGCGTGGCTGGACAGGTTCATCGCCGGGGAACTGAAACCACTGTTCCTTGCCCCGACGGATTCTGATTGGCTTGAGAAATTAGAGAGGAGGGCTGGAAGGTGAAATGGTTATTAGTTGGATTTTATGATAAAATAAACGTGAGCCTGCGGGTACTCTCCTCCGTCCTTAAAGAGGAAGGGCAGGAAGTGGATTGTGTCTTCCTCAAGAGTGATCGTTCCAGCGTGATCAAGGGATTCCGCCCGGACAACAAGTATTATCAATATCTGTTCAATGGGAAATACGTGGGCTGCGGTGAGGATGTGAACCCCGTGACCGACCACGAGATGGATCTGTTGGTCGAGAAGACGAAGGAGATCCAACCTCATGTCGTCGCGATGTCCTGCCGATCAGCCCTACTGGGTTTGAGTGGGCGAGTGCTGGGTCGATTGAGCAAGGCATTGCCTGATGCCATTTACGTAGCAGGGGGCTATGGTCCTACTGTAGAGCCGGAGAAGTTCTCTCGCATGTTTGATTATGTCTGCGTTGGTGAAGGGGAACCATTCATTCGGGGACTGGTCAAGCGTCTAGGGGATGTAGAAGATTGGGAAGTAGCGGTACCAAACGGAGTGGGGGAATATAAGGTTGATGTTCCGAAGATAATCGCCCCGCCGGAGGATCTCGACCGTTATTGGCCCGATTGGGAATTCGAGGGGAAGTGGCTCATCGAGGATGACAAGGTCACTCCCATCGAGCAGGCGCTTGACACGGGGGTGTACGACGTGTTCGCATCCAAGGGATGTCTTAGCACCTGCACTTACTGCCAGGCCAACCAGTGGCTGAACTTCTACAAGCGCTATGGCGCCACCTACCCCAAAATGCGCCTGCGAATGGCTGAGAAGGTCATTGATGAACTCTCCTGGGCGAAGCGCAAGTTTAACCTCCGTTATGTCCGATTCATGGACAGCATGTTTGGATGGAAGCGGGAATGGCTCAAAAACTTCTTGGACATGTACAAGTATCATATAGGGCTCCCGTTCTTTTGTTACACCGACGTGCGATGGATGGATGAGGAGCGGTTCGGGTGGTTGCTGGATGCCGGGATGGTGAAGAGCGTCGTGGGTATCCAATCTGCCGATAGGGGCATAAGGCAAGGGGTGATGGGAAGGGACATCACGGATGGTGAACTGCTGAAGTACGCCTGGATGGTCCATGACAGTGGGATAGACTTCCAGTATGACATCATCCATTGGAACCCCTTTGATACACTGCGGACACTGGAGAAGGGTCTGGCTTTCATTCAGAAGCTCCCTCCGGCCCGGCAGATCGTGGTATGCGAGCTGAAGATGTTTCCCGGTTCGCCGATCACTGAGATGTACGAAGTGCAGAAGCCTCAAGAGATGGAGGTGAGCAAGGTGGTGCAGGACTTCTACGCATGGCTCTATGTCATGACCCTGATGGGAGAGGCTTACAAACAGAGCGCCCAGTACTTCTGGAATCTCTTCCAGAACAAGTGGGTGGATGAAGGGATTGTGGTCAGAATGAAAAAGGCGTTCGAGCTCATTCGCAAGCATGACATGCGTAAGATCAAGCTCAACTGCGATGTGAAGAAGGGGACTCGGCTCAGCACCCTGATGTTTGATTTCGTCCGGTCGGAGGTGGGTGATATCGAGTTTGATGACCGACTCAAGGTGCAGGGGACCTCTGTAACTCGGGACCTGGTGAAAGGGGCGGTGCTGCGTTGGGAGGACATCTTTTCCAGCTATGGGGAAAAGGGGGCATTTTGATGAACTTGAATGATGCATTGGGATTGGTCATGCGCGAATTGATGTTGGCTCAGAGGAAACATCCTACTTGGCCAGCCGACCCGGTTTATCAATCGGCCATCGTTCAGGAGGAAGCTGGGGAGCTTGGGAAAGCGGCGCTTCAGCATGTTCAGGAGGGGCACCCAAGGGAGAAGATGGCCGTGGAAGCAGCACATACGGCCGCCGTGGCAATTCGTTTTTTGATGGAGGAATGAGATGCTCGTCATCAAAGTCTACATCAATGAAAGGCAGATAGACGAGATCCAGATTCAGAATTCTGGTTACCAGTCGAAGTCTGGTTCCTATCTATACTATTTGAGGAAACCGGAGTTTGAAAATCCTATCTGGCATAAAAGAGAAAAGGGTTACAGACCCCTGTTGAAGAAGGTTCTTGATCGTCTTACTTATTGGGGTAGGGCTGAAAATTCTTTTATTGAAGGAGGAAAAGGTGGGAGTAAGGAATAGGCTCATAGCTACCCTGCTGGTGCGCAACGGGCGCATAGTGCAGAGCGTCAACTTCAAGCACACCAACGTGATAGGGAACCTGTTCACGGCGGTGGACTTCTTCGCCACTTGGGAGGTGGACGAGTTGGTGATCTTGGACGTCTCCCGGATTCCTGGAGGCCACGAGCAGTTCTTGAAGGAAGTGGTCTATGAAGTAACCCACCGCTGTTTCATCCCGATCACGGTCGGGGGATGGATTCGGTCTGTGGAGGATGCTCAGAAGACCATCCGCTGGGGTGCGGACAAGGTGGTGATCAATACGGAGGCGTATAGACAGCCGGAACTCATCGCCCAGATGGCGATGGCCCTTGGGAGTCAGGCTGTGGTGGTGTCAATAGATGTTCATAAAGGGGAAGATGGTGATAGAGTTTGTATAGATCGAGGAAAAGAAATGGTTAAGTGTATTCCCATTGAATGGGCTAAATGGGCAGTGGATTGTGGTGCAGGGGAGATCTATCTGACGTCCATCGACCGGGACGGTTCCATGCTCGGATACGATTTGGAATTGACCAAGGCTGTGAGCGAGGCAGTGAGCGTGCCCGTGATAGCAAGCGGGGGCGTGGGGAAATGGGAACATCTGGTCGACGGGTTGACGATTGGAATGGCCGACGCAGTGAGTGTGGCCAATAAGTTCCATTTCATGGAACATTCCACTAGAGCCGCTAAGTTGTTCCTAATGAGGGCTGGAATGAACGTCCGTCCCACAACTTTCATGGACATGGGGTGGGACCGGCGGGTGCAATATCAAGTGAACTATAGGGCGACATGATGCTAGACTTCCTTTTCATAACGAGTCCGACAAACGCAAGGAGCCCTCATCCCCCATACTATTTCCTCAACCTTGCAGCATACCTGAGGGACAAGGGTCTGAAGGTCAGGATCATTGACGTCAAAGGGGGTGATCAACCGAATGACATCGAGAGACACTATGCGACGATTCGGGAAAATCTCAGGCGACTATCTTCTGCTTTTGTTGGGCTTGCCGCTTTTAGCAGTGATTTTCCTGCTGTCATGCGCCTGGGGAAGATTGTTAAGGAGGAGCAACCATTCACTACGTTACTGGTAGGGAACGTCCATGCCACCATCGCCCCGGAGGATTTCCTCTATCAAGGGAGCTCGTTCGATGTGGCTGTGCTTGGGG
>Ga0180732_1002276_pt1 | contig 10460 bp, 12 predicted proteins | sample KR11_01MetaG_FD_148674 | JGI IMG/M metagenome (GOLD analysis project Ga0180732, IMG submission 148674) | Groundwater microbial communities from the Olkiluoto Island deep subsurface site, Finland - KR11_0.1 MetaG | ecosystem: Environmental > Aquatic > Deep subsurface > Groundwater | place...
TCACGCGAACAGTAATATTAAGACTCGGACACCGCGTCCAGAGAGACCAGCGGATAACAACGCACGTAGGACTTACAGCCCGCGCTCTGGGGGCAGAGGGAATGCTGCTTGATTCTGACGACAGCGGCATCGAAAAAAGCATCAATGAAGTTACAGGCCGGTGGGGGGGTTCATTCTATGTAAGAAGGATCACGAACTGGAAGAACGAGATAAAAAAATGGAAAGCATCGGGCGGAAAAGTGCTTCATCTTACCATGTACGGCATCAATTTCCCTGATTTGATAAATGATATTGTTACTGAAAATCTCCTGATCGTTGTGGGCGCGGAAAAAGTCCCGCCGGAAATCTACGAGCTTGCTGACTGGAACGTTGGTGTGGGGAACCAGCCGCACTCCGAGGTCGCAGCCCTTGCAATAGTTCTTGACAGGCTTGCGGCATCTTCAGGCATTGACCCTCTGAAAACGCAGTTTGGCGGTGGTGAGGTTGAGATCGTCCCGAAAAGCAGGGGAAAAGAGGTAAGGGAAAAATGAAGGTCCTGGTGATAGGCAACAGTGCCCGGAGCATAGTCTGCTCGGCAAAAAGAGCTGGATATACTGTATACTCTCTCGATAATTTCTGCGATGTGGATTTGCGTTACTGCGCAGATTCTGCCTTACTTCTTGGAAATTCGTCAGAGAAAAAAATATATGAACTTGCCCAAACATTTGGGGAAATGGATGGAGTGATCCTTGGCCCTGGTTTTGAGAGATTGAATTTTAAGAACGTTCTTGGAAACCGTCCAGATGTTGCAGAAAAAGTTAATGATAAATTGGATGTCGCAAAAAAGTTCAACTCACTTGGCATACCTCATCCTGAAACCGAACCACTTTCTAAAGCGTCAGGACTCAAGTTCCCCCTCATGATAAAACCAAGATGCGGATCAGGTGGAATAATGAACTCTGTTGTTAAGGATGAAGATGAACTTGCAGCAATTCAATCAATAAGCAAAGCCAGAGAGTTCATAGCCCAGGAATTCGTGGAGGGGATCCCGTGCAGTGCGTCGCTGATAGGGACTGTAGATAATGCCTGTGTGATAGGTCTGAACGAGCAATTGATAGGCATCCCCTACCTGACCAGACTGCCTTTTGCCTATTGCGGTAATGTCACGCCTTTTGTTACTGACTGGAAACGCGAGATTATACAATATTCTGAACAGATAGCGCTTGAGTTCGGTCTTATGGGCTCTAATGGCGTTGATTTCATCCAGACTGAAAAAGGGTTAGTGGTCATCGAGGTAAATCCGCGCTTCCAGGGAAGCCAGGATACGATGGAGCTTTCATACGGGATGAATATCTTTGACGGGCATGTACGATCGTTTTCTGGAGAACTCCCCCGGCCCATGAAACATGTTCGTTTTGCGGCCAAGAACATCCTGTATGCAGGTAAAAGTACGGTTGTCGATGAACGATTGAATAAGAGACTGATAAGGTGCATGAAGATGGAACGGGCTGCAGATATCCCGGAAAATGGATGGACCATAAGGGAAGATGAACCGATCACCACCCTTCTTGAAACCGGCAGGACACGAGAAATAGCATTAGAAAAAGTTGAAAGATCTGCACTGTATATTAAAAGGATGACGGAAGTTTAATGTTCTATTAAATGTAAATAAGATAGGTGATATTTTTTGGTTGATTTAAATGATCCTGTTATTAAAGGGTATTTCATAAACCTTGTAGGCGAGGAAGGTTTCAAGGTCGTTGATAAAATGCCTGAGAGTGAGGTAACTGATGAAAAGATAGCAGAAGCTACAGGTGTCCTCTTGAATATAGTACGCAGGACGCTTTTCATATTATACGAGAACAGGCTTGCTGTTTACCGCAGGGTCAGGGACACTGACAGCGGCTGGCTTACATATCTGTGGAGGCTTGACCTTAGCAACCTGGAATCTCAGCTTCTCATTGAATCAAAGAAGATCTTAAAGAACCTCAAATCAAAACTTCAGTTCGAGGATGGCAAGGTATTCTATACATGCAAGGCAGAGTGTAGCCGTTTCCTGTTTGAAACAGCATCTGACCTCTTATTCATATGCCCGGTATGCGGTGAGGATCTGGAATTCCAGGATAACGAATCTGTGGTAAAGGCGCTGAACCAGAGGATAAATAAAATAGAAGAACTGACTTCGAGCGCATTGGTTTGAATGAAATAGAAGCGATAGAGCTGCTCCAAAAATCCGGATGCTCAGATGGAGTTGTTGAGCACTGTAAGACCGTGGCTTCATACGCAAGAGAAATTGCGCTTGATATCAGGAATTGCGTTCTTAAAAGAGGGGCCGAGGTAAAGATCGATATTGATCTGGTTTTTAACGGAGGGCTCCTTCATGATATTGGCAGGTCAAAGACTCATGGGATATTCCATGCAGTTGATGGCGCCAGGATAGCGGTTGATAATGGTCTTGATAAAAAACTTGTTAATATTATAGAACGGCATATCGGCGCAGGAATTCCGGAGGAGGAAGCTGCCGATCTGGGTCTTCCGGTAAAGGATTACATGCCTTTAACACTTGAAGAAAAAATCGTCGCGCATGCTGATAACCTCGTGTCAGGAACAAGGGTGGTAAGCCTCAATGAACAGGTCGCAAGATTTAGGAAAAAAAATCTTGATGAAAAAATAATTCAGCGCATTATCGGGTTGAACAATGAAATATGCGCCATGATATGTTAACTGGTTGCGATATTTTTAGTCAATGCACTATTGATCATATCTACATATTCTTCTTTTAACGAGTACACACTAGGTGTCTTATATGACTCCTTGAAGACATGCAGAATTCCAAGTTTTGAATGGATATAACCTAAAGTCGAAGCTACTGCGCTGTATGATACTCTGAACTTCTTATTGAGTTCATTATATAACAATTCTACTGTAACCTTCTTTAGTTTAAGCAACAAGTTCAATACAAGTTTCCTTATTCCATCTATGTCGAGTTCGAGGTATAACTCAAGACGCCTCTTTATTCTAATTTTAAGTGGCTCCATCGTATCACCTTATATAAAACTTTCTTTCATTACATATATACTTTACTGATTTATTATTAATTACCAATAATATTTTTGAGTTTACAATTAGCTCATGATTATAGTATTACTAAGTTTTGATATAAAGAACTTTCCTTTTCACATGTCCATATTTTACATACTATTTATATATTCCCAAAACGTAAGAGGAAAAAAGGAGAATATCCATGATCGAGATTACAGATGCTGCTATGTCAGAATTAAAACAACTGCTTGAAGAGCAAAATAAAACAGACCACGGATTGCGCATTTTTTCAGCCGGGCTCGGCTGCAGGGGAGTGCAGTATGGTCTCTCGCTTGAAAAATCACCAGGAAAAGAGGATGATGTCATTGAAAGCAATGGTATCAAGATAATCTTCAGCAAAGACCTTCAGGAAGATATTGAAGAGTTGAAGATCGATTTTATTGATACTGATCACGGAAAGGGTTTTGTCATTAATAATCCAGGTATGGAATGTGGTCCCGGATGCGGAAGCTGCGAGTGATATAGATGTTCCCGGGTCTTGGTAAGGGGTTAAATCCCAGAAAGATGGCGTCGATGATGAAGCAGATGGGGATCGATATAAATGAAGTGGAGAATGTAGAGGAAGTGATCATCCGCACCCCTGAAAAGGACATTATCTTTAAGGACGCTGAAGTTTCGATCATGGATGCCAGGGGTATGAAGACTTATCAGGTCGTAGGTACGCCCCAGGAATTCCCTCGCGAGGTGAAAATCCCCGAAGATGACATCAAACTCGTTATGGAGCAGACGAAATCGAACGAAGCTGATGCAAGGAGTGCGCTTGTTGAAAATAAAGGGGATATAGCGGCTGCGATCATGAAACTCACTAAAACCTGATTTTTTCGAAAGAGTCAGGATAATCTTTATTTCGATTCAGCCACGTTTAACTATTGGAAAGTGTTTCAATGACAATAGCAGGTAAAAAGATCGGATTTATAGGCACAGGAAAGATGGGTGAAGCCCTTATCAAAGGCATATTGCATGCGAAGCTGGTTACACCGGATAAAGTCTACGCAAGCGATGCTGACACAGCAAAATTGATGCTGCTTGAAAAGTCCTATAAAATAAAAACCTGCAGTGGTAACTGTGAGGCAGCGCTGAATTCGGACATAATAATTATTGCGGTAAAACCCCAGACAGTCCCAAAGGTTCTGGAGGAAATTAAGGGGTCAATAAAGGAGCAGGTTATTATATCGATAGCAGCCGGCGTTCCAATAGAAACTTATGAAAACGGCCTTCCAAAAGGCACAAAAGTTGTGAGAGTGATGCCCAACATTGCAGCAACCGTGCTTGAGGCTGCATCGGCAATCTGTTCAGGAAGCGCTGTAACTGTAGAGGATGAAGCCCTTGCAACAGGGATATTTAATTCGATAGGGAGGACTGTAATACTGCCAGAACATCTCCTTGATGCTGTCACAGGGCTGTCAGGGAGCGGTCCTGCATACATATTCCTGATAATCGAGGCCCTGGCAGACGGTGGTGTATTTGAAGGGCTTGACAGAAAAACTGCAAGGATACTTGCTGCCCAGACCGTCCTGGGCGCTGCAAAAATGGTTCTTGAAGACGGTGTGCATACTGGGGAGCTGCGGGATATGGTCACCTCACCTGGCGGAACGACAATACGAGGCATCAGGGTGCTTGAGGATCACGGCGTCCGTATAGCCATGATGGATGCAGTGATCGAAGCTTGCGAGCGGTCAAAGGAACTGGGCAAGAAGCTCTAAATAATAAGATATACGGAAAGGTTTTATAAACATGCTTTTAAAGATCGAGAGAAAAGCAAAGGCAAACCATGCAAGAATAGGGCTTGGCATTGGGGAAGCTTCAGAAAAACTTATCAAGAGCGTACATGATGCACGAGAGTATGCTGATGTTGTGCTCGTGGGGGATGAAAATAAGATCAGAACCACAGGTACTGAACTTGAGATAATCCATTCAATAGAGCCATCGAAAAAATTAGTGCAATTGCTTGTGGATGAAGAGATAGACGGCGCGGTTCGAGGAACTCTAAGCGCCACGAAAACGCTTTCAGCATTGAAAAATTCGCTGGGAATGAAGAAGTTATACAGGATAGCTTTGATGGAAACAGCAGATGGGATACCATTTTTCCTTGCGCCTGTGGGGATCGATGAGGGAAATTCGGTAGATGATAAGATCGAACTGATAAAGCGCGGCGCAGAGCACATGAAGCGTCTTGGTATCGAAGCTCGCGTGGGGATACTCTCAGGCGGGCGGTTCGAGGACAAGGGAAGAGATAAGGCCGTGGACAGGACGCTTGATGAGGTTGAAATAGTGACTCAGCAGCTTTTGGATATTGACATCAATGCAAAAAATTATTCCATCCTGATAGAAGATGCGATCAAAGAGGCAAACTTCATTATCGCGCCTGATGGCATTTCGGGGAATCTCATTTTCAGGACGCTTGTGTTCCTGGGAGGAGGACACGGTTACGGCGCGCCTGTGCTAATGGATAAGGTGTTCGTGGATACATCGCGCGTGAAAGAGGATACGAAAAGGGCGATAATGCTGGCGAGCGCTCTGAAAAAGTAATTTTTCTAAAAATAAAAAAAGATAGAATGGAGAGGTTTATTCCTCTCGTCTTCTATTGTACATCAGTGCCATCAAACCGATCACACTGAGAATGGGCAATGCGATTGTTGGGAACTCCGGGATGGCAGTAGTTCCGTCTGAGGATGCTACTGTAAGGTCATATAGGATTGGCGACACATCTCCAGATACGATCTGAAGGGTTGTCTGTACCTGCAGATACTGTCCGGCAGATGTTGAGCTAAGCGAAACTCCACTCGATGCCGTCTCCCATCCGCCCCATGTTGTCCCATCGGGCGAACTTCTTACCTTTACAGTAATCGATGTACCAGGTGGTGTATAACCATTCCATGAGACTTTGCCCCATGTCGTACCCGCAGCACCACTGTCATAGTCCACGGTCCATGTGCCTATTTTTGTGGTGATCGACCTTGAAATATAACCTGTCATGTCGCTATATCCATAATGTTGCGCTATTCCAGAGCCTGTAATTCCTTTTATTAACTTTGAGAGATCTATTGTATCTGTAGCTGGATTTATCCTTTTTATGTATCCATCATTGAGATTTACAGCCCAGACCTTACCTGCATTATCGACTGAGACACCTGTCGGGTAATTACCAACGTTGATAACAGCTTTCTCAACTCCGTCGTGATCATAGCGCGTAACAATATTAGAAGGCGAAGTTGCAACCCATACATCATTATCTGGTGTCACCGCAACGCCTCTGGATTGATATTTTCCTATTTTTGTCCAATCCTTGGAGGCAGAAAGGACATTTATTCTCGATAATTTGGACGATTCCCAACCTGAAACAAATAAGTGGTTATCTGTATCCAGTCCAATACCATAAACAAAATGGCCTGGATATATATAACTCACTGCATCAGTACTGGGATCAATTCTCGCAACAGTATTACTATCTTGACCTGATGACCAGAGTATTCCCAGTTTATCCACAACAGCTCCATATGGTTTATTGTTTGGTGTATTGATGGTTTTTATTATGGCTCCTGTTACCCCATTTATGTAGTAATATTTCTGCTGACCGTTTGAGCCAGCCCACACGTTATTGCTGCTATCGATAGCAATACCTCGAGGGCCAATTCCCCACTCGTTATTTTCGTACGTTCCCGCAGAAACACCCAAAAATACTTCTTTCAGCACGCATTCATCATTGCTAAAAGATGCATATGAAGGCCATGCTAATATTTCAGTGCCATACTGGTTTGTGATATCACCGTCGCCGTTAATGTCCTGAGATGTTTGTATGACTCCATCACTGTTTCTATCTTCACATTGCCCGGCTTCATATAGCCCTATCTTCACAACAGTCCCAGTTGCCCTATTTCCAAACCAGACATTTCCACTAAGATCAACGGTTGTCCTGGATGGACTGCCCTGTGCTTTATCCTGCGGACCTGTTCTATATCGCCCTAATTCTTGACCAGTCTCGGTATTTACTTTGGAAACCGTACCTTCATTCGAGTTTGGAATCCAGATAAAGGGAAGTGCGCTCGGTGTTTTAGACAATTGCAGCTGATCTGCCACTGATGTATGCTCAACGCCGACAAGGGTTCCCTCGTCAAAATCTGCATCTAAAGTATATGTTCTTGACAATGCTGCCACTGCGGGATACGCCATCGATGAAACGATTATCCCAACCAGAAGCAGTGTTATTGCTTTACTAATTATTCTTTTCATAATATCACTCCAATTACAATGAGGAATCACCATAAACCTCATTATTTAAAATCAAAATAGAAGGTTTTCTTAGTATTTAAATTTATTGCTTTTGAAAAATAATTATTATGATTGTAATCATAAGCATGTGAATTCAATATTTGGAGTATCTTTCGCAGATTTTAAATATACGTATATACCAGATAGAAAATCATAACTATGAAAAAAATAATAATTGTGGAAATTTTTCTTGTCATAATGTCAGGATGTCTAACTACGACAACAAACCAATACGATGAGCCGAGATTTTATAATATTAATATTTACCAGGCTAAAGAGAGTTTAGACGAAAAACTTGAAGAGACCATTCTGGATGTCAGGTCACATGATGAGTATGCTTCGGGGCACTTGAAAGATGCCATGAATATTCCTCTCCAGGATTTTAATAAAACAGATGTCATGAAAGAACTCGACAAGATTCCGAAGAATAATTTTATTTTAATATATTCCAATGACAGCAGAAGTGCTCAAGCAAGTCAAATATTGATAGACCGTGGCTTTACTCTAGTATATAATATGGAGGATGGAATTACAGCCTGGATTGATGCAGGATTTGAAATAGTAAAATGAAATATTATATCATTTGAATTCCTAATTCAGGCATAATGGAACATTTATTATTTTATTTTCCATTCAAAATCTTTCCGATTGAGCGTTGAATGTCATGGAGTAATACCCTGAAAGGAGAACTTCCTAATGAAAAACTGTTACTACTTCCCAGGGGCTTTGAAGTCATCGGTGATATCGCCATACTAAATCTTCTGCCATCGCTTTCTGATGAAAAACATCTTATTGCCCAGACTCTTGTATCACACAGCAAGAATATCAAAGTAGTTCTTCTAAAAAAGAACAAGCTTGCTGGAGAGAAACGCATTGCGGAATTTGAAATACTAATCGGTGACAGGACAACAACTCTGCACAGGGAGAACGGATGCGTTTTCCATGTTGATATCGCTAAAACCTACTTTTCCGGGAAGATGTATTTTGAGAGGGACAGGATAGTACAGAAAGTAAATGATGGCGAGGATGTCCTTGTTCTGTTCTGCGGGGTAGGACCTTTCTTGATACCGATCAGGAAAAAAAAGGATGTCAGGATAATAGGACTTGATAATAATCCGGCTGCCTGCCTCCTGTTCAGGAAGAACGCAGAGCAGAATAACATTGAAGCTGAAATAATTCTCGGCGACGCAAATTCCGTGGGAGCAATTTTCAAAAAAAAATTTGACAGGATAGTGATACCCACACCCTATGGACAGGATCGTTTCCTAAACCTTGCCCGCCCCCTGTTGAAACCAGGCGGTACTGTCCATTTTTATACATTCAAGAAAGATTTTGAAATACCACATTTCAAGAGACTGCTTGAGGAAATGGGTTGGGATATCGACTATTACCGGGACTGCGGCTGCGTAGCGCCAAGAGTAAGCAGGTATGTTTTTGACCTGAAAGAAAAGTAATCTATTATTGTGTTCATCCCCGGTTGTTTTCAGGAATATTAGTGAATTCTTCCCTCATCCGTCCTTGAAATCAAAGAGCGACTTCTGTGGCTCAGTAGCTTTTTCCAGCATTTTTTCCCTCGCCGCGCTGCCCAGTTCCACTTTACCATACTGTCCCCCTCCTCCGGGAATTACCCTTAACTTCCCATTCCTGAAGGCATTTATTGCATCTATCACGCGCTCATCCACCCCAGAATAATTGACAGCGCTATCAACAAGCACAGCCACCTCAGAACCGCACTGCTTTATGAGAACATCCCATATTTTCTGGACTCCTTTTGTATTCGTTCCAATTCCCAGCGCCATCGCGATTATCTCGGATAGCGGTATCAGGTAAAGATACGGGGGTCTGTGGGGCGGATGGTGCGGCGTGTCATATGAAGCAAGTTCGTTCACCCTGTCCTTCACCCCCTTTTTAATAGTGCCGCGGCATGAGCATCTCCAGTTATTTATGATGCTCTCACGCATTGTATAATGTTTGAAGCACCGAATGCATGCGCTCTCATTATATTTCCCCTCCTCAGGAGGCATTCCAACATTCAGGAGAGGTTTTCTCCCTTTCTTCCGGATAATCGCCATCGAAAGCTCGTCAAAACTGATATCCTCCATTTCAAACCTGTTGAACTCCCGCGCCAGTTTGTTGACATAGGGGGAATGGGCATCCGAGTTAGTGAGGAACGTAAGGCAGGAAAGTTCTGAGATCCTGTCTGCATAAGATGTATCTGCGCTCAGGCCCAGTTCGATAAGATAAATGTATTCAGACAGATCACCATAGCAATCTTTCAGCGAATTATGGTACGCATACATGGCAGTCCACGGAGTAAAGGCATGAGCCGGACCGATAAGTGCCCCCGCATCCTTTGCAGCCTGTGCTATCTCCACACCTGTCAGCTTTACATTTGGCCTTCCGTCCGAGTCGATATTTTTTGAGTTCGGCTTCATGAACTCGTACAGTTCCTCTGCTTTTGATACCGAAGGAATGATGATAAGATGGTGCACCTGGTTTGCATCCTCGACCTCTGTAGTGAGGACGAAATGGATATTGTCAATTGAAAAAACGCCGTTCTCCTCCCTGATATTTTTAATTTCAGAAAGCCATTTCGGATGCAGGCAGTCTCCCGTAGCGACAAGCTGGATGCCTTTTTTCCTGGACTCTGAGGCAAGCGTGGGCAGGTCCATCTTCGGAGAGGTAGCCATGCTGTATTTTGAATGGATGTGAAGGTCTGCGTTTATGTGCATGATGGGGTTAATTAACTGTATGGAATATAGGGATTGTGATATCTTTTCATTCGTCATCGGATAAGAGAAAAACCGCGAGATCGAAGACGGATTGCGCGAAGTACACGTCCACGTATGCCAGCGCACTGACATACGTTGCACGCAATCGACTGGCATGACAGTCGACGCGGATGCGCTCGGATTTCGTATCCGTGGAAATCCGTCAAATCCGTGCATCTCCGCCCCTGCATCAAGAGAACGGAAAGCGCGCCCACCCGCGAAGTGAAGTGCCCAGTTCCCCGGCAGCGGCGATCCTGGACACAGGCGAACCGGAAGGCTCCGCAGTTTTACTATTTGAATAGTTAACTACATAATATTATAAATTAAAGTATTCCCTTA
>Ga0180732_1002277_pt1 | contig 10459 bp, 12 predicted proteins | sample KR11_01MetaG_FD_148674 | JGI IMG/M metagenome (GOLD analysis project Ga0180732, IMG submission 148674) | Groundwater microbial communities from the Olkiluoto Island deep subsurface site, Finland - KR11_0.1 MetaG | ecosystem: Environmental > Aquatic > Deep subsurface > Groundwater | place...
GGAGCCAGTCGCACGCACTTAGCAGAAATGTTTGCTGAACTTAATTTTAATGAAGGAGCAGAGATTGGAGTTAGATCTGGAAATTATTCTCTGGAACTTTTGATGAAAAATCTAAATCTACATCTTCGCTGTGTTGATACATGGGCTCCCTATGCTAAAGTCTCTCAGGAGCGACAAGACGCTCATTATCGACATTGTCAAGGAAAATTAGCTTCCTATGGAGATCATGTAGATATAATGAAAATGTCTAGTATAGAGGCACTTCCTTTAGTTATTGATGAATCGCTTGATTTTGTTTATATAGATGGGAGGCATGAATTCTCATTTGTAGTAGAGGATTTGATTGGATGGAGCAAAAAAGTCAAGCAAGGGGGGGTGGTTGCCGGTCATGATTATTACAATTTTTATCAAGGTGGAATTATTTTGGCAGTTGATGCTTATGTAAAAGCATATAATATAAATCCATGGTATATTACAAGAGAATTACAACCTTCATTTTTCTGGGTGAAAAATTATCAAGATGCTAAATAAACTAATTGACTGCTTCAAATTTTTCAACGAACTTGATTTATTAGAAATCAGATTGAATTCTTTGGCTCCTTATGTAGAGAGATTTGTTCTTTCTGAATGTCCTGTTACACAAACAGGTTTGCCGAAGCCTATGTATTTTGCTGAGAATAGAGAAAGATTTAAGGATTTTAATATAACCCATTTAGTAGCAAATGATTATGAAAAATATAGAGATGAGAATGCTTGGATAATGGAACATTATCAAAGAGAGAATCTTATGAATGGTATTCAAAATGTTGATCCTGAGACTATGATATTGATATCTGACTTAGATGAAATACCAGATCTGGAATCTTATGACGGAGTGACAGAAGGAGTTTTTAGGCAGAGACTCTATTATTATCATTTGAACACGTATACTAGGACGTCGAATTGGAAAGGAACCGTTGCTATTTGTAGGAAAAATATTACTACTCTTACTAATTTAAGAAACAGACGATGGAAGATGAATAGTATCGCAAGAGGATGGCATTTTTCTCATCTCGGTTCAATAGAGCACATAGTAAATAAAATAACATCTTGTGCCCATAAGGAATTTAATACTCCGGAGGTAAAAGAACGGGTACCTGATAATGTTAAAAATTTATTAGACCCTTATAATCGAAATACAAGAAAATTGTCGATTGGAATGCCATCAGGTCCTAAGTGGCTACTTGATAACAAGGAGAAATATGAGCATTTGTTCTACAAAGAATCTGACTAAAGGTCTGGTTTATTATACTGATAACAAGTGTAGCGAAAAGATTCTTAAAACAGCTCAAGAATATATCAAGAAAGCTTGTGGTGATCTTAAAATTATATCAGTGTCTCTTGCTCCTATTTCTTTTGGTGAGAATATTGTGTTATCTTTGAAGAGAGGATATTTGACAATGTTTAAGCAAATACTTGCTGGGCTTGAGATGTTAGATACTGATATAGCATTTCTTGTTGAATGTGATGTACTTTATAATAAAGAACATTTTGAATTCACTCCACCTACTGTTGATAAGTTTTATTATAATGAACATGTTTATCAATTGGATTATAAAACAGGGCAAGCTGTTTTCTTTTATGCAAGAAGGGTTAGTCAGTTATGTGCATATCGGGATTTGTTAGTTACGCATTATAGAGAACGTGTAAGGAAAATAGAAGAAATCGGGAGATATACTTTTAGAATGGGCTTTGAACCAGGTACTCATGGAAGGGCTGAACGAGTAGATGATGTTAAATATGGTACTTGGTGGACGGAAATCCCAAATATTGATATTCGGCATGATACAAATCTAACACGGACTGTGTGGGATCCTTCTGGTTTCAGAAATCCTTGTAAGGGTTGGAAATCAACTGATGAGATCCCCTATTGGGGAGTTACCAAGAATAAAATGGTAGAATTTTTCTCTGATTTAGAGAGAAATTTAAATATGTAAAAAGAGGAAATGATGGGCAAACTTAATAGAAGAAAACTTTGTGAATGCAATACTTGTGGTTTATATGTTAAACCAGGAAATAGATATATCAATGGGCATAGTTGGAAAGGGAAACATCCTACAGAAGAAACATTGCAAAAGATGAGAAAACCAAGATCTGAAGAAACAAAACAAAAATTGAGAAGACCACGCGGTCCAATGTCTAAAGAGGGTAGAATAAATATTAAAATTGCAATGAATAAACCAGAGGTGAAAGAGAAAAAAGCACAAACTAATGCAAGACCAGAAGTAAAAGAAAGAAAATCTAAATCACTGAAAATAATACTTAATCTGCCAGAGACAAAAGCAAAAAGAGCACAAACTGAGGCAAGAACTGAAGTAAAAGAGAGAAAATCTCAAATACGAAAGAAACTTTGGCAAGATCCTGAATATAGAGAAAAACAATCACAAACAAATGCAAGGCCAGAAGTAAAAGAGAGAAGATCAAAATCAGAAAAAATTGCACATAATAAACAAGGAGTAAAAGAAAAACAATCACAATCTCAAACAAAACTTTGGCAAGATCCAATATACAGAGAAAGTCAACTTTTAGCAATGGGTAAAGCCTCTTGTATTTTCCCAAATAAATTTGAAACATTTTTCATAAATTTATTTAGTGCAGTATATCCACAATGTGGATATACTGGTAATTTTACAAAAATAATTGCTGGAAAATGCCCCGATTTTGTGGATGAAGAAGGAAAGAAAATTATTGAATTATATGGTGACTACTGGCATCAAGATAATAATCCTCAAGATAGAATTGATATATTCAAGAAATATGGATATGATACATTAGTAATATGGGAACATGAGTTGAAAGATATGAATAAACTACATGTAAAATTAGATGAGTTTATAAGGAGATAAATATGATGAAAGCGTCTATTATTATCAATATCTTGAATTCCCACGAAATAGTTAGGCGACAAATACTACACTTCAAGAAGATGGACTTGCCAGATAATATAGAAATTATTTTTGTAGACGATGGAAGCAATCCTCCTCTTGACTTTCCAGATTGTGGATTAAGAAATTTTACCATTTATTACACCAGGGATAAAAGACCTTGGACTCAGGGATTAGCAAGAAATCTTGGAGCAAGTAAGGCAAAAGGTGAGTATCTATATATGACAGATATTGATCATATTATATCTAAGCCGTCAATCGAATCTGTTCTTGCTTTTACTGGTGATAAGATGGTTTTCACTCGATGTTATGGGGTGTTGGATGAGAAAGGTAATCTCACGCAAGATATGGAGGCCCTTCTTAAATATGGGTTAGATCTAAGAAGAACTGTAAGAAGAGGTCTTGTGGCTGGACATCATACTAATACTTTTGCCATAAAGAAGAGTATTTTTGATGCATTAGGAGGTTATAAAGAAAAACATTGTATAGGCATGATGCATCAAGGTAGGCGAACAGGAGAAGATGTTTATTTTGCTGCGGCTTATGATCGAGCAGTAAATGTAGGAGCATGCAGGCAAGCGGAAAGTGGTGAACATATTTTTATGTTTCCGATTGGAAGATTTCATGTGAATGGAGATACGAACCCTGGAAGGTTATTTCATGGATTATCTTACGAGCCAGTAAAACAACCTATGTTACCTTAGAAGGAGGATAAAATGTTAGATATTCTTTTGAAAAACAGAAGGTCAATCAGAGTTTATAAACCAGGAATTATCCAACGAAATGTTTTGATGCAGATACTTTGGGCTGCTGTAGGGAAGAATAATTTTAAGAGGACTTTTCCTTCAGCCGGTGCATGTTATCCTTCAGAACTCTATGTAGTTGTAGGGGAAGTAGAAGGCATAGATGTTGGTATTTATAAATATGATTTTGAAAAAAGTGAAATTGTGAAGATAAAAGATGGGGATTTTAGACAAGGTTTGTGCAATGCTGCTTTGGGGCAAAAGGCTATTTTAACAGCTCAGGTTGTTTTTGTTGTAGCCGCTAATTATAATAAAATTACAAAACGATACAGAAGAAGAGGTTATCGTTATGCTTGTATGGAAGTGGGACATATTGGACAAAATATATCCCTTATGGCATTATCATTAGGTTTGGGAACCGTTATGATTGGGGCATTTCGGGATTCAAAGGTAAAAACCGTTTTAGGAATAGAAGAAGAGCCATTGTACATTATTTCTGCTGGGTTAGTAGAGGAACTAATTAAGTGGAGTTAAGATGGAAGATATCACGGTTTTGTATTATACTTCTAATAGGATTGAAGAACCATTTGCTACAAACGTTCGTAATCATTTGCTTTCTTTTATTTCTAAAGGAACACCGATCATTAGTATATCTCAAAAGCCAATGAACTTTGGTAATAATATATATGTAAAAGATTTGAATCCTTCCATATATAATATTTATAAGCAGATCTATATTGGAGCCAGTGCTGTAAGTACCAGGTATATCATGTGTGCTGAAGATGATGCTCTTTACAATCTAGAACATTTTCAATATCGACCACCCGATGATGCTTTTGGATACAATCTTAACAAGTGGATGGTGAACGGTAACTTTTTCTTTCATAGAAATCGTGTCAACATGAGTACATGTGTTGCCCCGACTGATTTAATGGTCAACACACTAGAAGTAAGGCTCACTAAATATCCAGATCCTGAAATGAAATTAGTAAAGTGGGGTGAGCCTGGTAGATTTGAAGAATTTTTAGGATTGCCTATTGTGAAGATGGATTTGTTTAAGACAGAACAAGCAGTTCTTACTTTTAATCATAGACCTAGTGTTGGAGGTGTAAGGAGGACAATGAAAGGAGACGTTATTAAAGAAGAATTAATGGGTTGGAGCAAAGCCACAGAACTTTGGAAGGAAATGTATGAAGGAGGAGGAAAAAATGGCAACAGTAACAGGACGTTCTAAATTATGCGTAGATATATGTAAGTCTTTGGGATTGAAGAATGTTAAGAAGTTTGATCTTCACATGGCTGTTGATGAGATTGTAACCGTAACAGTCGAGTTTTATCCAGAAGTTGATGGAGTGCTACAGCTTCCAGCAATTTTGAAAAAATTTGAGTTAATTGAAAAAATAGATTCTGAAAAAATAGAAGAAACAACATCTATTGGAGATAAGATAAAAGACATTTCAATTTAAGGGAGAGGATTATCTTGATAATTCCAGAATTGGTGGATTTTTGTAATTTACGTTGTATTTTATGCTGGAATAGAAATAGAAAAGGATCGGGAAAGCAGATGTCTTTAAAGACCGTAGAAAAAGTCATCTCAGTTTTTGGAGGAGGACGCTGGGCTAACTATAAGTGGTATAATTGGGGAGAACCTCTTTTGTATACTCAGTTTCATGAGTTTGTTGAAATTGCAAAACACGTAAGGTCAGGGATAAGTTCAAATTTTTCTCTCAAATTAACAAATAAGCATTTTGAATCTTTGGCTAAACTGGAAGAAGTGGTGGTATCTTTGTCGGGACTAACACCAGAAGTTTATAATGCTTATCATGTAAAAGGTAATTTTAATCTTGTAATGGAGAATGTAAAAAGATTAATTGGTTTTCCTAACAAAATCAGAATAAATTGGGTAAGACATTCAGGGAACATTTATCAAGAAGAGGCTGTAAAAGAATTTTGTGAAAAAAATAATTTTATTTATGGAGGGTTTAATGCAAATTGTGAAGTTGAAGAATTGTTAGAAGATTTTACCCATCCTTTTTTAAAGACCCCCAAGCAATATAGCAGTAAGCACTTAAAAAGTTGTAAGGTGCAGAGATGGATTCCAATAAGTGTAGACGGGGAATATTTATTGTGTTGCACTAGTCATAATGTAGGACTTGGCGTTTATTTAGATGATAACATATCAAAAGAGGAACTTATCATATTAAAAAATAAAACAGAATTATGTAAAACTTGCCAAAAAAACGAATACTGGAGAATGTTTTGATGAATATTCTTATTATAAACATAAACAGATTAGGGATGACGAGGAATTTAGTAAATGATTTAGTTTTACAGACTGCTCCATATAAATTACGACTTGTTGATCAAAATTCTTCCGAGAAAGGGACAAGAGAGTATTTTGAAACAGTAAAAAAATATCTTAATGCAGAAATAATTTACAATGATGTGAATATTGATGTAAATCAACTATGGAACAAATTTCACTTAGAAACTAATAGTCCCTACTTATGCTTTTTGAATAATGATTTACGGATTCCTTCTAACTTCGTAAAAGATACCGTGGAGGTATTTGAAAAGGAATCTACTGTCGGATGTGTTCTTCATTCTACTAACCATCCAGATTATCAATCTATTACACCATTGAACTACGTTGTCCTTGAAGAGAAACTTACGCAGGGTTGGGCGTTTGCTTTTAGAAGAGAAGCTTACAAAATTATTCCAGACGATGTTCAATTTTTTGGCGGGGACGATTTGCTATTTACAAATTTATATAGATCTGGATGGAAGACTGCAATGATACTTAGTTCTCCTATTACACATTTCTATGCAAAATCAAGAAAGTATTACAAAGGAAATAGAGAAGAAAACAGATTGAATATGATGAAGTATAATTGTGAGAGGTATTCTTACAGAAGTAAATACACAAGAAGATTTCCAAACGAGAATATGAAAGGAGAAAACAATTAATGGAACTTTCGATTATAATCCCAGCCAGAAATGAAATGTTCTTAGCAAAAACCATAAAGGATATTCTTACAAATATAAGAGGGGATACAGAGGTTATAGCTGTTTGTGATGGTAATTGGGCAGATCCTCTTATAGAGGATAATCCAAGAGTTACACTTATTTATCATAGTGAATCTATTGGTCAAAGAGCCGCCACAAATAAAGCGGCAAAGTTTTCGAGAGCAAAGTATTTGATGAAGCTGGACGCGCATTGCGGTTTTGCTGAAGGATTTGACGCTATACTTATGGCAGACATGCAAGATGATTTTACGATGGCACCGATTATGAGGAACCTTCATGCGTTTGATTGGGTGTGTAAAAAATGTGGGGATAGAAGATATCAAGGTATCACTCCCACTGAATGTCCAAAGTGTGACAATAAAACAGAATTTGAACGAGATATTGTATGGATTTCTAAAACTAATCCTCAAAGTACCTCATATTGTTTTGATCCAGAACCTCATTTTCAATATTTTACAGAGTTCAAGAAGAGACCTGAAGGTCAAGGTGATCTTACAGAAACTATGTCTCTTCAAGGCTCTTGTTTTATGGCAACAAGGGATAAGTATTTTGAATTGAATCTTTGTGATGAGATATTAGGTAGTTGGGGGTCGCAAGGGATAGAAGTGGCTTGTAAGACATGGCTTTCGGGGGGCAGGGTTGTTGTAAATCATAAGACTTGGTATTCCCATATGTTTCGTACAAAAGGTGGAGATTTTGGATTTCCATATCATTTATCAGGAAGACAAACTCAACATGCTAAAAATTCTGTGAAGGATTTGTTTTTTAATAATAAGTGGCCTTTACAAAAGCGTCCGTTGTCCTGGCTGTTAGAAAAATTCTGGCCTGTTCCAGGATGGACAGAGGAAAAACTTGTAGAACTGAAACGGATTGGAAGTACTGTTAAATTTAAAGAATCCATCCAAGAACCAATTCCTATAACGAGTGAAAAGCCAGAGGTGAGTTTATCCGAGAAAAAACTTTCAAAAGGATTGGTTTACTATACGAATAATAAATGTGACGAGAAGATACTTTCTGCTGTACAGGAGAATATCAAGAAAGCAAGTAACGGCCTTAAAATTGTATCAGTATCTCTTAAACCCATAGATTTTGGAGAAAATTATGTTCTCAATTTAGAAAGTGGTTATTTGACCATGTTCAAACAGATTCTTACTGGTCTTGAGTCTTTAGATACAGATATAGCATTTCTAGTTGAATGCGATGTATTGTATCATCCTTGTCATTTTGAGTTTGTTCCATTAGATAGAACGAAAATATATTACAACACAAACATTTGGCAATTACGAACAAGCGATGGACATGCTGTTTATTTTGATGCTAAGAGAACCAGTCAATTGTGTTCTTATCGAGATATCTTAGTTGAACATTACAGAAAGAGAGTAGAACGTGTGGAAAAAGAAGGATTTAGCCGTGCAATTGGATTTGAACCAGGCAGTCATCATCGTAAGGAAAGAATCGATGATCTTGAATCTGATATATGGGTATCTAAGTATCCTAATGTAGATATAAAACATGGACGTAATTTAACCTCGGCACGGTGGAGTACAGCAGAGTTTCGGGATCAGAGAAATTGCCGAAATTGGAAGGAAGCAGATGAAGTTCCTTACTGGGGAAAAACAAAAGATAGATTTGATGATTTTATAATAGATATTAAAAGGATGAAATAAAAAGGAGATGGAATAAAAGTGTGGGAAAAAGGAGTTTCTGGTTTTAGCGGCAAACATCATACAATTGAATCACATAAGAAAATGAGAGAGATTGCAAGAAGAGATGGTCGCAGGCCACCGAGTCGACTTGGAGTAAAACAATCTGATAAAACAAAGATGAAAATAAAGGATTCAGAAAGAGGTAAAATTGTCTCAATAGAAACAGTAATAAAAATGCGTATATCAGCGAGAAAAGGAGAGAAGAGTAATTTTTGGAGGGGTGGTACTACTCTATTAAAAGTTCAAATACAACAGAGTTCTGAAAATCGTCAATGGCGTTCTAATGTATTTATAAGAGATAATTTTACATGTCAGATATGTGGTATTAGAGGTGGACGGTTGAATGCACATCATATAAAATCATTTAGTTTAGTAATAGAAGAAAATAATATAAAATCAATAGAGGGTATATTGTGTTGTGCAAAATTATGGGACATTAATAATGGGACAACTCTTTGCGAGAGTTGTCATAGAAAGACTGATAATTTTGGGAGAAAAGGTAGAATTGATTATCAAAAGAGAAGTAATAAAAAATAGTGACTTTTCTTACAGATAGGAAGAACAAAAGATAGGTTTGATGAATTTTTACAAGAAGTGAAAGAGAAGTAAAGTAATGTGGATTCTTCGTTTGTTTTACGTCATAACCTGGTAGCAAACACGTTTATCCTCTCAAAATCAAGAGTTCTATTCTAATAGGAGATATTATATCCTCCTTTTTAGTTTGTGATCCACTAAATTTAAAGGTGGTTGTTTTTCATTTATATTATAGACGGATTGTATTTTTATTGAGGTGTTAAATGAAAATCTTGGTTACTGGTGGTGCTGGATTCATAGGGTCACACCTAAGTGAAAGGTTACTAGAAGAAGGTCATAAAGTAATTTGCTTTGATAATTTTAGCGATTTTGGTGGTGGATCAGATTATGTTGCTATCAAGTGGAAAAATATTAGTAATTGTATAAATGATCCTGAGTACAAGTTAGTTAGTGGGGATATTAGAAACAGAACCGATGTAAATGCTCCTTTTGAAGAAAAAAAAATAGATGTTGTTATACATCTTGCTGCACGGACAGGGGTGAGACCTTCTGTTCAGGATCCACCCTTATGCTATAAAGTAAATGTCCTTGGTACTATTAATGTGTTACAATTGTGTGTTCAATATAATGTAAAACAGTTAATTTTTGCGTCTTCGTCTTCTATTTATGGATGTAATTCTAAAATTCCCTTTTTAGAGTCAGATAAAGTTGATAGCCCATTGTCACCTTACGCAGCTACGAAAAAGGCAGGGGAGAATATTTGCTTTGTATATCACAAATTGTATGACTTGCACACTACGATTTTAAGGCCATTTACTGTCTATGGTCCTCGTCAACGTAAGAAAATGGCAATTTCTTCCTTTACTCGTCAAATAAGTAATGGGGAAAAGATAACTATTTTTGGAGATGGAACAAATAGCAGAGATTATACTTTTGTAGAAGATGCAATAGAAGGGTTTGTAAAATCCATAGGAAGAAAGGGATTTGAAATTTTTAATATTGGCGGTGGAAATCCTATATCTCTATCAAAACTTATTTGTTTAATAGAAGAAAAAGTAGGAAAGAAAGCTGAAATAGAATATGACCAAATGCAACCCGGTGAGGTAACTCATACTTTTGCAAGTACAGAAAAGGCAAAAATCTTGTTGGGTTATTCCTCTAAAATCAAAATTGAAGAGGGTTTGAGCAGATATATAGAATGGTATCGGAGAGATAAAATAATTAAAAATGAAGGGGTTGAAATAAAATAATGGGTAAACTAAACAGAAGAAATTTTTGCCAATGTCCTTGTCACGGAATTGCCAAATCTGGAAATAGATTTATTAATGGGCATAATATGAGAAAACCTAAATCAGAAGAACATAAACAGAATCTGAGAAAACCAAAATCAGAAGAAGGTAGAAAGAATATAAAAATAGCCCAAAACAAATCCGAAACAAAAGAAAGAAGATCTCAATCATTGAAGATTTCATGGGGTGATCCAGAAGTAAAAGAGAAGCATATATTAACTAATGCCAGACCAGAA
>Ga0180732_1002278_pt1 | contig 10457 bp, 9 predicted proteins | sample KR11_01MetaG_FD_148674 | JGI IMG/M metagenome (GOLD analysis project Ga0180732, IMG submission 148674) | Groundwater microbial communities from the Olkiluoto Island deep subsurface site, Finland - KR11_0.1 MetaG | ecosystem: Environmental > Aquatic > Deep subsurface > Groundwater | place...
TGCTTATTTGCTAAATTGCTTATTTGCTAAATTGTTTACTTGCTAAATTGCTTACTTGCTAAATTGCTTACTTGCTTAATTGCTTACTTGCTTAATTGCTTAATTGCGCGCAACGCCTACTTTCCGCTCCACTATTTTAATCCTTGTTTCGTAATTTCCTAATTTTTCTTCCTGCCTTTTCTGCGCTTCTAAACCCGCGGTGTTTTCGGCTTTTAAATCTCCTATGCCTTTTATAATTTTATCCTGGCCAATCATAATTTTATCAAATTTCTCTTCAATTTCTTTGTCAACATTATCAAATCTTTCGTCAATTTTCGCAAACTTTCCATCTACGATTAAAAATCGTTCGTCAACTTTATCAAATCGTTCGTCAACCTTTTCAAACCGTTCGTCAACTCTTTCAAATCGTTCGTCAACGCCATCAAATCCGCGTTTGGTTATCGCCGCCAATTCATCAATAGCGTTTTTAATGGCGTTTTTTGATTCGGCAAATCCCTTTTTTGTTACCAAAGCCAAATCTTCTAAAGTGATTTTTTTCTTTTTTTCCGCCATAGAATTTGCATCCTTGCTTAATTGTTAAATTGTTAAATTGCTTAATTGCTTAGTCGCCCTATTTATTCGCTCCGCGAAGCGTCTCCGCGACTTTGCTTGATTCACTGACTGGCCCGTAGAAAACCACCTGCTTGGAATTCAAATACAATTTTGTCGGAGACCACAGCGCGTCTTTTAACGGCGTGAGCTGAAAATTGCTCTTAGTCGCGTCGTCTTTGTCTTTGACTATCTGCAACAGGTACGCGTCCGTAAGAGTCAGGCGCGGGAAAACGGAAAGTTTTCCAATATAAACCTCTCCGGTCGCCAGATAAACCACAGAGTAAGAACTCTGCGCTTTTAATTTAGGCAGATAAACTGCCAGCCCGGCGCCGAGCGCCACGGCGATTATTAAGCCTACCGCTATCAAAACTTTTTTCTTTTCCATAAAAAATCAATTTAACAATTTAGCAAATTAACAAATTAACAATTTAGCAATTTAGCAAATTAACAAATTAACAATTTAGCAAAAATTAATTAGGAGATTTTTTTAATGAATCAATTGCGCGCCAGAGCATCGCGCCAATTTCTTCTGATACGCTTAATCCCTTCTTATAATCTTCTTCACCTAAAAACTCTTCCTTGAAACAAAATTCCAATAAATATTTTGACTCCTTGAGGGAACCGTAAGAAATTTCCCAAAAATTCTGTTTAACTAATTTTTTGGTTCTGGCATAACCTTCTATGTAATTTAAAATTACAGAAAGCGCCGCGCGTCTTATCTGTGAAGTTATTCCATATAGTTCTGAATTTGGAAATTTCCGAGTAACTCTATACACAAGGTGTGCATATTCATCCATTTTCATCCTTAACTTTTCAAAAAAATTATTCTCTTTCGGCATTTTGCTTATTTGTTTACTTGCTTACTTGTTTACTTGTTTAATTGCTTACTTGTTTAATTGTTTACTTGTTTAATTGTTTAATTGTTTAATTGCTTAATTGCTAAATTGCTTACTTGTTTAATTGTTTAATTGCTTAATTGTTTAATTGCTTAATTGCTAAATTGCTTAATTGCTTAATTGTTTAATTGCCTCCCCCATTATACCACACTATTTTCTTGTCAACAAGTTCAGGGTGTGGATAAGTTAGGGGCGCGGAACAGACGCAGAACAAAACGCAGAATATGCGCAGAAATCAATCGCAGAACTATGCAGAAGCAGAACGCGCCGTATCATAGACTCGCCTGATAATCTGAATGCCATCGGGAGCGCCGAAATTTATCAAGAAACCAAGTTTATAATTTGAGCATTTCAAGTAATACCAAAATTGCTTGATATCATCTTTGGTTATAAATGGCTTGCATTTTAGCTCTATAAAGATGCTGCCGCTTACAACTAAATCGGGAGTATAAATTCCTACTTTTTTATTTTGAAAATAAATTGGAATTTGTTTTTCTTTTTCAATGGCTAACCCTTTCTTTTTTAAATATTCAAACAATGATCTTTGATAAATTTTTTCTTTATGCCTGTTTCTGAATTGCTTATAAATTTCAAATGCCCCGCCTCTGATAATATATGATTCTTCTTTATATAAGAAATTATTATCGCCCATATGCAATATATTATAACACACTAATAAATTCTGCGGTAGTTTTGCGACATTTATAGTTCTGCGTCTGTTTGGCGTTTAGTTCCGCGTCCGTTCCGCGGTACAACAAAAGGACCCCCGGGATTTCTCCCAAGGGCCCAATTGTTTCCTGTCCGCGTAGTTCTGCGTATAATTCTGCGTCAGTTTTGCGTTGAGTTCCATGCAGTTCTGCGTTTCTTCTTTAGTAGTTCAGCGTTCCGCCATAGATCGGGTAGGTGTCCGAGATCGTGGACGGAGAGGAGTTCGTCGGTTCATCACCCGGAGAAGGAGCGGCCGCGTCATAGTACCAAGAGACATTGCCAAAGCTTCCGGATGTGCCGTCAATATACACCTGGAAAGTGTCATTTGCCTGGGCAGAACCAGTGTTGACTTTGACATCAAAGACAACCGTATCTCCAGCGGTAATCGTGTAAGGAGTGCTCAGAGTAATTGCTGAGGTGGATCCTGCAGTCGTGTTGCTCCAATTAGCGCCTGTACCAAGCAATGTGCTTGTGCCGCCTGCGTAAATTGCCGGTTGCGCCGTATCCGCCACCCTGGCGCCAATATTGCCGCCTCTGGTTAAAGTCAGATCCTTAATAGTAAGGTCTCTTGAGCCATCGGCTTTAATGGAGAATTTGGCGACTACTTGAGCGCTGTTGCCCGAGCTTGTGCCAGCAGGAGAACCAGCGGTTAAAGTGATAGTCGGTTCAACATCGTGCGCGTAGAACGGATTGCCAATGCCGGTGCTTGACCAGAGTTTTGTTACTTTACCAGCATATTCTCCAGAAGCATAAGCAGTTTGAACAGTAATGCCTAATCCAGTAGTACTGGTAGTTGAGATAACAACACCCAAAATTGCACTCTGAGAAGTAGAAGCATGGGTTTGATGGGTCATAACTACATCACCAACTGCAAAACCAGTATTGGAGGTAACTGTAGCATCGGTTGTACCAGCTTTTATTAACTGTCCAACAGTACCAGCTGTAGTTGTGTCAGATGCAATCTTAGTAACTCGCAAAGCTACTGTAGCAGCAGTTAGATCTGAAGCAGTAGCAATTACCATTGTAGTAGTATCAGTAATAGAAGTTACAATTCCATAAACCGCACCACTAACAGCATCAAAGGTCATAACGGCGTCACCAGCTACAAAACCAGTGGTTGAAATAACAGTATATGTAGCAAGCTTAGTAGTAGCATTAACAGCAAACGCAGTACCAGCTGTGGTAGCCGCGCTAGAAACCTTGGTTACCTTAGCAGCATATTCTCCAGAGGCATAAGCAGTTTGAACAGAAATACCCATAGTAGTAGCATCAGTAATTGAAATAACCATACCAAGTATCGCGCTTTGAGAAGTAGAAGCATGGGTTTGATGGGTCATAACTACATCACCAACTGCAAAACCAGTAGTAGAAGTTACTGTCGCATTAGTTGTACCAGCCAGTATCAACTGTCCGGCGGTACCAGTAGTAGTAGTACCAGAAGAAACCTTAGTAACTCGCAAAGCTACTGTAGCAGTGGTAAGATCTGAGGCAGTAGCAACTACCATTGTAGTAGCATTAGTAACAGAAGTTACAATTCCAGGAACCGCACCACTAACAGCATCAAAGGCCATAACAGCATCGCCTGCAGAAAAGCCAGCAGTTGAGGTAACAGTATATGTAGCAATCTTAGTAGTAGCATGAACAGAAAATGCAGTGCCAGCTGTGGTAACAGAACCAGGATAAACCGTAACACCTGAAGAGTTACCCAAAGCTTCAACAGAACCGACAGCTAATTTGACTTGCTGGGCTGAAATCATTGTGCCACTGGAAGTGGTTCCCATTGTAACTTTTATGGTCTTGGAACCGTCTTTCGGGACAACAAAACTCAAACCCGAGAAAGTGACTTTGCCATTAACCAAGTTGGAAGTTGTTCCCACTTGGGTCGCGCCGTCCCAAAGCGCGACGCTTTGCATATTGCCCGAGCCATTGGTTGACTCAAGAATAACTTTGGTAATTTTGATCGGTTCTATCGTGCCGCTTAGTTTGAAGCGCGCTACTTCCACGCCTGTTTGATCCGCGTGAAGAATCGCCTGAACCGGTGTGGCTGTGTCAGTTGCCAAAGTCAAAGTGCCGTTCGCGGCGGCGGTAATTGTCTGACCAGTAACAGCCGCGGCCGGAACACTGGAAATAGTGGTTCCGCTCGGACTGCCGTTGGCAGAAATGCCGCTTCCCGCGATTGATGTGATGTAAGCGGTTGTTGAAGCTGTGGCAATATCGCCATAGACATCAATTATCTCGCTTGCCGAAGCGGCAATTGTTAAACTGCCACCCACTGAAAATGCGTTAGCGGAAGCAGCCGGGCTGGCAATTGTTGAACCAATTTGAATAGCGCCTTTGAATAATTTCAGGTTGCTCAATTTGGTAACATCATTCATGGTAATGTTCACAGTGGAAACATTTACCCCTTCGGCTGAACCGGCTTGCAGGACATAAGAACCAAGCTTCACGCCTGACTGACCCGCAACAACTGTGGAATTACCTAATGTTGTATTTTTAGCAACAGTTAAGCTTGAAGTACTGACGGTTAAGGTGTTGGCGGCAATCAAAGTGGCATTGGCAGTGGCATAAGCATTGGAAGAAGCTTTGTAATAATACACATTGCCGAATTCCGCTTGAATTGTCGCGCCATTAGTGGCCGCGGAAGCAGTATCAGCTACGATCTTCAAAAGTGCTGAAGTGCCGGCTTTAATCGTATAATAGCTAGCCAGTGAAGTCTGCGGATTGGAAGCATCCCATAAAGTATCGGTGCTCGCCGCCACAGAATAAATGGTAGCATCGCTGATTACGAGTTTGACTGTTCCGGTGAAATCACCTTCAACAGTCGTACCGGTTCCCAAATCAATGCCGGCTTTCTGAATCTGGATATCCTCGCCTCTGGCTTCCAGCTTCCATACACCGAGAACAACACCTGACATTCCTTGACCGATGTCGCCTGAAGGAGACGAAGAATCTTTGGAAACAGTTAAGCTTCCTGCAGTAATGGAAATCGTGTTGAAGTTGGTGGTTGAACCAACCGGGAAAGTAGTCACATCGCCATCATCGCTATACGCGACAACGGTCGCTAAAACTCCGCTTGCGGTATCAACGCCGGTTGCTTCAATGTCATAATCGTTTTGGATGATGAATTGAGCAGTTCGGGTTGAACCGTTAACAACATCCGCCCTTACTGACAATGTTTTGTTTGTGCCTTTGTCAAATTTCAGCGGCGAAGCTGATAAGTCAAAGGTTACATACTTGTTAGTGGTGGAGTCAACTTTTGCCAAGCTTGTTCCGATATTGGTGTTATAAAGCTCAATATTTGCCAAATCCGCGTCCGTGGTATTGCCATTGTTATAGAAGCGAACTTTTTTGATATTAACCGCTTCTCTAGAACTGGTTTCGCTAAATTTGAATTTGCCGATTTCCTGTCCGGTAACACCGATATCAACCGCTCTGACTGAAGTAGAGATAGTCTGCGATTGAACGGAAACTCCGCCAAGAGTATTAGATCCGTCAACCAAGCTGAAAGTGGAACTAACCAACGGGAAGGTGCCTGTTGCGGCAGTGGAGGCGGTGATATCAGCGACCGCGTTAATCTTAAATCCAATTGTTCCGCTGGTGGCGGTTGAACCCAGATTAACCTGGATGCTTACGGTTTCGGTTTTTCCGGCTCCGACTTTAATCGGGTCCGAGGCAAAACTCAATGCCGCTTTGGCTTCGGACAATGTCAAAACATTGCCGTGTCTCGCGCCGACAGAATCTTTTACTAATACGCCTGCTACATTGGTATCCACACTGAAACCGGTTCTGGTAACAGTGATGCCGGTAACATTGACATCTACATTAGTGCCGTTGGTGAATAGGACTTTAAGCATCGTGTTGTAAGCTGAGCCTGAAGCCAATGTGCCTGCGGCTGGGTTATCGCTGGCTAATGCCGCGGTGAAGGTGCCGGTAACAACGGGTGTCACGCTCGGCAGAGTGCCGGCTGTTAAGAAGGTAGTAACTTGAGCCACGGTTGTTACATCCGCGACTGCGGTATAGTTTCCGACATCCACGCTATTGATAGTGTAGATTGAATCCGGATCAGCGGCCGCTTCGGTAACAAATTGCGTTGCTGTCACATTGACCCAGGATTTTGCTCCCGTGTCTCCGCTTGGCGCCAAAGCGTAGACTTTTTGCGCCGCGTCTCCGTCAACCCTTACCAATCCGGATGTCGTTAAAGAATCCATTTCTGCTGTGGTAACGAGTTTGACATTTTCCCATTCCAGATGTCCGTAAGAAGCGAATACTTGCGGGTTTAAAACAAGTCGTTTGAATTTCTTGGTTCCCACGAGTTTCGCGATATAGACATCGAATTGAGCCATTCCGGCCGCGCTCGGGTTCCTTACCACATCGCCGTCAACAATAGTCGCGGCTGATACGACAGGAACAAGAGCCATCACTCCGGAAAGCCAGACAATCGTGGTAATCATTACGATTCCCGCGATCGCTCTTTTACATTTCATTCGAAGTTTTTTACTCATTTTTTAAGTTTTTCTAAATTAAATTAATTATATATATAATTACAACGCTATAATAACAATCCTGCCGCAATTCTTTTTTTGGTTTTACCCAAGAAAGAAAATATCGACCAAGGAGGACTGCCATTGCTCCGCAGTAGAATTTCCAACGCGAAGCATTGGCAAGTTATTAGAGTGCTGCTGTAATTAACAAAAGAAAGATTCTACTTAGAGGCTCAACCTCTAAGTAAGGATTACTTTTCTGTCGGCGCTTTCGGCGCGGGAACTGCGGTATTAACGGTATTAGCTTCTGTCTTTGGTTGAGTATCTTTTGTGGTTTCCGTTGGTTGAGAGTCCCGAGTACTCGGGATTGGAATTTCCGTTGGAGTTTCTTTCGCGGGCGCTGCAGTAGGCGCGACATTTTCTTTCTTTTTTTCCGCTACTGTCGCGGCCGCGTCCGTTATTTTTTCCGCGACTTTGCTTATCTGGTCAGAGCTTGCGACTAATTCAAGCGCTTTGGATTGGTCTTTATTTGCCAAGGCGGACTTCGCTTCTTCTAAAATTCCTTTTGCTTCGCTGATTAATTTCGTTGATGTCAAATTGTCTTTGCTTTTGTCCGCGGCGTCGGGATTATTTTTTTCCTGTTCAACAATCACCGCCAAAATTTTTTGCTCAATCAGCCCGATTTTTTCTTCCAACGATTTGATTTTTTCTCCCACTTTGACGGCGACTTCTTTGGAATCGCTGGAACCGCCCGCGCCGGCGTTTGTCGCCAAAACCGTAAGCGCGCTGGTATTAACTTCTTCCATCTTATCAATTATTTTCGCCACTTCGCTGTTGGGCTTATTGCTTGAAATTTTCGCGCCGCCCGAATCCTTCAGCCGCTTCGCGTAATCGGTTGTTTTTCTGTCCACTGTTTTGGCTATGGCCACTTTTTTCTCCGGGCTTAGTCGCAACTTCGCATCTTCAAACTCCGTTGAAGCGGCGTTAAGCTGGGTTTTTAAATTTTCCGCGGCGATTTTTACGCTTTGGACGGAAGCGCCGTTTTCGGAGCCATCAGCCGTGAGAAGGTAATATTCGTTCAGCCGATTTCCGGTAAATTCAAAAGTCAAAGCCGCCCTTTTGTCCTCGTTTAGCGTCAAAGACAGCTGAATTTTTTCCGCCGCAAGCTTAAAAGGATAAAAAGCGTCGCCGGGCAAAATTCCGTCCGCTTTAGCCAGCAAAAAATTTCCGCCAAAAATCAGAACCATTGCCGCGGATGCGGCCGAAACCGCGAGTCCGCTTCGCCATGGCTTTAGCGAGGCGAGTCCGCTGTTTTTCAGGCGCGGGAATAAATTGCCCAAATTTTTTAAAATACCCGTTTCAAAAACAAAGGCGTTTTTTTCTCCCGCTTCTTTCGTTTTGATATATTTAAAAATAAAGGACTTGTTTGAAACAACCCAAGAATCGCTTGGCTCAATTTGTTTCAGTCCTTTAATTTTAGTTAAGAGTTCGCTTTTGTTCATTGCTTGATATAATCTTTATAATAATTATACTTCCAGTTCTTTTTTCAGCGCTTTCAGCGCGCGATGTATGGTCACGCGCACTGTGCCCTCGGATTTTTTAAGAATTTCCGCGATCTCCGAAATTTTTAGATCTTCCAGATGATACCAGATTATGATATTGGAATAATTTTCCGGAATATTTTTCATGGCCGACATTAATCGGGAGACCTTTTCGTCTTTTTCCATTTTTTCAAATTCGCTTGCCTGGCTGTCAACGAGCTTGTCGGCGCCATCAAACTGATCCAGTGAAAAAGGAATAAGTTTTTTCTTGCGGTAAAAATCGGTTATCAGATTATTCGCCACTTGGTAAAAAAACGCTTTGATATTGTTGATTTTGCGGTTCGGCGTTCGGGAAAAATAATCCCAGACCTTTAAAAATGTTTCAGAGGTCAGATCTTCGGCTTCTTCCCGCGAGCCGACTTTCAGGTAAGCAAAACGGTAAATTCTTTTAACATACAAATCATAAAAGCGGCCAAATTCTTTGCTCGTGATGTTGATAGCCGTTATTTTGATTTCAAATTTGTCTGAATTATCTGAATCGGTGTTTAACATAATAATAGACGGATTTTGGGCGGTTTTGTTACACTTGTATTTTGGTATTGTTACAGTTCACCCCCCTCTTTTTATAAAAGCGGGGGTAAAGTTACATTCAAACTATAACACATAATAAAAAAGAGGCAAATGCCTCAAATTAACAATTAAGCAATTAAACAATTTAACAGAACTCAGTCCGGTAATTGAACATTTGGTATTTTTGTTTAGTTGTTAAATTGCTAAATTGTTTAGTTGACTACAACTTCAGCCCTTTCAAGTATTCCCTAAACTCGCCGTTTAAATCTTTATGTTTCAGCGCAAAATCAATATTTGCCTTTAAAAGCCCGATTTTACTGCCGCAATCATAACGTTTTCCTTCAAATTCAAGCCCGTAAATTGGCTTATTTTCAGCTAAAACCGCTTTAAACGCGTCTGCCAAGCGTATTTCTCCGTCTTTCCCAGGCGCGCACTTTTCTAACGCGTCAAAAATAGCAGAAGTTATAATATATTTTCCGACAATTGTCAAGTTTGAAAGCGCTTCTTCGGGCTTGGGCTTTTCTACCAGGGTCTTTATTTGATAGGTTTTTGGCCCGACTTCAATTCCGGAAACCACTCCGTAGCGCGAAACCTCTGATTTTGGCACTTTTTCAAGAGCTAACACCGGATCGCCGTATTTTTCATAAACAGCGATTAATTGCTTTAAACAAGGGATTTCCGAATCAACGATGTCATCGCCGAAAAGCACGGCGCACGGTTTATTGCCTGCCAAATGCCGCGCGCAAGCAATCGCGTGGCCGTCGCCCATTGGATTGGGCTGGCGGACATAGCTGAATTTTGCCAAACGCGGGATTTTGTAGATTTCTTTCAAAAGCTCGTGCTTGTTCTTTTCCACGAGATTGTACTCAAGCTCAAAAGAATCGTCAAAATGGTCTTCAATAGAGCGTTTTCCGCGGCCTGTGACAAAAATAATCTCTTTAATGCCCGAATTTACCGCCTCTTCCACCAAATACTGAATAATCGGCTTATCCACAATAGGCAGCATTTCTTTGGGCTGGGCTTTGGTAATCGGCAAAAACCTGGTGCCGAAGCCGGCTACGGGCAAAATTGCTTTAGTGATGCGTTGCATAGGAATCAAGTTAACAATTTAACAATTTAACAAAATACTATGAATTATTTGTTCTCTTTAAAGATTCAATCGCTCTCCACAACATCGCTCCAATTTCTTCTGCCATAGCCAAACTTTTTTTATAATCTTCTTCACTTATAAATTTTTCCTTATAACAAAAATTTAAAAGATATTTTGACTCCTTGAGAGAACCATATGAAATCTCCCAAAAATTTTGCCTGACTAATATTTTGTTTCTATCATAACCTTCTATATAATTTAAAACCACGGAAATGGTCGCTCTCTGTATTTGAGAAGTTATTCCATATATTTCCGTCTTAGGAAAACTTCTTGCAATTTTATAAACAAAATGTGCGTATTCATCCATTTTTAACCTCAAATTTTCAAAATAATTATCTTTTTCCGGCATATTGCTTAATTGTTTAATTGCTTAATTGCTTAATTGCTTAATTGTTTAATTGCTTAATTGCTTAATTGTTAAATTGTTAAATTGCTTAATTGTTTAATTGCTTAATTGCTTAATTGTTAAATTGTTAAATTGCTTAATTGCTTAATTGCTTAATTGTTTAATTGGCTTACA
>Ga0180732_1002279_pt1 | contig 10455 bp, 12 predicted proteins | sample KR11_01MetaG_FD_148674 | JGI IMG/M metagenome (GOLD analysis project Ga0180732, IMG submission 148674) | Groundwater microbial communities from the Olkiluoto Island deep subsurface site, Finland - KR11_0.1 MetaG | ecosystem: Environmental > Aquatic > Deep subsurface > Groundwater | place...
ACTGTCTGTCAAAAAATTTTGAAAATATCTAATATCTTTTTATTAAAATCCAACCAAGCGGATATGAGGAAACAATTTCTGTTTTTTTACTATTCGAAGTTCCTTCTTTCACTCTAGTAGCTTTCCTCTCTGGAATTACTATTATCCCTTCCATCAATCCCTCTATCTCATTTTTCATTACCACTCTTCCTGGCTCACGACGGGCAATATGAGCCGCCATTCTTTTTCCGGCAGTGTCCGATCCTTCAATGAAGTTTTTAGAAGAGATAGAAATCCTCTCAACTCTACTCATGCGAAACTAATCTCTAATATATCCTTTCTCCCCCGGATTCTTCCCTACCCAAGCAGGAATCTTTCGACCCTCATAGGAAACTTCGTGGTTGGTGGGAAAAAACATTTGACCTCTCTTGTTCCATCGTTTTATTCCAGTGAAAACGCCAATTGTCATTCTTTCCTCTGCCTTGCCAATGGGTTCGCCAAAGTCAGGATATGGTCCAGAATAAAAGTTAGTCCCCGCCCTCACTGTGCGAGGAGCTAATTTCCCTTTTTTACGCATCCACTCAACAACCTCTTCTGGGACCTGTTCTTTTTTCTCCCTCTCAGGTGGAGATGGTTCAGCACCGACAAAAGCTATCTTCGTTAAGTCCTGTCTTTCTCCCATCTTATCCTCCCCAATGAGTGGTTAAGATTATAACAAGTAAAACAATAATCCCCACAGTTAGGTATTCATTAATCGTCCTTTTAAATAAACGCTGACTAAGATAATGCTGAGTTAAGCCCAAGACAACATACATAATCGTAATCAATGCTAGAGAACCGGCGGAAACCGTTACCGGCCAAAAAGAAAGAGCCAAGGCCCCCTCAGCCACTATCAAAGACAGGGCTAAAGAATAAAACCAAATTTGACCACTAATTTTTTCTTCAAGTTTGACTGACCAAAGTCCTTGAATAAAAAGGGGTAAACTAACAAGAAAAACAAAGACGAAATTAAGCCAAAAAGGAAGACGAAAAGAAAGAATGGTGTCGTAAAGAAAAAAAGCAGTTAAAAGGGTTAATAAGAAACCAACTGCATGAGCCGACCTTAGAAGCTGAATATTGCGGATGGCGGCAACTGAAAAAATGTTTTCTGTCAATAACAAAGCATAAAGTCCTAAGCCATAAAGGGCGGCAACAGGCAAACGCGCCAACCAACTAGCAGGCAATAAGAAATAAAAAAGCCCAACGCCAGCGGTAAACAAAGTGGGCAAAATTAAAACCGTCAACCATTCAATTCCGGAAACGCCTTCTCTTAACGACCAAGCAGATAATAAATAGGTCAAGATTGTCAAACCAAAAATAGCTTGATAGCGCCAGGAAACATTAGTTAACTGAATTGTCAATAAGCTAGCGGATAATAAGGCAGCGCTAATAATAAATTTTTGTCTTTTACTGATATCTATTTTTTTAAGTTTCATGAACTTGCTTCAAAACTTCTTCAGGAATATCAAAGTTGGCAAAAATTCGTTGAATATCGTCATGCTCTTGAAGATTGTCCATCAATTTTAAAACTTTAGCCGCTTTTCCCGGCTCCTTAATTTGAATTTCGTTTTTAGGCTGTCTCACTAACTCAGCGCTTAAAACTTTAAAACCGCCCTGATTCAACTTTTTTCTAACTTCACCCAATTTCTGCGATTGAGTATAGACCTCCAAAGCATCCTTGGCTTCTTCCACGTCCTCTACTCCCAGGTCAATTATCTTTAAAATCTGCTCATCTGGCTTACCGGTTTTTTCTACCGTAATTAAACCCCTTGGTCTAAACTGATAACTCACTGTCCCCGGTCCACTCAAGCTCCCCCCTCCCCTCTCAAAAAGTTTTTTCATTTCTGCCGTTGTCCGATTGCGATTATCTGTTGCCGCCTCAGCAATAATCGCCACCCCTTCAGGACCATAACCCTCATAAACCACTTCTTCTAGTTGCCCCTTCCCCACTTTACCCTGAGCTCCTCGAGTCGAGCTCGGAGTCGAGACTTTACGAAGAGCCCGCTCAATATTTTCCTTGGGCATATTTGCTTGTTTGGCTCTTTCCATTTCCAGTCTGAGTTTAAAATTAGTCTCTGGGTCAGCTCCCTCACGAGCAGCAAGGGTAATGGCTTTTGCTAATTTGGAAAAAATTTTACCTCGCTTTATGTCAGTCGTTTCTTTTTGCCGTTTAATGGTTGACCATTTGGAGTGTCCAGACATCAAGTGTAATTTTACCAAATTCGCCATAAAAAAACACTTGACACCGCTTTACCATTTATTATATTGTCAAATCCAATGGTAACTGATGATCTCGAGAAGCAAGCCGTTCAAGCCGCCATCAAAGGCAGTTGGCAGCAAGCAGTTGATTTTAATCGCCAGTTAATTAAAGAAAATCCTAAAAATGTTGCCGCTTTAAATCGGTTAGCCAAGGCTTATGGGGAATTAGGAAAGATTGACCAAGCCCAAAAAACTTATCGCAAAGTCCTCACTCTTGACCCTTACAATTCTATCGCCACTAAAAATCTCCAACGCTTAGTCAAAAAAAGAAAAAAATCGAAAACGAAAAAAATTGATTACCCGAGTAACCTCTTTCTTGAAGAGCCAGGTAAAACTAAAACCATTAAACTAATTAGATTGGCTTCTGCTGAAGTTCTTTCTGAGCTCAGTAATGGTCAACCAGTTAAATTAGAACCGAAAAAAAGAACCATTAGTGTCACCACCGAAGAAAAAGCTTATTTGGGCACTATTCCTGATGATCTCTCTTTGCGCTTAGTTAAGTTCATTAAGGGAGGTAATCGCTACCAAGCTTTTGTTAAGGCGGTTGATCGACAAAATTTGGAAATTTTTGTTCGGGAAATTTTTAGAAGCAAGCATTTTCATAATCTCCCTTCTTTTTCTCCTTCAGGCGGCGGTTATCTCTCCTATCTTTCTCCAGAAACTGTCTACGAAGAGCGTCCTGAAACTACTCCCACAGGTGAAGAAGAAGAGTAATGAAACCTCCCCCAGTATAGAAACTGGGGGAATATTTCGGCTTCGCCGAAAGGTTTCGTTCGCCTGCTTTCCTATTCCCCGAAACTTCGGGGAACTTCGTCCCGATTTCATCGGGACTTGAAGCAGTTGAAGTAATTCCTTACCAACTCTCTCCGGTCAAAATAATCATGACATCCCAACGACTGTCCTTTTCTAAATCAGCCCGCAATTGACAACCAAAGATCCTGGCAAATTTTTGACTGGTGTAGGTCTTTTTTGCCGTGGAGGTGGTTTTAATTTGGCATTCTGTTAGTCTTTCCGGCCAATCGCCAACCTCAACTAAGCGCCCGCCAATATTGGCAACTAATCTCGCCGCTTTAGTAGCTAAACCTGTTTCACCACCGGCATTCATGATGGCAATGGCTAGGTCTTCCTGGCGAATTTGATAATCGGTAAAAAGATTACTAATAATCCTACTAATCCGTTGGTTGTCAACTCTTTTTGCCTTGGTTCCATCAGGCAAACCAAACTCTTCGGCGACAGTGGTCTCTCCCAAATCAACGACTTCGACCTTATGACCTCTGGTCCGATTAGTCATTAACCAAAGACGAACTAAATCCCAACGACTAAGATTAGTGAGTGACTTTTCTTTAAGCCCTAAGACGATTAAGCCTGAAAGCAATCGCTTAGCCCCACCAGTTCCTTGCCACTCTCCTCCAGCTTTTATCCGACCATCAACCGGCAAACCAAAATAAGTTTCCAGACTGGCAGCCAAAAGTTCTATTCCTCTACTCTCCAATTCTCCTAAAGGAAAAATTTTTTCAATCCGATAAGGACCATAATCACCAGCGGCTTCGATATAAGTCCCGTCAGGAATAGTCAAAAAGCTGATTGTCTGTGAGCTAGGATCAAAGGAAACTAAAGATATCGGGTTGATATTCAAAACCAAATTGAGCCGATTCTTACCATCCCAAACTGAATTCTTGAAATCACCATAAACCCGCCAACTAATACCAGTAATGAGAATAAAAAAAATAATAGCCAGAATATAACCAACTATCTGGCGGCTTTTATACTTTTTGCGCTGTTTTTGTTCTCGTTGCCAACGAGGTTCTTTTTTCTTTTTCGTCACTTGATTCCGTGCTCAATTTTAATCCGTTTGATTTTACTAGCTATTTCTTCCCGGTTAACACCAAAAAATTGCAAAGCTCGGTGGATAATGGATAAAGCGGCTTCAAATTCTGGCTGAATAATTGCTGTTACTCCCAAAGCTCTTAGTCGAGATTGATCACCTTTATGATGAATCTTTGAAATGATTTTAACTTGCGGATTAAGAGTTTGGCAGTTAGCAACAACCATCTCTTGAGTTGCTTCATCAGGAATAGCAATGACTACAACTTTAGCTTTCTCCACCTGAGCATAATCCAGAACATCAATATCAGCCGGGTCTCCGTATAAAGCAGAAATGTCGTTTTCTCTTAACTTATTAATCACTTGATGGTCATAATCAATAACAACAAAAGGAATGCCAATCATTCTTAAGGCTCGAGCGATCCAGCTCCCCACTCGACCGTAACCACAAATCACCACATGATTCTCTAAATCCAAGCCCGCCGCATGAGGTTTGAAAGAATCATATCGAGTAAATAAACGAGAGTAGATTTTAGGAAAATGTTTCTGGCTGATTTTTCTTAACCCAAGGTAAAGCTTAGGAGCAATGAAAATTAATCCCGGTGTTGCCAGTAAGGTCAGGATTGCCACGGACAAAATAAGGGAATAGATTTGACTGTCAATTAATCCCTGATTCATTCCCAAAGAAGCCAAAACAAAAGCAAATTCTCCTACTTGAACTAAGCCTAAGCTAACTAAAATCCCTGTTTTGGCGTGATAGCCGAGATAAAAAATGAGAATTAAGATGATGAGAAATTTTAATAAAATTACCCCTAAAGACAAACCAAGAATTTGAAGTAAATTAATCATTAAAAACTTCGGTGTCAAAAACATCCCTAAAGAAACAAAAAAGAGAATTGAAAAAATGTCTCTTAGGGGGCGCATTTGACTAAAGACGGCGTGGCGCTCACTGCTTTCAGAAATAATAATTCCAGCGAGGAAAGCTCCCAAAGCGATCGATAAGCCTAGGGCGGCGCTGAGTAAGGCAAGAAATAAACAAATAGCAACTACGGCCAAGAGTAACAATTCTCTGGCTTTAAGATCGGCGATTTTGCCAAGAACAAAAGGTAAAATTTTTCTTCCTAATAAAATTGCTATAATCAAAAAACCCGCTGCTTTAACCACGGAAATAATCAATCCTCCCCAACCCCCATCCCCTACTCCAGCTACTGCTGGTAAAATAATCACCATGGGTAAAACCGCCAAATCTTGAATTAAAAGCCAGCCGAGCATGATTTCTCCATGAAGAGCATCCAATTCGCCTTTTTCCGAAAGAATCTTGACGACCACCGCAGTAGATGAAAGAGAAAAAGCAGCTGCCATAAATAAAGAAGAATAAAAATCAAAGCCAAAAACAGGCAAAATCAAAACCCCCAAAACAATCACCCCTAAAATTTCCAGAATCCCTCCCCAGAGAACAATATCCCGCACCCGATAGAGTCGTTTGAAAGAAAGCTCCAAGCCAATGGTAAACATCAAAAAGGCAACCCCTATTTCGGCTAATCCCGTAAGAATTTCCGCCGCTTTGAAATAAGAAATCAGCCAAGAACCAAGAAGAATACCTGCCAATAAGTAACCAATAATGGTTGATTGTTTCAGTTTTTTAGCTAAAAACCCGCCAAGAAAAGCAAGACCAGAAACAATGGCAATGGTCCAAACTAAAGAAAGATTTACCATCTGGTATTAGTGTAAAAGGAAAAGGTGAAAGTGTAAAGCTTTTCCCTGATTACGATATTATGATATATCGTAGTAGGAGCATTTAGCGAGCGCGTTTTTTAAATCTAAAGGAAGTGGGCTAGTAAATTTGACCCTCTTTTTTGTCTGGGGATGGGTAAAAGCCAAATGCGAAGCGTGTAAAAATTGGCGGGGACACCATTGGCGGTCTTTTCTGGCAGTTTTGCGCCCGGCATATTTCTCATCCGCCACCACCGAATGACCAAGATATTTGAGATGAACCCGAATTTGATGAGTCCGACCGGTGGTTGGAGCAAGCTCCAATAGCGTAAGGCGTTCAGCGTTTAGCGTATAGTTCTTTTTTACTTTATAGTTCGTTTTTGCCGGACGCCCGCCTAAAAACACCCCAAACTTCTTCCTGTCAAATGGGCTCCGGGTAATTGGCGCCTCAATTGCTCCTTGTTTTGGCTCAACTTTTCCATGAACTAGAGCCAGGTACTGCTTCTCTACTTTTCTTTCTTTAAATTGTTTTTGGAGATTCTCAAACGCTTTTGGAGTTTTGGCAACTAAAAGTAAACCACTGGTTTCTTTGTCTAAACGATGAACAATTCCTGCTCGTTCCCCTATTCCCCTACCTTTAATCTTTAAATAATTTTCAACCCAATCCTGAATTGTTTTTTCCTTAGTTGTCTTAGCCCGATTAACCACCACCCCTGCGGGTTTATCAAGCACCAAAATTGACCTGTCCTCAGATATAACTTTCGGCTCCATCTCTTCTATTTTACTTCGGCACTTCGTTTGCCTCGTATAATTCTCTTTAGTCGAATTATAACAAAAAAGCCCGCTTTTAGCGGACTAAACTAGATGCTAGATGCTATTTCTCTTTTTTCTTTTCGCACTTGATGCAGACTGTTGTCTCTGGCATAATCATCAATCGGTCAGTGTCAATCATTTGACCACATTTCTCACAGATAGCATACTTGCCAATTTTAATCCGGGTTAATGCTTTTTTGACTTGAATGAGCTTCCGGTCAACTTGGTCCCGCATAGCTCTTGCTCGCTCATGCCCAACTTGCTCGGCTGCATCCGCATCAGCAGCGGCGTTATCAGAAAGGCGACGAACATCCTCAAAGGGATCAGCCTTGGTAATTTCCTTTTTTCTTTTTACTAATTTTTTTTCTTCCCGCCTAAGAAAACGCCCGATAGGCTCAATCACCTTAGCCGGAAAAGTCACCACTTGCTTAACTTGCCTAACGACTCTTTCTTTTCTTTTCTCTGATTTTGCCAACTTGCCTCCTTCCTGAACGAAGATAAATAATGCCTAATAATAAGCCTGCTAGAATCAGACTTAAACTAATTTCTAGCCAGTACCAATATAACAAATTGTCGCGCCAGATAGCAACTAAAAAATTAATCAACATCGCCAAAAAGCCAAAGCCGATTGCCATTAAGCCATGGGTTTTGGTCTTATACCAATCCCAAGTGCGCCAATGTCTTTCAATCCGGAGTAAAAAAAGCCAAAGTACAAAAAATCCAACCGCCATTACCAAAGGAAGCGGCTGCCGCTTAAGCAAGCTGCCAGCCACATAAATTCCCCAAGGCATGGTAGTTGGCTTACCAAAGCCGGTGCCATCAAAAAAAGCACCAATTTGAGATAAAATCAAAAAGGGCATCATCCCATAAACAAATTCATCCGCTAACTGCCAGAAATCTAAATTTTGGCGAAGACTAAACCAATAAACAGCTAAGAAAATCCCTCCGACTGCTCCCCAAAAAGACAAGCCAGGATATTTACTTATCAACAGCCAACGGGTTGGGTTAACACCAAGAAGAGAGATATTCTGGATAATAAAGAAAATCCTGGCGAAAACAAGACCAACCAAGGCGGCAAGAATAATCAAATCAATTACTTTCTCTTCATCAATACCTAATTCCTTTAATCGCCGCCAAATAAAAAAAGCGGATAGGAAAAAGCCAATGGCCAAAAATAAGCCTAGGCTGTAAAAATTGATTGTTCCGATTGAAAAAAGTAAGGGCAACATTTTTGCTTGTATGACTTGATGATATCAATTATACTGGCAATACTAAACAAGCGTCAAATGTTATCAACCACTCATTCGTTGGTTTCTGCCATAATAGTTAGCAAAATTCCCTCTCCCGCTATTAGCTTTCCTTTAGTTATTATTACTCATTATCTTATAGATAGCATTCCTCATTGGGACACAGGTAGTGGCTTGAGCAACGGAACCAAAACCAGGAAACAATCTTTCTTTCATACTTTAATAGATCTAACTACTGCTGCCACAGTTGTCTTACTTCTCTTCCAAATAGGCAAAAGTTTATCAATTAGGCTTTGGCTTGGAGTCCTCTTAGGAATTTCCCCAGACTTAGTTGAATCCCCAGCTTTGTTCCTGAATTATCGCCCCTCCCCTATTGATAAATTGGAGAAATTTCATGATTATTTTCATCGGAGCTGGAAACTCCCTTATGGACTAATTCCCCAAGTAATCATCATTGCCATCGTTCTTCTTATTCTTTACTTCACTTAACTCTTTCCATATACTTTCTTGTTCGGGTATCCACCTTAATCCTATTTCCTTTTTTAATAAAGAGGGGTGTCTGAACAACCAAACCATTACTCAGGGTCACTGGTTTAGTTGAAGCCGTTGCCGAATCGCCTTTGACTCCTGGCGGAGCGTCAATTACTTCAAAAATCATTGACAGGGGCAGTTCAATTGATAAAGGCTTTTCTTCATAGAAAAGAACCTTGATTTGACTTTCCTCTTTCAAAAACTTAGTTTTTTCGCCTGAAATTGATTTATCCAGAGAGAATTGCTCAAAACTGCGAGGGTCTATAAAATAAAGATTGTTCTCGTCTTGATAAAGAAATTGAAGAGTCTTAATTGTGGTTTCAATTGGCTCTACTTTAGCTCCGGAAGTAAAGGTTTTTTCAACCATCATGCCTGTTGCTAAATTACGGGCTTTCACTCTGATATTAGCGGCTCCCCGCCCTAACTTCGTGTGTTTGTAACCAAGCACTTGATAAGGCTGCCCCTCAAGTTTAAAAGCAGTCCCCGTTCTTAGTTCAGTGACAGAAATCATAAGTGCCGGAGGTGAGATTTGAACCCACACGAGCCTTACGGCTCATAGCTTTTTGAGAGCTACGCGTATTCCGTTCCGCCACTCCGGCTAAATGTCTATTTCGAGCGCTAGCGAGAAACAAGGTTCTCCCGAAATTTCGGGAGGTTCTTATTTCGAGTTCACGAGAAACAAGCTTGTCTTATTTCGAACGCTAGTAAGAAACAAGGTACTCCTTATTTTACCAAAAATGGGAATAAATTTGAAGCTACTCTTCCTCTCTCTTCGTTTCCATTCCGTAAAACCTAATCCTGTCGCCACGGAAGCGGAGCTTCATCCTCCGCAAAGGCCCATTACGATGTTTAGCAACTTCCAATTCAATACTTTCTACATCCTCGTCATCTTCTCGCCAAATAAACATTACCACGTCCGAGTCTTGTTCTATGCTCCCCGATTCACGTAAATCAGCTAATCTAGGACGCGGGCTGCCTCTCTGTTCAACGGCTCTTGATAATTGAGAGACAGCCAAAACCGGCACCTTCAATTCTCTGGCTAAATTTTTCAACCCCTGAGAAATCTCGGAGACTTCCTGAACCCGATTCTCCCTTGCTCTAACGCTTCTCATCAACTGAAGATAGTCAACAATCAAAAGCTGCAAGCCATATTCTGCCATCAATCTGCGTGCTTTGGTCCGCATTTCCAAGACCGACATTGCTGGAGTATCATCAATATATAGCGGGGCTTCGGCTAAAATTCCCATTGCCTCAGAAAGCTTGGTAAAATCCTCTTCATCCAAACGACCCGTTTTTAATCGCCAAGCATCAATATCCGCCTGCGCCACCAGTAAGCGATCAACCAGTTCCTCTTTACTCATCTCCAAAGAAAAAAATCCCACTGGCAATTTCTCTTTGACACTCACATGTTTGGCAATATTCAAAGACAAAGCTGTTTTCCCTATCCCTGGTCTGGCTGCTAAAATAATTAAGTTCGATGCTTGTAAGCCCGCTAAAGTATCATCAATGTCCTTAAAACCCGTAGGTACTCCTCGTAAACCACCGGCTCTTTTGTGAAGCTCATCCAAACGGTCAAAGGACTCCGCTAAAGCTTCTTTGACTGGTAAGAAAACTTGACGCAAATGTTTTTGGGATAAAGCAAAAATCAACTCCTCAGCTTTATCTAAAACCGCTGTTGCCTCTCCACTCTCATCAAAAGCCGCTTCAGAAATTTTCGAGGCAGCGGAAATCAATTCCCTTTTAGTATAATCATCTTTCACCATTCGCCCATATTGTTCAACATGAGCAGCGGTAGGAACGGCATTAACCAAACTGGTTAAATAAGTTGAACCCCCGATTTTAGTGAGATTCTTATCTTTCTTCAGGCGCTGCTTGAGAGTGATTATATCAATCGGCTCTCTTTCTTCATAAAGTTGAAGAACGGCTTTATAAACCAAGCGATTTACCTCTTTATAAAAATGTTCGGGACGCAAAAATTCCGCGACAGTAACAATCGCGTCTTTATCAATCAAAGTTGAGCCCAAAACACAGGTTTCAGCTTCGTCGCTAT
>Ga0180732_1002280_pt1 | contig 10435 bp, 7 predicted proteins | sample KR11_01MetaG_FD_148674 | JGI IMG/M metagenome (GOLD analysis project Ga0180732, IMG submission 148674) | Groundwater microbial communities from the Olkiluoto Island deep subsurface site, Finland - KR11_0.1 MetaG | ecosystem: Environmental > Aquatic > Deep subsurface > Groundwater | place...
CAGTTGGTGCTGTCGGCACGGGTGGATAACCTGTTCGACCGAGACTACACACTGGCGCACGGTTACAACACGCCGGGTCGAACTGTGTTTGTCGGATTGAACTACCAGCACTAGCATCGCGCGCGACGGAATATAGCCTTTTCTGTTAAAGTTCCCGCCGACTGGCATCGGCGGGAATCAAGTGAGGAGAACAACATGAACATTCTGAAAAACAAGACATTTGGTATCGCGGCGGCGCTGGTGCTGTTGATGGCAGCGACGCGCTACAACCATTTCGGTTCGGCGGTGGCTATGCCCGACGCTTCCTACGCAGTGTTCTTTTTGGCCGGGCTATTCCTTGGCCGAGTGCGCGGCGCATTGGCCATATTGGCGCTGCTGATGGTCGAAGCGGCACTGGTCGATTATTACGCGATCAACTTCCGTGAAGTGAGCGGATGGTGCGTGACCTCGGCCTATACCTTCCTGGTGTTCGCTTACGCCGCATTGTGGTTCGTCGGTCGCTGGTATGCGCCGCGCCATGATCTGACGCTCAAGGGCATGTCCGGTCTGCTGCTGGCCGGTGCGGCGGCGGGCAGTGCGGCATTCATCATCGCCAACGTGAGTTTCTATCTGCTGGCCGGATATTTCGACCGCATGAGCGTTATCCAGTATGTCTCCAGCGTGGCGCAATATTACGGTCCATATGTGGCCGTGACATTGTTCTATATTGCTTTGGCTGCAGGCATACAGATGCTCCTCGGTCTGCGGACAGACAAGACACAGGTCACCAATGCCCGCTGAAGATTCCGGGCAAGCTCGGCAATTAACTAGCGGGCAACTCTATCTGCGTTTGATGCGCTACGTACGCCCGCATTGGCGTACATTCTCCGTGTCAATTCTGAGTATGGTTTTGGCGGCAGCAACAGAGCCATTGTTGCCGGCATTGCTAAAGCCGTTCCTCGACGGTACGTTCGTGCATAAAGATGAATGGGTTATGCAATGGGCGCCACTCTTCATTCTGCTGATCTTTCTTGTTCGAGGATTGACAAGCTTTGTAAGCACATATGCCATAAGTTGGGTAGGGAACAGGGTGGTGATGGATTTGCGCGCAGAGATGTTCCGCAAACTGCTCTCACTACCGACGCGGTTCTATGATGATCACGCTACGGGAAGGCTGATTTCAAAAATAACTTTCGATGTGACGCAGGTGACCACGGCTGCTACAAGTGTTGTTACGGTGGTGGTAAGGGATTCCATCATTATCGCGGGTCTGCTTGGTTGGCTGTTTTATCTGGACTGGAAGCTTACTTTGCTTTCTTTGCTGATCGCTCCTGTCGTTGCGTTTGTGATTCGAGTGATCAATGCTCGAATGCGCGAATCGAGCAGGGAATCTCAGCGAGCAATGGGAAGCATCACTCAGGTCATCGAAGAGAGTGTAACGGCGCACAAGGTAGTGAAGCTGTTCGGTGGGCAAACATATGAGGGGCGCAGGTTCAATGAAGAAAGTAACTGGGTAAGGCGGCACGCTATGAAACAGGCTGCTGCAGCCGCCGCGAACGTTCCTATCGTGCAAATGATCGCCTCGGTTGCAGTGGCGGTAGTCATTTACCTTGCGATTGCCCAAGCAAAAAGCGATGCAACTACGGTCGGTGGTTTCTTGTCGTTCGTTACGGCTATGCTGATGTTGACGGCACCATTGAAGCGTCTGACCGGCGTGACGGAGTTCTTGCAACGCGGATTGGCGGCATCCGAAAGTGTATTTGAACTGATTGATACCCCGAGTGAGGTAGATGACGGTAAGGCGGCGATTTCTAAAGCAATCGGCAGAATAACTTTTGAACATGTCACTTTGTCGTATGGCTCAGATGACAGACTTGCTCTTAATGATGTGAGTCTGGAAATTCCGGCAGGGATGTCGGTGGCTCTGGTTGGTCCTTCAGGTAGTGGGAAAAGCACTATGGCTAACTTGGTGCCGAGGTTTTATGCACCGACTTCCGGGGAAATCTTATTGGACGGGCAAGATATCCGTGAGATTTCTTTGGCCAGCCTGCGTGCCAACATCGCGCTGGTGAGTCAGGAAGTGGTGTTGTTCAACGACACGATCGCCGCCAATATCGCCTACGGTCAGATGCGTGAAGTGCCGGAGAGCGAGATCGTCGCGGCAGCCACCGCTGCGCATGCGATGGAATTCATCAAGGACATGCCGCAGGGGCTGCAGACACTGGTCGGGGAGAAGGGCGTGCGCCTGTCCGGCGGACAGCGCCAACGCATCGCCATCGCGCGTGCCATCCTCAAGGACGCCCCGATCCTGATCCTGGATGAAGCGACCTCGGCGCTGGACAGTGAGTCCGAGCGTCACGTGCAGGCTGCTTTGGAGATACTCATGCGCGGTCGTACCACGCTGGTGATCGCCCACCGTCTTTCCACCATCGAGAAGGCAGACCGCATCGTGGTCTTGAGCAAGGGCGCTATCGTGGAAGCGGGTACTCACGCTGAACTGCTGGCAAAGGACGGCGCGTATGCGCAGTTGTATCGCACCCAGTTCGGCGGGGCGGGCATGCAGGAATTTTCTGCATAAGCCGGTTGACAGCAGGGATACTTCTGGTAAATTCCAAACCCTAGCATTTCACTCAACATTAACCCTTTGATGGAGGTCACCATGGCAGTACTCGTAGGCAAGCAGGCTCCCGATTTCAACGCTGTTACCGTGATGGGCAACAACGAGATCAATGAAACCTTCAACCTGAAGAAGCACATCAGCGGCAAATACGCCGTGGTGTTCTTCTATCCTCTGGACTTCACCTTCGTGTGCCCGTCCGAGCTGATCGCATTCGATCATCGTCTGGAAGAATTCAAGAAGCGCAATGTGGAAGTGATCGGCGTGTCCATTGACTCACAGTTCACCCACTTGGCTTGGAAGAACACAGCAATTGAAAAGGGCGGCATCGGCCAAGTTAAGTATCCTCTGGTCGCTGACATCAAGCACGAGATCTGCAAGGCCTACGACGTGGAAGCCGATGGTGGCGTGGCATATCGCGGTTCTTTCCTGATCGACCGTGCAGGCATGGTGCGTCACCAAGTGGTGAACGACCTGCCGCTGGGTCGTAACATCGACGAGATGCTGCGCATGATCGACGCGCTGCAATTCACCGAAGAGCACGGCGAAGTCTGCCCGGCAGGCTGGAGCAAAGGCAAGGCTGGTATGGGTGCATCGACTGAAGGCGTCGCAAAATACTTGGCAGCACACGCTAAAGAACTGTAAGCGACTCGCTTCCGTTCGACGAAAAGGCTCCTTCGGGAGCCATTTTGCATCGTGCTCAAGGCTGCTAGAATCCGCGTCGTTCTCAATTCATGCGGATCCTTATCATGCTGGTCGGCTTCGTCTTTCTCTATCTGATCCTCTCCATCGGCGTCGGCATGTATGCCGCTACCAAGGTGCATAACGCGCGCGACTACATCACCGCCGGGCGCTCGCTGCCGATGTACATCGTGCTGGCCATGGTGTTTGCCACTTGGTTCGGTGCGGAGACTGTGCTGGGCATCCCGGCAACCTTCATGGAAGAAGATCTTGGCGGGCTGATCTCCGATCCGTTCGGGGCCGCTTTGTGTCTGGTCCTGTTCGGCCTGTTCTTCGCGCGCAAGCTGTATCGCATGAACCTGCTCACCCTCGGAGATTTCTACCGCGAGCGTTTCGGTCACAAGGTCGAAGTCATCGCCGGCATCGCCATCGCCTTGTCCTATCTGGGCTGGGTGTCTGCGCAGGTCACCGCGCTGGGGTTGGTGTTCAACGTGCTGTCGGACGGCAGCATCACACAGGCGCAAGGCATCCTCATCGGCGCGGCCATCGTGCTGATGTACACCCTGTACGGCGGCATGTGGTCGGTGGCGCTCACCACCTTTGTGCAGATGATCGTCATCGTCATCGGCCTCATCTATATCTCAATGTTGCTGGCGGAAATGACAGGCGGTGTCGCGCCGGTCGTGCAGCATGCGGTGGACAACGGCAAGTTCCACTTCTGGCCCGATCTGAACGCGGTGGCTATGGTCGCTTTCATCTCTGGGCTGCTGACCATGGGTTTCGGCTCCATCCCGCAGCAGGACGTGTTCCAGCGCGCGAATGCCTCCAAGAACGAGAACGTGGCGGTGTGGGGCACGGTGCTGGGCGGCGTGGCATATTTCCTTTTTGCGGCAGTACCACTGTTCATGGCCTATTCCGCCAACCTGATAGACCCGGCTTTGACCGCGCAGTGGATGGCGGATGATAGCCAGAAGCTGCTGCCTGAACTGGTCAAGGTCCATCTGCCGCTGTTCGCGCAAGTGGTCTTCTATGGCGCGCTGCTGTCGGTGATCATGAGTACCGCCTCCGGTACATTGCTAGCGCCTTCCGTCACGCTGTCCGAGAACGTGCTCAAGGGCTGGCTCACCCGCAAGAACCTGTCCGACAAGAAGATGCTGGTGATGACGCGCTGGGTGGTGGGTATCTTCTCGGTGTGCGTCACGCTCTATGCTTTGTGGGCGCTGGATCAGGACACCGGCATCCACCAGATGGTGGAGAACGCTTACAAGGTGACGCTGGTGCTGGCTTTCACCCCCCTGGTGGCCGGACTGTACTGGAAGCGCGCAACGACACTTGGTGCATATTGGGCGATGGGATTAGGCATGGCAGCTTGGTTGCCGATGGAGTTCATCGCGCCCGAGGCGGCGCTGCCGCCCCAATTTGCCGGGTTCTTGATGAGCATTGTCGGTATGGTTCTCGGCTCTCTGCTTTCAAAGCCGGAAAGTCCGGCGTGCGAAACAGTGTAGCCAACATCGAAATATCCGCTGTCATGTTACTGTCACAATAGTTTCATACCATCGTCGGCGAACCGTAAAGAGAGATGGAGCACACGATGACGACAGCCGATATCCTGCTGGTGGAAGACGAACCGGCGATCCAGGAGTTGCTGGCATTCAATATCGCGCAATGCGGCTTCCGCGCGATCAAGGCACAAGACGCGACTTCCGCATTCGCACATATCAATCGTGCATTGCCGGACCTGATCCTGCTCGACTGGATGTTGCCCGGTGCGTCCGGCGTCGAGATCGCGCGCAAGCTGCGCGCGGACTCCCGCACACGCGACATCCCCATCATCATGTTGACCGCGCGCACCGACGAGCGCGACAAGATCCTCGGTCTCGAATCGGGTGCGGACGATTACATCACCAAGCCGTTCTCGCCGCGTGAATTGATGGCGCGCATCCGCGCTGTGCTGCGCCGCCGCGCCCCGCAGATGAGCGACGAGACCGTGCGCGTGGAAGGTATCGAACTCTCGCCGACCACCCACCGTGTCTCCGCCAACGGCACGAACATCGAACTCGGCCCCACCGAGTTCCGCCTGCTGCATTTCTTCATGACCCATGTTGAGCGCGTCTATAGCCGTGCGCAGTTGCTCGATCAGGTGTGGGGTGACCATGTGTTCGTCGAAGAGCGCACCGTCGACGTGCATATCCGCCGCCTGCGTCAGGCGCTTGAACCCACGGAAACCGACAAGATGGTGCAGACCGTGCGCGGCAGCGGCTATCGCTTCTCCAGAACCTGAGCACGGAGACTGGCCGCGGCGGATTCCCACCGTATAATGCCGCCGTCCAATAACGAGATCACGCCGTGAGCGATTTCTGGCAACGCGCTTTCTTCTATCCTTTTTTCCTGCTCCTGTTCTCGTTGCTGGTGTGGGCCATCGCGGGTGCCTTGCCGGCGGTATTCGTGTTCGCCGTCGGGATGTCGTTGCGATCGCTGCATCATCTGCGCAATCTGGCCGCTCTGCTGCGCTGGTTGAAAGACCCCGAGAAGCTGGCTTTGCCGGATGGCTCCGGCCTGTGGGAAGAAGTGTTCTCCCATTTGAACAAGATGGTGCGCACCAACCGTTTACAGCGCGAAAGACATATCGCCTCCCTTGAGCAGATGGAGCAGGCCACCGCGGCGCTGCCGGAAGGGGTGGTCATCCTGGACGATGCGGACCGCATCGAATGGTGCAATCCGCTGGCCGCGATACATTTCGGGCTGGATAGCGATTACGACATCGGTCAACAGATCACCTATCTGGCGCGCCAGCCGGCCTTCGTGCAATACCTTGCGGCACGCGAGTTCGGCAAGCCGCTGGTGTTGCACGGTGCGCGTCAGGACGATCTGATCCTTTCCATCAAGCTGATCTCCTATGGCGAGAACCAGCGCCTGCTCATCAGTCGCGATATCACCCAGTTGCAGCGTATCGAGACCATGCGGCGCGATTTCGTGGCCAACGTCTCGCACGAATTGCGCACGCCGCTCACGGTCGTCAACGGCTTCGTCGAGACGCTGCAGGACATGCCCAGCCGCGACAACGAGATGGCACAGCGCGCCCTGTATCTGATGGGCGAGCAGACCGACCGTATGGAGCATCTGGTGGACGACCTGCTGACCTTGTCGCGGCTGGAAGACGACCAGAACCGCTTGCGCGAAGAGAAGGTGGAGGTGGGGGCGCTGCTGGACGAAGTCATGCGCGACGGCAAACTGCTGAGCAACGGCAGGCACCGCATCGAGTTACAGGAGAATTGCGGCGTGGACCTGAGCGGTAGCCGTGACGAATTGCGCAGTGCGTTTTCCAATCTGGTCAGCAACGCCATCCGCTATACCCCCGATGGCGGTGACATTCAGGTGCGCTGGTCGCAGCACGACGGACATGCCGTATTCGCCGTGCAGGACAGCGGTATTGGCATCGCCCAGCAACACATCGCGCGACTGGCCGAACGTTTCTATCGCGTGGACCGCAGCCGTTCGCGCGAGACAGGCGGTACCGGGCTAGGCTTGGCCATCGTCAAGCATGTCGCCATGCGCCATCAGGCGAGGCTGCACATCGTCAGTGAGGAAGGGCGGGGCAGCACGTTCTCCATCATCTTCCCCGTTGCCCGTATGCAGCACTGAGCGTGCAGTATCAGGCAGGCTTGAAGCTGACGCGCTCGTAATCCACGCCGCGCTCCACACTGATGCCCAGCCTGACCTTCTGTTTGCTGCGGTCGGCCAGTGTGAGGTCGATCTCGCGTCCGGCCTGGAACCAGTCGCGCGGCATCACCAGACTGGCCGGGATACGCAGTTTCTCCATGGCAGGCAACATCAAACAAGGCGCGGAGCCGGATTTCAACATGGCTTGTGTGGATTCTGCCGCATTGGCGATCACGGCTTGCAGCTGGCCCGGCAGGTAATGCACGGTCACGTAGAGTTGGCCGCTGTGAGCCACTTCGATGCGGTCGATCACACCTGCTTTGTGCACGCGGGAATCCGTAGTGAAAATGCTGATGATGTGATGGGCCGCCATGCGGTCACCCGTCGGAGAGTTTCTCAGCAGGCGGCCACGTAGCAGGGTGTTCTCTTCCACCAGCCAATCCTCGGGCAGGAAGCCCAGTTCTTTCAGGTCATGCTGCCCGGTCTCGTCCAGCACGCGACCGAAGGTGGCGATCTGTACCTGCGCATCCTGCATGGCTTTGCCCACATCCTTTACCGGCTTAAACGGTTTGCCCGCGATATGCGAGTAGATCTTTTCCAGACCGACGCACATATGTGCCGAACTCGTTTCGCGCGGCATCTCCACCAGCGTGTCCGCTCTTGCCTCGCACCAGCACTGGTGCAATCTACCCAGCAGATCGATACATTCCTTGCCGGACAAGTCGGTGGCCAGGTCTACCTTCTTCGGTGTCTGGCCCTGTTGCAGCAGGATGGTCTTGATGCGGATCTGCTTTGATAGCGGCACCATCGGCAGGCAGCGCATACCTGCCGAAGCACGGGCATGCGCGGCGGATTGCAGACCGCGATAGCTTTCCAGATCCACCACCAGCGGCGGCGCATCTTCCTTGGTGGCCGTGCAGCGCTGCAACAGGACAAGTGTGTCCGCCCACAGCAGCAACCAATGCTCTGCCGTATATCGTTGCTCGCGGGTCAGACCGAGCAAGCGCGCGCGGTGCATCAGCAGGGTGGTCAGATACAGCGTCTGGCAGCTGAGCGGATACTTGTCGTGGAAATGCTCATCCTTGACGGACTCGTTCTGTAGTCCGGAAGATTCGATGTTCAGATACAGCGCATGGAATTGCTGCCAAGTGGCGCGATCCGGTTCGTATCCGGAGCGGGTGGATTCCGCGATCTGCTGCATGCCGTAGTACAGGCTGCGTTGCCATAGCTTGGCGCGCCGCTTCTCCATCTGCGCATCGCCGGCGGCCGCGCTCTGCAGGCAGCGCAAGTAGCCGTTCTGCATGGCTTGCCACATGCTGCCGAGCGCGGTCAGCAGCATGTGTTCGTCGTCCGTGAGCGGCAAGGGTTTGCCGATGAGGCGATTGGCGAAATCGCTTTGCAGTTGCGCGACAGGGGTGCGCAACTGTTCGAGGATGGCGAGGCGTATCTCTCCCTTCATCGCGTAGCGATTCAGTTCATCTATCTGCTTGCGCAGCGTGCCCTGTGCGATGCCGATGTTGGTCAGTTGCAGCTGGCTCAACCACTTCTTGCAACCTTCGACATCGTGGAATGCCGGTTTGGCCAGATCGTCAGTCGGTTCCAGTGCCAGCATGCTCACCCTTTCTATAACAACACGCGCTCGATGCCGCCCTCGTTGGCCAACATCACGTATTCCGCCTGCCAGTTCTCGCCCAGTAGGTGTTTGGCCATCTCCACCACGATGTAGTCGGCAGCGGCGTCCACGTCATCAGTATAGCGCGACAGGCCTTGTTGGCAGGCGGGGCATGAAGTCAGTATCTTCACCTCGCCTTCGTAGCCGTCGGCGCGCAGGTCGGCACTGCCTTTGCGCAGTTCCTCTTCCTTGCGGAAGCGCACCTGCGTCGCGATGTGCGGCAGCGCTACACCGAAGGAGCCCGCTTCGCCGCAGCAACGGTCGTTCAGCGGCACGTCGGTCGCCATCAGCGACTTCACCACGTCCAGTGACTTGTGCGTCTTCATCGGTGTGTGGCAAGGCTCGTGATACATGTAGCGCACGCCGGTCGGCTGGTCCAGCTTCACGCCCTTCTCCAGCAGATACTCGTGGATGTCGAGCAAGCGGCAGCCCGGGAATATCTTGTCGAACTGGTATTGCAGCAGCTGGTCCATGCAAGTGCCGCAGGACACGATCACCGTCTTGATGTCCAGATAGTTCAGCGTGTTAGCCACGCGGTGGAACAGCACGCGGTTGTCGGTGGTGATCTGGCTGCCCTTGTTGGCATTGCCGGAAGCCGTCTGCGGATAACCGCAGCACAGATAGCCGGGCGGCAACACGGTGACCGTGCCCAGGTTGTAGAGCATGGCCTGTGTCGCCAATCCCACCTGCGAGAACAGACGCTCGGAACCGCAGCCGGGGAAGTAGAACACCGCTTCCGATTCCTCGTTCAGGGTATGCGGATTGCGGATCACCGGCACCACGGTGTCGTCCTCGATGTCGAGCAAGGCGCGCGCCGTCTTCTTCGGCAGGCCGCCCGGCATGGGCTTGTTGATGAAGTGGATCACCTGCGCCTTGAGTGGCGGTCTGCCCACGGTGGCAGGCGGTTGTTTGGTCTGGCCGTTGAGCAGCCCGAAGCGCTTGGCTAACCGGTGCGCCAAACGCTGCCCCTTGTACGCCCATTCGATCATCACCTTGCGCACCAGTTTGATGGTGGCCGGATCGGTGGCATTGAGGAACAGCATCGAGGTTGAGGTGACCGGATTGAACCGCTTCTGCCCCTGCTTGCGCAGGAAGTTGCGCATGGAGACCGAGACGTCGCCGAAGTCGATGTCGACCGGACAGGGTTTCTCGCAGCGGTGGCACACGGTGCAATGGTCGGCCACATCGTTGAACTCATCGAAGTGGCGGATGGACACGCCGCGCCGCGTCTGCTCTTCGTACAGGAAGGCCTCGATCAGCAGCGAGGTGGCGAGGATCTTGTTGCGCGGCGAATACAGCAGGTTGGCGCGCGGCACATGCGTGGAGCACACCGGTTTGCACTTGCCGCAACGCAGGCAATCCTTGATCGAGTCGGAGATGTCGCCCAGCTCGCTCTTTTCGAGGATCAGGCTCTCCAGTTCCATCAGGTTGAAGCTGGGTGTGTAGGCTCGTTCCAGATTGCTGCCCGGCATCAGCTTGCCGCGGTTGAACCGTCCGTCCGGATCGACCTTGTGCTTGTAAGCGATGAACGGCGCGATCTCTTTCTCATCTAGGAAGTCGAACTTGGTGATGCCGATGCCGTGCTCGCCGGAGATCACGCCGCCGAGGTCTTTCGCCAGTTGCATGATGCGATCCACCGCGCCGTTCGCCTGTTGCAGCATGGCGTAGTCGTCGGAGTTGACCGGGATGTTGGTATGCACGTTGCCGTCGCCGGCATGCATATGCAGTGCCACGAACACGCGGCTCTTCAGCACGCGCTGGTGGGTGGCATTGCACTGGTCGAGGATGAGTTGGTAAGTGCTACCGCTGAAGATATTGCGCAGCGG
>Ga0180732_1002281_pt1 | contig 10431 bp, 18 predicted proteins | sample KR11_01MetaG_FD_148674 | JGI IMG/M metagenome (GOLD analysis project Ga0180732, IMG submission 148674) | Groundwater microbial communities from the Olkiluoto Island deep subsurface site, Finland - KR11_0.1 MetaG | ecosystem: Environmental > Aquatic > Deep subsurface > Groundwater | place...
TCGTTCAGGCACATCATTCGCAAAACTTGCTTCGCAAGATTTGCTCATTAAGGCATCACTATTTTTTCTCCCGCCGTTGGCGGGACAAAAATTTGCTTTGCAACCGTGATGCCTTTGTGCCTTTGCTCGTGTCCACACCTTGACACTTCGTGTCAAGGTTGCCTGCCTACCGTCCCAATAAGGAATGTCGTTCGTCTCCAGGGGTTCATAAAACAGGGGAAGCGGCTCAGGGGTTCGGCATCCCCGCCACAAAACTTGGCGGGGTCGGGCAAGCCGTTCGGTTTTCCCCTTGACCACAACCCTGCCCGTCGTTGCGTTCCGACGGATTATCCCCTCTTTACACGAAGCGTAAAGAGGTTCGTGCTTGCTGTCAAAGACGCAGTCTTTGACAGCAATTTTCTTTTTGTGGGTTGCCTCAAAAAGAAAATGCGCACTGATAAACCGTCTTCACTTCACTCTTTCATTAGGGTCAAGGGTCGCAAAAAAATTGGAGCCTCAATTTCTCCAATTCTTTTTGCTAAAACCGAACTGTCTTATAATGCGCATTATAAGACCTTGCCTCCCGCCTACGCTTCCGCTTCGGCGGGATTTCGCCCTTCGGGCTCAACTTGCCTCACCCCATCGCTCGCCCTGCGCCCACAGCATTTTGTGGGTTGCCTCAAAATGCTGTGGGCTTGGGTTAAACATAACATTGTTAATGTTATGTTAACTTCCCCTGTTTTATTCACAACACAAGGCTCGCTCACTATCACTCCTCCTCTCACATTCCCTCGCCCTTGCCATTTTTTCATCAAAGAAAACCACGAAATGTCAAGGGCGGGGGCTCTCTCCCCCTCATTGAGGGGGAGAGAGAAGGTAGGTTCTAAATATTTTTCTCGTCGGGAAATGGGTGGTGGTTTTATATGGATGGGTTTAAGATCGTTTGTTGTAGGGCAAATGAAGACTACTTTTTTGGTAGGTTATCGTCGGGAAAGCGGTTTTTACCTAAAGGTAGGCTTCGCACTCCCTAAAGGGAGGCTGCGTACTGCCTTTTGGGTCCCAAAGCGGTTGACATACGCCTCTAGAGTGCCCTAAAAATGCCCCTCATTGGCGTTTCTACGGGCGTTTAAGTAAGGATGGGCGTGCTCTCTCTCTCCCTGCTTGTTTGTGTTGTTGGGGGGGCGGGGGCTGCGTGATGTGGTATGTGGACTTGTTTTTGTTGTGTTTTAAGTTAAAGGCTCTTATTTTGAAAGTATCTCTTTTGTAGCTTTAAGGAATCTCTTTGCACTTTCGATAACTGCTTGAGCTCCTTCTTGGGAGAACTTTCGTCGGTAGTCAGCGTCTTCTCGAAGGATTATAGAATTGTTGAAGTCTTCAGCTAACTTAGGGTCTAATTTCTTCTCTTGGACAAAAAAGGCCTTTAGTGCAAGGTAAAGACAGTAATGGCCCTTTTCTCGATACCCGCGAGAATAAAGTAATGCCCGGGCAGAATGGAACATAGAATAATATCCTTTGATAGTAGCCCATTTGAATTTAGCTTCAGTATATTCTTCCTCGGCTGATTTAAGATCGCCTTGGGCATCTTCAAGCTCAAGATTCACCAACTCTTTTGCTGGTTCAAAGCGAAAGATTTTCTTTTTTTCCAGACAGTCTTTAAAGGATATCTTCATTTATTTCTTTTTCCCAAAGGACCTTACCTTTTTCTACTTGCTCAAGAAATACCTTTTCTTCTTTGCCTTTTTTTAAAAGCTCCTCTGGCCTGCTAATGATTGGTTGTATCTTACGATTGTAGAGTCTAGCAGAATAAGAAAATTTATTGACTACGGATAACACCTTTTCTTTTTCAGAACTAACAATAAAGAGGTCAATATCGCTATCTTCGGTATCATCCCCTTGAGCCCAACTGCCAAAGAGGACTATTTTATGACTTAACCTTTTGAGCCTTTCTACTAAAGGCTCAATCAAAAGTAGATTAGCAAGAACCTTGAACTCTTTAAGATAAGGATTAGTTTTATCGATAGAATAGAAATACATCCGGCCATTTTGCTTTCGGTTGAGCACCCCAGCCCGATACAGGCGCGCAAGAACGTGGTGGGTTGAACTTGGGCTTAAGCCTGCCTTTCGGGCAATCTCTCTCTCATAAAAAGACTCACCCGGATGAAGAACGAAGAATTTTAGGACCTTCTGATGATTAGTGGAAATAAGATATGGATTAAACATCGCTCAATAGATTGAATTCATGCTCCTTTTATTGAGCATTATAATAAAAATAAAGATATCTGTCAACATTTTTCTCATAAAAAATTTAAACTAAAGCCCGCTCTCTGTACTTCAATACACTGGCCAGCGTAAGTGGGTTAGGATCCTCAATATCTACTGAAGACCAGGCATCCATCATGTAACGCTCAATGTAAGTATAGGGTAGATATCCGAATCCTTTATCTCCCCACTTTTCAGACCAAGAATTTTTAAACTTGACTAATTCCTTTTCATCATCAAAACCACAAGCAGCAATTGCATGGCCGCCTATACTTCTTTCACCCTTCTTAGGCAAAGGCACAATTCCGGTCCTTGTCTTAAGCATCCCCTTAAAAACCTCAATACCTAAGACCGCTGGTCCTTTTGTCGCCAGGCTCATGCGCAGCTCATCTAACTTAAGTATACGCGCGTAAGTCATAATGCAAAACTTTTTCGCATTACTAAAAGCGCCCTCTTTTGGCCTATCATTCTGATGTGGTCTATATGGCCAGAATTTTTCCTGGCAGACTCCTTTGGCATTAAGCACCTGCATTGCCGCGCGAATAGTGGTCCCTTCTAATCCAGGGACTCCATCGATTTTTTTAGCTTCCGCATAAACAAAGCGCGGGGAAAGTTCTATCAACTTTTCATAATCAAGAAATTCCTGATACTCCTTCATTCCTACTGCTACTGCAAATCCTACACAAGTCCATTGATCTCCTTGATCCCTTACTGGCGACATCTCTTTAGTATGGTCAATTTTCTTAGGGAGTTTTACCACCGGCAGATACGCCCGCATCAGATAATCTCTATCATCAAACTTATCTCTAATACAACCGAATCTACTCATTTTGAGTTTTGGATCGTACCTCTTCTTTACTCTTACTTAATACCTCAAGCAGCACAGCAGAAGATAGAATAGCACAACAATTATAATGCGTATCCCACCATGCACAAGTCTCTTTAAGACACTTATGGATATCCTCTCTATCTTTTGTGGCTTTAAAAAGGGGGCATACCTTTCCTTCCATCATTTTCCCTTCAGCTCAACGTCGCTTTTCTTTGCTTAATTTCTTCCTGCATTCCCCTTGAACGTCGCAAAAGTCCAGAAAATCCCCTCTATTTCGTGCTTGATTCCCCTTCCCAACGTCGCAAAAGGTTTACTTTTGCGACAGTCGGTTAAGGTTGCCAGGTTTCGCGAAGTCGCCGAAGGCGATTTGGGTGAAGGGCGATAGCCCATAACCTTTTATTCGCTGTTAAATAAAGTTGTGAACCTGCTTCTTTTATCTGGCCCTATTTACAACAACTCTTTTTTGCTGATCCTTTATAGGCGCAACAGCTTATCTTTCCCCGAGGTTTTAGATACTCGCAATCCTTACAATCCTTAGGAAAGTTTATTTTCTTACCCGTGAGTTTGCAAAGACGTTCGGCCATGGCTCTTTACCTCCCTTCATTTTTCCTTGTTTTTTAAAAGGCCCCTTGGCCTAAGAATATTCACCAATTGCTGCAAGTATTGCACTTTTACAATACGATTCAGCATCGTTCATTTTCATTCCGCGGGATAATGCCCACTCGCAGCATCTTTCAAAAACTGCTTGAGCCTCTTTTCTAACGAAATCCCAATGTTCCGTAAGGTCTTTTTCTGGTATATTATATTTTTTACTTAGTTCCTCGAACTTCTTTTCAATTTCTTTTTTAACCTCTTCTGGCATATCATATTTACCGCTCATTTCCTTGATTGAAGCCCTGTAACCCGACTCCTTCACTATTTTAATTAGCTGCTCAATGGTTACTTTATCAGCCTCAAAATCAACCATTGCCTCAGCATCTTCAAAGCTTACAGCAGCTTTTTTAACACCGTTAGTCTTCGATAAAGCATCCTCTATAAGCAAAGCACAACACGAGACTGTCATTCCCTCGATTTTTAACGTGACTTTCTCTACCCCTTGCTTAGAACCACCATAAGCCATGGGTATGCTGATAGCAGCTAATAGCAAACAAAAGGCTGTAAAAGCACAAAGCCTTCTCATTTTAACACCTCATTTCATAGCAAAATCTTCTCCCTCACGTATACTTAAAGACTAAACATTACTGGATAAGTTTCATCAAGTCTACTGCAGCATTTACAAAACATCCTTCTCCTATCTTGCAGCTTCCAGCAGTCTTCTGGCATTCGCACTCTTCGGCTACTTTTAGCTCTTCGGCTGCCTTAGAAAAACTATCTATGCGGGCCTTGAAGTCTGCCTTTGTCTTTTCACAGCAAATCGAGGTAGTCTCTAAATCCATGCCAAGCTTCTTTACCATTTTCCCAACCTTAGTCTTTGCTCCTTCAAGACCAATGCAATTTTTGCAGATTTCGCCTGTGGCAGCTCCAAGAGCACCGAGCACAATGTTTAGCCCGCGCATTTGGTTCTCCAAAATTTCTGTCTGCATGTTTATCATCCCCTTTCTTTTTAGATTTTTGGAGACTTGGGTTCAGTGATATCTATGAGACCCAGGGCTCCTGCCGCAAAGCAACCCGATCCAATTATACATTCCCCTGCCGACTTTCGGCAAGTTTTGGATGTATCTTGCGGCAACCCGTTAGCATCTGCCAAGAAAGTATCGATCTTCGAAAACAGACTTTCCTTCTTCTCGGCTGATACGTCTGAGGCTTCTAAGTCGTTTTTGAGCTTACCCAATCTCTTAATTACTTTGTTTACTGTTGAAGGTAGACTACACCCATCATGGCAGATATCTTGGTCTAAGGCTTTAAGCGCTGCTAACACCACCTGATAGGCCCTTAAGTTGTTGATGAAATACAATGTAGCTGTATCTCCTTCTTCTATGTAGATGTCCTGCCCGAGAATCCGGCCACACCTTGCTTTTGCCATTTTTACTTGCCTCCTATTTGTTTTAAGACATCGTCAATCTCCCAATCTTCAATCTCTTGTGGCTTTTTAATCCGCCAGGTAAGCTTAGAACATATCGCTAGCTCTGGACATGCCCCAGGATCACAGAGGGTGTAATCCTGGAATTTAGTTGGTTCTTCCTGGTAACAAGACCAGACCGCCTTTTCCACAACATCTGAATTCATCTCATTTAGCAGATTTATCAGTTTCAGCTGTTTCCGAAACCGTTCAATAGATTCAAGGGATATGTTGAAAAGATAGGGGGTTATGGCCTTGGAACCAACAATGGTACGCCTCTCATCAATGCCATTTTCAAGGAGGCACTTAAGCGCATCCCCTGTGTAATGTCCAGCAACCTCGGTTCCACAGAGGATTAAATATCGGATGTTAGGATTTGCCACGATGTTAGTAACGATTTTCTCAATTCCAATATTTTCCGTCTGCAATGTACCGGCCAAAGCTGCGCCCTTTTCAATCGCTACCCTAACTAACTGTTCAATCTTAAGGGGAGTCTGTTCTCTGGGGTCATTTAGCATCACCACAACAGCCGCTGGCGAAAAATCGTTACCCCGCAGGTAACAACCTTCTTCTGGAGGGTAATCAGTTGGTGGTTTAACCTTCAATATTTCACCCTTGGATTTACCTTCATCCATATATTCACCTTATCATCCCTTTGAGTGCATTTTTAAATTTCCGTTGTTCGTATTTTGCGGGTGAGCAATTTCATCTACTCCCGACCTTTCCGCCAGCATCTCTGCCGCCTCTTCCAGGTCTTCCGGAAACACATCCACATAATATCTTAGTGTCGTTGCCACATCTGAATGCCCTAAATATCGCTGCACCAATTTAGCGTTTTTGAATTCCTTTAAAAGTCTTGTTCCTACGGTATGCCTTAATGCGTGTGGCGAGAGATTTGATTCAATACCGCTCTCTTTTACCCACTTCTTAAAATCCCTTTGCACCTGGCGCGGGCTGATTCTGGCGTTATTTCTAGAAACAAACAAAGGTGCCTCTGGCAAAAGAGACTCCCCTCTTCTTGCTTTGACTTTGAGATAGTCTTTTAAGTGTGCCTGTAAGGCTCTTGGGAAATACACTGTCTTAAACCTATCCTTCTTTCCTTCGCTTCGCTCAGGACTTCGTTCCCCTTGGCTTTGGCTATAGCTTTGGCCATAGGAGGCCAAACCATAGCCTTGTGGCCTGTTTTTGGTCCATCCCTTAACTTTCAGCTCAACCTTGGCCCGGCCGGCATGCTCTACATTAAGACTTAATGCCTCTGAAAGCCTTAGGCCAGTAATAAGCATTAAATGGTAAAGCATATAGGCTCTTTCGGCATCCTTGCGTTTCTTTAGTGTCTCTAAAAACCTCTTCTCTTCCTGTGGTGTAAGACATTTGATATTTGTATTCATCTCCACCCCCTTTTGTTCTTAAAAGGTTTTTAAAAGTTCTATTTAAAATCGTTCCTATTTAACGTTATTTTAATACGTTCTTTAATACGTTACTTAGGACGTTGTAACCCCGTGTTATCAAAAAACTTACAAAAAAATTCATCCCATCAAACACACGGGTGTATCCCATCAAACACACGGGTGTATCCCATCAAACACACGGGTGTATCCCATCAAACACACGGGTGTATTATGAAAGAGCGATCCCTATTTTCTCCCCTTCTCTTTTCAAAATGTCCGTAAAAACTGCTCCTTTAGATCTCTTTATTTTTTGAGTCTCTATTACCTCTTGAGTAAGGGATAAGCATTTATGAATTAGGTCTTCCGGATATTTGTGCGCTACTTTACGATAAAAATTCTCAGATTTGATATCCCCTAATTTTTCTAACATCATTGAGAGCAAACTTTCTTGGCGCGCCATCTCATCAAACGTTAGTTGCATCTGGTGTTTACGTTTTTTTATAGCAGAAAAAGTTACTACTACTCCATCTTCATCAAATTTAAAATCAGTCAAGTAACCAGATTTTACCAAAGGAGCAAAATTTCTTTCTAACGTCCGCCTTACGTGAAATGCCCCTTTTTCTTTTATCCAGAGCTCCTCCTTAAGTTTCTCATAAGATATTGGTATAGTTTTATTGTAGCGAATAAACTCTAAAAACCGGTATAACCTTCTTGTTCTACCTCCTTTAACTAAGAAATATTCTCTAGTATCAAATTCAGTAGTATATAAATTCTCGATATTATTTACTACCCAGTCAGGTATCTCAAAATCAAGATAATACTTCTTTATCTTTTTCCCCTTTGGAGTCTCCTTTTCCTCTTTATATATTCCATTAAAATGGAATAATTTTAAGGTCTTTTCTTCGTATATTTTAAGATTGCCATTTTTCTCTTTTACAGTAACAAATTTCTCTTGATATATCCCAAATTCAGAAATTCTGTATGCTGACCTTTCAATATTCTTATAAAGACGGCCGCCTTTATTTAGAATCATAATCTTAGGAAAATCACTCAAGGGTATTCTGATCTTCTTCGGGCAATACCCTAACTTTTTGTTAAGTTCGTATAGATGATGTAAAACCACAACAATAACATCCTGGTCAAACTCTGTCGGTAATCCATAAGCTGCGTTAGGGGCTATGCTTAATTTCTTAACAATGCTTCCATCTTCGTTAGTTACCGACGATACCACATAAGGTTCTCCAGATTCAAATATCTTTTTCTCCAATGCCTTCTTTTTCTTCTGAGACCCAAAGAAGACAATCGGCATCTTCTCAATATTTACATCAATCCGCATTAAATCCTTCTTTTCTTTCTCTTCAAGCATTCTTTCCCCCATCCGTAGCAACATCTAATCTTCTGATTTTTAAAAAAATCACCTCGGGTTTATGAAAACAACCAATATGATACTTCTTTTTCTTTGTTTCTATCCAGCGCTCACCGAGTTCATCACTTACCCATCTCCAATCCTTTGTTTTCACTCTCTTATTTACCTCTTTTTCCGTAGGAATTGTGTATAAAATTCCACTTCCTTTAAACATCATAGAATTATAAGTACCTGAACTCGTCCATTCAAGACTACGCCCAGACTCTCTTTCATAGATTTCCAAACATTTCTCTTATTAACACATCTCTAATACTCACTATCCAAGGATCGGTTGAATTTATGTGTCTCTCAACAATCTTTCTCCTCAATACCTCGGTATCAGAATACTCAAGTACACTAATCAATTTTAGATTCTCGGTCTCTATAAGAAATGCAATTGGACCAAATACTTCCAATTTATAAGAGATTTTTAGCTGCTTTTTACTCATAAGTTTAGCAGACTAACTATCTTTTTTCCAACTCCTGCTTTAATTTCTTAAACTCCCTTATTATAAATCTTGACTGAGGGAAAGTCTCGCCACGTCCCCATCTATAAATACTTCTAAAACTAACTCCCAACCTACTTGCTATATCTTCTTGGGAAAGATTATATTTCTTCGTTAAGCCGCGAATTTCTTTCTGCATATTTACGCCCCATTTAGATTTAGCAGCCATTTTACTCCTCTTTCTTTTCCTCTGCCTTGAGTTGGTCTATTTTCTCTTTGGGTATAGTCTGTTCTAGCTTGTTAATCCAGATTTCTTTCTGGAAAAGCGTGTCTTTAGCACTTAAAAGCTCCTTTTGCACTGTCTCTGCCTTGTCTGACAAGTCATTTATCCTGCCTGTCATCTCCTTTTTAATGTCTGACATCATCTTCCGGCTGTCATATAGAAAGAAGCCCAAAAAGCCGCCAATAAAGACCGCTAGGACTGTAAGCCAAATAGCCGTTGTTCTCCAAAGTGTAGCGTTTTTAATGAGTTGCTCTTGTTTCTTTTGTAAGTCCACCATCATATTTCTATAATCAGACAGAAGGATAGGCAAGTTTTTGATGTCCGACTTCAATTTATTTTTGATGTCAGGGATGTCAAATCCGCCGATGTCGGACGTGTCAAAGGGTATGTCAGACATGCCAGATGATTTTAGTTGCTCAAGCCTTTGTCTTTCCTTGTCGGACCTATAAAATTTCTCCACATCCGATCTTAGAATATACGTTTTTTTACGGTCCTGATTCACTAATTTTTGGGTTTTCCAGACATTCTGTAAGGCGATTCTCCAAGTATGGCGCTCAGAGATTCCCAGGAGGTCAGAGGCGTCCTTGATGGTAATCCAAAGCTCGGATTTTCCGGTTTCCGCATCTTGAGTTTGGTTTATAACATCAGCCATTGGCTAAATTATATCAGTCGTCAACCACTTGTCAAGCAAAAACTTTATTCAATCCGCAACGCCCAGCACTGCCTAAAAATCCATCTGAAAGTATAGAATTACCCTACTCTTAAGGCCACAGCTCTTATGTTGCCCTTTTAGAATATAGATCTTGAAATTATTAAGATAGAAGACAAAAATAATTCTATAATTCAAGATTTTCCATTTTTTACCTTTGCGGGAAAAATATCTCTTGACAAATCCGTTTTTATGTGTTACATTGTATTACGAAGGGAGGGATGAGTTATGAGAAATTCAGTATCAATAAGCTTACCAGATGCTATGGTTAAACAACTCAAGAGCGAAACCAAAAAGGAAAACGCCAACTCAAGTGAGGTGGTGCGAAAGGCATTACGTGAATACTTCTTCAGGGAAGAGTTTGCCCGTTTACGTAGAAAGGCGATGATAGAGGCAACAAAGAGGGGAATACATCTAACTGAAGAAGAGATCTTCAAGCAAGTCTCATGAAGATACTTTTTGATACCAATGTCCTAGTAGCTGCTTTTCTAAGAAGTGGTAGCTCCTACGATGTTATAGAACAGGCTATCCACGAGCATGAGATTTATTATACTACTTTTATCATTGGTGAATTTAGAAGAGTTTTTAAGGATAAGTTTCATTATACAGCGTTGGTTGTAAATGAATTTGTGGTATTTATCGAGAAATTTTTCATTAAAGGAGTTACTGCCGTAGCAATTGAGAATATCTGTAGAGATTCCGACGATGACCAGGTATTAGCCGATGCTATAATTAATAAAATAGATATTATCATTACTGGCGATAAAGATTTGCTCGATTTAAAAACTCACAAAGGGATTAGAATCATACATCCTAATGAATACTGGAATTTATAAGTTTATATTTCTATGCTTAAATTTTGGCCCGAAGCTCCTATAAAACTTGATCCTAAACTTCCCCAAAAAGAAAAACTACGCAAGTTACGCATCTGGCATTTCGACGAGCTCATCCACGACCAGCCCAAAGAGTGGCTGCTCAAAAACTTTAGCCAGGGCGCAACCAAATACCCCATCAACGTATCTTTACTTTTCCGTAACATCATCTGGCAGACAAGAGAACGAATCATTAAGAAAG
>Ga0180732_1002282_pt1 | contig 10430 bp, 11 predicted proteins | sample KR11_01MetaG_FD_148674 | JGI IMG/M metagenome (GOLD analysis project Ga0180732, IMG submission 148674) | Groundwater microbial communities from the Olkiluoto Island deep subsurface site, Finland - KR11_0.1 MetaG | ecosystem: Environmental > Aquatic > Deep subsurface > Groundwater | place...
GCCAAGAGGGAAGCCTCCTGGTTCTAATGGTGCAACTAAAGAAACTCCGTCGAGAGTTGATAAAAAAGTATGTGCAAAATTAGAAAAGAGTTGTCCTCGATGCGGAAAACTAATACAAAAAAGTGAAGTAGTAAAGCAAATAAGGCATATTTATGATGTAATTATCAAACCCGAAATAATAGAAGTTGAAGAAGAATATTATTATTGTGATTGTGGAGAGTGTTGTATCGGAAAACATCCTGAAATTCCTGAGAGGGGAATGATTGGTTATAATTTGCAATCATTGTTCACAGAATTAAAATATAATTTTTCAGGTTCATATGGAAAAATTTCTGAGTTTATATCAAATGTTACTAACGGAGAAATTACATTTAGTGCACAAGCAATAAATAATTGTTTGATTAGAGTATCAAATAATTTAGAAATTTCTTATGGAAATTTAGAAGATAAAATTAGTGAAGCAAAACATTCTTATGTCGATGAAACAACTTGGTTTGTTAATGGAATAAGATGGTGGTTGTGGATGTTAATTATGGAAAATTTTACATTTATTACAATACAAAAATCGAGGGCAAGAAAAGTTTTAACAGATTTATTTACAGAAAATTATCAGGGTGTTATCATAAGTGATTGCTTTACGATTTATCGTAAATTTGCAAAATGGTTTCAAAAGTGTTGGGTTCATCTTTTGAGAAAAGTTGAATTTGAAATGGAAAAAAATCCTAAAGAAGATATTGATAAGTTGTATGAACAATTGAAATCATTATATGATGAAATGATTAATTTTCTGGAGGAAGACTCTCCAGAAACAATCAGGCAAAAAAAGAAAAAATATTTTGAGAAAAAATTAAATAAAATAATTAACTATGAAAAGTGGGGTGATGAGTCTAAGATTATTATAAAAAATTGGCTGATTGAATATAAGGGGCATTGGTTAACTGCAATAGAGATGCCCGGAATTAGTTTAGATAATAATGCTGCAGAAAGAGGGATTAGAAAAACAATTGGTTGGAGGAAAATGTTGGGGGGTCACAGGACAAGAGAGGGAACTAGAAACTATGCTATTATTGAAACGCATAGACAAACATGGAAAATACAGAGTAAATCGCCTTATAATAAGTTAATTAATTTCTTAAAAAATCCTGTGGAGTGTATTGTTTGATTTTATAGGGGGGGGGCTTTATAGTTTCCCCTAAACACAATCTTTAAATAGTCATTATTGAGTAGTAATTTAATGAATTATCTACAATCAGCAATAAAAGATGTTAGAAACTTATTTGCAATTCCCATAGTGACAGCTCTAATTTTAGGAGGACCTCTGATTAGAAATGGTCTGGAAAAAATAATTTCACATCCTATTTCAACACCTGCAATCTGCATTCAGAATAATGATTATGCTCCGGAGATAGCAAACTCTGAAATAGAATTATTAGCCAAAGCAATTTATGGAGAAGCAAGAGGAGAATTAGATAATCTTAAATATCTTAAAGGGGTTATAGGTTCAATTAAAACCAGAGCTAAAAAAACAGGAAAAAGCATTAGAGAAATAATTTTAGAAAAAAGGGTAAATGAAAAAAAAGGAAAAACTCATCATTATACATGTTTTGACCCAACTAATGTGAATTATAAAAAAATAAAAGAATTATCCAACACACAAGAAAATGAAATTTGGGACAAATGTTATTTACTTGCAGAAAAAGCATTAAACAATGAATTGGATTTGCCTAAAGTTACAAATTATTTTGTAGGAAAAAATCCTCAAAAACATAAAACAAAAAAACAGGCAGAAAAAATGAAAATTCCCTCTTGGGCTTTTAAAATGGAAAATGGAAATTTTGTTCTAGATGAAAATAAAAAAAGAATTCCTGTAAAACCTACTTACATAGTAAAAATAGATGAAAATAAAAGTGCTTATTTTTATAATTTTAAATACTTTTAATTCTTCAACATAAAATCATTAATCTGCTTTTTAGCAAGCTCTCTTTTTTTCTGATGCTCTTTTAAAAAAGCATTTATCTTGTCAATCAAATAATTCTTTAATTCAGATGTAAGCATTTTTCCTGACTTGTAATCATCATAAATCTGCTGAAGTTTTGCATCATCTTGTTCAAAAAAGAACTTTAAATACTGAAAACTCACATCAACATCAGGATTTCCGCCTTTTTTTCTATGCTCTTCAATACTTGCCTGTCCTCCTGAAAAAGCATACTTATTAATTTTCTTTTTAACCTGATTTGGAGAGTCTGTTGTTAAAATAGCTTTGTCTGAATTTGAAGAAGACATTTTTCCTTCTGTTCCTGTTAAAGGAGGAAGAAAAATAGAATGAATTATTGCAGGTTTATCATAACCAAGCTTTGGATACACATCCCTAGCAATCCTAAAATGAGGGTCTTGATCAATAGCAAGAGGAATTAAACAAGGTATTTTTCTCTTTTTTAAAACACAGGGTAAAAAAACAGGAACTGCCTGCATTGATGTATAAAAAATCTCCCCAATGTTCTTTGAATCATCAAAGCCAAAAGCTGCCTTCACAGTAGAATAAGTAATTTTTTTCGCAACCTTGATTGCTTCAGGGTACATTAAATTAGCATGCTTAGTATCAACAATAAAAAATGTTTTTTTCGGATTAAAACCAAGAGCAATTACATCTAACATGTTATCATATGTCCATTTCTGGATTTCATCATAAGATTTATCTTTAAATAAAAATTTCTCATCATCAGTAAATTGAAAATACAATTCCACATCAAAAACATCTTGCAGCCATTTTGTAAAAACCCATGTACCTAAATGTCCTAAATGAATAGGGCCAGAAGGTCCACAACCAGTATAAAGAAAAAATTTATTTCCCTTGTCATATTCATCTAACAACCATTTCAAATCCCTGTGAGCAAAAAATATCTTTCTCCTTAACATGGGATGTAAATCTTTTGCATGTTTCTTAATTCTTTCAAGTAATTTATCATCAAGTCTTGAAACTCCAAACTCCTTAATCAGCTTGTCATAATCGACTTTACCCTCAACTTCCCATGGAGTTACTTTGCTTGCTTTTTTTATCATAACCATTCTAACAATTCTTAGTTTTAAAATTTATTTGTTTGCCTGCTAAACATAAAACATCTCCATAAGATTCTTCATTAACAAGAATTGCAATTTCAGCTTGATTCATTTTTTATACTCTCCATAAATTCTTTAACTTTATTCACATCAATTTTCGCATCATAATGTTTTAAATTTCTTTCCTGACTTAAGTTATTTATTTCTCCTTCTTTTAATGAAGTGCTAATAATAACAGCATCAGCAATTTCAAATAATTTATTTATATTATGCTTATCTGCTCCACTACCAATAATAATAGGAAAATCTTTGCCCACACCTTTCCGTGCTTGATGCAAATCCTCGAATATGGGAGCATCCCCGGTCCATTTACCAGTAATAATTATTACATCGGCTCCCTTGTCTTTAGCTTCTTTAGCTGATTTGAATAATGATTTATTTTTATCAATCATTTCAGCATGTTTAACTTGAATATCTGCAAAAATTAAAATATCTTCAATATTCATTTTTTTTCTAGTGAAAATAACTTTTTCAGGATTTGCATTTATTTCTCCAAAATCAGTTTTAACACTATCTACAAAAACAGGCACTCTAATAAATTTAGCCCCAGTTTCTTTTGCAATTTTAAAAGCTCCCCCGTAATCATTCCATAAAACACTTATCCCAACTGGAAGTGGGGATAATTTGATTATCTCTTTAGCTAATTTGATTATCATTTCTATTACTTCATGTGTTTCTTTTATTTTATGAGGAAAATTATAATTATTTTCTACTATAATCGCATCCACCCCCCCATCTTCTAATGATTTTAAATCCTGCTTAGCTTTTTCTAAAACCTCTTCATAAAAAGTAAAACCTTTATATCCAATTAAAGGAGAAAAATGCAATGCTCCAATTACAAAATTTTTTTTAATTCTCATTTTAATATTATTCCTTTAATTTTTTTAAACTTACTTCCTTTAATAATTAATGTTTCTTATTTAAAAAACCCCCTAAGTTTAGACATCAAATCAATAACTGCTCCACTTTCAAGTGTATATTCCATTTTTTTATAAGCATGAAATAAACTAGTGCCTCTTGCAAGATTTTCAATCAATGCTGCATTTGCAAGTATCATTTCTTTAGCAGAACCTTTGACTTTACCTTCAAGAATACCCATAGTAAACTTCCCTTTTCCCCCCCGATTATATAATTTAGGATTAATACTCCTATAATGACCTGGTTCAAGCCCAAACTCTCTTGGCATTACTTCTTCTTCAGTAATCTTCCCTTTTTTCAATCTGACAATTTTAGTTCCCCCCGCCATAGTAGATAACTCATCTATTCCATCATTTTCTGGTCTTACTTTTTCAGGAAAAATATACCCTCTCACAAATATTCCATCTTCAAGATTTGTAACCTTTTTTTTGTTCATTATTTTATAAGCTTCTGCAACAACTCTTGGTTCAATAAGTTGATTTATTCCAATTATCTTTTTAATGCCAAGACAAGGATTAAGAGGAGTGGTAATAGGTCCAATAATATCATTCATATGAGAAAGATCTGCATAATTATGTGTCTGGGTATGAATTACTTTATATGCTACATCGCATGCTTCTATAAATCCAAAATTAAATTTTTCAATAGATTCCTCAACTTTTTCCTTTGAAATTCCGATTAATTCCACAAAACTATTTTTTCCAAATACTAATGCTATAAAATCACTACTACCATGATGACCTTCATCTGCATTAGATGGCGAACCATGTTTACAAACAGGTATTCCGGATGCAGCAGCAATTAAAAGAGCAGCCGTACTCACATTTGGTGTAGCTTTGATATCTCCCCCCATACCACAATTATCAATTGCATATGGAACATTAGGATTTACAAACCCATTTCTAGATATGCCTATATCATAATCAAATACTGCAGAACATATGCCTGCAATTTGTTCAGCAGCTTTTGGATGACTATAAGTTTTCTTATTATGTAATACACAAAGAGCAGCTAAACTTCTTTTTGCAGCTGCTGTTTTTCTTTCCTCAAGATTTCCAGGTTGATCACTAAATAAATCATTTAATTCTTCTCTAAAAGGAAAAAGAGTATAAAGTCCAAGCTTATATGCATCTTCAAAACTTAAAGGAATATTTTGATAACCATGATTCTTCAAAATATTTTTATTCAAATCAAAATTTAAGGTAAATTTCCTTAAATCCTCGGGGGCATAAACGGGTTTTCTTGTAATAGTCATCTCAACATAACCTCTTTTTAATGAAATTTACTTCTGTAAAAACTGAATTATAATAAATCTTTTTTAAACAATTTTGCAAAACAATTCTATTAAGAACAATGTCTACACAATAATTTGAATCAAAAAAATCCTTGGGTTGGTTAAGTTTTGTAACGCCAAAGACCACAATCTGCTAAATTTAATTTTACATGCCTGTTTTTTGATTTCATTTTTTCCTCCTGGTTAAAAAACCTAAATTTAATTCAAAAAGACCATGAGAAACAAAAAATAAAGATTCATCTAAGAAAAAAACACCATTTCTATTGCCAGAGATAATTAATCTTCATAATAAATTTACCCTAGCCAACTATTTAAATATTTCTACATTTTACTACAATATCTTAAAAACCCACCAAATATTTATAAACAAGTTTTAACTAATATTTAATAAAATGAGGACAATAATATTTTCACTACTTTTGGGAATTTTGTTAATTAATTTAGTATCAGCAGACATCATAATAGATAAACAACCTAATCAGATTTACAATCTTGGGGATTCATTTTTAATACCAATTACAATAAAATCAGTTACAGAAGTGACAGGAATTTTTCAAATGAATTTAATTTGCGGCGGGCAGGAAATAAATTTTTACAAAAATGGTGTAAGTCTTCTAAGTGGAGAAGAAAGAAAAATGGAGCCATTTATAATTTTAACGAAAAATTTAATTGGGGAATCAAAAGGAATATGTAAAATAAAAGGAATTTTCTTAGAAGAATATACTTTAACAAATGAATTTGAAATTGTGAACTTAATTGATTTAAAAATAAAAAATGAAAAAATAGTATTTAATCCTGGAGAAAATATAATAATTGAAGGAGATGCAATAAAATTAAATGGAAAATCAGCAGAAGGATTTATAGAATTAAACATTGTATCTGACAATTCTACTGAAAACATAAATCAATTAAGCACAATAAAAAATGGATATTTTGCAATAAACATTACATTATCAAAAAATATAAGAGCAGGCTCACATCTGATAAAACTAAATGCTTATGAAAAAGATTATTTAGAGGAAATAACTAATACTGGCACTGCAGAATATGAAATACTAATCAATCAAATTCCCACAAACATAGAAATCTTATTTGAAAACAATAAAGTAGAACCAGGAACAAATGTAAAATTCAAAACAATACTCCATGACCAGACAGGGGAAAACATAAATTCCATAGCAATTATAACAGTTAAAGATGAAAATAACAAAATTTTAGAACAAACTGATATTCAAACAGATGAATTTTTTGAATTTCCAATATCATATAATGAACCTCCACTAGAATGGAGCGTAGTAGCTGTTTCAAACAAACTAACTAGTGAAGCTAAATTTAAGATAAATGAAAAACAAGATGTAAAAATAGAATTAATAAATAAAACAATTATCTTAACAAATATAGGTAATGTGCCGTATAACAAAATAGTTTTGATAAAAGTTGGTAATGATTCATTAAATATTAATACTAGTTTAAAAGTAGATGAAACCCAAAAATACTTGTTAACTGCCCCAGATGGAGAATATAAAGTTGAGATATTTACAGAAGAGGGAAGCATAATAACTGGCATGGCTACCCTTACTGGAAAAACAATTGAAGTTAGGGAAAACTCAGTAAAAGTTTTTAGTATAGTTAAATATTCAGTTGTCTGGATGTTTATGATATTTATCTTGGGGTTTGTAGTATTTATTGTATTCAAAAAAGGATATAAAAGAAGTTTTTTTGGATATATACACTCTAAAAAAAAAGAAAATGTGAAACACACACCCTTCAATAAAACATCTTTAATAGATGTGAAAAATAAGGCAGAACTCTCTCTTTCTTTGAAAGGACATAAGCAGAATGTGAGTGTTGTTTGCTTAAAAATAAAAAATTTTGATGAAATTAAATCTAAAAAAACAAATGTTGGAGATACATTACAAAAAATAATTAATTTGACAGAAAAGGAAAAAGCAGCAACATATGAATCTGGGGAAACTTTATTTTTTATTCTAAGTCCAACAAAAACAAAGACATTCAAAAACGAAAAAGCAGCAATAAACATAGCACATCAAGCAAGAATAATATTGAATCACCACAATAAACTATTTAAGCAAAAACTAGAATTTGGAATATCTATCAATAATGGTTATGCAGTAATAAAACAAGAAGGAAATACATTGCAATTCATGAGTCTTGGGACACTGGCATTAACTGCTAAAAAACTTGCTTCTTTTTATGAAAATGAAATTCTGATAAGTGAAGAAGCAAATGAAAAAATAAAATCTAATTTTAAAACTGAAAAAAAACAAGACAAAAACACCATCATGTATGTATTAGGGGAAAGTAAAAATAAGGATGAACATAAGAAATTTCTTACAAATTTTTTAAGCAGCATTGAAAAAGAGAAAGATAATAAGAAATAATTTTATCTCATTAATTTCAAATAACTATTAACAACAGCCCTTTTTACTTCTGGGTGATTTTGTTCTAAATCATTAATAAATTTTACAAGTTTGGATTTATTATCTTTGATTTTTATGAACTTTAAATTTTTTAATTTAGCATATAATAAAATTTCTTTATCTAAAAACAAGTATAATGGCTTAATGATAATCTTATTGCCTTTTTTCACAACAGGAAAAAACTCTTTTAATTTACTTGATTTTTCATATATTAAAGCATTAATTATTTTTTCTGCTTCTAAATCAATATTGGAATTAATTGCTATTTTTAGATTCTTTTTTTTAGAGGGCAGTTTAACTAATTGAATTGGTGATTTTTCTGCAAACATTTCCATAACATCTTTTAAAACCACGCTTCTAAAATCTTTTCCAGTTTCATATCCAATCACATCACCAGATTTAATCATTGAAAATTTTCGAATAATATATAAAACTTTTTTCTGAAAATATTTAATAAAACAACTCTTACATAATTTTCTTTTATTTGTAAATTCATACACTGGTTTTAATTCGCATATCTTGCACATAAAATTCAATATTAAAAGAAGATTATAAATATTTGTAAAATTTAATTAAAATTAAGTTTATAATTAAAGAAATCCGCTCCAATAGTTAAAATGACACCTATCATATTTGCATCTACTAGCAAAAAATCCTCCTCTTGCTTCAGAATCATATTCATTAGTTAATTTATGCCACCTTTCTTTACTTAAATAAATATAAATTTTTGTACTGTTCCTTGCACTAACATTTGGTGGCCAACATTGCATATGAAATCCCAATTCTTCAAGCCCATCATTTTTATCAACACTATCAATAATATATAAAAATATTTTTGGATTTTTATAATCCTCAATAACACATTCAAGTTTATTTTTTTGTTTATCTTCATCCCCTACATTTATACTTAATCCAGTTGCACCAAATAATGCTCTCATATTTTCACAACCTCCACTTCTCGAACTTATCCCTGTCTTCTAATTCGCCTTGTTTAGAATATACCCTGACTAATTCATCAACCTCTTGCCTTATTTTTTTATTGCACTTATCTAAAATAATTGCACTTGGACCAATAAAATCAGGCGTAATAACTGGATATTTATTTTTTAAACCCTCAATTATATTGTTCTCCTGCTCATTTCTTCCTAAAACAATCCAAACATTGTCAATTAAAAAATGCCTTCCAATTTCCAATAATCTTACTTTGTCATGATTCATTCTTTTTTTTAATAAAGTTTTAAATCGTTTTTTTAATTCTTTTTCACAAAGCAAACATCCCCCGGCAGGAGCAGGATAATTAATTTTAAATTTTTTAGCCAGTTGCATTTGCATTTCCCTTCTTCTTCCGCAAATATCATAAAAAGAATTTCTATTAATTGATCTTTTTTTCTCTGCATTTGTTTTGTCAAGAAGTTTGGCAGAAAGAGGTCTTAATATTTTGCCTTTTAATCCTGCTTTTTTTTCAATTAACTTCATTGATTTTAGTGTCTGTGACATTGGCCTTTCACCTAAAACCTCTCCGGTAACAATAATCTCAATATTTTTTTCTTTGGCATATTTTTTTATTTTTTTCAATAAAAAAATCCTGCAATCAATGCAGGGATTTAATCCAGCCCCCCTGCAAAATTCAGGCTTTTTAATAATCTTCAAGTAATCTTTTAATAAATCATCAGATGTGTAGTCAAAAATCTTTAATTTTATTTTATTTTCATTAGCAAACTTCATAACTTCTTTTTCAGCATCTTTATTAAAAGGCAGTTTAAAATAAACACCTAAAACATCAAAACCCTGTTCTTGCATAATCTTCACAGCAAGCCTGCTATCCAAGCCATTTGAAAATAAAACAATTGCTTTTTTTATCATAACAAAGAAAAACAAAAGAAGTTTTTAAGATTATTCTCTATTGTACTTTCAGAGATAAAATTTTATTATAATAAGAAAAAGAATTTATCAAATTAAGGATAAAGATTTAAATACTATGTTTTACTATAAAATATAGTAAAATGACAACTGCAACAATTTCAATTCCAGAACATGAAGATAGAATTTTAAATATAATTAAAGCTAAGTATGGTTTTAAAAATAAAGAACAAACTATAATTTTTTTGTTAAAAGAATATGAAAAGCAACTTGAACCAGAAATAAGACCAGAGTATTTGGAAAAATTGAAAAAAATTGAAAAAAAGGGTTATGGGAAAACTTTCTCTTCTATAGAAGAATTAAGAAAGAGTATAGAAAAAAAGTAAAATGTTTGATTATAAAACAAGCACAAATCTTGATAAAATACTCTTAAAATTATCTAAAAAAGACAAGAAACTTTATGAACAAATTTTGAAAAAAATTCATGAAATAGCTAATTCTTATGATATTGAGCATTATAAAAATTTAAAGCATGATTTAAAGGACTTTAAAAGAGTTCATACGGGAAAATTTGTTTTAGTTTTTAGATTTGATAAAAAAGAAAAATTAATTTATTTTACTGATTTTGACCACCACGACAAGATATATATGAAGAGAACTTAGATTCAAAAAAACTATTTCTTTTTCTTAGAATCAGAAATCTCTTGTTTTACAACCTGCTTAACTTCATCTTTAGAAATAACATTTTTTTTCTGGAAAAAATTAGAAACCTTAAATCCAATTGAAAAAAGCTTAAACAC
>Ga0180732_1002283_pt1 | contig 10420 bp, 7 predicted proteins | sample KR11_01MetaG_FD_148674 | JGI IMG/M metagenome (GOLD analysis project Ga0180732, IMG submission 148674) | Groundwater microbial communities from the Olkiluoto Island deep subsurface site, Finland - KR11_0.1 MetaG | ecosystem: Environmental > Aquatic > Deep subsurface > Groundwater | place...
AAATTGATTAAAATTTATGTTAATTATCTCATACTAATTTCAAATCAAAAAATTTTAAAAAGTGCAAATTATTGCTAAGAATAAACAATATATCAGTTTAATATTTTGCTTAACGCAATGCTAGTGCTAAAGCTTCACGAACCGTGCGCTAAAGCGCCGTAGAATATTTGCCACATTTTACAAAACATAACTTATAAATAAATGAAAAATAAACTTAAAAAAATTAAAAAAGCGGCTTTGGCGGAAATTAAAAAGGCGGATAGTTTTGATGAGCTGGAAAAAATCAGGATAAAATATCTTGGCAGAAAAAGCGAACTCACGGATGTTTTGCGGGGCCTTAAAAATTTATCTAGCGAAGAAAAAAAGGAAATAGGGGAGTCGGCGAATAAAGTAAAAGGGGAAATAGAGGATAGTATAAAGTATCAAGTATTAAGTATTAAGCATAGAGAATTGAGCGGGCTTGATGAAAAAGAGAAAATAGATATTACTTATCCGGGGATAAAATATGAGCGAGGGCATCTTCATCCGGCGACGCAGACGAGATATATAATAGAAAAGATATTCAAATCAATGGGGTTTTTGATTGTGGAAGATCGCGAAGTTGAGGATGAATTCCATAATTTTGATGCATTAAACATGCCTAAAGACCATCCGGCGCGGGATATGCAGGATACATTTTGGCTTAAAAGCGGCTGTGTTCCTCGCACTCAAACTTCGTCCGTGCAGATCAGATATATGGAAAAAAACAAACCGCCGCTTAAAATTGTATCTTTTGGAAGAGTTTATAGAAATGAAAATGCCGATGCCACGCACGGATTTAATTTTCATCAGGTGGAATGTTTGATGGCGGACAAGGCGGGAAAAATCACCATTTCCAATTTCAAGTCCGTTTTGTCCGAGTTTATGAAAGGGCTGTTCGGCAAAAATGTAAAAATAAGATTAAGGCCCAGTTATTTTCCGTTCGTGGAGCCGGGTTTTGAAACTGATGTGAGCTGTCCGTATTGCGGCGGCAAAGGATGCGGAATATGCAAGAATTCCGGCTGGATTGAACTTGGAGGATCGGGAATGGTAAATCAGAAAGTTTTCACTTCCGTCTCCCTGCCCGAAGATGAATACGAAGGCTTTGCGTTCGGTTTTGGAATTGAAAGGCTGGCTATGATAAAATTCGGGATTGACGATCTGAGGCTTTTTTATTCAGGGGATCTGAGATTTTTGGAGCAGTTTTAAATCAAAAATTTCTACCCTCGGCTAAAGCCGGGTAGAAATTTATTTATATAATTAAAATTAACAAAAATGAAAATATCATACAATTGGCTAAAAGAATATATCGACATAAACATAACTCCAGAAAAACTGGCGGAGATTTTGACGATGCATAGTTTTGAGGTGGAAAATATAATTTATCAAAATAACGGGTTTGACAATGTGATTTTTGAAATTGATATTTTGCCGAATCGGGCGCATGATTGTTTGAGCCACATGGGGGTGGCGAGGGAAATTGCGGCAATAATGAACAGTAAACTAAAAACTAAAAACGAAAAACTAAAAACGAAAGATCTAAAACTAAATGAATTATTAAAAATTAAAATAGAAAATGAAGAATTGTGCAGGAGATATTCGGCGGTAGTTATAAATAATGTTAAGATTAAGGAATCTCCAAATTGGCTAAAAAGAAGATTGGAAAGTTGCGGGGTGAGGCCGATAAATAATGTTGTGGATATTACGAATTATGTGATGCTGGCTTTGGGCCAGCCGATGCATGCGTTTGATTATGATAAAATCATAACAAGAAACAAGATACAAGATACAATAACCAAACAAGATACAAGATACAATAACCAAACAGAAATAATTATTAGGCGCGCTAAAAAAGGCGAGAGCATTTTGGCTCTTGATGATAAAGTTTATAAATTGGACGAGAGCGATTTGGTTATTGCGAACGAAACTAAACCTATCGCGATTGCGGGGGTGATGGGCGGATTGGAAACGGCGGCGGATGAAAACACAAAGAACATAATTTTTGAAGCGGCGAATTTTCAAGGAACTGGCATAAGAAAAACTTCGCAAAAATTGAAATTAGCGTCGGAATCTTCATATAGGTTTGAACGGGAAATTGATCCGGAATTGACAATAAAGGCGATTGAAATGGCGGTAAATTTAACCAAAGAATTGGCAAACGGAAATATTAGCGAGGAAATAATTGACATTTATCCAAATCCCGTTAAAGCCAGAGAAATTGAATTTGATTTTTCCAGAATAGAAAAGCTCGCGGGAATAAAAATAGAAAAAGAAAAGGTGAAAGAAATTTTGCAGCCGCTTCAATTTGAAGTGTCTGAGCGCGGCGAAAAATTGAAAATCGCGATTCCAACTTTCAGGATAGATGTTGAGAAGGTGAATGATGTCATAGAAGAAATCGCCAGAATATACGGATATGAAAATATCCCGGAATCAAACGCTTTGATTGAAATGAAATCCGTGGCGCAAAATAAAGACTTAGAAATGGAAAAAAGCGTCAAGAAAATTTTTGAAGGCATGGGATTTATTGAAGTTTATAATTATTCATTTGTCGGGGAAAAAGACATTAAAGAAATTGGCTTGCCGATTGATAGCCATTTTGAATTGCAAAATCCTTTGAGCGAGGAGCTTAAATTTATGAGAACAAGTTTGCTTTCAGGATTACTGAGCAATGCGAGAGAAAATTTGAAATATAAAGACAAATTTCAGTTGTTTGAACTGGGGAGAGTGTATTTGAAAAACGATAAACAAGAAATCGCAAACAGGCTCCACAGTCCCGAGGCGGGAACTATGGAGCCAGTGTTTGGACCAGCGGATATGTTGCCGAATGAAAAAAAAATATTAGCAGGAATTGTTGTTGATAAAAATAAAGAGAGTGATTTGTTTTATAAAATTAAAGGCCAAGCAGAGAAGCTGTTGGAAAAATTAGGTTTTGATAAACTAAGTTTTGCGGAAATTAGCAATACTGAGCCGTTTTGGCATAAAGGAAGATTGGCTGAGATTTTTTCTAAAAATAAGTCAATTGGCAGGATTGGCGAAATTCATCCTAGTGTTTTAAGCGCTTTTGGCATTGAATCTCGCGCGGGATATTTTGAGTTTGATTTGGAAAATTTATTAGTTTCAGACAGTGATAGCAAGAAATATAAAAAAATAAACAGATTTCCTGAAATTAAACTGGACCTTTCCGTTGTTTTTGACGAAGGCGTAAAATGGGCGGATATAGAAAAGGCTATTATAAAAACAGACAGCGCGCTGATAAAAACCGCTCTGCCGTTTGATATTTATCGCGGCAAAGGATTAGGCGATAATAAAAAAAGCATCGCTTTCAGAATAACCTATCAAGCGGAGGATAGGACATTGAAAGAAGAGGAAGTTGGTATTATTCAGGAGAAAATTATTAAAGAGCTAGAGAAGCTGGGAGGGGAAATTAGAAATTAGAAATTAGGATATTAGGATATTCGGATATTATTCTACCCGGCTTTAGCCGAGGGTTTGCTAAACTTTAGTTTAGCGAATTTTTGAAAACATTAGAAGCTAAAGCTTCACGAACCCTCGGCTAAAGCCGGGTAGAAAAATAATTTTAAAGTAATTTTTATGCAACCAATCCTATCCGTCAAAAATTTAACCAAAAAATTCGGAGAATTTACGGCGGTTGACGCCGTAAGTTTTGAAATTGGGGAAGGGGAGATATTCGGACTTCTGGGACCCAACGGAGCGGGGAAAACTACAATTATAAGAGTGATTGCAACGGTGCTTGCTCCGACAAGCGGAACGGCGGAAGTTTTTGGTTTTGATATCGTAAAAAACTCAGAAGATGTGCGAAAAAACATCGGCGTTTTGACGACGGATGTGGGCGTTTATGAAAGATTTTCAGGCAGGGAAAATTTAAAATATTTTGGCGAGCTCTACGGGCTTTCTGGCGATAATCTAAAAAACAGAATAAACGAACTGGCGGAGCTTTTAGACATGAAAGATTTTCTTGACCGCAAATCCGGGAAATATTCAACCGGAATGAAACAGAAACTGGCAATCGCCCGCAGTGTCATTCACAATCCAAAAGTTTTAATTTTTGACGAGCCGACTTCCGGGCTTGATGTCCTTGCTTCGCAGACAGTTCGTAATTTTATGATTAAATCCAAAGAATCCGGCAAGTGCGTGATTTTCTCCACCCATCAAATGCGCGACGCGGAAAAATTATGCGAAAAGGTGGTGATAATCCATAAGGGAAAAGTGATTGCGAATGATAAAGTTGAAATTCTAAAAGCTCAAAATAACGCGGTTGATCTGGAGGATGTTTTTATGAAGCTGGTAACTAAATAATTTACTGTATAAATATCGAATTGTTATGAACCTGAATATTTTAAATGAAATTCTAAAAAACGAGCCGTCATACAGATCAAAGCAAATAAAAAGAGTTTTGTTTGTTGACTTGATTGAAAGCTGGGACGAGGCGACGACGCTTCCCAAGAATTTGCAAGATAAGCTCAAAACTGAATTTCCAATTTCTATTTCCAAAGAATTATCTATTTCAAAAGATAATCAAACCGCGAAGGTTCTGATAAAATTTGATGATGGCGAAAAAATTGAATCTGTGATAATTAGGCATAATGACGGCAGAAATACTATTTGTCTTTCATCCCAAGCAGGATGCCCGCTGGCTTGCGAATTTTGCGCTACGGGAAAATTAGGATTCAAAAGAGACTTAACATCTTCGGAGATAATAATTCAGTTTTTGTTTTTTGCCCGCTTGTTCAAAAAATCGGAGGAAAAAATCACCAATATTGTCTTTATGGGAATGGGAGAGCCATTTTTGAATTATGACAATGTTTTGGAAGCGATAAGAATTATCAACGACAAGGATGGGCTGAATATAGGAGCGAGAAAAATTTCTATTTCAACAGTGGGAATTATTGAAGGGATTGAAAAATTGGCGGAAGAAAAATTGCAAGTTAATTTAGCGATATCTTTGCATGCTTCAAACGATGATTTGCGTTCCAAAATAATGCCGATTAATAAAAAATATCCGCTGGATAAAATTTTTAGCGTCGTTGATGATTATATCAGAAAAACTGGCAGAAGAGTTATGTTTGAATATATAATGATAAATGGCGTGAACGACAGCATAGACGACGCTTTGGCGCTAGCGGAACTGATGAGAAAAAAGCTTTATTTCGTGAATTTGATATCGTATAATCCTACTGGAATATTCAAGCCATCTTCGGGAATGAGGATAAAAACATTCAAAGAAATTCTAACAAGCAACGGCGTAAATGTGACCCAACGCTATAAATTCGGCGATAACATAGACGCCGCCTGCGGACAATTGGCGGGGAAAAATAAATAAATATTTAATTAATAGAAATTTTTTAACTACAAACAAGAAAAAAAATAAAAAGAGAAATAAGAATATCAAAAACCCTATGCCAAAAAACATTATCACAATTTGGAAAAAGGAATTGAAGGATACGGTGCGGGACAGAAGGACGCTCGTGGCGATGATTTTGATGCCGATGATTTTGATGCCTCTTTTGACAATCGGGATGTTTAAGTTTATGGAGAAAATTATGAAAGATCAGGAAAAGCAAACGGTGAAAATTGTTTTGTCGGGAGAAGAAAATTCTTCGCAGCTGGCGGAGATGATAAAATCGCGGGAAAAGCTGGAAATAGTTTCCATAGATAAAGACGCGAAAGAAGCCGTGAAAGAAGAGGAAATTGACGGGGCGGTTTTTATTCCCGAAGATTTTCAGGAGAAAATTGAAAATCAGGAAAGCGCGAATGTAAATTTAATAATCAAATCCACGAACACGAAATCAGCAAATGTCACAACTATTCTTTCGGCCATTATAACAGAGTTTGATAACCAAGTTCTGCAAAAAAGATTTTCCAAGCAAAACATAGATCCGAAGATTTTATCCAAAGTTTCAGTTTTGCCTGAGGATGTGGCGACAGACAAAGAAACGGGGGGATTCGTGCTGGGATTTTTAATTCCGCTTTTTATCGTGATGTGGTCAATCGTCGGCGGGCAATACACCGCGATTGATGTTTCGGCGGGAGAGAAAGAGCGCAAGACTCTGGAATCTTTATTGCTAACTTCCGTCAAAAGAAGAGATATTGTTTTGGGAAAATTTTTGGCGGTAAGCTCCGTGGCGCTTGTTTCCGTAGTTGTCGCTATCGGCAGTTTTTACGCCGCGCTGATTTACGCTGGAGGGTTTGGGCCGATGAATACAACCGGAAGCGGAATTGCCGGCTCTGTCGCCGTTAATTTTTCCATTGAGCCGCAAGCGATTTTGCTTCTGCTCGCCGTGAGCGTATTTTTAATTTTGATGTTTTCCGCCTTAATTTTGTCTATTTCCATATTTGCCAAAAGTTTCAAGGAAGCGCAAAATTACATAAGTCCGTCATATCTCGTGGTAATTTTGCCCGTTGTGCTGGTCAATTCAATCCCGGGATTTGAGCCGACTTTATGGTATTTCGCCATTCCCGCGGTAAACGCGACTTTGCTTTTTAAAGAAGTTTTGATGGGAACTTATGACTTCGGACATATTCTTTTAACCACAGGATCTCTGATTATATATTCTATCATCGCGATTTTTCTCGCTGTCAAAATTTATTCCAAGGAAGGAGTTTTATTTAGGGACTAAATTAAATTGTTGTATTGTTCTATTGTTCTATTGTTAAAAAATATTTCTACCCGGCTTTAGCCGAGGGTTTGCGATACTTTAGTGTCGCGAATTCTTAAGAACATTTGAAGCTAAGATTTCAAGGAATTCTCCAATAAGATTAAAATAAACAGTTTATTATGAAAGGCAAAGTAACAATTATCATCGGCGGGCAATTCGGCTCCGAAGCGAAAGGAAAAGTTGTTTCGTTTCTCGCGAGCGAGTTTGATATTGCCGTAAGAACCGGCGCGCCAAACGCCGGACATACGGTTTTTAAAGATTCTGAAATCTACAAATTGCGGCAAATACCGGCGACTTTTATAAATCCAAATTGCGTTCTGTGCATTGGCGCGGGCGCGCTTATCAACCCGGAAATATTGAGAAAAGAAGCTAAGCGGACAAAGACGAAGAGTCGATTATTTATTGATCCGCAAGCGGGCATTATCGAGGAAAAGCATCTTTTGCAAGAGCGCGGGCTGATCAAAAAAATCGGGAGCACCGGAAAAGGCTGCGGCGCGGCTCTTGCGGATAGAATTTGGAGAAAAGATTTTAAACTTGCCAAAGATGTATTAAAAGATTTTCAAATCGGCGATGTTTCCGAAATTATCAATAATGGAATTGATGGGGGCAAAAATGTTCTAGTTGAAGGCACGCAGGGTTTTGGATTATCCATTTACCATGGCATCTATCCTTTCGTTACTTCACGCGACACGACCGCTGCTAGCTTTTTGGCGGAAGCCGGAATTTCTCCGCGCTTGGCAACGGACATAATTCTTGTCATCCGAACTTATCCCATTAGAGTTGCCGGAAACTCCGGTCCTTTGCCGAATGAAATTACTTGGGGAGAGATTTCCCGCCGCGTGGGAAAGAAGGTGCGGGAAACTACCTCGGTAACGGGAAAAATCAGGCGAGTGGCGGAATTTGATATCAAGATCGTGAAGAAGGCCATTTTGCTTAACTGTCCCACTCAAATTGCCCTCCAATTTCTCAATTATCTCTGCCCGCGAGACGAAAATAAAAATAACTGGGAATCTTTAAGCGGAGACGCGAAGAAATATATTGTCGCGCTCGAAAAAGATTTAGGCGTGCCGATAACTTTAATAGGAACAGGTCAATCAAACGAGGCGATGATTGACCGCAGAAATGAAGTATAAAGAAAATCAGCAGAGATATTTATTTATTCAAAAGGCCGCTTAGCTCAATCGGCTAGAGCGCTCGATTCACATTCGAAAGGTTAGTGGTTCGATTCCACTAGCGGCCACAAAGAGATTATTTAATTTATTGCTAAGGAATTTTGAATAATCGATAAATGAAGAAATATTATTTTTGTCATTTCGAGCATTAGCGAGAAATCTATAAACTTTAGATATTTCGATAGCTTTTAGATTTCTCACGAGGCGCTCGAAATGACACTTTTATTATATTTTGTGATTCAAGGCAATTTCCTTAATTTCCCAATTTCCTAATTTCTATCACTTATCTTGACCCCGCCGGAAATTTGTAGTATGATGGAATTTCGTTTAACTGAAAATATGCAAAACAATACCAGAAAAACATTGAAGATATATTGGGAAAATACTATAAAATATAAATTATCAGTACTGATAACGCTTTTTTTTATTGTAATTGCTTCGGCGTCTGGCGTGGTTGTCCCTTTATATTATAAGCAATTTTTTGATATCTTAGGAAGCGAAGGACCAAGAGAAATTATCGCCGGTAAATTGGTCGGTGTTTTAATGATGGTTTTGATAATACATTCTATCGGTTGGATAGGATGGAGAATCTCCGCTTTTACTTCAACTCACCTTCATGCTCAAATTGTTGCCAATATATTTAACGCTTGTTTTCAGCATCTGCACAAACATTCTTTTTCTTATTTTAACAATAATTTTGTTGGCTCTTTGGTAAAAAGAATGAGTTATTTTGTTAATTCTTTTCGCGATATTCTTGAGCGAGCTTTGTGGGATTTTTTCCCTATGATCGTGAAAATGCTAATCATAATAGCCGTCCTTTTTTGGAAAAACTATATTCTTGGCGTTATAATAATTATTTGGCTGGTCATATATTTGGCGATCAATTGGTTCATGACTATGTATAAAATGAAATATGATATTCAAAGGAGCAAGGCTGAAACGGAAGCAAGTGGATTTTTGGCTGACACAATTGCTAACAATAGCAATATAAAATTATTTTGCGGATATAAAAAAGAAGTAAAATCATTTTTTAATCTTGAAGAAAAAGTTCGCAAGCTGACGGAATTTACTTTTCATTTGGAGAATATTTTTGAGGCAATTCAAATTATGTTTGTAATCGCTTTGGAAATAGGAGTTTTCTATTTTGGCATAAAATTATGGGAAAAGGAAATGTTTACGGCGGGTGATTTTATTTTATTGCAATCTTATGTTTTAATAATATTTCAAAATATTTGGGGTTTTGGGAAAATAATCAGAAGAACCTATCAAAACCTCGCCGATGCCGAGGAAATGACTATAATTCTAAACACTCCATTTGAAATTCAAGATGTTCCGAGGGCGAAGAAAATAAAAATTGAAAAAGGAAAAATTGAGTTTCGGGATGTGGATTTTTATTATCACAAAACAAGAAAAGTTTTGGACAAGTTTAATTTGGAGATTGCTTCTTCAGAACGATTGGCCTTGATTGGTCCGTCTGGCGCGGGAAAAACTACGGTGATAAAATTGCTCCTTCGAAATTACGAAGTGGCTTCCGGCAAAATTTTGATTGACGGACAGAATATTTCAAAAGTTACGCAGGAAAGTTTATGGAGCAACATCAGCCTTGTTCCGCAAGATCCGATTTTATTCCACAGAAGCTTGATGGAAAATATTCGCTATGGAAAATCAACCGCGACAGACGAGGAAATTATGGAAGCGTCAAAGCTCGCGCATTGCCATGAGTTTATAAGCGATTTGCCTGAAAAATATAATACTTATGTCGGGGAGCGGGGGATTAAGCTTTCGGGCGGGGAAAGGCAGAGGGTGGCAATTGCCAGGGCCATCTTGCGCAATGCGCCCATCTTAGTTTTGGACGAAGCGACTTCCAGCCTTGATTCGCATTCAGAAAGCTTGATTCAAGACGCGCTTGACAGGCTTATGAAAAACAAAACCGTGATAGTCATCGCTCACCGGCTTTCCACGATCGTGAAAATGGACAGAATTATTTTTATTGACGAGGGAAAAATCAAAGAAGAAGGAACGCACAAGACACTGCTTGCTAAAAAAGACGGGCAATACAAAAAACTCTGGCTCCTCCAAGCCGGCGGATTTATCGCGGATTAGATTGGGATAAATAATGAAAATCCAATTTCTAATTTCTAATTTCTAATTTCTAATTCTCTGTCTGCTATAAGCCGAGTTTGTTTTATTTGTAATAACCATCTCTAATTCGCGCGAATGGTAGAATAAGGAATTATGTTGTATAATAAAATTAAAAGCAAAACAAATTAATGTCGTTTAAAAATAGAAATTAAACAAATTAACTTTTTTAAATATCTTATTGGGTTATCAAAACCGTTATAATACTGAAAGATAGTTGATAAGCTGTAAATCAAATCTACACTATTTATGTCCCTCATTCGCGCGAATGGTGGAATGATGAATTGTGTTGTATAATGGAGATAAGTTTAAATAAATTAGCAGTTAATCAAAAAATGTCATTTAAAAAATAAATAAACAAACAATAAAAATAAATAGCTAAAACAAACAAAAAATATTATGAAAGATGATAAT
>Ga0180732_1002284_pt1 | contig 10411 bp, 14 predicted proteins | sample KR11_01MetaG_FD_148674 | JGI IMG/M metagenome (GOLD analysis project Ga0180732, IMG submission 148674) | Groundwater microbial communities from the Olkiluoto Island deep subsurface site, Finland - KR11_0.1 MetaG | ecosystem: Environmental > Aquatic > Deep subsurface > Groundwater | place...
AGGGGCTATTGAAGGCTACAAGGATGCTGGTGTTGAAGATTTGGAGTTCTATTGTGCGTTGGATGAGAGGACTTGCCCCGACTGTATGGCATTACATAAAGAGATATTTGCCGTTGGTGAATCGGAGGGGGTAATAACTGTTCATCCCTCGTGCCGTTGCGTATGGCTACCTGTTATTAAGTAACAGAGGGGCGAAAACGCCCAGTGGAGAAGGGCATAAACCAATGGCGATAACTGGTCTTAGGGAGTTAAAGGTATTGAGGTGGCGCCTCGTTCAAATGACTTCGCTATGTCAGCCCTTACAGTCCGAAAGACTAGCGGTGGAATAGACACCTGCCCCTTTCGTGCCTAACAAATCAAAATCTAGGGCTAGTAAAAGAAAAACGAGGGGTATCTATGGATGAAGCAGACAAGCCTCCTAGCGGTAAAGATAATATATGTATTGGCACAGGGGATATTCCTGCCATTGGTTCTTTGGCTAAACGATTTAAGGGAGCTTGGACAGATTTCTCAAGCGTGGATGGTGTTTGGCATACTGGAAATAGCTTACATACTAGATGCCTTGCTATTCTTACTGATATTCGGAAGGCGTAAAGGTGAATGATTTTGGTACTGAAGAAGCTAGGGAGATAGGCGAATCTCTTGGTATCAATTGGAATGATTTTAATGTTGACCAATTTAGGATGGGGTTGGATGTAGAACTGGAACACGGCTCCATTAGCCCTGAAACCAATATAACTGACGATGACCCCTTAATGACAGGGAAGATAGCCTTAGCTCATTTGAACGAACTGCCAGACTATTATACGAGGCTTAAAAATATAGAGAAGGAATCTCATAATGCGGAGGCGAAAAATATGCCAGATATGATTAGAAAACTATTTACTTCTAAGGTTAAAGAGGTCAAGGGGAAAGAGAGGGTTCTTGAATTTATCGGGTCAACTGAAGTTCCTGATAGAGATAATGAGGTAATTAAGGCTGATGCTTGGCAGGTGGAGAAATATACAGAGAATCCCGTTGTTCAATGGGCGCATAATTATAGTGAGCCTCCTATCGGGAAGACCTTGGGCATCAGGCAGAATAACAAGAGGCAAACTATCTTTGAGATTGAATTTGCCGATAAGGATACCTACGAATTTGCCGATACAATATACAAACTTTGCGTAGGCGGGTTTCTCAATGCTACTTCTGTTGGTTTTATCCCCATAGCGTGGGATTCTGCCAAAAAGGAAGGCGACCCAAATAGAACGTTCACTAAGGTTGAACTGTTAGAGATTTCAATAGTTCCCGTGCCGTCTAACCCAGAAGCACTTATATCGGCTAGAGAGCAGGGGCTTATTAGTGTAAAAGAGTTTGAATTTGTAACTAAACCTGAAGAGACAGAAGATTATATTAGAATCCCTGTTTCTGGTGAAGGTGGCGATAAGCATAGTGGTCATAGAATCAGAACAATTGATATATCTGAAAAAGAAGGGATTAAGGCCCTTTATTGTGGCGAGGATAAAGTTGTTATAACCTACTTGTTTGCCAAAGACAAGGACTGGACTATGGCTAAAGCTAAGACTTGGGTTAAAGAACACGAGAAATCAGCTCCTTTTGAACCAAAGGCTTTAAGCCAAAAAGAGCTTAAAGATGAACTTGATTTCTTATTGTCTTTATTGAAGACAGTCGGAATTTCAGATGAGGTAAAAAATACTGCGATTGCAGTAAGGGATGAAATAATGCGCTTAACGGGTAGCGACATACCCGATAATATAAACAAATCACCAATCAGAGGAATGATTTCTCCAGTTCTGAAGGCTCTTACAGAGCATCACGAATCACATGAGAAGTGCTATAAGCTCTGTAAAGACACCCTTGAGGAACTTGAGAATGGTGAGGGGGAAGAGGAAGAAGAGGATAATGGCAAAGCACCTTTGAGCGATGCCAGAAGTATTGTGGAAGAAGTTGTAAGACAAATTTTGAACAGGAGGGAAATAAATGCCTAATCTAACAAAAGAAGATATTGCCTTGATAGTATCTGAAACTATGGGGGCAATAGAGGAAAAAGAAAAGAACGTTGTCCGCAGGTTTACCCCGGGAGTTGGCTTATATGCTGACGAGGGGGTAACAAAGGATGAGGCTGACAAGCCATTTGCCTCTCTTGGCAACCAGTTACAAGCTATTGCTAAAGCTGGTGGGCCAGGCGCTCCGATTAGGGAGCCGAGACTGAAGAGATGTATTGAAGGAGCCTTAGACCCGATAACTAAAGCACCAACTGGGATGGGCGAGACTGTCCCTTCTGATGGTGCCTTCCTTGTGGCGCAGGAGTTTATACCTACGTTACTTAATCGTGTCTATAACACCGGCGTTGTCATCTCTAAGTGTATGAAGCAAGCTATCGGGGCAAACTTCAATGGCTTTAAGATACCAGCTATTGATGAAACTAGCCGTGTTGATGGAAGTCGTTGGGGTGGTGTTCAGGCTTACTGGGGAGCAGAAGCTGCAACCATTACAGCATCAAAGCCTAAAATTCGTCAGATTAGCGTAGAGCTTCAGAAATTATTTGCTTTATGCTATGTGACTGATGAGTTGCTTGAGGATTCAGTCGCTCTTGAGGGCTATGTTAATCAATGGTTCCCAATGGAGTTTGGCTTCAAGCTAGACGATGCTATCATCAATGGTGATGGTGCCGGCAAACCGCTCGGAATTCTGAATAGTCCTGGTCGGTATACAGTTACCAAAGAAACTAATCAGACAGCAGCTACTCTTGTGACAAACAATATTCTAAAGATGTTCCAACATCTTTGGGGGCCGTCATATCCTAATGCCATCTGGTTCTTTAATCAAGAGTTACTGCCTTCTCTGATGAGTCTCACTTATCCAATTGGTACTGCTGGTGTGCTGGCTAATCTCTATAGTTTCCCTGGAAGCCAATTTTCAGTTGGTTCTCCTAATGGGACTCTTCTGGGTCGCCCAGCTATTCCGATTGAGCAGTGTGCAGCTCTAGGAACTGAAGGTGACATCATACTTGCCGACTTATCGCAGTACATTGTGGGTGATAAGGGCGGGATGAATGCTGCGTCATCTATACATGTGCAGTTCGTGACAGACCAGACAGCTTTCAGGTGGATTTATCGTGTGAACGGTGAACCTATCTGGCATAGCTACCTGACTCCATATAAGGGCACTAACTATCTAAGCCCTTATGTAACCCTAGCAGCCAGAGCATAAATCAATGGCTTTGCTGGTTGAGCCGTATAAATCAACCAGCAAGAACTAAATAAATTGGAGGTTTTTAATATGTGGCTAACTACAGATGAACTTAATTTCGTTCCTGCGTTTTTCCATTCAGGGATTATTCTAAACGCAGAGACTACTTCTCTCCCATGTCAGGTAGTCAATATGAGTAAATACGACTCAATGGTAGCAATAATTTCCCTTTATACTCCGTCTACTACCATACTGTATGCTACTTGCTATGATGCTCGCACACCAACTTGTGGAGGGGCAGGAGTAGCTACGGACACAACTGGGTCTGCTTATGGCATACCGAACACATACTATAGGTATTCGGTGGCTACGGCAACAACTCCTGTCCAACTAGGTGCGTCATCGGATAAGCTCAGTGCAAGAACAGCATTGACGAGCACGGGAGTTTCTCTGACAGCAGCTTCAACCTCGGTTCTCAACTACTATGTTGAGATAAAATCGGATGACCTAGTAGCTGGGTGTCCCTATGTAGCCATTGCTGTTAATCCTGGTGTCAGTGGGACTGCTTGTACTGGCATATGCGTGAACTACGTCATGAAACCAAGATACCCACAGAAGGATATGGTTACGGCTTGTAGCTAGGAATAGAATGAGTAAAACGATTCGTTATGGGGAGGAGAAGGCTCTCTCCTCCCCTACACTTCACAAAGCAATTTTAGAGCCAAGAAGTAAAAAATCTAAGAGACGCAGAGTCTCTAAACGGAGGTAAAATATGGCTGGACCAGGATTTTCAACACTAACAGCCGAATGGGTTGATGGTGCTCTTGTTGTCTATGACAGTGCCCATACTGCTGTTGTAACGCTTAACTCCTCAGGTTTGAACTGGGTAGGGGGAGTTACGATTAGTAGTGCTGTTCTGGTAAATGCACCGACTCTTTCGACAGCAAACCTAAGCACATCTACCCTTTCGGTAGCAAATATCAGCACAGCTACTATGTCGGTAGCAACGATTAGCACGGCAACGATAACCACGTCTGTCTTTGCTGGAGGTATAGTTTCCACATCAAAAATCACTACTTCAGAGTTTAATGGTGGCACAATTTCCACAGCAACGATAACCACTTCTTATCTCAATGCCTGCACGCTGTCAACGGGTAATTTGAGCACATCAACGCTATCAGTGGCTAATATCAGTACAGCGACTCTGACAGGGAATACAGTGGTTTCTACTAGCCTATCAATTGATGCTGGTATCTTTAGCCAGGTTGGGCTGAAGGCTCAAACCATTATTGTTGATACTACATTGACCATATCATCGGCAGGAACTTTAATATCGGTAACAGCCAGTGATGTAATACTCACTTTGCCAGGTGCAGGTTCTAGTGGTGCAATAGCAACCTATAAGATTGTGAATGCTATAAATAATGCCACAGGGCAAATAGTAATCAAAACTGCTACCACAGAACTAATCAAGGGGGGTTATGGTTTCTCAAGCTCTACTGGTGTCAGCATGGCTGCTAATACGGGGGCAACCCACAAATATGGAGATTTCATCTCCTTGGTGAATCAACCAGCTTCCACATCTTGGGGTGTTATTGGATTGGTTGGTGTTTGGGCAACTACAACCTAAATCAGTTTAAGGGGCTGGCTAATCACTAGCCCCTTAAAATAAATACTAAAGGAGGTTTTATGGATTCGGAGCTAAAGTCTGTCACCATTATGGGGAAGGCAGCAACGGGGAAGGAATGCCCTTTCACAACGGAGGAGGTCTGGGGTGTTAACAATGTAGCCGGTCAGCCTGAATACTGTGGAGGATTGACTGCCATTAGATTAGTCAACGCTGGAGCGGGCTATACATCGCCACCGCAGGTCAAGTTTGAAGGTGATGGGGAAGATGTAAATGCTGAAGCTTTTATTGAGAATGGTGTTGTAAAATCTATTACAGTAAAGGAATTGGGACATGGATTCAGTAAGCCACCAAAAGTTGTTATGACTGGTGGTGGAGGGCAGGGGGCACAATCTGAAGTAACTGTTTCCCCTATGAGGAAATTCCACAAACTATTTGCCTTTGATATTCTACCAAAAGAATACACGGACGGGATGAAGAAGTTTGCTCCGATAATATCTTGGCAGGACTATGCTGATATAAAGTATCCTTTAGACGAAATAATCAAAACGTTTAACACTAGGTACTTTACCAATACAATCTCCTATATGATTGCCTATATAGCTTACCTGAGAATCCCAAATTGTAGTCTTTACGGCATTGATGTTAGTTTTGGGGCGCCTTACGCACAAGAAAATAGGGGCGTTGAATATTGGATAGGAAGGGCTGAGGAGAGAGGGACTGTATTTGATATTCCTGATGCTTCTCATATCAAGCGTACAGTATCAGGGGCTATGTATGGGGAACGAGACCATTCTAATGCTCTTATGTATTTACACGAGAGAATAAACTTAATAAATTTGTTGCCTCGTGAGGGTAATTACAGTGACGCCCTCAAAGCACAAAATGCTTGGTGGGTTTTATTCCCGAAAGAAGACGAGGCAAAAGCCAACGGGATACAAGTTCAAAGGGGAGCAAATGGGGAATTGAGTTTTACTTGTACTAAGGGAGAATATTTGAGTGATGTTCATATGCCCCCTGAAACCTGGGATTTTATAAGAGGCTTATTGATAGATATGGACGCAAAGGGGAAATTACCATTCTCTGCTATAACAGCATACGAAAAATTGATATTAGCAGCACCCCCTGGAGGGAATTAAATGGGTAATCTTAAAATAAAAGAAGCTGAACAGGTCCTTGATAAAGCCTTAGCTGAATTGGGTAAAGTTTATTACGAGGCTATTCTAAAAGCTGATACTGATTTTGAGAAATCGGGGAAAGTAGCTGATGAACTTTACCGGGCAAGTAGGCAGAAAAATAGGGAAGTTTATGACCAAATCATAGCCCAAGCTCAGGTTATTCTTGAAAAAGCTAATGCTGAGACTGATGCAATCTACCAAAATGCTCCCCAGAAGGCTAGGGAGGATTATAATCTAGCTAAGGCAAAGGCTCGTGAGGACTATGCTAATAAGAAAGCAGAATTGCAAGCTGATTTTGATAAATTGGCGATAGAACTATCATTAGACGGAGGTAAGTAAAATGGGTCAAGCATCTTTAATCACAGAAACTATACATCCTTTCGGGAGAACTTTTGGGACTACATCGGCATTAAGCACGGGTGTCCAATACGGGACGGCTGTTAGCACTCCCAATGCTACTACAACGCAACTCAGCACGACATACTATACAGTTGAATCGGTCACAATCCCACAACCAGAGAATATGATAATTACAGAACTAGAAATCGGGCTGACGGCTGGAATCTATGCTAGTGCTACTACGGCAACTGCTACATTACAAGGTAGAATCAAAGATGCTGGACAAAGTTCGTATGATACTTTATTGGCGGCTGTCTCCACTTTGTCTGGGACGACTGGCGCTATCGGCACGACAATTTGGGATTATACCTTTGCTCGTAGAGCGACTCCTTCAGACGGAACATATTTTACTGGGAAGGGCAGCTTCAATATAGATTTTCAGGTAAAGGCTAGTGTTACTACGGCTACGGTGGCTGGTGCTGCCAAGAACTCAAGCTACATAACTTACAAATACTATTTAATAGGTTAAAAGATGCAGATAGAAGAGGAAATGTTCTTAGACCCAAACTTGGTACTTAATCTCCTTCTGTGGAAGAGAGACGGTTCTCAATTTATTTCCGATGATGCCTGCGGACATCTGGCTACGGTTACTGGTGCTTTGTGGACTCTACGGGGTAGATGGTTTGACAAGATAGACGACCTCATCAACTGTGGTAGTGCTGCCAGTATTGATAACATCTTTGATGGTGGAGGCACAATAGAGTTTTGGATAAATCCAGGTAGTGATGGGGAAAGTGATTTAGGGACAGTTGCCGAAAAGGGTGCTCTCGGAACTGTGGGATGGTTTGCTAGAGTAGCTGCAGAAGTCGCTGGGTATGTTGATTTATACTTTGCTGAGTTTTTTAACACAACTAATGGAATGTGGCATTTTACATCAGGTGCTATTATCCCAATCAATACATATAGTCATCTAGTCATCACCTATAATGCTAGTGCAGTTGATAATGACCCGATAATCTACCTCAATGGAGTTTCACAGGCATTAACAGAAAGTTCCACACCAGTTGGAATAAGGGTATCTGATGTCTCAGCCGATTTTAATCTTGGTGGTAGGGGTGATGGAAGTAGGACTTTTGATGGCTACATAGGAGAAGTCAGAGCATACAAGAGTAAGATTTTATTCCTTAATAAAGTTCTGCGAAATTGCGAACTTAGTAAATGGAGATACCAATAATGGCTGATAATGTTATTTTAGGTTTAGAAATCAGGGCAATGAGAAGAGCTTGTGAAGAGATGCAACCTTATCAGAGACAAGATTGCCCTGTGTGCGGGTATCATCTTGAGACAGCAGCGGATGGGATATTGCACTGTAAGTGGTGCGGGTGGACTGACCAACACCCGATAAAGAGAGACGTCCCTCGTCCTTGACAAGGATTGTCCATTCTGCTACAATTAAAGTATGAAGATAATTTGTATTGATTGTGGCAAAGTTCGGATAGTCCAACCAAATGTATTAAAACGACCTAATTATAAAGGACGTTGTAAAAGATGCGATGGTAAATATCATAAGCATTTATTTACCAAAAAGAGAATTGATGAATGTCGCTATTTAACAACCGATGGCTATCTTATGGTAAAATTGTCTAATGATAATTTCTTTTATCCAATGGCTGAAAAGAATGGGTATGTTAAAGAGCATCGCCTTGTTATGGCACAGCATTTAGGTAGATGCCTTTGGGATTGGGAAGTGGTGCATCATAAGAATAAACCAGTAGACGATAATCGCCTATGTAACCTAACATTAGAAACATCTGGCAGTCACGTAGCTTACCATAATAGTCACGGTGCTTATCGTGGACGAGGAGAAATGTCAAATGTGCCCTAATCTTTATGCGACGCTTACAGATATTAAAAGCGCTGGGTTATTGAATATTACTGCTACCACTACCACTTATGATGCTGATTTACTTGATTGTCTTGAGGAAGGCAGTCGTCAAATTGACAAGGATGCTGACCGATTTTTCTATATCTATGAGGGTACATTCTATCAGGATGGGGGGGCAACAAGACTGATTCTTGACTGGGATGTGCAGACTATCTCCACACTAAAATGTGATACAGACGGCGATGGGGTTTATGAATCTACTTATACGGTTGATTTGAATGTTACTACCAGCCCTGATGCTTTCGTATATCCCTTCAATATAACCCCAAAGACAAGGCTAGAAGCTAACCCTTGGGGCAGTTACGGACACTTTGCTCCGGGTATCAGAAAGTCAGTTCAAATAACGGGAGTGTTTGGTTATGGTAACGACTGGCCTATGCCTTATATCTACAGTAGCAGTACAACAGTTAGTGCTAGTACAGCAGGCACTGCCTTTACATCTACCAGTGTTTTAATGACTATCAGCACAACGGGAACATTTTCTTCTATATTCTCCGCAGGGCAGACAATTAAAATAGCCAATGGTACTACATCTGAGCAGATGTTTGTTTCTGAAATATCAACCACTTCCTTGAGTGTTATGCGGTCTGTCAATGGCACTGTGGCTGGGCCAGCAACCACAGGAGATGTTGTTTATATTTACCAATATCCTAAAACCATAGCTAAAGCTGTCTTAATTTATGCTATGCGTATTTGGAAGAGACGGGAAAGTGCCTTCCAGAATCAAGTAGGGAATCCCGAATTAGGGACTGTTACTGTTTGGAAGGGTGATGACCCCGATTACCAGAAGGCAGTTAAAAAGTATCAGAAGGTTAAACGAGGCTGGTATTTATACTAATGGAAGTTACGATTGCGGAAGAGGTTTGATATTTACTCCTTGGGATAAAAGATAATTAATAATTTTTTGGCGGGTTAATTTGGGCACATCAGAATTGAACTCAAATTGGATTTTTAATATATTGTCTTTTCTCTCTATTGATAAACACTTGCCTATAGATTCTCGGCTATTAAATTCGCTATTAAATTCAATAATTCCCATGTCTTTAATATTACACTACATTTAAGGAGTTGTCAAGTGGAGTTTACAGTTCAAGTCACAGGTATGGATGAGTTAATTCAAAAAGTAGGCAACGCCCCAGAATTACTTGGCGAACCATTACGTGATTTTTTCAATCAAGCTACGAATGAATTGATTAAGAATATAATACCTTTAACGCCATTTGACACAGGGGAACTAAGAGGGAGGATAACAGATAGAAGCACTAGCGTTAGGACAGATTCTTCTCCCATTCCCTTATGGGCAAGATTATCGCCTTTATCTAATTACGCCTTATTTGCGGAAGAAGATACTCGCCCACATTGGACATCAGTTAATAATCTTATGGGATGGGCGCATAGACACGGAATGAACCCTTATGCTATTCAGCGGAAAATAGCCCGGTTTGGGACTAAAGGTAAGCATATGTTCCGACAAGGTCTAGAAGTATCACAATTAGGCATAGAAGAGGCTCTTAATAATTGTGCTTTAGCGATTGAGACAAAGTGGGGTAGCAAGTAATGGCTATATCCGATGTTAAGACAGCAATAGCTACGGCTATTAACACAGCTCTTTCAATTAAATGTTATAAGAGTATTCCTAGTATCATTGCTGAATTACCCTGTGCTTATATTGTGACGGGGGAGGGCAACTACGTAGTTAATATCCCGATGACCAAAAGCGAGAGAATCTTTGGGATATTTCTCTTATTCGCTAGGGCTGAGGCGTTGGAAGATGCTCAGGCAAGATTAGATGCTTATCTTTTACCTACGGGTACTGCCTCAATGAAAGTAGCAATAGAAGCTACTGTCTTATCTACTTATGGGGATTTTCTTAGAGTAATTAGTGATACTGGGGTTGTCCCGATTGTTCACAATGATATATCTTATATTGGATGTCGCTGGCGTGTTAGTGTATTAATTTAGGAGGTTCAATATGGCTGTATTTTTTGATTCAAGGGTGTCTCAGTTCTTTGTAACATCGGCTACAAGTGCGATGTTAGAGGTGACAGATTATATTACTTCGCTTGATGGTATCCCTGGGGCACGCAACCTGAATGATGTTACTACATTTGGCTCTGTGGGACACAGGTA
>Ga0180732_1002285_pt1 | contig 10401 bp, 9 predicted proteins | sample KR11_01MetaG_FD_148674 | JGI IMG/M metagenome (GOLD analysis project Ga0180732, IMG submission 148674) | Groundwater microbial communities from the Olkiluoto Island deep subsurface site, Finland - KR11_0.1 MetaG | ecosystem: Environmental > Aquatic > Deep subsurface > Groundwater | place...
CCGTAACCTACGGTATCGGGTAGATGCGGAAGAACAGTTTGAAAAAATGCTTACCGCTACGCAACGGATTGAAGAAGAACAGAAAAAAGATAACGCCGCCGATGAGGAAGTGATGGTTAAAGATGTATGCCGCACGGTCATAGACAAACCGCTGTATTTTTATTAGGAGGCCGACATGATGACCCGCAGTGAACTGGTTACAGAGTTTAGGGACTGGATAGATCAGCGGAACACCGCCATAGTTGGCATCACCATTGCCAATCGTGAAATAAACAGGGCGTACAGGGAACTGCGGGGAAAAATCAATGACCGCAATTACAGATTCTATTTTAAAAGTAGCACGGTTACTACGGTAGCGGCCACGCCGTTTCTCGCCTATCCAAGCAATTGCGTATCGGTAAATAAACTGGTTGATAGCGATAATAACACATTATTGCACCGTGATTTGGAAGCGTTTAATCACACGCTTGCCTCGGCAAAGCCGGAACGATGGGATACTACTGGCAGGAACCTGATATTCAGCCCCATACCCGACACCACCTATACCTACACCATTTACTACACCTACGACCCCGGCGATATGGGTTCGGATATCGCCGTGCCGATATTCGTTCCTGGCTACGAAGATGTGATTGCCATAAAAGCGGCCATAAATTCCAAAATGATACGGGATGAGGCAGTAAGGGATATGGCGCAGAACGTTTACGTTGAGCGGTTATTGTCGTTGCTTACCGCCGTAGGGACGGGCCAAACGTCATCGAGTCGGCGTGTAATTCAGTCAAACTATGATATGGGTGACATTTAATGCCTATTGAAACAAAAACATTGCCAGTACCGCCGTGGAGGGGGTTGTTTCTTGATGGCGTAACCGTACCTGGTGGTATGTCCAGGGCGGATAACGTATGTATTCTGCCTGACGGTTCGGCAGAGCGCCGCCTGTATCAGCGCACACTTGACGAAAATCCGGCGTGTCTTGCCAGTCGTGGCCTGAAAAGTGTGTATGAATTACGCAAGGCGGACGGTACAAGGTATCTGTTTGCCGATGTGGATAACTCGGATACGGCCATATCGAGTTTTGGTTCGGAACTCATAAGCCATTTTGCCACATGGACACCAACGAGCGGGTGGACATACGGTAGTTCAATATGGACGCACACCACGGGAACAATCGCACTTGTGGCTACCGGGGAAACGGCCATCGTGGCCGCAAGCAAATATAGGATCGTTGTTGATATTACGCAAACACCGCCATCATCCTCGGCTGCTGGTTGGACATATACTTCTACCGATAGCGGTTTAAGGTGGGTAAATAAAAATGGCAATTCGCATATTGTCTGGATGAATAGCTGGACACACGCCGCTGGTGGCGGAACTACGGCACTTACTACCGCAAGAGATTTCACGGTTATTGCCGGCCAAACATATCGCATAATCGTCCACGTTACACACACGGCGGGCACGAGTTTATCCGTATATATCGGTGGCAAATTGGCTGGTACGATCACGGCAACCGGTCTATATGAATATGTCGTACCATTTGTTACCAATGCCACGGCGTTGCGATTTGTTCCTACGAACGATTGGGCGGGTTCGATTGATAAAACATGGCCGCGCGTTCCCAATCAGAACGATGCCTGGATTTCAGTACAGAAATTTATAAACCCTGCCGGTGCAAACATTCCCAGTAATATAGACACTGGTAGCACACACATACCTATCAGCCTTTATGATGGTGGGAGAGAATTGTTATATGTAAAACCGGTAAACTGGTATCCAGAAGAAGCCAGCCAATTATCGCAGTCCATTGCCGTTTATCTTGGTGGTACGCTTGCCGGTGTCATTCAGGCATCGGGCGAATATGCGTATGATGTTACGGCCACAACCACGGCAGCATTGACATTTACTCCAACTACAAGTTGGGCTGGTTCAGTAAATGGCGCATCGGTAAAAGTGAGTACGCTCGGTGCCGCCGCAACCAAATTAAAGGTGATTGGTGGCGAAGTAACGGGCACAACGGATTATGAGGTTTCGTGGTCTAATATACTCACAAATCTCATCACTGGAGCGGCGGTATTACCGGCATGGGCGACTATGCAGGACAGGGCATTTCGTGTTGATGGAACGAACATTAACTATTATTTTAGGGATGCCTCCGATTATCACACCTTGGGTGTACCTGCCCCGATAGAAGCGCCAGTAACCGCCTCCAGTTCAACTACCGGCGAATTAGTTGCTGGCACATACAATGTTTATTATACCTATGTCAAAAAAGACGGCGACTATATCGTAGAGGGCAATCCGTCTCCGGTATCTAATACTGTGATTACCGGAACAGCCATAGATGTAAATGTTATCGGCAATAGTGATTCCGATATTACCCACATTCGCATATATCGAACCCTATATAAAGAAGAGGGTGCCGACGCCTATTATGAAAGAGAGGTTTTAAATGAAACCGATACGGTAACAATTACCGATGCCGATGATACGATAGGTGATGGTATTGCGCTTGAATACAACCGGGATATGCCTAAGCGAGCCATGTTTGTTATGACCGGTGGCAGTCGGTTGTGGCTGTTGCGGTTTCCGAGCGAGGTTGGCGGCGACAGCATGATGATGTGGAGCGAGATTGGAAGCCCCGAATATTTCCCCGCCCTAAACTATCAGCCGTTTGATCCCGATGACGGAGATGTACTCATGGGTGCCGCCATGATGCAGAACAACATACTTGTTTTTAAGCGGCGCAGAACATGGATTTGTGATGTATATTCCATGCAGAATATTGGCGGCGTATCGAGCATTGCCAAAAACATTTTATCCCCCACTATCGGCTGTATTGCCTCTGGTAGCATACAATCGGTTGGCATAGATCAAGCTATCTGGTTATCTGCCGAGGGTATCATGCTCTATGACGGTGGCAGGATACTCAATATTAGCAAAGACAGAATAAACACGGTTATAAATCATTTTATGGCTAATGGTGCCGAATATTATATTGATAGCGTGTATCATTCGACCAGACGGCAATATCATATTAATTTTGTGTATCGAACCGGTGCGGCGATAACCAGACAGCGGCATTTTGTGTATTCAATGGATGTCAACCCTGACGAAAGTGGTATCCCTGGCGCATGGACGGAGTATGTTTATACGTCTGATGCCGGTGTGCGGTACTACGAAATAAACTTCTGCCTTGCGTCTGACTCTAATTTGATGGAAGTAATCCTGATCCCGTATCTGGTAACCACAACCGGAACGGTTGCATATATTTATCAGACGGATTATGAGTTACCACCAGGAGAAATAGAATTGCAAAGGGAGATTATGTCTTTAAGTGAGGAGCCGGTGTTTTCCGCTTCCGACAGTTCCCTGAATGTGTATGTTGCTACGGTAGTACCAGAGGTTCATAAATTTACATACGATGGGGTAGAGTCAACATTGGTATCAAATACGGCATTTAGGGCAATAACGGGATTCTCCAATATATGGTCAATAACTGCAATTCGCTTTGCCGATGATTATAACAACGAATGTTTTTACGTTGATTGCTTTATTGAATATAATTATGGTTCAACTTTAGGGCAATGTATCATTAAAGTTACCTATGCGGGAGTATGTTCCTTAATCGCCAAGCATAGCGACTTAGATATGTCTATGGTAATAGAGGGCGGAAAAGCCGATACTGACCCTGGCAGAATATTGCACCTAAATGATGACGGTACGGTATTATTTTATTCTACAATAGACCCCGTTGCTCACCGCCACATTCACAAGGTGGTCAATCCTAACACCGCTCCGGTTGATTCCGATTATTATGTTTTTCCATATTATAGTATCGGCAGTACCATTAACGGTACGTATAATAGAAGGGGGGGGGATGTTAGTTCCATAGAGGGGAATAATTTATATTTTCTGTCTGATTTTGACGGAGTATATACTAATTGGCAGATAGTGAAATTAAAAGATTTTGCTGGAACTGCCGATCCAGAAATAATTGATACCGGGATAGCCACCTTTGATTATGATACCATAATTGGGAATATGCCACTAAAAATTATGGCAGTTTCAAGTACAAAAATATATGTTTATGTTGCCATTGGTATCGGTAATACGTGGGCAGATGGAAATTGTGAGTTATATGAATTATCATACGCCGATTCTGCTTGGTCAACCGTAAAAGTATTGAGTTTAGATAATGGGGGTCACGCACACACCTTTTCATTATTTAATGACTCGTCTGGAAATTTTATTTTAACAACTTATGACACCCTGTATAAATATAGTTCTAATTTCACATTACTAACATCAATAACAATCGGTGCGGAAACATTGGCTGGTTTATGTGGTGCTTCTACCCTTCACGATTCCGTGGCCTACGAGAGGGTGTTCATAATCCCAGGACTGGATAGCGGTAATGTTTATATGGTTTATCCCGATGGTTGGTGGGAAATAATAACCGATACCATAAGTGAAGATGACACCGAACCGACCATGCGTGGTGCTATCGTAAACATAGTTTCTAACTATACTGATCTCGGTATTGCCAATGACAAGCGTATCAAGCGGGTATATCTGGATACCGAGAGCCAGTATGCGACTTGCGGAGCATTTACGCTCGAACCGGGTTATAACGTAAATATTAAGGTGCATGAAACTGGCGAAACGAGTGAGCCGTCCGGCGCAACTTCGCTACGGCCATTCGCTCATCCCGGCAGACAGGATTGGACATATACCAACGATCAGTTTGACAGTACGTCCGAAGCATGGCTAACCACAAGGCTCGACGTTGGCGTACAAGGTAAAAAGTTTAGGTATTCCATAAAGGTTGGAGATGTCCCCACCGCAAATCACGGCCTCTTGCGTATCAGGCCACCCATGATTGACGTTCAGGTGAAGGGGAAGGGGAAATATTAAATGCCAAGAGAACCCATACTTTTACAGATACCAAATAACCTTGAACCGTGGGAGGCGAATAACTGGCGCAAGATTGCCAACGCGATTAACGCCATGGTGTCCGTTGAAAATAAGGTTAATTCTACTACAACTACCGGACTTTCAGTTAGTGGTAGCAAAGTTAAAATTGATGAAAAAGATAAAGTATCTGGTTATCTTGAAGATAAACTAATAGCTGGAACCGGCATATCGCTAACCGAAAGTTTGACTGGTGGGCATGGCAGTAAAATACTTACCGCTGCAATCGGGGCACACGTGGATTTAACCAATATGCCCGACACCGCTGGCACGAATACAGACCATGACCCGCGCTATCGAGTGGTACAGCAGGCGGCGCAACCGACAAGCAATGCCGATTGGTGGTACGATTCGGATGCCACCGATGATTATTCCGTTTATGAAATGATTGTTTGCGCTGATGGGGATGTTGTTACTTGCGACGAGGAGGTCGTATATTATGCCTAATTTAAAGGAACGTGCGGTGAGCCTATTGTCAAGCACAACCGTTTCATTCGGTGCAAATGCACAGACCACACTCTATACCGTGCCTACGGGGAAGCGATGCGTACTCGACCATGCTAAAATTGTTGCCGCCGCCGATGCCGGAATAACCACAATTACCATAGGGCAAGTCGGCGCACTAACCGATTTTCTGCCAACCAATACGCTGTCTAATTTGGATGCTCAATATGATGTTGTGATCGTGAAGCCGATCCCGAACACTACGCCGCTAAAGGGAAAGTCGTATGCCGCTGGTACGGTGATCCAAATTGATGTCGGCGCTTTCGCCGGTGCTGCGGGAAACACCGTACATTTGTACGGAATATTATATTAATGGGCCAATTATACTTAAAGACAGCACCGGGTGTTTACACGCCAATAACCGTCATTGGTGGTAGCGGTGGTACGACCGGCGAGCCGGTTCTCGGCAATCCGGCAGTTACCGGACATGTTTTATCGTCCACAACCGCCGGTGTGAGGTCGTGGGTGGCGCAAGCATCCGGTTCATTTACCACCGATTTTGCTATAAAGATGTCAGCCAATCAAACCATTGCCAATTTAACAACGACAAAGGTAAATAAATTTGACACCATAGTCAGGGATAATAATTCCGAATGGGATGTCGCCAATTTACGTTGGGTTTGTAAAACCACGGGCACATATATAGTAAATGCTTCTATATTTTGGACGGCGAACACAACGGGATATAGAATAATTTATATTTATGTTGACGGGGTACTGGCACAATCGGAAACATATACCGGATTTTCCGTGGCAACTAGTGCAAGGATAACGGTGGCAAAGGCACTAACCGCTGGTCAATATATGGAAATTTATGCCAGACAGAATTGTGGTGGCAATCTTGATATTATTGCCACCCCAGGTGGCGGAATAGCCCACGAGTGGCAAATATGGCGGATACAGTAAAATGACCAAAATAAGTACACAAATGCCAAAAAATAAATCACAGGGAGGAACACATGGCAGTTTTTAACGGAATCAATCTTGGGGTGAATGATGGGATTGTAAAATACGTTTCGGCACATAAGGTGAAAATGCAGGTTATGGGGTCGGGCAATCCGGCCATAAGCGGCGTAACGCTATATGTAAACTTCACAAAGGGTGTTTGCACCACATATACGCTTACGGCTACGCTTATCAACGATGCGGTAAGCACCTCGGCGGAATATGAGTTGGACTCGTCAAGTACGGCTACGGCGGCGGCAGTGAGCAAAACGTTCTCTGCTACGAAAAAACTCGTGTGGCCGATAGCCATACCCGCCGATAGCAAGGCGTGGCTTGTAATTACCGGAACTTCTACCGGAACCACGCCCGACAGCACGGATATCGTGCTTGTCGAAGCTCGCAGGGATACCGTTGTTGGGAGTTAAATATGCAAAATCCAACCTATAAAAAAGGATTTTTTACGTCTGCGCCCTCGGCAGAGGCGTATCTGGGGGATTTAAGGGCCGACGGCACTATTCCGCTGACGGCGAATTGGCCTATGGGAGCTTTTACGCTCTCACAGGCTACTTGGCAGGGCGTGGCAATAGCGGCGGCCTATGGTGGCACCGGTCAATCATCCTATGCCGTTGGCGATTTGCTGTACGCAAGCACCACTTCGGCATTATCTAAATTGGCCGATGTTGCCGTTGGGCAGGTGCTTGTCTCTGGTGGCGTTGGTGTGGCTCCGGCATGGAGTGCAAGCCCGACTTTAACCGGAACATTGGCGGCAAATAATCTCACTGCCACGCCGACGCTTTCCGCTGAGCATTTGACCAACGTAGCAGGCTGGACTGCGACTGGAAACTGGACGTATGGAGCTGGTGCATGGAACCATGCGACCGGCGATGCTACAGCCTTGACGGCAACCGGCGAAACGGCGATTGCTGTTGGCACGAAATACGAAATCATTATGACATTGACGACCTCGACCGCTGGCGGCGGGGTGGTCGTATCGCTTGGCGGCCAGTCTTTTTCCGCCGTATCAACCGGTGCGCCGACAGCTCATACTTTTAACGTCACCGCTGGGTCAACCGCCGCTCTTGCGTTGACTCCCACAGCGGGGACATGGGTTGGTTCGCTGACTATATCGGTTAAAATCGTTACGCAAGGGCAGATAAACGTCGAGGGGATCACGCTGGATAGCGGGCAGTTGTTATTGCCGCATGGGAATGAGACATATCCGTCAATCTCGTTTTTTAATTCGACTAATACTGGAGTTTATCTTGATTCCAGCAGTGCGCTGCCAAAAATGAGATTCATAACTGCCGGTGTGCATAGGATGTTTATGGATTGGAATGGGGTTACAATCGTATCAACAGCGTTGATCTTGGGAAATGGCGTTCAAATAATTACTGTGGCAGCAGGAGAATTGCAACTTGGTACTGATGCCGCCACACCCATCGACCAAACATTCAAGGCGTGTGATGGCCTCGGCACGGACAAGGTTGGCGCAATGCTTACGTTGTCTGGCGGGCAGTCAACTGGTGCGGGTAATCCCGGCGGATTCCGAGTTCAAACTTCAACTGTTGCCGGAACTGGCGCAACTGCCAATACTTATTATACCCGCATCCACGCTGTTGGCAAGGTTTACTCGCTGACAAACAATTCGGCTACAAATACGTTTTCCGTGGCCTGTGCTGACGGCAACGGCGTGGGCGGGCGCATAGATTACACCGTGATCGTGCGGGATGGAACCGACGTGCAAACGGAAGCGGGTGTTATCACTTTTGCCGCCGTGAATAAAGTCACCGAAACTTGGGTTACCGACCTTGACAAAGGCACGTTTTCACAGGCTGTGAGCGCCTCGACTTTAACCGTCACTTGGGCGCTTGACACGGCCACGGCTGACACGTTGAAAGTTACAGTCAACAGCAATAGCGGCCTGACCCCGACATCCACTCAACTGCGTTACACGATCACGTTCAATAGTCCGCAGACCATAACGATTTTATAATGCTAATACTCGAACTCATCTTTGTCGTCCTTGTCATTGCCGATACGGTGCTGACGTATCGTATTTTATCTGGCAAGGGTTACAAGGAAACTGGCAAACTGATGCGGTATATAATCAAGTATCCGATATTCGCCATCGTGGTCACGGTATTGAGTTCACTATTGGTTCTACTACTGATTGAGGAGTCTGGATTTTATCTCTGGCTAATACCGCTATGCTTGGGATTAGTCTATGTGCTTTGGCATAATTATAAAGTATGGAGGGCATGATGGCTGATAAAATTGAATGGAGTGGCGCGATTAAAATCGCCGAGCGTGGAGGATTTTGTACTAAACCCATTCCGCGGTATGCTGCGGACGGGAAACTATTTGTGGTTTATGAGGCGGGGATGCGGATACATCTCAGTTCATTTGATGGCAAGAAAATTACGTATGAAAAAGCTGTGTCCGAGTCAGGGTTGAAATGTTTTGAACCTTATTTGCAAATCGTTGGGGATCGGTTACATGCCGCCTGGGCTGAATGTACCGAATATGCTGACGATATACAGTATATCAAGTATCGATGTTTCGATGGTGCGGCTTGGTCAGAGATTATTACTCTGGCGAAACTTGATATTGGTGGTGCATTAAAACCACCTTTTGTCATGCGTAAAATTGAGGACCTGCGAATGGCCGTGGACGAAAATCACAATGTTTTTATTGTCTATATGATCCACCCCATAGCTAACTGCCAGTTCATCAGTAAGTATGGCGGCACTATCAGGTTGGAAACCTGGTGGCCAATAGCTGGCCGCTCCAAGCACCCGGATATCGCGGTGGACTCGAACTACATTCACGTTGCCTGGCAACAATTATGGGGCAAGGAATATACCATCGCTTATTGCAAACGCCCGAATGTCGCCGGTGGTTTGTGGGAAGTAGCAATCGATGTACGAGACGGCATTCACCGGCCGATAATTGGCCTCGATCCAAAAGGGAATCCGCATGTGCTCTATCAAGAAGATGTTGGAGAAACTGGACGAAACTGTATTTACAAACATTGGACTGGGGATGGGTTCTCTCAAAAATATATTATTTCGGATGATAGGCCGCGGTCATACAGCAATCTGTCTATGGGCGTCTTCGATGATAACAATATTTTCGTCATAGATTTGATGACCACCATTTATTTTAATTGGAAACAAGACGGGCAATGGGCGGGGCATAAACCAATCCCCAATGTTCAGGCGCAATCCGATTATCCGAGTTGTGCTTTAAGTCCTGATGGCCGGATAGCGGCAGTCGTTTATGTAAGTCGGGCGGAATCAATATATATGCAGATTGGTTCATCCGATGCACCACCCCCACTGCCTCCACCGCCTATACCCGAACCGCCTATCCCGCCGATCATCCCCGACATACCACCAGACGAATCAGAGACGAAGCCGGTCAAGCCACTGTTCAACTGGCAAGGCTGGTGGAATAATAATAAAAAAATAATACTGTCAGTTATTGGCGGTATCGTTGTTTTGTCGCTGATTGCATTGGTGGCCTGTTAGGAGGCAACATGAAATACGCTTTGAATCTCTACCAAAAACGAGAATTTAATTTTGTAAAAATCTGTTTGGGAATCGCCGGGGTGATTGCCCTGGTGGTTTTGATATTTATTTTGGGGGGATGTTAAAATGACAAATTATAATTCGAGAAAGTTTATTTTGGGAGTAATAATTTTTATTATCGCCACAACGATATTTATTTTAACATCAAAATTATCAGGTGATAATTGGGTAGAATTGGTTAAATGGGTTGGCGGCACATATTTTGTTTCCAATGCTATTTCTAAAATTATAAATAGAGGTGAGAAATGAGTACCGAAACTTGTGCGGATATTATTAGGGTCAAAGAGGTCGTTTTTGGTAATGGCTCCAAGGGACTAACCACTCTCGTAGATGAGCACGAAATTTATATCCAGCAACAGAAGGGATCGTTCGGGACAATCAAGTGGATTTT
>Ga0180732_1002286_pt1 | contig 10400 bp, 4 predicted proteins | sample KR11_01MetaG_FD_148674 | JGI IMG/M metagenome (GOLD analysis project Ga0180732, IMG submission 148674) | Groundwater microbial communities from the Olkiluoto Island deep subsurface site, Finland - KR11_0.1 MetaG | ecosystem: Environmental > Aquatic > Deep subsurface > Groundwater | place...
ATTCAAATTTTCTACAGCTGCTAAACGCCACACATCAAACTTGGCGTTCAGGGCTTGTTCCATCAAAATAGATGGATTAGATTCTTGGCGTAATTGTTCGGTAAAATTATTGATTGATTCGTTATTTTCTTTAACCACGGCAGTTTCAGCAGAATCACCAAGAAGATACAATGCATCCCGGCGAACAAAATCATAAAAACAATTTATCGCGAGAGACTGAGTCTTCTTTCTGTCATTAATCAAAATTAAGGCAGTTCCCCTCACTATTGCGGAGGTGTCATTATTGACTCTCGATACGAGAAAATCTTCATCTTGAATACCATATAAAGAAAGCTTTCGGTTAGCCGCCGAAGGATTATTTTCAGCCATAGATTTTAAAGCTTCTTGATCATTCAGCAAAAGAATAGACGTTTCTCTGAGGAGAGGATCTTTCATTCCAGTTGAAAAAGCTACCAAAATTTCTGGATTTCCAATTTTCATCAAAGCTATATTTTTATCTATCTTGCCCTTTTCAGAAAAAATAATTTTTAATAAAGGTTTTAATCCGTTTAATTGTCCGATAGCATAGTTCCTAACCTCTTGTGACTTGTTATCATAAAACATCTTTTCAATAAAAAATTGGTCTTTGATTTGAGATAAGGCTTCAATGGTAACGGGAAAATATTTACTTTTAAGTGCGATTTCTTTGAGTAACCCCTGGTCTTCAATCATCCGAACAGCACGCACACCTGCATTCGATGGTTTATCCTTTAAGGCAACTTTAAATAAAATATGTTTATCTTCTATCCGTTCAACGTCCTGGATTGATAGATCGGGGCTCTCCCCGTTCAGAATGCTTTTCACTAATAAAGTTTGATGGACAATCGGATCTGATACTTTATTAAGAGCTTCCCTTCGGACCGTCTCATTTGCATCTTCGGCCGCAATTTTAGATAGAATCCTTTGATCATGAAGGTTCTTAACCGCCTCTGCGCGAACGTCTGGGCTCTTATCATCAAATGCAATCTTTGTTAATACGTTCTGATCATATATTTTTCCAACCGCTATTTTACGAATTTCCCAGGCCTTATCACGAGTTGATAGATCCGCTAACAACGTCTTATCTTTTAATCTTTCAACCGCAGTCATTCTCACTTGTAAATTCTCATTTTCAACAGCTATCTTTTCTAACAGGTACATATCACCCAAAAAACGAATGGGGATATGGCGAACCGATCGTGGCGTCTCCTCCGTTATCTTTTTATGCAATGATTCTTGATACTTTAATTCTTTCAAAGCCTCTCCCCTAACCGCTTCATTCTTATCTTGGACAGATAACTTTGTTAATAACGCAATGTCGGCGAGATGTTTGCTTATCACAAATTTACGCAGTTCCGGATCCGCTGTGGATAAAGCGATAGCATAAAGCAGGTCTTGGCATTCTTTTTGGTTATCGGAAAGCTCCCTCACATAATCCAAACGTATACTACGATCAGGATCATGGAGGATTATTTCATTCGCGACAGAAGGGTCTTTTAAATATCTAATAGCCTGAAGACGCAAGGCCCTGCTCTTACTTTCCGATGCAATTTTTGCCAATAATTTCTGATCATGGATTCGTTCAAGAGACCGTAACAGCTCACTATGAATTTTTGAATCTTTTGAGGCATTTATAATAATGTTTGCCTTAATGTTGTCATCTGTTATTTGCCAAAATGCATATATATTATTCCCGTGATACCCAAAGGATCCAACCAAACTGGCTAATATATTTTGGTCAGAGATTCGCAACAGAGCACTCTCAACAATCATTATATCGTTGGAATTCAGAGCGATCTTGGCCAACTCATTCGGATCATTGATATTCTTTAGAACCATTTTTGCGTTTAAAACATTCGCAAGTTCTCTGATTGAATCTTCCGAAGAATGATCAACAACCCTTTTAATACCTGGCTGGCTTGGCTCTTGAAGGCCTTGGATTTGAACGAATCTATTAATAGTTGCTTGGTGAATAAAATCAGATTTATCCAGCACTATAATTTGAGCTAAAACATTAAGGTCATTAACCTTAAGAATAGCGGCGTCACGGACCTCTTCGCTTTTATCATTCAACGCGATGTCAGCGAGCATACTTGAATCCTCAAGACTTTTAATCGCACGCAATCTTTCCTTAGGATCGGAACTATTCACATTAGGAGCACAACCACTCAAGCAAAACACTAATAATAAACAAACATATTTTTTCATAAGAAATTACCACTCATTTAAAAACTTCCCCATTGCACACGATGACTTCCGAAACCAATGTTTTAATAGGATATCCATGTTTACGAGCCCAGGACTCCCAGCCGCAGGCAAGATCTTCAGATCCTGAGTTTACAATCCAGAGGGGTCGGGTCTTCAGTCTTCACTCTTCATGATAATCTGTCAATAATGAAGACCTGACCCATTTTTCTGCTTCAGCCATTTCCTTCCTCCGACGGTTTCTTTTATTCATTAATGATGGAATAATGGATCGATATGGATAAGAATTTGCTTTTTACGATTTGTAGCTTCGCAGAAATAGTCTTGTATGTCAAGTTGTTGAAATCGATTGATGTTGTTACGAGTGAAGTCGAATGGAAATTATTGGCAATAAGAATTGTCCCTTGAAAAAACGGGGGAGTTAATAAATTATCGACTTCCCCAATAGGTTGATATCGCAAACGATCACATCGTGGCATTTTGATGGGGTGCCAAAAAAGGAGTTCCTATGCTTGGACGTGCTTGAAAAAGTATGATAAAGGATTGCAACATTCTACCCCGTTGAAGGGCACTGACAAGGAGTTGAATAAAAGAACATATGATTTTCCCCATCACTGCACTGGTCTTGGGGTTGGCGCTTCTGGTCTGGAGCGCCAACCGGTTTGTGGAGGGCTCGGCCTCCACTGCGCGTCATTTCGGAATGCCACCGCTGTTGATCGGCATGGTGGTAGTTGGTTTCGGGACCTCAGTGCCTGAAATGATGGTTTCAGCGCTTGCCGCTTCACAAGGAAATCCCGGCATTGCCCTGGGTAACGCCTATGGCTCCAACATTACCAATATCGCCCTGATCCTTGGCCTGACGGCCATGATCAGTCCCATCGTCGTCCATTCCCGAGTGTTGCAAAAAGAACTGCCTATCCTTACCGCCATTACGGTCCTGGCTGCCTGGCAGCTTCGGAAAGGGGAAATTACACGTGTCGATGCCCTGGTGCTGTTGGGTGTGTTCTGCGCCCTGATGGCCTGGACCATCCGGCAAGGGATGGAGAGAAAAACAGATGCCCTGGGTGGTGAGATGGAACAGGAGCTGGAAGTCAGCGCCATGCCGGTGCAACGGGCGGTGTTCCGGCTTGTTGTCGGATTGGTCCTGCTGATCGTCAGCTCCAGAATTCTGGTTTGGGGCGCGGTTGAAATCGCCCATGGTTTCGGCGTCAGCGATCTGATCATCGGGCTGACCATTGTGGCGGTTGGCACGTCACTGCCGGAACTGGCATCCTCGATCATTGCCGCCCGGAAAGGCGAACACGATATCGCATTGGGAAATATTCTGGGTTCGAACCTGTTTAACACGCTGGCTGTGGTGGGAATTGCCGGAGCCATCCATCCCATGGCGGTGGAGCCGGAAGTTTTCTCCCGGGATATTCCGGTCATGGCAGCCCTGACCGTCTCGCTTTTCATCATCGGTTACGGCTGTCGGGCTCCCGGTCGCATCAACCGATTTGAAGGCGCAGCATTACTGGCCTGCTATATAGGATACACCGCTTACCTGATGATCACAGTTTATCATCCCTGAAGGCTACCCCTTCAATTCCTCCAAGATACACCAAAAATCAGGCATTCTCCACTCCCATGTCTGGCCACAACCCATAGTGACCGGCTCTAATCCGGTGGGAACTGACGGCATGGAAGAATGGATACCAATATATGCATCAATGCCGTTTCCTTAAGCGAATTTGCGGGTGGGGATAAACCCCACCCCTACGTTCAAATCGCACTCTGCTGTGTAGGGACGGGGTTTATCCCCACCCGTATGACAGATTTATTGTCTTAAGGAAACGGCCTGATATATGCATTGCCTGGATGGAAGAGGTTCTGTTGGATGAATGGATCTTTCTTTCATTACATTTTTGACAGAATCCAAATGGAGCTCAAGGTTTACCAAAATGAGTACGATATATATGTTGAAAATCAGCCGCATTGAAAGGCAGAATAAAGATCTGTTGAATATTTGATCTTAAAATGGATGCACTGCTGCTACTTTGACCTGTTGTTCATAAAGGAAAAATAAATGTTTGTTGTCATAGGAGCATTGATTGTCCTCGGGGGAGTTCTGGGGGGGTTCACCATTGCCGGGGGCAGTGTGTTGCTGTTGATGCATGTTTCAGAGTTTATCATTATAGGCTCCTGCATGATCGGTACCCTGCTGATTTCAGCCCCGACAAAACTTTTATTCAAAGTAATCACCAAAACCATGGCCATTCTGTCGGGGAAAACAGTCACTAAAAAAGTCTACCTTGAATTATTAAAGCTATTACATGAGCTATTCGTTGTGATAAGAAAAGACGGTTTGATGTCTCTTGAGTCCCATATAGAAAGTCCGGAAGATAGCGACATCTTTAATAAATATCCATTGGTTGCGAAAGACCATCACCTCCTGCTATTTATTGCAGACTCATTAAGACTCATTTCCTTAAATGAAGTGCCTTCCCATGATTTGGAGATGCTCATGGATATGGATATCGAACTCCACCACCATGAGGGAACCAAGCCGGGAATGTTGTTGCAGAAAATGGGGGATTCTTTGCCGGGCATTGGCATCGTGGCATGCGTGCTCGGCATTATGATCACCATGCAGGCTATCAGCGGCCCTCCGGAACAAATCGGCGAAAAGGTCGCCGCCGCCCTTGTGGGCACTTTTCTTGGAATATTCATGTCCTACGGTTTCATCACGCCCCTTTCGGTTAAAATGGAAATGATCAACGACGATGAATCCAGGCTTTACAGCGTCATTAAATCCGGTATTACCAGCGTTGCAAAAGGTTTCAGCCCCTTGGTTTCCGCCGAATTCGCCAGACGGAACATATCAAACGATTTTCGACCGAGTTTTCTGGAAATGGAAAACTTTCTGAAGGGAAAAGCATGAAAAACGACCCTTCATCAGAAAATATCCGAATCATCTTTAAGAAAAAGGCACACCGTGGAGAACATCATGGAGGTGCCTGGAAGGTGGCCTATGCAGATTTTGTAACCGCCATGATGGCATTGTTCCTTGTATTATGGATCATTGGCGCAAGCGCCCAGGTAAAAGGTGCCGTATCACTTTATTTTTCAAACCCTGACTTTTTCAAGGGAGGGGCCGGCATTTTGTCAGGTTCCTCCAAAGCCCCCCCCAGCAAGGAGATGCTGCCGTTACCGGACATTTTTCAAAATACGTATATGGTAAGAGCCCAGATGGATAAACTCCAGGAGGAAGGCAAAAAAATTGAAGATATCATTGCTTCGCAACCGGATCTAAACGTGTTTAAGGACAAAGTAAAAATTACTGTGACCGAAGAAGGGATGAAAATCGAGCTCATTGAAAATTCAGAAGGTCTTTTTTTCAATGTGGGAAGCTCGGAAGTGAAGAGTGAGGCCATGGTTTTGCTAAAGTACATCGCCTCCGTGATCTCAAAGCTGCAGAATCAGATCATCATTGAAGGCCATACCGATGCCAGCCCTTACGACGGTGAAGGATATTCAAACTGGGAATTGAGTTCAGACCGGGCCAATGCGGCCAGAAGATTATTGGAAGATAACGGGGTCCCGGACACCCAGATTACGGAAATTCGAGGATTGGCAGCTAAATTTTTAAAACATAAAGATAAACCTTTTGATTTTACCAACAGGCGAGTCAATATATTATTGGTCATTCCAAAAAGCGGCCCAAAACAAATGACTCCAGAAGGCCCTTCCTCCCATGAACCCCAAGCCGCAGCACAAGTTCCCCTTCAAGCCAAATCCAACCAGCATAAAGGGGTCAAGTCGGCCGTTGACTCTTGCTCTATGACTAAGAGTCAACGGCCGACTTGACCCCTTTATATCACAACATAAAAAAGTCACAGCAAACCGTCCCTCAACGGTCTCCAAAAATACACTACCATGCACTATTATTTACTCTCCAAGCCTTTCTTTCAAAGCTTTTTCATATTCGTCATAATCATTTGAATCAATGTCTTTGATTCCTTCTATTCCGCTTGTCTCAAGGGGTGTATCTGCTTTTTTTACGACTTCCGGCTCTTGGTTCTGTACACCCGATTCCTGCCTCGTCCCGTCCACTGCCTTCCACTCATAGAAGTATTCCGTGTGCATGCTCATACATGCCCCATGAGCTTCCGTAACCAATAGCAGCCCCTTTTCCATGTCAAAACTGTTCATTAATGGAGGTTTCGCATACAGGGTTTCGCTGAAAGCCGGATACTCATTGTTCATAATCTTATCCGAAACAGCACACGAACTCCTTGTCGAATAGTTGAATAAACTATTTTCATTTTTGTTTTTAAAATCAACGAAAAGATAACCGCTGCTGCTACTTAATCTCGCTTCGGTCGACGCTCCGAACCGGCATCCTGACTGAGTATTCTTTAGGGCAGAAAAGGCCATTTCGAGCGACACGGTCTGATCCGGGTATATCACCTGCGGTACACCCCTCCATACCGCCCGGGTTGTCAAGGATTCTCCTTGTTTCAAATCTCCCTTAAAGTTATTTCCGGGAGTATCTTTCTTTTTAATGTCCGGCCCCAAATAGGTTTCGGTAAACGTATAACTGCCTTTTCCATATTGACCATATTTTTCATAGCGTTTTCCGCTCCAAAAAACCATCATGCTATTGGCTTCAGAGACAACCTTGTCTTTGGACTCACTAAAATCCCTGACTTCCTTCAGCACCCATGCATATTTGATTTCTGCAGGCTCAGCCGGTGCGGACACTTCTTCCACCTTCTGATCCAGCACAATGGTCACCTCATCTTTTGCAAGTTCTTTTTCCTTCAAATCATAAAGGGTAACCGTTGGATGGAAGGTCTTAAAACCTTTATAGGTGTGCTTAACAGTCGTCTCCTTGCCTCTTGTACTCTGGGGAGGCGTTCCATCTCCAAACTGCCATTCAAACCTGTAATCACCTGCCGAAGTCGCCTTGGCACCAAATGTGTGCTCAACCTCTTCCTTGTCTCCCGTCAATTCATAGGTCTTTTTTCTTGGCTCTTCAATATAAACCCGGACCACCTCGGGCAGATCAGCCGACTGGTATTCGTGAACCAGCTGCCCTTGCTTGTAAATCTTCATGTTGACCTTCACCTTGGAGGGCGGCAAGCTGGAATCCTTGTACATGGGCGGGTTGACTTCAAGACCTTTACCATTTTCCACCTGGTCGATTTCCGTTATAAAATCAGCATTATCGTTGAGAGTTATTTTTGCAGTAAATGGGGGATCAGCGGGCTTTTGTACCGGTAATACAGGCGTAAATTTGAGCTTATCCTCAAAAGAAAGGGTGGTGTTCTTCAGCTTCTTCTGAATATCCTCCTGATTTTCCCATTTGACGGAAGTCGCCGCCGGCTTGACCCTGAAGCTGTACCCTTTCTTTGACATTCCCTTGAAGAAGGTGACCAAGGCGAATGAATCCCCCTTTTTAAAAGGTACAAGGGCTTCCTTGAGCAATCTTTCCTTTGCGTTTACATAACCAACTGGCTTTACCTCGGTATTTGAACGGTCGGTCATTTCAAGACTTTTCAGGGAATAAACCTCGCCGAGCAAGTCCTTGTCCGTATTCTCAAACCATAGGGAGCGTGAATTGGCGGTTTCATCCAAAAATATAGATTTATCATTCACATCAAATCTGAGGATACCATAACTTTCAGCCTTTATTTCCAGGTGGTTGGTTTTTGAAGCATTTCTCAAGTTGATAATATCTGCTATTCCTCCCCCGCCAGGAGGTATGGCGGGCATCATCCTGCGCGTGACCTCGTCTCTCCAAAAATCTTCATAGAGTTTCTGGGTAGGGGCTTTTTGTTTTTCTTTCACATAGCCGTCAAGAGCGGAATTTATATCCGATAACATGCTGTAGTTTTTCACCACATAATCCCACATTTTTTTGAACTCGGCCCCTCGATTTGCCGTCGATGTATTTTTATGGGTTACAATATAATCAAGAAATGCAGACATCCCATATTCATGGGCTCCGTTAAAAGCGTAATAAGGCAGGCTGGAATAGGTGCCGTCATGCAGGATCAGAATTCCGGTATTGGTCCCTATGAAAAGGGATGCGTATTCCGCGGTTGCCTCCAGAAACCATTTGTTGTTTGCCAGGTGTTTATGCACTTCATTATCGGAGCTTTGCAGGTTTTTGGCGACGTCCTTAAACCCGTTTGCAATATAAAGCTGTTTCAGCCCGAGCTGTTTATGCTGGACAGCATGAAACAACTCGTGTGCACAGGTTGCAGCCATATTGCCCTTGGGATAATCGCCCGGCATGGAAATGTTGCCTGATACCATGCTGTAGTTGGCCCCTTTGGCGTTATAGTTGGGATCAATATACACTTTCAAGGGATTGGCCACCCACCCATATTTCGTATCAATGGTGATGGATTTGGGTCCCGGATAGGTTGTAAGACCCTTTAAATAAGTCTTTAAAAAGCCTTCCCCTTTTCCGACAAATTTGGGTGCATTCGGCATATTTTTCCATCCGAACAGCTCCGTATATGCTTCGTATGCAGTTGAAAATGCAGCCGCCATTTCCTTTGCTTTTTCCGGAAGGCCAGGGTCTTTTTGAGCGTCAGATTCCCGGTAATACACAATGACATGCTCGTTGTCATCGACACCGATAAATTTTTCATTCATTGCATCATTGATGTATGTATCAATACCCAGGTCGACCACCTTATCTACGACGAACTTGCCTGCTTTATAAGGGTAGCTGACAATCTTCTTGCCGGCGTCCATGGCTGAACCGATTTGATCTGAAACAACCTTCTTGAACCTGTCCTTGAACTTTCTCCAGCCACAGAAGTGATTGGTTTTCACATAAAGTTTTCCATCATCAAGGTTATAGCCTGTTTCTGCCATGACCCAGACACCCAGCGCATCGTCAAAATATTGGACAGTCGTATTTAATGCTTCTTCTTCATCCGCAACTTCCATACTTATGAGAACAGGATTGTTAAAAAAGACATGTCCTCCATTTGCTCCTGTTATTTCAAACTCTTCTGTGACCGTGTAATATGGATTATCGTCAAGGCTTGGCGTTTCAAATTTATATACAAGAACTTCCTGATCCACAGACACACTGCCTTTTGAGATATATATTTCAAAGTCCCCGCATTTGATAACGCTCTCATTATCAGGAGTAATTTTCGCCTTTGCGACCTCTGTCCTAATGTTTTCAAGAAAGCCTTTTTCAATGCTTTTTTTATCAAATACCGGTGGATTCTCTAAAGTGATTTCCTTTCTGCCTTTGGTAATCTCCCCGGGTACAATCACGGTGATGGCGGTATCCCCCCATGCGGTAATCAACGCTTCTTTTCCATCAACAGTCACACGGCTTGCCTGCATGTCGTACTGTCCAAAGCCCTCTCCGGTAATATCTATGGCCCTTCCCGCATAAAACTGACCGCTTACTTCCTGAATGTTGGTAATAACCTTAGCGATCTCATCTTCCTCTTGTTGTTGTGGGTCTGTTGAATTGGATACCGGATGAACGATGGCATCAAATACCCGAGGGCCAGCAAAAAAGAGCAGCACAACGAATAGCAGCAAGGCAGTTCCAAGACACAAGATCAAATTTATCCGACTTTTTCCGGAAATCTTATGAACATATTCACTGTCGCATTCAGGACAGATTTTCGCGCTCCCACTTAATGCAGCCCGACAATTGGAGCATTTACGCATTCCCGTATCTCTGTTTAAATTCTTTTTAGACAGACTATCCATATAAATTTTACCCACTTCCTATGGCTGTTCAGCAGCCATTTTATATGTTTTCTTCCATGTTTCTGATTATCATCCATGTTGTCATTTAGATCGGAGGGTGTCAAGATAGATGTACCAGATCTGTAATTAGTGCCTTGCCCTGGTGGGTGCATTTGGGTGGGGACAAGCCCAACCCCTACGGGGATGAAACAGAAAACCTGTGGGCAGACAATTGTGTCCCCCAAACAAAACACCGGATCAGGGTTCAATGATATTAAACTGACTGTCCGGTTTGTCCAGAAGCATGAGGAATTTCAACAGGTCCATTCTACTGCCTGTGACATTCAGGTCATCGGAGAAAATCGTTTCCTTAAGCCCTGCTTCACCAATCAACAGGCGCACGAACAGATCATGGGTGATGGCCAGGGTCACATCCGCATGGGCATCCGGTGAGGACTGTT
>Ga0180732_1002287_pt1 | contig 10394 bp, 22 predicted proteins | sample KR11_01MetaG_FD_148674 | JGI IMG/M metagenome (GOLD analysis project Ga0180732, IMG submission 148674) | Groundwater microbial communities from the Olkiluoto Island deep subsurface site, Finland - KR11_0.1 MetaG | ecosystem: Environmental > Aquatic > Deep subsurface > Groundwater | place...
ACAGGAGATTCCATTCCAATGAGTATGTTCATAATACTTTATATAATAGGAATAAACATAATATTATTTATATATCTTTGCTACTGTATAAGTACATACAGAGAATCTGAGTAGAGTAAGTAACAAAAGCTATAAATACTATTAAGACTTATAAGATAATGTGATTAAATTATGGTAACACACAAACAAGCAGGATCGTATAGAATATTGTCAGACAAAAAAGGAGATCTCGAAGACAAGACTGTCGAAAGTGGGGGGATGATTGAGGAAGATGGTCATAGACTTACAGAAAGAGAAATGGCAAAATTGTTGAGAGATGCAAATGTATACGGAAAAGCAAGTAAAAAAGAAAAACTAAAAATTGTATATTATAAAAAGAAATTAACTTGGGATGACTAAAGTAATTTTCAATAATATTTTAATTTTTTAGATTAAGTGATCAAATATTGAGGACAGTTTTGTATACATTTAATTTAGTTGAAAACAATATCATCAGAATCTTTTTTCCTTACTGTAAAGAATCTGTAGAAACTGTAAGAACTTTCTCGGAAAGAATTTGGAATCCAGAACTTGTGTGTTGGGAAATTCCATTGAGAATATGTAATGAGATTCCATTCATTTTAAAAGTGGAGATACCACAAAATATAAAAGAAGCATATGAACATATTTATGTTCTAAAACCTGTTAAATTTAATTCTTCTCTTCTAAGACCAGAAATAAAATTATATCCATTTCAGATATCTGGTATTGAATTCTTATCATCGAATAAAAATTCATTATTGTCTGATGATGTCGGACTCGGAAAAACACCACAAGCTATTGCAACAGCTTTACATCTTAATTGTAAAAGAGTATTGATAGTTTGTCCAGCTTCAGTAAAAAGACAATGGAAAAGGGAAATACAAAAGTTTACAGATAAATCGTGTGTTATAATAGAAGGTTCTTTGAAACAACGACAACAACAATATACACAAGATGTTATGTTTTATATAGTAAATTATGAGTTAGTAATGAAAGATATTTCTATTATTAATCTAAGGACTTGGGATATGGTTATAGCTGACGAAGTGTCGAGGATTAAGAATTGGAAAAGCAAAACAAAAAATTCTTTATTTAAAATAAAAACTAACTTTAAGTTGGGTCTCAGTGCAACCCCGATTGAAAATCGGGTACAAGAACTTCATTCTATTATGTCGTGGATAAATCCTAATATTTTAGGAACATATTGGAATTTTATAAATGAATATTGTTATTTTAATACAAATCTATATGGTGGATATCAAATAACAGGAATAAAAGATGCGAAAAAACTTCATGAAACTTTAAAATCTGCTATGATTCGTAGAAAAAAATCAGATGTTTTTATAGAACTTCCGAAAATAATTTATAATGAATATTATGTTCCTCTTACGACTACACAAAAGAAGATGTATAAAGAAATTGAAGCAAGTGTTATGAATCTTGTACAAAGGAACATATATAGTGAAAATTGTTTAAATCAAATCATGTACTTAAGAGAGTTATGTAATTCTCCTAGATTATTAAATCCTGATGTAGAAGAAGGAAGTAAGATTCCTGAAATTATAAGCATTATAGAACAAGTTATTCAAGAGTCAAAAATTATAATTTTTACACAATGGAAGAAATTTGGAGACTTACTTTGTGAATCTATTCAAGAAAAGCAATGGGAACATGTGTTTGTTCACGGAGGTTTATCTTCAGAAGAAAAAGATTCTATACTTCAAAAATTTGAACATGATCCAAAGATAAAAATATTGGTCACAACAGATTGTCTTTCATATGGTTGTAATTTACAGATTGCAGATGTATTAATTCATGCGGATATGCTCTGGAACCCTGCAAAAATGTCACAAAGAAATGGAAGAATTCATAGAATAGGACAAACAAAAATAGTCAATATAATTACAGTCCTGACAGAACATACAATTGAAGAAAAAGTTTATAATTTATTGCAATCAAAGAAAGAATTGTTTGATAAAGTTATAGAGGGTAAAGATATTGAAAATTTAGATAAAGAAATAATAAGAAAGATCTTTAAAAACAAATAACTATTTAAATATGATATATTAATATGTTCTATAAATGAGACAGATAAAATCATGAAAAAGATAATAATGTTAATTGTGTTGCTATTAACAATTTTGTTAATATTCGCAATATTAAGAGTAGAATATAATATAGATCAACGAGGATATTTTAGTCAATCTATATTAGATAATCCCGATGGGATAAATTACTCAGAAATATCCAATTTTAGTTTATCTCCACTAGAAGAATTTTGTAATGAGAAAAATATGCGTGTATATGTAAATAGAATTTCAGAAACAGGATGTATGGATGATTCCGACAATAAATATCCTTATGATGTCATATATAAGGACGATTTTTGGATAATGGGAAACAAGACATATAAGGCAATATGGCAATAACCGAAAAGTATTTAAAGTATGGAAATTATATATTATAAATAGTGATGATATGAAACCATTTAAAAAAGAAAGAACAATCGAAATCGAAGTAGATGTAAATAGATCAGTTCTGATAAATATTTCAGTATTAAGAGGAGAACGTGGTGAATTAACAATTTCAACAAAGATTGGAGACGAACCTGCTATTCATAGAGAAACATCAATATATAATCCAAATGTTGTAAAGGAATATAAATGAAGTTCATAAATGTAATAATAGGAATGATAATAGCAACTATTGGAGTAATGTTAGCATATGTAGATTATTATATAATTTCCTTATTTTATGTAGTATCTTCATGGTTTTCTGATCTTGTGAATGCTCCCGAAGAACTTGCAATATTGATAACTATTTTATTAGTTTTAACATTTATTGTGGTAATATCAATAATACTAATTATTGCAATGTTTTTAGTTTTTATAGGTTTGAATTTGATATGTAGTGATTATTGAATAATATAAAAACATTTAAATAACATAATTATGTTTATATGTTATAGAAAAGTTTATATACTAGTCAGTTGTATTTACTATTTGCTTGCGGGGTGAAGTAAATCTGTCCTCGTATTATTGCCCGGAATGTGAAACCACATTTCAAAAACTATTTTTTCCTCGCAAGTGCTATTTTTTAATTGTATTGTTTTTATTTGTTAGGAAACATTTATATTCTATTAGAACCTATTATATGCATGAAGATTCTTAAGCAGTGTATTATCGAAAATTGTCCAAATGAAGCAAAGATTATTGCTAAATGTGGAGGAAGATCTTATTATTCTTGTGATATACACAAAAAAGAAGTTATACAAATAATCGCAGCAGAAAATAAAGTAGATGAAATTAATAAATTAGAAAGTCTTGAATTAAAAATTCCAAAGTGGATGAAATTATGAAAATACATAAACTTGAAATAGTAACACAACAGGGAACAGGAAGAAAAATTAGAATTCATGCTTGTGGAACAGGTTGTAAAATTAGCGAGCTAAATTCAACAACAAATCTTACAAAAGTAACTTGTAAAAAGTGTCTAGCACAACTCAAAAAATAATATGACAAAGAAAAATGCTCATGAACAATTTAATTTATTTGGCACATCTACAATAATTGTAGATCCAAAAAAGATTAGATCTGCAATTTCTGATGAAGAGAGGATAAAAAGAAAGGAAAAAGTCGAAGCACACATTGCGTGGAAACTTCTCAAATCAAGAAAGTTTTCAGAGAATCTGACAGAAAGACATAAATTTCTGCTACAAAAATATTATGGAATAAAATTATGATCGAAACTTGTCAAATACAACCAATAATGTTAGTACTTACAATTAGTATATTATTAGGAATATTAATAGGAATAATAATATATTATCATGCAAAAATAGATAAGTTAAAAAACAAAATAAAAGAACAAGAATTAGAATTATATACTTGAAATAATACAATGAAATTACAGAAAGAAGGAATAACAAAATTGGCTAAAAAATCACATAATAAAATGTGTACTTTGTGTAAGAAATCTGTAGGATTTATATTTGTGTGTTCACATTGTCATGAAACATTTTGTGTAGATTGTAGATTACCAGAGACTCATAATTGTAAAGATTTTAATAGCAGAAGTGAAATCCCATTATGGACAAAAGTAAGATAATAAACAAATAACTTTATAAGGTTTTAGCAATAGTTATGTGTTATACTCATTTCTTCTTTTTAAAAAAGAAGAATTTGATATGTGATTTTATATCACATTTTTTGAATAGAAAATAAAAATTGTACGAGGTAATTGATAAACATGGAAATACCACAACAAAAATTAGACTGGCTTAGCCAGATAGCAGAGATCCAAGGAATCCCAGTGGATGACTTGAAGAAATATTATGATAAACAGATAAACGACACTACATGTGTTGCAGCATTCCCAAAAGAAGAGGACTTGCTTGATTATGTAGATAATCTTCTAGCAACTCATATTCAGGAGTTCCACAGTGCTGTAATGACAGAATATGAAGTTGTTGTTTTCGTATCTTCTTCACCGAAAGTATCAAAAGCAGGAAATTTATACAATAATCATACTGTAATGGCAAAACTTATAGGAGAAGGTCAGAAAATAAAATGGATGAACATTGTAAATAATGAGGATACAGGAAATGTTGAGAGACTTCCAATTCTGTCAACAGGAACTATTAAAGTTAATGTGAAAACAGAAAATGATGCTCAAATAGATGCATTTTCAAGAACAAATACTGAATTTGTTCCGAAGACTCTTTCGTGGGTTCCACAAACATTAGCTGAAAAGAAAGAATGGATGAAGAAATCTATTAGACAGTTCACAATTGCAGAAGCAGGGAAAAATCTATCTGCAAAAACTCAAGATCTGAAGGGAATAAATCCTTGCTCTTTAAGATGGATTGAAGGAAATATTGCAACTCATAGAATTATCAAAAAAACTGATGAGAAAACTGGTAATGAAAGAGTTACAGGAATTATAACAATCACCGATAAGAGTGTTCTTACTAATCCAGATTTTGGGAAGAATAAAACAGTTCCAGATCCAAAGAATCCTGGAAAGACTATGACTGAATATGGCGGATTCTCGGCATTCGCCGACCCAGAAGACATAAAAGATATAGGAAAGGGTTCAAAGTGTCTATTTATTGGAACAGTTGCTTCGGTAAAAATGATGAATGTTGGAACAATTATACCAATATTAGCTATTCCTCCAAAGAAACCAACTGAGAAACTTCAGATACCTGGAACACAAGCACCCACTGTACAGGCACCAGATGCATCAGTAAATCCAGCATCGTTATAAATCAAATAAAAAACAATATTTATTCACAACGATAAATTTGTGAATAAATTTAAATATTTTTAAGGAGTAAATATGTCAAGTTTAGTTATAGAAATTGATATGGACAAATTTAGAAATGTGTTGAAAGAAAAAGGATATGCAGCAAAGAGTATTTTAGAAATTCAATCTGCTTTAGAAGAGAGTTTTGTTGAGTGAATTTATGATGATAATAAGTTGTGATACTTGTGGAATAAGAAAAACATGTAAAGAATATCTAGTGGGATTCACATGTTTTTACAGGTTCACTAATGAACAAGTAGAAGATAAAAAGGAACAAATTTATGGATGATTTATTACCAAAAGAAGTAGAAACAGTAGATGTATCAAGGGGTGTAGAGGATCTTAATAGAATTCAATTTGATTTAAGTCCTGATGAAACACGAGGAAAGTTAGTTATAACAGATCATGGAGAAAAGGGAGCAGGAAAAACTTATGGTATATTTCTTATAACTACTGGAAGAATTGGAGGATTTCCAGCAGGAAAAACTGTAGCAATATCTTTCGATAACAAAACAAAGATTACAAAAGAGCAACATTTTCCAAATGATGATATTACAGTATATGATGGAAAACGATACTATAGAGAAGACCCAACTCAGTGTACAAGATCTGGAATGATGACATATAAATACATTCAAAAATTATTAGAATCATACAAATCCGATCAACCAGATTGGATAGTATTTGATGGATTTACAGTTATGGCAACAATCTTTGAGATGGCTATGAGATATCAACATGGTCTTCAACCATCACAAGGAATAGCTAATCTAAATGTCTGGAAGGATCGAGCAAGATTTGTACAAGATATACATAATGTATCATGTAGAATAGCAAAATATGGTGTAGCATATGTTACATATTCTGAAAAAAGTGAAATTGTAGAATCGGGAACAACAGTGTCAAAAACAGATGTCCCAAAATATATTGATGTTGTTATGCAAGAAACTGATGTTGTACTTCATTCAACAAAAGCAAAAGGAAAAGACGGGGATCTATTTTATCTTCGTGTAGAATCTACAAAGTATAAATCATACACAGATATGGAAGGAAAACCTATACCAAGATGCGACACAACATTAGAACAAGGACGAACATTTAATATATCAAAAATGGCTGAAATAACACCAAAAAAACAAGTTCCACATGTTAAAACTACAACGGAATTAATGATAGAAAATATGGTTCCACCAAAGAAAGAAGAACCTGTTGTAAAAGAAGTTATTAAAATAACAGAATTAAAAATTGTAAAACCCACTGAAACATCAATATCCACTGAAGTTAAGAAACCGATCGAGGAAGTAAAGACTGTTGAGATATCGAAATTAGTAGAACAAAAACTTGTAGAATCTGTTAAAACACCAGAACCAAAAAAGAAGTTCGAGATACCAAATCTCCTTGGACTATAAATTTTCTTATAATTAGCATAACATTTAAATACTATAAACACCATATAACATATTAGGAGATGTAAAATTATGGTAGAACAATATAATCCAAGTCAGTTATATGACATAAAAGTGAATAGTCCAAAAACAAGTGGTCATCATGATAATATAATAGAAGGACACATAAAAACTCCTGATGGTATTTTTGTTGCAACTTATTATGAATTAAGAGGAGAACCCTCAGGGTGGGGAACAGAAATATACACAGGTTCAAATTATATAGTTGGTTCAACAAAGAAGTCTTATTCAAGAAACTATAAATCGTGGAGAGGACTCCCAGATAAGTGGAAACTTGTTGCTAAAAGACTAAAAGATATTCACAGAAAAAGATTTTAATTTTTTGTTAATTTTAATAAATATTATACCAATTAGTACATCTTATGAAATTATGGACAGATTAAAATTAATTAAACTACTTAATCTTACTCTATCAGAAAATGATGGAGAAGCATTGTCGGCTACACGAAAAATTAATTATTTTATTAAAGAAAATAATATAAAATGGGAAGATATTCTCAATAGAAAACCTGAAATAAGACAACCCGAAAAAGATGAATATGCAATTTTACATATGAATCTTATGAAAGAGAGATCTTATTCTCAAGAACTACAAAATAATTTTAAATTTTCAAAGACAATTTTGAAATATCTTTTATTATTTGTATTTATATTAATTGTTGTAATTATATTGAAATAAAAAACATACGAAAGTTTTATATACTTATAAGTCCTTAATATCTATATGTCTAAAACTCATTTAAGAAAAATTCTTTCTTTAATAAATAAAAATGAACACGAATATGATATCAGAAAAATAGTTTCAAATAAAATGGATGTTGGGTTTATAACCGAAGACGAAGCACAAGTCATAGATTTGGCATTTCAACAGAGAACAGACAAGTTTATTGAGAGACTTACAAAATATACAAGATAAACATGACATCATTATGGAAATATCCTGAACTAAAAGTACCTTCTAATTTATTAGATGTTACTGATGAAATGCTTGCCGAATGGGAAAAAGAGAATAATGAATGTGTTGAATATAATAAAAATATTAGATTAAAATTAGAAGAAGTTAGAACCAGAATTATTTCTGATGTTAAATTCCTTTGGGGAAATAATTCTAATGTTTTAAAATATATTTTAAAACAAAGAATTCCTTATTATTCATCAACATCTCTCGATTATCTTAAACCAAGAATACTAAAAGCACGTGAAGACGAAATTGAAAGATTACAAGAAATTGAGACAAATAAAAGGCATTCTGAATTAGTTGGAAAAGCAATAAAATTCTTAACTGATAGAAACAAGATTATAAATATTGATTTCGATATAAATACAGCAATTCAGATAGCAAATGATATAGCATATGAAGAAGCAATTTGGTTGAAAAAGAAAGAACTCATCGAATCTGGAACATTTATCGATTTTAATGGACAAGATACTTGTGAAAATTGTAGAGGATGGGATGGACAATCTCATCGATGTGACTGTGGAAATAGGCGTGTTTCATGGACATCTGATGGTGACTTTTTAAATCCATATATTTATGGTGAAGCATATTAAGGAGGACAAATTATGACAGAATTTAAAATCGGAGATATTGTAGAATTTGGAACAAATCCAAACGCAAAAATACCAAATATAGAAGGTGTTGGAGAGATACTTGCTGTTGCACATGATTATCCATTCTGTAAAACCTGGATAGTTCTTATAACAAGAAGAGATACAGAATTTTTAAAGAACAGACCAGAAAAAGCATTAATTGTTTTAGAATCACAAATGAAGAAAATAATAGAGTCATAAAAACTATCAATAACTCAAGCAAATATGAATGTAAGAGAGATCCTTTTTCCTAATTTTCCTAGAATGTGCGGAAATCCAAAATCTTTCTTTATATATAGTTATGAAGAGTTAAATAGATTTGCGACCATTAATTCTTCTGATAATGATAAAAATTTTTGTTCAGTGTGTTCATATGATAATGAAAATAATCCAGTTTTCGAAGATATTTTCTTCGAAACAGATGAAATCAATCCAGAACCAGTAAGAAAAGTTGTTCTTTGGTTTGAATCACACAATATTCCTTGGATTTGTCTTCATAGTGGAAGTAGAGGATTCCATTTGCATGGACTTTTCCAACCTGATGTTGTTAATTCAAAAACTGTAAAGAAATTTGCATCTATGATTTTAGAGGAGACAGATACAACAGAATTTTTTGATCCCCATGTTTCTGGAGTTTTAGAAAAATTGTGTCGAATTCCTAATACACAAAGACTAGGAAATGGTTGGTGTGTTCCAATTCTAAAGGAAGAATTATTTAATTTAAACACACCAGAAGAATTTAAAAAACTTTGTGTAGCTCCAAGATTTATAGATTTTAAGATTGGAGAGAGACATTCAATTTTTGAATTTATTAAAGAAGATACTACAATAGATAAACCAATAGAAATTATTGAAACATCACATCCAAAAGATGTATTCTTTTTAAAACAAATTCTTCGTCCATGCGTATATAATGCTATAATCACTCCCAATCCAAGACATGTATTTAGAATTGATGCTACAATAGAAGCACTAAATCATTCGATTACTGTAGAACAACTGATAAACACATACGAAAAAATAAATTGGATTGATTATGATAGAACCCAAACGAGATACCAAATTGAATACATTGATAACAAAAGAAGAAAAGGAGAATTAAGAGTTTTTGGAAAGAAAAAACTTGGATGTATAAAGAAAGGTTCGTGTTTTAAGTGTATTCTAAATGGAGAATAAAATACTTAGATAATCTTTATATACTATTAAATACAATTAGTAATATGGAGTAAAACTATGCCAACATTCACATATAAAGGAATAACAATCGAAAAGTTTCGTGGAAGATATATGATAGTTTCAAACAAAGATCTTCTCAAACTTGGTCTTGTTACACACAAAACACTACAGAAAGGTCATCAAGGATATTTATCACTCGAAAGATTAAAGAAAGTTATTGACAAGAAAATATGAATTTTAAATTAACTCAAAAAGACCACAAAACTGAATCTATAATTCCAAAAACTCCAAATTTTATGAAAATATAATATCTACCAAAACCTTTAAATACTATAAAGTTCATAGTAACATTTGGTGATAATACAATGAATGAAATTTCAGAGGAATTAAAAACAGTAAATCTCAGAGATTTTTATATGGCATCTTTAAATATTGTTAGAGATTCTGAAGGTGTTAATGCAGCAATCCATCTCGTTAATGAAATGAAAAGAATGCATAAAGATAATTGTACAAATGACTATAAAAGAGATCATATTATTCGTGTGCTTGTAGATACATTTTTAAATAAATCGAGGTAATTATGCGAAAAATCAAAGAAGAAATCTGGAATATGTTATTGGCAAAAGGATTTAAAGTATCTGCTCATAGTAATAAGGTACTTAAAAAAGATATTGAAGTTATGAAGAAGGACAGTTCAGTCAAGTTAAGTGTTATTGTAAAATACAAATTTGGAAAGAATAATCTTCAAAAGTTCCACGACGATTTTAAGAAATATTCAATACCTTTCAAACACCTGGATATAAAAGATGGAAAGATTATTAGAATCTGATCGGA
>Ga0180732_1002288_pt1 | contig 10394 bp, 11 predicted proteins | sample KR11_01MetaG_FD_148674 | JGI IMG/M metagenome (GOLD analysis project Ga0180732, IMG submission 148674) | Groundwater microbial communities from the Olkiluoto Island deep subsurface site, Finland - KR11_0.1 MetaG | ecosystem: Environmental > Aquatic > Deep subsurface > Groundwater | place...
AGCAAAGTGTTTGACATTTCCTTAAAGTGGGGTATACTTATATTACAGTGGTTGAAAGTGGATAATATTGGGGAAAAGTTAGAAAAATAGGGGATAAAATAAACTCGCTTTATTGAGGTGGTTCAAATACGCATCAGTAATTTAAAAATGAATTTTTCCCGACATAACAATGATTTGGAAATTAGATATTAAGATATTAGATATTGAAAATTTTATTAGAAATAATAATATCCAATATTAAATATCTAATATTTTGGACGATAAGGCAATTTTTAAATATTCGAGTTGGAGATTTAGACTCTAAACAATTAAGTCTAATTTAGCAAAGCCATGTTTATCGGCCAATACTCGCATCTTATTGATCCGAAAAAAAGATTGGCAGTGCCATCGAAATTTCGGAAGCAGCTGGGCAGAACCGTGGTTATCACGCGTGGAATTGATAATTGTCTTTTTGTTTATACGATGAAAGACTGGAAGGAGCTTGCGGAAAAATTAAGCAAGCTGCCGATTTCGAAATCCAACACTCGCGCTTTTGGCCGTTTGATGCTAGCCGGGGCGATGGATGCGGAAATTGATTCGCAAGGCCGAATTCTTGTGCCGGATTATTTAAAAGAATATGCTTCACTGAAAGACAAGGTTATTATTGCCGGCTTGTACAACAGGCTGGAAATCTGGGACGAAGAAATTTGGAATAATTATAAAAATAAAACTGAAAAAGAAAGTTCTAGTATCGCCGAGCAATTGGGAGAATTGGGAGTCTAAAAAGTTAAAAGTTAAAAGTTAAAAGTTAAAAGTTAAAAGTTAAAAGTTTAGGATTTATTGTTTCGCCGCGGCGAAACAATAAAATTTTACATTTTGATTTTTGAATTTTAAATTATCAATGAATCACGCCCCTGTTCTTCTAAAAGAAGTTATTGAATATTTGAATCCTAAGTCGGGAGATAATTTTGTTGACGCAACGGTGGGAGACGGAGGGCATGCGAAAGAAATTTTAAAGCGAACCGCGCCTGATGGAAAATTGCTGGGAATCGATAAGGATTTGAATTCGATAAAAATCGCCGAAGAAAATCTGAAAGAGTTTAAGGATAGATTTTTTATCGCTCATGGAAATTTTTTGGATATAAAAAAAATTGCCGCGGATAATCCCCAGATTGGGAAGATTAGCGGCGTATTGGCGGATTTGGGATTAAGTTCAAGGCAGATCGAAGAAAGCGGCAGAGGATTTTCTTTTCAGCGGGATGAGCCTTTGATCATGAGCATGGTTTGGCCGCTCGCGGAAGGTCGGAAAATCGCGCTTCAGATAGTTAACGAAGCCAGCGCCAGAGAGCTTGAGAAAATTTTTAAAGAATACGGAGAGGAACGTCTTGCGCGTCCGATTGCCGAAAGAATATTTCGAGCGCGAGAGGCGAAAAGGATCGAGCGGACGTTTGAGCTGGCGGATATTGCCGTAAGCGCTTATAAAAAGTTTTTTGGAAATAAGACGTGGCGCATTCATCCCGCGACAAAGATTTTCATGGCCTTGAGGATCTCGGTTAATGAAGAGCTGTCCGACTTAGAGAATTTCTTGCCTGACACTTTGAGCGTATTGGCGGAAAAAGGAAGGCTGGGTGTTATAAGTTTTCATTCTCTGGAAGACAGAATAGTAAAAAATTTTTTTCGCAAGGAATCGCATGGCTGCATTTGCGATAAAAATCAGGTGGAATGCGTTTGCGATCACATGCGAAGTTTGAAAATAATTACCAAGAGGCCTGCCGTCGCGAGCGCGGATGAAATGAAAAAAAATCCCAGGTCCAGAAGCGCTAAATTGCGAGTGGCGGAGAAATTAAGCGCGCTAAGCGATTATTAATTTATCGTTAAGGAATTTCAATATTCCGCGATCCTTCTGCGTTAATTCCGCGAGATTCCGCGAAATTAGCGCCAGCAGGCCTAATTTATATTAATATTTATATGGCAGCTAATTATTGTTCAATTCGAGAAAGACCTAGTTACGGATTTTTGGGCTTGGCCGTTTTCTTTTTGATCGTGATCAGTTCTTTGGGCTATTTTGCGGAAACAAACGGCGTATCTTCTTCGGGTTACGAAATTAAATCTTATCAAAAAAAAATCGACAAGCTGAATGATGATAATCAGAGGATGAAAATAATTATTGCCGAAAAGTCTTCTTTTAAAAAAATCAGCGAGAATGGCAGCGCGGAAAAAATGAATCTCGTGGGCGTATCGGATCAGCGCTATTTGCTGATATCGTCCTTAAGTTTAGCAAGCAGATAGATTCCATTTTCTGCTTTTTTAGAGTTAGAGATTATGGCTGATATTACCAACAAGAGGATTAATATTATAATGGCGTTAATTTTTTTATTCTCCAGCGCTGTTTTTTGCAGGATGTTCGATTGGCAGATACTTCAGCATTCATTTTATATTGCTTTGGCTCAGGATCAGCATTCTTTTTTGGGCCAGCTTTTTCCGGATAGGGGAGAGATTTTCATAAAAGACAAGTCAAGCCTAAAGATTGTTGGAGATCGGACAGAATCATATTTTCCGGTGGCGGTAAATAATCCGGGATATTTTGTTTACGCGGTTCCGCGAGACATAAAAGATATTGAGGGTACGGTAAAAATTCTCGAAGAACTTCTTGGAATTTCCGCCCAAGAACTTAATAAACGGCTGAATAAGCCGAATGATTCTTATGAAATACTCGCTCACAAGGTTTCAGCGGAAACTGTGAAGAAAATTGAAGAGGCAAAGCTTGTTGGCATAATGGAAGAAGAAGAGATGTGGAGATACTGGCCGGAGAATAATTTTATGAGCCATGTTTTGGGGTTTGTGGGTTTTTCCGGATCTAAAAGAGTAGGGCAATATGGACTGGAAGGATATTATGACAGCAGGATTGAAGGCGAAAGCGGCGTAATAGAAGCGGAAAAGGATGTTGGAGGCAAGTGGATTTCTTTTGGAATGAAACAATATGTTCCGGCGCAAAATGGAGTGGATTTGGCATTGACTATCGATAGGTCGATACAATATAAAGTTGAGCAGGTTCTTGGCAAGAAAGCGGAAGAAATAAAAGCCAGATCCGCCTCGGCGATAGTAATGAATCCGTCGACCGGGAAGATTCTGGCAATGGCCAGCTGGCCGAATTTTGATCTGAATAACTATTCGGCTGTAAAGAATTACGATGTATTTTTAAATACAAATATTCAGGCAAGGTATGAACCGGGTTCGGTAGTAAAATCTTTTACGATGGCCGCGGCCTTGAATGAAGGCAAAATTACACCCGATACCGCATATGAAGATAAAGGGAAAATGATCATTGATGGCTGGCCGGTAAGCAACGCGGAAAATAAAGTATATGGCAGGCAGACAATGACACAGGTTTTGGAAAATTCCATCAATACGGGAGCTATTTTCGCTTCATCGAGGATTGATAAAGATAAATTTTTGGATTACTTTAAAAATTTTGGTTTTGATGTTCCAACCGGGATAGAATTGCAGGGAGAAATCGCGGGGGATTTAAGCAATTTGGACGCAAAAAAAGATGTTGCGTATGCAAATGCCTCTTTCGGACAGGGAATCGCGATGACTCCTCTTGAACTGATTACCGCTTTTTCCAGCCTTATCAACGGTGGAAAACTGATGAAGCCGTATATCGTTGAAAAGATTTTAAAGGGAGATGAAGTTATCGAAGAGCGCTATCCGGAAACGGTTCGCCAGATAATTTCTGAAGGGACTTCCGCTAAGATTACGGCAATGCTTGTGAGCGTAGTCGAAAATGGCCATTCGAAAGGGGCGAAAGTAAACGGTTATTGGATTGGAGGCAAGACCGGTACGGCTCAGGTGTCTTTTGAAAATAAGAAAGGGTATTCGGACAAGACTATTCATACTTTTGTGGGTTTTGGTTCCGCTCCCGATCCAAAGTTTATCATCTTGGTAAAGTTTAATGAACCTGAAGCGGCGGAATTTGCCGATTCATCGGCAACGCCGGTTTTTAGCGAGATTGCAAAATTCTTGGTAAATTACTTGGAGATTCCGCCAAATCGGAAATAAACGCAAAATGTAAAAATCAAAATGAAAAATGACAATGTAAAATCTTAAAATTTTGAATTTCCAATTTCGAATTTTGAGTGAATTTTGAATGATTTAATGTTTAAAAATTAAAGAATTTGAGTTTGATTCGAAATTCAGAATTCGAAATTAAAAATTATTAGTAATATTTTATCATTTTTATCTGTTATTTTAATTTTCTATTATGCTTAAATTTTTAGCAAAAAAAATCATTGAGTTATATAAGCCGACAATCGTTGCCATTCTTTCCTTTGATTCGGAATTCGACCCTTCCGCGGCTTCTCTCAATGCTTTATCGAAAAAATTTATTGTGGCAAAAAAATCCGTAGAAGTTAGGAACGCGGATGATGTTATCGGGGGGATTTTGAACATAGAATCGAATCAAAGCTCCATTAATAAATTTTTTGCCGCTTTGCGCTGGCTCGCGTCGAAAAAAAACGATTATCCGGAAATAATTTTGCTTGATATTTCCAATCAATGGGCATTGAAAGAAATGAGAAGCTTGGCGGATTTTTTGAAATTTAATTTTTTGATAATTTTGCCGCGATCTTCAAAAAAAGATATTATTGATCGGGAAAATATTAATTTTTTCCTAGCTCATAACTCAAAGCTTATTTTGAAGTCGAGCGACAAGAATACTTATGATTTTTTGAAAAAAAAGCGCGAAGTTTTAACTTATTCTTCCAGCCAATCGGATATTTTCGCGAGCGATATGCAGCTTCAATCCAACAGCGGAATAAAAGGAGCCGCCAGGTGCGGAATCAGCTTTAAGATTAATTACAAAGGAAGTCTTTTGCCGGTAAGAATAAATTACAGCGTAAATGAAAAAGAAGTGTGCAATGTTTTAATCGCCACACTTTTGGGGCTCGAGGTGGGGATGAATTTAGTGGAAATTGCCAGTTCTTTTTCTGAATATCGCCCGGTAAACAGCATGAGGGTTCTTAACGGAATAAAACGCAGCGTGATCATTGATAATTCTGATAATTATAATTATGACAGCGTTTTTACCGCTTTGGATCATTTTGAAAAAATAAAAGCCGGCCGAAAAGTTCTCGTGGCGGGCGATATTTTGGGATTGGGCGTCCAACAGGAAGATCTTCACAGAGAACTGGCCAGAAAAATTTTTGAACAGGGGCCTGATTTAGTTTTTTGCGCCGGTAGCCGGGCCAATTTTATCTTCGAAGAATTAAAAAGGCTTAATTTTCATTGCGATAGGCTTTATAAATTTGATAGCGCGAACGAGGTTGAGAAAATTCTTCAGCCCAAAATCCAGGAAGATGACCTGATTTTGATCAGCGGTTCGAAAGAAATCGGCTTGGATTTGGTTGTCAGGCAGATTATGGCCAATCCGCCTTTGGCAGGACGAAGTTTATAGCCTGCGGCGCGACGAAGTCTGCCGATAAAATGAGAGTAAATAATATAAAAGCTCTTCTAAAAAGGGCTTTTATGTTTTATTAATTTATCGTTAAGGAATTTGAATAAAGGGCACATTCTAAAACTTTGTTTTAGAATGTAATGCGCCGATAGGATTAATTTATATTATGTTTTAATAAAAAGCGTTTTTATATATTTTTTTATAAATTTGCAAATATTTCGGCTCGATTTCGCGCCAGATAGAATATGAATGTTTTTTTATCGGCAGATCAAGACAGCCGACAAATTCGGTAATGTTCGGATTAAATCCCGATTTGAATTTATAAAGCCCCCACCAAGGGCTTTTTTCGCTGCGTTCGCTTTTTGGCGGCACAGCCACCATATCGTAAGTTTCTAACCCGTTTTTTTTCGCCCATTGCATTACCGACCACTGGAGAGCGTATGGCGACATTGTTTTTTTGGAGTTTCCGGAAGAACCGCCGTCTTTGTACCAGATTTTCTTGCCTAAGCGATAAGCAAACAAAGCCGCCAAAGGATTGCCGTTTAGCGAAGCGATAAAAATTTTTCCGCAATTAGTTTCTATGCATTTTTTCCAATAGCTTAAAATGTATTCTTTTGGCCGCATAGAAAAATTAGCGCGAGTGCTTGTTTCTTCGTATAAATCGTACATTATTTGTATTCCTTCCTGGGAGCTGTTTTCTTCGACGATAATGCCGTGTTTTTGCGCTAAGCGGATATTGTAGCGGGTTTTTTGTTTGAAGCCCGCCAAAATTTCTTCTTCGGTTTTTTTCAAATCAACAAAAGTCGTGGCTTTGAACTGAAGGTCGAGTCGCGATTTTAAAAGCCCGAAAGATTCGTATTTTTTTATTTCTTCCTGGTTTTCTATAACCTCAGGTTCGATTTTTATAAGCAGGACATTGTTTTTCCGGGCGGTTTCTTTTAAAGATTTCAAAATACGCGGCCATTGACTGCTCGAAAAGCTGGATAAATTCGGACCTTTGGGGCAATACCAAATCCAGCCGAGAAGAGTTTTTCTTTTTAGGATTTGGATAGCCAGTTTTTTGCCATTATTCTCTTCCAAGATGAATCGTTGGGGTTTCCATTCCCATTTTGCTTTAAATTCTCCCCACTGGAAAGATTGCAAAAAATGACCGCCATCGGGATTGGCGATGATAAGCTCGTTCCAAACGTTTTCTTCTTCTTTTGTGGCTGAGCGGAAAAGCATGTTAATGGATTCGAATATAATCTTTATAAAGTTTATAAACTTTATAAAGATTATATTCGAAATTTGAAATAGGATAATCAAATCCGCCGATATAATGCGTTCTCGCGCCGCCAAAACTTTCTTTGAATTTAGTCAGTCCGCGCCAAGGGTGGCTTTCGGCGGCGCCCGGAGGAGCTACTCCATATAGATCAAAATACGCGCATTGTTTTTTTTTCGCTTCTTTTATGGCGGTCCAGACCAGGGCATTGGCGGCTCGATAGGGGCCGTCGGAAGCGGCATGGATATAAGAAGCGGTAGCGCCGAAATAAACTATAACGCAGGCGGAAATTATATTTTGCCCGATTTTGGCAAAAAACAAGTCAGCTTGGCCGGCGGATCTGAGGGTTTTGACGAGCGTTTGATAGTAGGCGAGCGGATGGGTTCTGAAAGAATCACGCTTGGCGGTTTTTTCGAGAAGTTCCAAAAAATTTTTTATGCCGATATCCGCGCTGTCGGCGCAAAGCGAAACATTTTTTTTGCCGGCTTGCTTGATTTCGTTCCGGCAGCGTTTTTCAAAACTTTCAAAAATTTCTTTTTCCGGCCGCGCTATATTTACAATCAGCGAGTTTTCGGGCTGGATGGATTTCTCGGCTTTTTTAAATCCTAAGTTTTGCAGAATGCCGGCGATTTTTTCGTCTGATGTTTTCGGCTCTATTTTCAGGAATATCGCGTTATATTCTTTTGCGATCGATTTTAATTTATTCAAAAAATTTTCTAAAATTATCTGCTCGCTGTTTTTTTCTCTATTCCAAATCGGGCCATAAGGAATATAGAAGTAAGTTTTGCCAAAACCGAGAGGATTGATTATGACTAGCGCTTGCCAGTCATAATTTTCTAGGAATAAAACTTTTTTGCCCGTTGATTTTTGAAATTGGCCCCATGATGAGGATTGCAAAAAAGAGCCATTTCGGCTTAAAATAAACGAATCCCAATTTTCGCGATTTAGTTCCGTCATAAATTTTGGCGATGCCGATAGTGTGTTTTATTGTATAATTATAGGATATATGGCGTGTAGAGTCAATTTTTTGGATTTAAAATTTAAAATAATATTGCGCCGACAAAGGCTTGATTAAAAATATTTTTTCTTGTATAGTTATTGTATCGTCTAATATCTATCCATCGATCATTTTTAGTGTAAATATCTTTCAAGCAAAGTAGATTTTACATAGAGGATTTTTATCGGTTTTAGTATTTTTTGGTTTTGTCAATTTAGATTTTAGACATTGATTTGACATTAGAAATTTGTCATTTGACATTTCTTTAGCACACGGCCCTATCGTCTAGTGGCTAGGACAGGTGGTTCTCATCCACCAAACAGGGGTCCGATTCCCCTTAGGGCTACTAATAAAAAAATCCTTTTTAAAAAAGGATTTGTTTCAAAAATCAATTTTTGCTTTTCAAATCGTTCAATAAGATTATGTTTTTCCAAATATTTCAAAAGCCTCTTTGATAGGGGCAGCGTATTCATAAAATTTGAATAGTTTTATTTATTGTGAGAGCGCGCTTTAGAAAAGTAGCTCGATTCTTTTAATCCTTGCGACAAACTTTTCAAGAAAGCTTCATTATAAAGACCAGTGGCGCGGAATTCTTTAATAATTTTTTTGGTATTAGTTGAAGAAGGCGGAGCAAAAAAATCCAATTCAAAAACTTTGCGGAGCATTTCATATCTTTCCGCCGCTTGACGAAGTCCCCTGTATTCAGTTTTTGCCAGAGTAATATTTTCAGGCATAATATTTGCTTATGCTTATTCAAATTATATTCTTATTATACTCTCTTAAAATTCAATCGTCAATTTTTTAACCGCAGGCGGGACAAATTAGCAATATGGCAGTCTGCAAAATAAAAAACAGTCCCGAGTACTCGGGACTGTTTTTAAAAATATCAAGAAATTAAATTTTTTCTCTTACAAATTCTATAAAATCAATAAAAGCATATGGTAAAGATTTTCTGAAGTTAGTTTCAATAACTTTATTTTCTTGCTTGTAATGCAAATGATACGGAAAACTTTTTAACCGCTTCCAGCGAATATCCGGAAAATTATCATAGCGGAAAATATTCTTGTCTATATGCCTTCTTTCCCAATGAAAATCAAAACGATTGCGGACAATTTGCGAAATTCTGATGTCCATGAAACTTTTGTCCTTCAATATAATTCTTAACTTATCCTCGGAAGGCTCAAGAATATCCGTGACAATATCCAAAAAACCGTCTTGAATTATTTTTCTAATTGTTTCCAAGTCCGTTTTCATAATGGCTAAAAGTCTTTAAGAAAGCTTTCTACGATTTTTATTCTGTTTTCCAGATAATCAAGGCGAAAAAAATCATCTCTTGTTTCTTCCGTTTCTTTTATTTTTCCTTCTTTTACGGCTTTCTCAAATCCTTTAATATTTTTTAAGCCATATTTAAAAGATAACATTAAAAACTCCGTTTTTAAGTTAAGAGATTCTTTTTCTAAAAAAGATTTTAAGCTTTTTTTCTCAAGCTCTTTTATGTTCAATTTATTTGCGATAGCTAATATATTATATTTTAGCATAATTTATCGTTAAGGAATTTCAATATTCCGCGATCCTTCTGCGTTAATTCCGCGAGATTCCGCGAAATTAGCGCCTGCAGGCCTAATTTATGGTTAGCAATTATATTTTTATTATACTCTTTTAAAATTCAATCGTCAATTTTTTAACCGCAGGCGGGACAAATTAGCAATATGGCAGTCTGCAAAAAAATTTGACAAAATCAAGTTTAAGAATTAAAATTAAATTACTTCAAAATTAATTTCCAGATAATTCCCGTTCGGAATTTTTCCGAAAGGGTCGGTTAGGAAAGTCCGGTGCTCCCGATTAAATCGGGAAATTCCGGCACTGTGCCGCAACTGTAATCTTTACCTTTCATAAAAGGCAAGGCGAGTCAGAATGCTAACTAATTATCTTAACCTGCGAGATTCTCTCTTCGAGCCAAAGAGGGGCCTTATTTTGTTCTTGGAATAAAATCATGCCCTCTTCGCGAGGGCATTTTCGTCTAGAAAGGAACGAATATGGTGAAAATAAAAAAATGGCTGGCGATCATGGCAATTATTTTTTTAATAATTCCAAATGTAAGCGCAGGCGCGAATTATAACGCAAGCAACGCGCAGGCTTATTTAGCGGCGCACAGCGACAATCCATGGAGCGTTATGGTTTTAACTATGCTTGGACAAACTCCCGCGTCAACATCATTTCTCGCTTCTGTAAGCGGCAAAAACGCTATTGATTACGAAGCGCCGATTTTGGCCATCACTGCTTTGGGCCAAAACCCGCGAACTTTCGGATCAACCGATTACATCGCCGCTTTGAAAAGTTATCACGTCAGCGGCCAGATCGGCGACGCTTCTACTATAAACGATGATATATTTGGAGTTTTGGCGCTAGTATCCGACGGCGAACCTGTTAGCGATTCCGCGATCACCGATGCTAAAAATTTCATTCTCGACCGCCAAAATAATAACGGCGGATGGGGCTTCACCGCCGCATCAGACTCCGACACGAATATGACCGCTTCCGCGATTCTCGCGCTTCTGGCAGCCGGAATCAACAGTTCCGATTCGCGCATTCAAAGCGCTTTGTTATTTCTGCAAAATTCCCAAAATAGCGATGGCGGTTTTCCTTACAATCCAAACACTGCTTCTGATTCATCATCAACCGCTTGGGTGATTTGGGCGTTTAAT
>Ga0180732_1002289_pt1 | contig 10391 bp, 10 predicted proteins | sample KR11_01MetaG_FD_148674 | JGI IMG/M metagenome (GOLD analysis project Ga0180732, IMG submission 148674) | Groundwater microbial communities from the Olkiluoto Island deep subsurface site, Finland - KR11_0.1 MetaG | ecosystem: Environmental > Aquatic > Deep subsurface > Groundwater | place...
TTAGATAATACTTGCATTTCTCATTCTGACATATTACGTTGATTTCTCCACGGGGTCGAACCATATTTATCACAAATATGGTGTATGATTCTAAAGTATATTAAGTATCGTAATTCAGGACATTGCCGAAAAAAAGGCAATATTGAACATTACAGATGAGCTTCCAGAAGGTACCATTCTGGCTTCTGGCGATCTGAGCCGGGATGTCGTACTCGAAAAGAACCAATCGATAGACTATTCATATACCCTGCGATTAATTAGAGGTGGACAGATTGAATTACCTGCAACCAGAGCCATAATTAAATACTCCAACTATACCGCAGAAGTCTCGTCAGGATATTTAACAATTCTCGCGATCGAGCCATCACAGGATATGGCAACCCCGACATCAGGAGAGACACCGAAAAAAGCAGATGGGTTTGAAGCTGTATTGGTTGTTGTAAATTTTTTGATAATATTCTTTGTGTCATCTGAGCTCTGTACGGTTTTTAAAATCAGAAAATAATAAGAAGTCTCAAAAATATTTTAGGTGCTCCGATGGAGAAGAAAAACCTGGTCCATCCCTCGGTCAAAATGTTTAAAAAAAGCTTTCTCTTGTTATTTAACATCGCCCAGGAATTTTATTCAGAATTGGGGTATCCATTTTGGAAATACTTCGAAGGTGATAATATACGGTTTATTAATATAACGTGCAAATGCTTATTAAGGATACATACCATCAATCAGCGTCTTAGGGCTCGTGGTCTAGTCGGCTATGACGTCGCTCTCACACAGCGGAGATCCTGAGTTCGAGTCTCAGCGGGCCCATATTTTATTTTCAGTCTATTCATCCGTTAACGAGCATGTCAGGCATCACTGTGTCTCCGCGAAAATTATCACAGTACCACTCATAAAAATCGTATTCTTTTTTCCTGAGCCTCAAGGACTGTCTCTCCATATCCACATAATTGAGACAGTTCACCCACATCCTGCAGGGGCATTTCCGATCTTTGCAGCCGTTTTCTATCTGTGTCATGTTTTTTTATCATCCATATTGGCATTATCATTATGATAATCATTTATTATTTATAATATATATATATTTTGGTCGCCTTCAAAAATCCCATCATCATGGATTTCGGGTTCGAACCAGGCAAACGCACCATAGCGTCAAGTTAGTCTTGGAACTTTTTAAATATATTATTTAATCTTTTATTTAGTAGGTTTCTCCCACTCCTGAAAAACGTAATATAATCAAATAGAATAGGATAAATATTTTGTAGTGTATATACACTACAATGATATAACACAAACACTTCATCCGTAAAATCAAGCAAGGAAACGGAATTTTAGTCTTTCGTCAAACTTCTGAAATATGAAGATTTGTGTGAAAAAATATAATGGTAGCTACGGAAAAAGATTATGTTGATTGCTATGGGATTTGAAGAAGACAAACCGCAGATAAAGGCGCCCAGAGTCACGCCTCTGGAGGGCGTGTCCACCTATGCCCTGCGGGGGCATAGGTGTGCGCGGAGTCGAGAACCCGCAGGGTTTCGGCATTGATGAACGCAGATTTGTAGCATCAAATACATCGCATCTTATCGGTTCATGTGATTTAGCGTTCTTCCTGTATTTAAGTTTCTCATATGTGTTTGCTTCAGGAACAATTCGGCGCGTGGGATTATATGGTTTTGGTGTTATTATTTTTCAAAATCCGTAGCATTAAATCTGCGTTTATCTGCGTTCATCTGCGGCTAAATTTTTCAAAAGCTGAACATAGTAATTCCTGCATGCGCTGAATTGCGCCGGTATACTGTTTATTTTTTTTACGCATAACAATCGATCAAGGTTGATTTTCATATGATTGGTGGACGACCATAATTCAACATCATGTCAGAAATATGTGACGCGATATCTGTTTTTCAATCCATTTTAAGGTAGAAGCGAGTGCGTGAGCAATGTATTTGCAGCTATTTATAAAATCCAAGCGAATCATGACGCTATGGCAAACTCATTATGATGTGTCGGATAGACTTATCTATCTGTAGCATATCATATCTTACAGATGGAGATCGAAATAGACTCATTATTCATAATTTTAGGGAAAGTTGTGGTTTTTGGCGTCTTAGCTCTGCTTGTGCTTGCGATCATGGGTTCTTTGCTGATCGGATATTCCTTCAAGACAGAGAGGTTTATCTTCCCCAATTTCATGCTCTTCTCTATTACAGTGCTAGAGACACTTGTCAAAGCACTGTTCCGACTTGTGGGTGTGGATGACGCTATTGTGGATGATGTGGGGATCGCGCTAAAGAACAAGATATCGATGAAAAAATTCAGGGATACGCCCATTAATAAGAGGTTGATCTTTTTACCGCAGTGCCTGAGAGCGGGTGACTGCCCGTCAAAACTTAGCCCGGAGGGAATGAAATGTATTGACTGCGGTCACTGCGATGTGGGACCAGCAGTTAAAAGCGCGGAAGATATGGGGTATAAGGTGTTCATCGTCCCAGGCTCAAGCTTTATAAAACGGCTTGTGCGTAAACACAAACCCGGTGCAATACTGGGCGTAGGCTGCATTACTGAAATAAAAGCCGGGCTTGAGATGTGCGAGAAGTTAAACCTGTTCGGTGTCGGGCTTGTGCTGGATAAAGCAGGTTGCGTTTCAACTGTGCTTAACTGGGATAATTTCTATGAATTCATAGAAATTGATGGACCGATCCCCGGGAATATTTGAGGAGCGGATAATAAAATCCGAACCCTTTATTAACATGTAATTGAGAAATACGAACACTTATTTTTTATTAATTGAATCTCAACTGACTGAAAAGTAATCTGAGGGGTATAGATTTTTATTTACTTTATTTATGAAAATACTTCATATATTCAGATAAACAGTGAAATAGATGGTGGAGAAAATGGGGAAATCTAGATTGGTGTTGACAAAACACCCATCGCAGATGTTTAGCGTTCAGTAAAACACATCCAACGCTCTAAAAAATCTAATACAGTTGAGAGACATTAACGCCTAAACAATATATGTCCCTCTTTCCTAATAAGAATTATGTGACAAGGCAGTAAGGACTCCCAGACGATGCTGCCGAAATCCAGAGTATCGTTTAAAAGATATTGGTCAAGCATGGAATAGACCCGGTAGCCATCCCCGCGCTCCATGAGATACTTTCACTCGATTACCCCCTTTGCTTTGTTGCTCTGTGACCTGATGTTGTAATACGATGTAATACTAATTGTAAAACTGCTGAGACACGCCGGGTCTGTTCGAGTAATGATTGGGTAGGATATAGGCTCATTGCAAGACCAACGGAAAAATGCCTATTTTATCATAATTATATAAAACTTATTAAAGATTATTCTTCTGGAGTTTCGAATGAAGCCAAATATTCCTCGTATGTTTCATATGGTCTTATTTCATATACAATCGTTGTATCCTTTTGTTCTTTCTTTCCAGAACCAGAACTCTTTGAAATCCATCCACTTTTCTTTTTCTTCTTTTCTCCAGTTGATTTCTGGTGTTTTGAAGATGTTTGTCCTTTGTCGCTCATAATTTACTTTCTATAACATGTTTGGTTTGTGAAGATATAAAAGAATATCTTGAATAAGAAAAAACTGAGTGGAAAGGATTTAGATATAATCTTCACCTCTCAAAAGGGTTCAAAGCCCCGGGAGGGCTACTGTAATCCACAACAAAAGCCTTCGACCAAAGATATGTTTCATCTTAACATAAAGGTTTGGGGTTTATATACAGAGAATAAAAAAGCATTTCCAAGTAGAATCCTATCTGCTATCGAAGCTGTCAGAGAAAGGATCAGGACTGGCATAATCGATACAACGGGCGTACGCTGAACGCACGACAATTCCTACATCCTGCCTTTCCAGCGGCTATCCAGCCTGTTCAGGATTATCATGGAAGCTGCGATAAGAAAAAGTCCCAGACCCGTGATGTAAAGTGTTGATAATTCGCTGTTTACCGGATAATATAATGACAAAAGTTTTTCAGCCAGCAGTACAGGAACCACAGCCAGCGAGAACTGAAGCAGGATTTTTGCGTCGAGAAGATAGCTATTCGTGAACAAGTCAGGAAAGTCAGTATGACCGGGAATATGATGCCGCCTGATCTTACTCCCTCGGGAGAACAGCAGGCTTATTCAATATATTGAAAGGGCAAGAAATTTCTATGGAATTACTGTTATTGAGAGAGTACCTGAAATCATATATACAAAGACTATATTGAGAAAAATATCGGGATAAATGTTGAGTACATTGATAATTTTGATGAAGTGCTGAAATATTCTACATAAAAATTATTGATGTGGAATGGATTGATATATAAGCAACACATTGTTACAAAAAAGGATTAAGGGGTTATTCATGAGATCAACGAAATCGTTGTGTCCTGAATGTCTTGCTGTTATCGATGCTTCGATACTTGAAGAGAATGGAGAAATGATCTTTGAAAAAACATGCACTAAACACGGGTATTTCAGGGATATATACTGGTCTGATCCAGTCCAGTTCAAACGTTTTGAACGGTACAGGCATGATGGCAGAGGAGTGCTTAATCCAAGCGGACTAAATGAGAATTGTCCAAATTCATGTGGGATATGTACATCCCATAAGACCACAACCATTCTTGCCAACATAGATGTTACAAACCGCTGCAACCAGGCATGTCCCGTATGTTTTGCCAACGCTTCATCTTCAGGTTGTCTTTACGAACCATCACTCACCCAGATAAGGACAATGATGCAGATGCTCCGTAACGAAAAACCTGTTCCCTGTCCTGCTGTCCAATTTACGGGAGGTGAACCCACTATGCGGGATGATATAGTCGAGATCGTGAAAATGGCCCGCGAATTTAATTTTACCCAGATCCAGATGGCAACCAACGGGATTAAACTTTCAATGAGTCTGGAGTTATGCCTGCAATTATATGATGCAGGTCTTCATACTGTTTATCTTCAATTCGATGGGGTGACCGAAGAGCCCTATATCAAGAACAGAGGATTTAATGCACTCCCTTTCAAACTTAAAGCCATCGAGAATTGCAGAAAGTCGGGCCTTACCAGCGTTTCTCTTGTGCCGACGCTTGCAAGAGGCGTAAACGATATGCAGGTAGGTGATATTATCCGCTTTGGCATAAAGAATATGGATACTGTAAAGGGGATAAATTTCCAGCCCATTTCGTTTACAGGAAGGATTAATAGAGAAGAGAGGATAAAAAAAAGAATTACTATTTCTGACTTATTTAAATTGATAGATGAACAGACCGACGGAGCAATAACCGCGAATGATTTCTACCCTGTACCTTTTGTGTTGCCCATCTCCCATTTTGTTGCTGCTGAAGAATGTACCCCTATTATTGAATTTACGGTACATCCGCATTGCGGCACTGGTACGTATGTTTATATTGAAAATGGAAAAATGATACCCATAACCCGCTTTATCGATGTGGAAGGACTCCTTGAACATATAGAAGACCTAGCCTTAAATGGAGACAAATGGATCGGCAAGTCCCTTGGAAAAATAAAAAGAATTGGCAGCCTTATTTCAGCATTACCTAAGTACATAGATTTATCTAAAGCGCCAAAATCGATCGATGTGAAAAAACTCTTTATTGATGTCCTGAAAGAAGGAACCGAGGAATCGATAAAGGAATTCCACCGAAATACTCTCTTTATAGGCTCCATGCATTTTATGGATTTGTATAATATTGACCTTGAAAGGATCACCCGCTGTGGAGTTCATTATGCAACGCCAGATGGGAGGATCATTCCATTCTGTACTTATAATACGATACACAGGGCGCAAGTAGAAAAAAAATTCTCTCTTCCTATTGACATTTCTGGAAAAAAGGTACTGATTGTAGATGATATTGTAGATACTGGAGATACTTTTACTGTGACCATGGATTATGTAAAGGGAAAGGATAACAAGAAAATTTTACTCCTTGTTCCGCATATAATCAACAGGCCTTATATTCTTCGTCATCACATGCTTGAGTAACTTGACTTTCGTTTCCAAAACATTTGCCTCCCAAACATATGAATTTAGAGTTCTACGAATAAATAGCTGTTGCAGAATGGGGATACCATAAGCTACTTGTATGATTAGAAATCATATACTATTGGAGCTTAAAAGAGCCTTAAGCAAAGCGGAGGTTAGAAAGATGATAAGTGACGAATTTAGAAGATATCAAGAGACTATGAACAGAATGTTTGAAGAACTATGGGGCGTACCAGCACCAGGCAGGCTGTTGCTACCACCAGGCGAAAGAGCAATTGAAAAATATGAAAGTCCTTTTGCTAACATCAGGAAACCATTTGTCGATATGGTTGAGACAGATAAAGAAATTACAGCTACGGCAGAAATGCCTGGTCTGGAGAAAGAAGATATCAAAATCAATATCACTGAAGATCAGCTTGAGATCTCAGCTGAGACGAAACATGAAGAAGAAAAACAAGAGAAAGGTTATGTATATAAAGAGAGAAGAAGCGGAAGCTATTATCGTGCAATATCTCTACCATCTCCAGTAGATTCTGACAATTCCAAGGCTTCATATAATAATGGAGTTCTTGAGATAAAGATGCCAAAGACAGAAATTAAGAAGAAGACACCAGTAAAGGTTGAGTAAATTTAAGATAAAATTATGGTATAGAGTATATGCACCAATTAAAATGGAGAGTAAACCGGGTGATCATCATTTTTGGGCTCATGGAAACCCCATGGCTTAAATGATATAGAAATGCCAAACACAGATAAAACTGTGTGCGGAATAACTATGGATTTGGTTTCCTCCCGGGCTTGAATCCCTTTTAACATCCAGGGCTTTGTGATTTCTGTTCCCGGCACAAATGTCGGAGACCAGGTCATGGTCGAGACGAAGGATATTTATGACAGGACAATTAGCAGGACAACCAATCTTTATTCTAAGAGAAGGCAGTCAAAGAACAAAAGGAAAAGAAGCGCAGCATAACAATATCATGGCTGCAAAGGCAGTCGCTGCAGCGGTCAGGACGACCCTGGGACCACAGGGTATGGATAAAATGCTCGTGGACGCGCTGGGGGATATCGTAATCACAAATGATGGTGCCACCATTCTCCAGACAATGGACATCCAGCATCCGGCAGCCAAGATGATCGTGGAAGTCGCAAAGACCCAGGATGATGAGGTCGGGGACGGCACAACAACGGCAGCAGTACTTGCAGGTGAATTCCTGAAGAATGCTGAAGAACTCTTAGAGCAGGGTGTGCATCCCACAGTCATCGTCAGCGGATACAGGCTTGCATCGGCAAAAGCAAAAGAGATCCTTAAAACCCTTACAAAACCAGTGACCCTGGAAGATAAGGATTTATTATTGAAAATCGCGGTGACTGCGATCACAGGAAAAGGATCTGAAGCGTCCAGGGATGTTTTCGCCAGCCTTGCGGTAAATGCCATATTAGCGGTGGTTGATAAAAAGAATGGTAAATATACAGCAGATGTTGAAGATATCAAAATTGAGAAGAAAGTGGGTGGCAGTGTAGAAGCATCAGAGCTGATCGAAGGCATGGTAATCGATAAGGAAAGAGTTCATACCAACATGCCAAAGAATGTCCATAATGCCAGAATACTTCTGCTTTCCGAAGCTCTTGAGCTCAAAAAGACAGAAGTGAAATCCGAGATCTCAATAAAAACACCCGACCAGCTCCAGTTATTCCTTGACCAGGAAGAACAGATGTTGCATGACATGGTCAGCAAAGTGATCAATAGCGGTGCAAATGTAGTCTTTGTTGAGAAAGGAATAGATGACATTGCACAGCATTATCTTGCAAAAGCAGGCATATTCGCAGCAAGGCGAGTAAAGAAAAGCGACATGGAAAAACTGGCACGCTCAACCGGTGCAAAGATACAGACAGGTCTAAAGGAAATCAGCGAATCTGATCTTGGAAAAGCGGATCTTGTGGAAGAGAAAAAGATTGGTGATGAGGCAATGACATATGTCACCGGATGCCACAACCCCAAGGCAGTCTCCATTATTCTTCGAGGAGGGATCGAGCACGTGGTGGATGAAGCCGAGCGTGCGCTTCATGACGCATTGCGTGTGGTTGGAGTTGCGATCGAGGATGAGACACTTGTAGCCGGAGGTGGCTCACCTGAAGTTGAACTGGCGCTGCGCCTGCGAGAATACTCAACCACATTAATAGGCAGGGAACAGCTGGCCGTCGCAAAATTTGCCGAGGCGCTTGAAATCATCCCCAGGACTCTGGCTGAAAATGCTGGTCTTGACCCCATTGATATGCTTGTGGAGATGCGAAGCCAGCATGAGAAGGGCAATAAGACAGCGGGGCTCAACGTGTTCACTGGAAAAGTCGTGGACATGTGGAAAGAAGGCGTGGTTGAGCCTCTCAGGATAAAGACACAGGCTATCAGTTCTGCTACGGAGGCAGCCACCATGATCCTGAGGATAGATGATGTGCTTTCAAGCAAAGCTGCGCCTGCAGGAGGCATGCCACCCGGAGGCATGGGTGGTGGAATGGGCGGAATGGAAGGAATGGATTAAGCATGTTATAAGAAGGGAGGAGGTGTTAAAATGGTTGTATATCCGGAAGAAATTGTGGAAATGGCTAACCTTTTGATGAAAGATATTGCAGATTCAAAAGATAATATTGATGCTAAACTGGCTGCAAGTTTTGTGACAGATGCGCTGAATTAATCAAAACCCTTGCAGAAAGTATGGCTGAACTTCACAATCGTGTGGACGTACTCACAGAAAAAGATTAATCGCTTGTGCCCGAAATCCACATCATAGGCATCCTATCATTTCAACAATTAATTGTAATTTTACATCAGCATTTCAGTTATAGACATTCACGACCTGGTTTTCAAAAGTTAGAGCTTTTATCTGTATTCTTTAGCTGAAGCTTCTTCTTGCCAGCCATTTTCTGAGTTCATCCGCAAAAAGGAGTAGTGCTGCGAAAGGCAGGATGATGAGCCAGTCGTTCAGGTATAATGGCACTGTTCTGAATATATGCTGGAAAGGTGGTGCATACACTATTAAGAATATCAGGATTATTTCTATCGCTATGCCTATGAGAAGGTACCTGTTTGTAAAAATGTCGACTTTGAACAATGATTCCCTGGTGGTACGGCATGTTAAGCCGTTTGCCACCTGTGTTACAATTATGGCTGCAAGGGCGATGGTAGTAGCTTTGAGATAAAGGGGATCTACATTGGAGAGGCTCATTCCATAGCTCCAGCCACCACTTTTTAACACATAGTAATAACCACTCATAGCTGCTATTGCCTCGATTGGACCAAGGAACAAATATGAACGCAGTAGTATGGACCTTGTTAGGATTCTCTCTCCCCTACGTCGGGGGGGACGAGCCATAACATCTGGATCTGGTTTTTCTGTTCCAAGGGCTATGGCTGGTGCCATGTCAGTGCCTGTTTTTCCCATCGCAACGCCAATATCTCCTTCTTTCAGATGTCTGGCCATGAAAGTAGCCCTTGAATGCCGAAAAGCTTGAGGATTTACGGCTTTTGTAATCCCTGCTTTTTCAGCCAGTTCGTTCAGTAGCCTGCTAATGAAACCGTAGCTTAGATGCCCATTTATCCACTTTGGATTATTTTGAGACGGGATTTTACACCATAGATATGCCTCGGGATTGCTCTTAGCTGGATGCTCATTAAGCCATCCCTGCAAAGATAAAGTGGAAGCCACCAGTCTTATCCTTCGATCTCCAGTCTTGCCGGTAACCCTGAAAACCCCCCCATATTTATCAAAAGTCAGGTGTTTCAGTTTTACTGGCAGGAATTCTCCAATCCTACAGCCAGATTCGTACAGCGATAATATAAAAGCCTTATCTCGGGCCGCATAAGCATCGCCCGCAATTCGCTTAATATCATCTTCAGTCATGACTTCTTCAGGCAACTTGCCCTTTTTGACAGGTTTGACCTTGAGCCAGTCAACCATATCATCTTTCCCAAGCCATTTTATATATTTCCGCAGGATGATCTTTAAATCATGCTTCGTCCAGTTTTTTCCTTATGCCTACAAGGCTGTAAAGATATTTGACGACCCTTCCAGCGGAGTACCCCTGCGCCGATAATTCATATATGAATTGCTTAACGCCTTCTCTATCCTCAGATGGCAACTTTGATATTTGGCGCTCAGTATCTCTTTTCAGTACACCCTTCAAATTGTGTATGTCCCTAACCATGTTAAACCTACTTTTGTTCTGTCTGCTTATAAACTCCAAAGAAGGCTTTTAATGTGGTTACAGGAAGCCCCGGGAGGGAATTGAACCCTCGACCTCGTCCTTACCAAGGACGCGCTATACCGCTAAGCCACCGAGGCGCTTTTTTTTGGTTTTTTGCCGGGATATATTTTTAAGCGGGCCCGGAGGGATTT
>Ga0180732_1002291_pt1 | contig 10387 bp, 12 predicted proteins | sample KR11_01MetaG_FD_148674 | JGI IMG/M metagenome (GOLD analysis project Ga0180732, IMG submission 148674) | Groundwater microbial communities from the Olkiluoto Island deep subsurface site, Finland - KR11_0.1 MetaG | ecosystem: Environmental > Aquatic > Deep subsurface > Groundwater | place...
AATAACCACTTTTTCCATAATTTAACCAAAGAGGAACAGGATAAAATTTTGGATTATGAATTGATGGTTTACCTTTGCGAAGGTACTGATAGAGAGAGAATTGATTGGTTTACGGTTATAAACACATACGGAGAAAAAGTAAATGAGCAAGAAATTCGCAACGCGGTTTATACCGGGCCGTGGCTTTCTGACGCGAAATTGAAATTCAGCAAATCAAATTGTGCGGCATATCTTTTAGCAAACGACGGCGGGCAGTTAGTTAGTGGTTCGCCAATCCGACAAGATTATTTAGAGACCGCCCTTTTGTGGATAAATGACGACAAGATAGAAGATTATATGGCCAAGCACCAGCACGATAAAAATGCTGATGGGCTGTGGGATTATTTCCAAGATGTGATCGCATGGGTGCGTAAAACTTTTCCTAATTATCGAAAAGAAATGGCGAGCGTGAATTGGGGCGAACTATACAACCAATTCAAAGATAAAAAACTAAACGCCGCAAAATTGGAAACCGAGATTAAAGAGTTAATGCAAGACGAAGATGTTACCAAAAAATCCGGTATTTATCCGTATGTTTTGACGGAGCAAGAAAGACACCTTTCGATTCGCGCTTTTACCGACAGAATGAAGCGCGAGGCGTATGAAAGACAGGACGGCATTTGCCCGTTTTGCAAAAAGCAGAAAAAAGATAAAAAACAATGGGATATTTCCGAAATGGAAGCCGATCACATAACACCTTGGCACGAGGGCGGAAAAACAATTGCGGAGAATTGCCAAATGCTATGCAAGCAAGATAACCGCACTAAATCTGGGAAATAGATATGAATATAGATGATAGAATTAAAAAAACTAACGAATTGCTATCTCGCCACTCGACTGAAGAATTGCAACAAAAGGCAGAGGAGCATAATAAAAAAGCCCGAAAAGATTTTGAAGAAATGAAAAATGCTTTAGATAAATCTTTTTGTTCTTTCTGCAATCAAAAAATTGACTATTTTGATAAGAACAGGCCATGTTTTCATTGGTTACTTTGGGAGGCGAGAGGTTTAAAGAAAAAACACTTTCCTGTCTTATTTGGAAAAGAAGGCTTTCATCAAATTAGTACATATCTACGTTGGATTGCGAATTGTGAAAAGTCATTTGTGAACATCAATGATCTTGTAGAAGAAGGAAAATCATCAAGCATAATTGATCTAACAATACGTTATAAAAATGTTGAATGGTCATTCATATGTTCAGAAAATGATAGAATCGGACACCAAGAAAAATATGGCGGTAGACAACCGCATTATCATTTCCAAATGAAAAAAAACGGGAATGTGATAATAAACTATAATGGTTTTCATTTACCTTTTACTGACTATGATGAATTTTGTTTTGCCGTTTCAGCAGGAAAATTTGATAGACTGCGTGCAAGCGATGGGAGGGCAGCAGGTGTTCAAACCATACTAGACACAATTGAACCAGAAGATTTGATTGATACAATGAGCTACACCGACAATGCGGAAGATGCTTTATTCAACACAGACATATTGATTGAAGCCGAAGAGGGTCATACAATTTCTGGTGACGACATAGCTGATTTGATTCAAGAAAGAAACCGGACTGGGGTATCAATGGTGAAGTTAGTTGATAAACTAAAAAACGTAAAAGTAGCGAAAATAATATCACCGGGACCCGGCATCCCCGAAAAGTCAAAAAGGAATTCTAATAGAAGTCGTAAAAAATAATGTGTTTTGGGCTTTGGGCATTCACCCCTTTAATTCCCCTCTGCCCTTCGCCCAAAACAAAAAACAAAATTGAATTATTTTTAAGAGTAATCCCGATTGCTATCAGGATTAAAGAAAAACATATACATCAGCTAACAGCGTATATCTGGTTACGGCTTTTATACAAAAGCCTCCACCCATATTTTGCTCCGCTACGCTCCGCAAAACATCAGATATACGCGAACGTTGTGGCGAAATAAGATAAGGAATTTTATTTTTTATGAAGAAGAGAAAACCGCCAAAATATATGTATGGCAAGTTTCATCACGATACTTATGAATTTCATCGAGAATTACACGATTTATTTTCTATTTTTTTTGAAAAATATCCTAGATTAGAAATGAATTTACACAATGGTATTGTGGAATTGCGAAACAAAATTGTGGCCTTATTAGATTCATGGATTGGCGCAAAAAAACTAGAAGCTAAGTTCGGCATAAAAATTCCGTTGACAAATACGCCTCCGTCAATTGAAAGTTTTTTGGAAAAGCAAACTCGTTCGTATCACAAAAAATATAGACCTTGCGAAATTTGCGGTGAGGATAGAGTAACTCATTTCTGTCATATTATTCCTCGTTCCGAAGGTGGCGCCAATGATGAAAAAAACTATCTTTACCTTTGTCCAATACACCACCATCTATTTGATCATCATCGTCTTAGTAAAGAAGAATGGAATAAAATTGATTTTTCAAAAAAATTAGAAAGTTCTCAAGGATATGCAATTAAAGTAACCTTACCAATACTTGAAAGATTTTGGCGTGATAAAAAATAAAATTCTTTATCTTGCTCTACGGCTTCCGCTTCGCTTCAGCCTTGCCACGCTGCGCTCTAGCTTCGCTCGGGTCGCACAACACCGTGTATCTGGCTCGGGGCTCGGCTCGCCCCCTCGCCTAAATTTTAAAACTAATTTTCAATAATATGGAATTACACCAATTTATAAAAGAAAGTGTCCGAGAAATTATCAAAGGTATGATTGAAGCTGAAACTGACACCCATAAATTTGGTATAAATAATGATAATGGAAATGGTATAGAATTTGATGTTGCTGTTTCCACTGGTTCATCAGCAGAAGGCAAAACAAGCGTATCTTTTTTAAAAGTTGTTGAAGCTGGTGTTAAGGGGAATATTTCGGAATCAAGTATTCACCGACTAAAATTTACTATAATACCAAGGGGGAAAAGACCAAAAAATATTGAAAATTAGTTTTAAAATTTCAGATACGCGGATACGTTGTACGACATTTTAGAGGTAGTAATAAATAATTCTGTTTATTACAACTTAATTATTTATTACTCAAACTTAATTTTTTCCAAAACGCTATATTTCGGCCCATCTGGCAACAATCTGCTCTCCATCACCTCCACTGATTCCGCCAAAAAAGAATGCTCAAATTTTTCATCAATTTTAACATCCCGCAGTTCGTCATTTCTCGCCCGCGCCAAAGTAATATGGAGTTTGAAGCCGTGATTATTGTTTAACTCTATCCCCTCTTTTTTCAAACCATCAGTGAATTGCCGCGCCAAAGTAGAAAGGTCTTTATTTTCCGGACCCGAAAGCCATATCATCCGAGGTGTATTCAAATTCGGACCGATATGGATTCTGTCAACGCTGATTTCAAACGGCTTGAAATTTTTAGCAGTCGCGCGCGCTGCTTCCAGCAGTTTATCAACCATATATTCTTCAATTTCACCCATAAAAACCAGCGTTATATGAAAATTATCCATTTTTGTCCAACTAATCCCCTTGACGGAGTTTATAAACCGCTTTTTCTGCCAATCTAAAAGTTTGTTCTTTATTTCTTGGGGTAAATTTATAGCAATAAAAATTCGCCTTTGCATATTTATATTATACTATGGTATAATATACCTGAGTTTATAAAGTTCATCAAGTTTATAAAGTTTATAAAGAAAAATAATACGGCTTTATATTTATTTACTTTACGAACTTTATAACTTTACAAACTTTCTAACTATGCATATGCCCAAACTTTGCCATTCAAAACTTTGGAAAAAGCTGGAGAAAAACAAGGTGCGCTGTATTACCTGCAGCCATAAATGCTTGATTCATCCGGGACGCCAAGGAATTTGCGGCGTTCGTGAAAATCAGAATGGAAAACTTTATTCGCTGGTTTACGGAAAAGCAATTGCCGTGAATATTGACCCGATTGAAAAAAAGCCGTTTTTCCATTTTCTGCCCGGCTCAAAATCGTTGTCCGTGGCAACGGTCGGATGCAGTTTTCGCTGCGACAACTGCCAGAATTGGCCGATTTCACAGGCGCCGAAAATCGGCACGCAAACCATTGAAGGCGAAGATTGGCCGCCGGCAAAAATCGTTAAAATGGCTTTGGACACCAATTGCTCAAGCATTTCCTATACATACACCGAACCCGCTGTTTTTGTTGAATACGCGCTTGACACCATGAGACAGGCGAAAAAATACAAATTGAAAAATACTTGGGTTTCAAACGGCTATATGACCGCGGAATGCATTGGGGTTATCGCGCCGCATTTGGACGCGGCAAATATTGACTTCAAATCTTTTTCAGACAAATTTTACCGCGCAAATTGCGGCGGAGCGCTTCAGCCGGTTTTGGATTCGCTAAAACTTCTGAAAGCCAAAAAGGTCTGGGTGGAAATCACCACTCTTGTTATTCCGGGCATAAGCGACGATATGGCAATGCTTGAAAAAATGGCGGACTGGATATTGAAAGAAATGGGTCCGGAAACGCCCTGGCATATCTCCCAATTTTATCCGGCTTATAAACTCGTTAATATTCCCGCGACTCCTGTTGAAACAATAGTGAAAATTTGCAAAATGGGCCAAAAAAAGGGCTTAAAATATGTTTACACGGGAAATCTGCCTGGCGCGTATTACGAAGACACCTATTGCCCGAAGTGCCGGCAAATGATGATTGACCGATACGAATACAGCATTATGCGGTTTGACAAAAACGGCAAATGCAGAAATTGCGGACAGGATTTGAGCTTGGTTCTTTAAGCCATTTATGCTATACTTTCTAATGGGAGGTGAAAAGCAATGGTAAAATCCTGCCCGCATAAGGCAGGCGATAAATGCGGCTTTGAAGCCGTTTTCGCAATTGCGGGATAAACTACACCGATGACCACCCAACATTTGGTTCTGCCCCTTATTAGACTCTTTAATTAGAGAATGATAATAGTGAACCAAAACACAATTTTTCAAAGTTTTGTTTTTTTTGGGGGGTATACTAACAAGTATTACCCTTCTTTTTTTATTATCAGATTAGTGATAAAATGAAGGCGGAGACATAAAAATATGTTCAAAAAAGCGGGTCTTGAAAAAATAAAATTCAACCATAAAAGAAAAAAAACCTGCCAGCCGGACAGGCGGGTCAGCCCGAGCGGGCTGCATCAGCTGGCGGATGAAATGCAAATATATTTTGGCGGAAGTTTCGCGCTATACGCCAAAATTATCAAAACGGTGGGCGAACAGCAGGCAAGGGAGTGGTTTTCCGACAGCAAAACAAGCAAGCATCCGATTAAAAGGTTTTTGTATTTATACCGGGAATTTATGCGGAAAATTATCTGGCGCTGAAATTACTCTTTTCCTTTGCCGTTATCTTCCATCAGCGGCAAAATCAATTTATAAATCTGCCAGATTGAAAAAATTCCGGCTAAAAGCGGAAAAATCAAGGTTAGGATATATTCGCCGGAGAATATTTTTTTGTCAAAATATCTTCCGGCTAAAATTGAAATGATTAAAGGTACAACAATATAAAAACCCAGCTGCCCCACCAGCGATATCGCGTACGCCAGCTTAAAATCATCTTTTGGTTTGCTCATGCGGTTTTAAAAATTACCTTTCGCGTTTGCCAGCGATAAACTCCTCAAGCATTTGACGGGCTTGCCAATCCGGATACTGTTTTGCGGGAAATTTCATAAAATAAGCGCTTGGCGACTCCAAAACCCCGCTGATGCCTCGGTTAAGGGCTAATTTTGCGCACCTAATCGCATCTACTGCCACGCCGGTAGCCACAGATTTATCTTCCACATCCAGTTTCAGATCAATGTAAATCGGAATATCTCCGAAGGTTTTTCCTTCTATGCGGATATTGGCAATTTTTCTGCTTTTGAGCCAAGGAACATAATCGCTGGGACCGATATGTATACTGTCGTCCCGCAATCTTTCAGACATCTGGCTTTGGACGGTTTCAGTTTTGCTTATGCGCTTGGATTTTAAGCGCGAATGTTCAAGCAAATTAAGAAAATCGGTATTTCCGCCGAAATTAAGCTGATACATCCGTTCAATTTTTCCGCCGCGATCTTTAAAAAGATTTACCAAAACCCGGCTTAATATAGAAGCCCCCAATTGCCCCTTATTGTCATCGCCGATTATTGGCAGTCCGGCTTGTTCAAACTTTTTTATCCAGCCCGCGTCAGAAGCTATGAATTCCGGAATAAAATTAATAAAAGCGCACATGGCTTTAATCGCCACATCCGCATAAAATCGGCTCGCGGTATAACTGCCAACCGGAAGATAATTTATAAGAATTTCCACTCCGCTTTTTTTAAGTTCTTTTACCACATCAACATCATTTTTATCCGAAACTTTTACTTTAGTTCCGAGATATTCTCCGACTCCGTCCATTACCGGCGCTTTCATCACCTTTACTCCAAGATAAGGGACATCGGCGATTTTTACGGTATTAATAGTATTGGGGTCAAATATCGCTTTTGAGACATCTTTTCCGACTTTATCCTTATTAACATCAAAAGCCGCTACGACCTTTATGTCGGATACTTTATAACCTCCCAGTTCCGGGTGCATCAATCCTAAGGCGCTATTATTTTTTTTGTAATATTCTATCCCTTGAACCAGCGAACTGGCGCAATTGCCCACTCCGGCAATCGCGATTCTTATTTCCTTTTGCCTTTTTGTTTTTGCCATAGCGAATTTAGAAAAAATTTAATTTTTATATGTTAATATAGTCCCTCCAAACCTCGTATAATTTCTTCGTGGCGACAACATCGCCCAGACAATATCTGGCGATATCCAAATATTTTTTCTCTTTATAAAGCCGCCCCACATCGGAACCTTTTATCCCCCCGCTTTTCGGGCTATTTATTCCAAATGATTTTGCGTAAAAATCCAGATTAAATTTTCGCGTGGCGCCGTAGAAAGTCAGCTGATCCATCAAATCAATGTGAATATTGGCGCTGTATCGCGGCGGCATCAAATTTTTAGTCGGTACGATTTTATTTATCGCGGAGCGAATAGTTAAAAAAGGAGCGTCAAACCCCCTGCCGTTAAAGGTAATAAACTGGTCATACGAAGCGACTGCTTTCCAAAAATTTTCAAGTATTTCTTTTTCCGTTCCGGAAACAAACTTGATATTATTTTCTTCAAACGGCTCTATTTTTTTATCGCCGGACTGAAAATAAACCGCGCCTTTGTCCGTATCCGGATTCAACACTGCTATGGCAACGCCTTGGGCGGTAAGCGGCCAAAAGCTCATCTTCTCTTTTGTTTCCTGGCGGCTTTCCGGCGTCTCCGAATACTTTAGAAGATACTCTTGCGAGTCCTTATCCATTTTTTCAAAATCAGTTCCAACGGTCTCAATGTCAAAAATAATTCTATTCACCCCGTTAGAAATGTTGTATTTACTCGTTCCCATAATCGTTTCTTATTATTATCCCATTAAGTTTGGAATTTCTAACGGGGTTCATATCCTTATATCTTTATATTGCTGCTTGTTTTTATCAAAACAATTCCCAGCGAAGAAACTTTTGCGCCGGCGATAATCAAAATCCACAGAAATATTCCCAGGGCTGATAAATTCAGCATTTTGGGGAGATAATTGAACATTTCCGGCGGGATTACGGAGCTAAGCGCGCCAGAGCCAAGCACATTATCCATAATCATTTTTTGCAAATCATCCGGATTGATTTCATTAAGATTTTTGGGCAAGGCAGAATTAATAGTGGGATTGCCCGCCTTCGGCGGGTCCGCCAAAGGCGAAAAAATTTCCGGCGGATTTTTTCCGTTTAAAAATATTCCTGAAGCGAATGATATGCCGTAGCCGATAATCGCCAATCCGGCCAAAAGCAAAATTGCGCCGACAAGTTTTTCGTAAAAAGCGTTTGCCATAATTTCTTTATTTTATGTATTTTGTCTTTAATTTTACTCCTAAACGCGAATTTCGGCAAATATCCAATTAGCGCGAAAGCAATGCCAAAAATCTGGAAGTGACGAATGTTTCAATAAAAGCGGCGATTAAAAGCAGTGGCAAAAGGGTGTTAAAGAAAAAATTCATAGCCCGGCTGAATTCTTGTGAGAATTTTTTCTCGTTAAAAACGATTCGCCGGAAAGCCGCCCGCCAGAGGCGAAATCCGCTTGCCGCGGCAAAAAATAAAACCGGTATTTCAATGACCCCGTGCGGCAAAATGCCGGCAAGGAATATCGGCAAAGAAAATTTTTGCAGAAACGCGTACGCAAAAACGCCTAAAATTATTCCGTTGGCAAAAACCGCGAAAAACGGCGCAAGCCCCAAAACCGCCCCGAATAAAATCGCGATTAAAACCGCGACAGAGTTTTTTAGGAAAATGAACAGGAAAAGTTCAAGCGGCGCGATATTTTTTATCGGCTCGGATATTTTCCTGAATTCTTCCAGAATATTTTTGGCCTGTTCCGGCGAGTTTTCGATCAGAGTATATCCGAAGTAAGCCGCAAAAAAGAAAATCAGGGCTGAAAAAATTATATAATATCTTATTGCCGATAAATATTCTTTTGCGCCTTTGAAAAATTTCATATATTTTACTTTTGGCATTTGGGGCAATAATAAGTTCCTCTGCCCGCTAAAGCAATTCGTTCAATTGGCATACCGCAAACATAACAGGGCTTGCCAGCGCGGTAATATACTTTGAGATACCTTACATATCCTCCGGGTTTGCCGCTTAATTGCACATATTTGTCCACGGAAGAACCTCCTTGCTTAATCGCGTTTTTTAATATGCTTTTTATTGCCGCGAGCAACGCGTTTTTTTCTTTATCCGATAAAGAAAAAGCCGACCGCAAGGGATTTATTTTTGCCTTAAAAAGCGCTTCCGCGGCGTACAAATTGCCCATGCCGGAAATAAATGTCTGATCCATTATCAGCGGCTTTATCCTGGCTTTTTTGCCGGCTAACATTTTTTTAAACTGCCTTTCTTCCAAATCAAACGGCTCCGGGCCCAATTCCTTGACGAATTTCAAGGCGCGCCAGTCAGTCAGCAGTCGCAACTCCCCCATCAAACGCCTGTCGTTAAAATCCAGCCATTTGCCGTCAGAGAGTTTAAAACTCACACGGCTTTGTTTTGTGTCGCCGGGATAAATAAGCTGGCCTGTCATCTTCAGATGCGCTGCCAGCGATTTCCCAGACGCCAGCTCAAAAATCAAAAGCTTGCCTTTTCGCAAGATATTTTTTATGGTCGCGCTTTTCAGTCCCTTTGCAAACTCTTCCTTTTTCGGCTCTTTGATTACCTTAGGATTATTCACGAGCACTTCCGTGATTTTTTTTCCCAAAATTGCTTTTTCCAATTCCCTTTTTATTGTTTCCACTTCCGGCAATTCCGGCATAAATAATAAAGATAATAAATAATTTTATTTTTATCCAAGGTCTCACCTTGGAATTTAAATTTTTGCTCTTTGGCGAATTTTTAGTTATCCACAGATTGACGCTTGACAAAATTTAATGGCTTGATATACTGATAATGTCTTTCGGTTCTTCCATAGAACCGTTAGGGTTATACATCCCAGGGCCACCCTCTTAATTGAGGGTGGTTTTGTTTTTATCCGCTTGCGCGATATTTTAAATCCTTACCCCAAAGTTCTTTTATATCCCTCAAGTCAAAATAACCATTCCCGCCAGTTTTCAATTCGTGAGATATATTATTTTTTGAAGAAAAAATATAAACTTTCTTGCCGTTATTTTTCAGATAATTTACCAACGCCAAAAAATCAGCATCTCCGCTAAATAGAATAGCAATGTTATATTTTTCTATATTATGTAAGGCATCAATTGTTATTTCCACATCCATATTGCCCTTTTCTATTATGGATTCACCATTTTTGCTAATAACAGAAATTCTTTTTAATTCCTTTTTTCGCACTGTAAACTCCAATCCCTTTTTAAGATAGGTGAAAAATTTATGTTTACCGTCTAAATTATACTCCCTTGTGCCGTCTTTAGGATAAGCATCATAATAAAAAATCTCTACCTTTCCAGCGTCAAAACTTTTTCTAAAATAATCTTTGAGATACTTATATTCAATGAATTTTTTCTCGGACTTGACGGCATTCCAGACATTTGAGGCATCAATAAAAACATAAACCACATTCTCATTTTTTGCTTCTTTAATTTTTTGATTAAACATACTTTTACACAAACTAAATTTTTGCCCGCCCTCGCTTTTCCGCCGCCGCCGAATTTTACTTATTCCACTATTCGCGCGAATTAGACCACAAGGAATCGGCTACTGGATATTCCTACATTCTCAAGAATGTTGGAATGTTTTTATAAACTTTATGAATTTTTCTCCATAAGGCGATAGTGAATGAATCACGCTTCTGCCCTGATACTTTTTATTCAAAAGACCGGCTTG
>Ga0180732_1002292_pt1 | contig 10385 bp, 7 predicted proteins | sample KR11_01MetaG_FD_148674 | JGI IMG/M metagenome (GOLD analysis project Ga0180732, IMG submission 148674) | Groundwater microbial communities from the Olkiluoto Island deep subsurface site, Finland - KR11_0.1 MetaG | ecosystem: Environmental > Aquatic > Deep subsurface > Groundwater | place...
CGGCGCCATTCCTGTCAGGTGCGATGTTTCAGGGCTCAAGACAGGCATGGTCATCACAGTTGATTTCGTAAAGAGACGAATACTTGATGAGAGTGGGAACAAGATAACTGAATTCAAACTTGAGCCGGAAACACTTCCGGATGAATACAGGGCGGGAGGCAGGCTTTCGCTCATTATCGGAAAAGAACTTACAAGAAAAGCCCAGGATGCGCTCGGAATAAGGAATGAACTGTTCATTGAACCCGCAACAGCGCGAGCATCCAGCCGCGGATACACGCTGGCGCAGAAGATGGTGGGAAAAGCTTGCGGTCTTGCAGGCGTCCGTCCAGGTCAGTCGTGTCTTCCAAAGATCACCACAGTGGGTTCCCAGGATACCACAGGTCCCATGACGGCCGATGAAATAAAGGAACTTGTATGCCTTGAATTCAAAGCCCCCCTGGTCATGCAGTCGTTCTGCCATACAGCGGCGTATCCCACTCCAGAGGACAGGGAGATGCATAAGTCGCTCTCCAGATTTTTCAAAGACAGGGGCGGAGTTGTGCTAAAACCCGGGGACGGCATAATCCATTCCTGGTTGAACCGGATGATCCTGCCGGATACTGTGGGCACAGGTGGTGACAGTCACACGCGCTTCCCTATCGGCATTTCTTTCCCGGCAGGAAGCGGTCTTGTGGCTTTTGCAGCAGCGCTTGGCTTCATGCCTCTCGATATGCCTGAGAGCGTGCTTGTGCGGTTCAGGGGCAAACTCAGGAAAGGAATATTCCTGCGGGATGCCGTGAACGCCATTCCATATTTTGCAATGCAGCAGGGAAAACTCTCGCTTGAGAAGAAGAACAAGAAGAACGTGTTTAACGGAAGGATATTGGAAATAGAAGGGCTGGATCTCTCTGTTGAAGAAGCATTTGAGCTAACTGATTCAAGCGCTGAACGCTCGGCTGAAGCTTCGGTGATCGCGCTTTCGGAGGAACAGGTTTCCCTGTTTTTGAAGGATAGTGTATCAATATTGAGATCACTTTCAAACGAGGGCTATTCATGCGCTGCTCTTGAGAACAGGATTAAGGAAATGGAAGAATGGCTTGCTCATCCGGCGCTTCTAAAAAGGGATGACGATGCTGAATATGCGGATATCATAGACATCGACCTTTCAGATATCAGAGAACCGCTGCTTGCATGCCCCAATGATCCTGACTACATTAAGCCGCTCTCTGAAGCTGAGGGTGAAAAGATAGATGAGGTATTTATCGGCTCATGCATGACGAACCTTAACCATTTCAGGAATGCCGCAAGGATACTTGGGAAAGAGGGAAAGAGCGCATCAAAGCTCTGGCTCTCACCGCCCACAAGACTTGTGGAAGAACACCTGAAAGAGACTGGCGAATATGATGTATTCAAACAGCCTGGAGTGAGACTTGAGATACCTGGATGCAGCCTGTGCATGGGCAACCAGGCAAGAGTTGCGGATAACGTCATAGTTTTCTCCACATCCACACGGAACTTTGATAACCGAATGGGTAAGAATGCGAAAGTATATTTAGGTTCGGCAGAACTTGCTGCTGTTGTTTCAACGTTAGGGAGGATACCTTCGAATGAGGAATATTTTTCACGGCTCAATGGAATTGTGTGATATGCCAGAGATAGGAAACCAGGCAATATTATCTACATTATATACATTATCTGCATCATCGGAATCATTTGCATCATCTCAAACTATATATAACAGTTACGATAATGATTATCATTATGTGATGTTTATGGAAGCTATTACGCTGAGCACTGCCTCTCCTCAAAAACTGCAAAAAAGGGAAGTGTATGCAAAAACCCAGATACCCTCTTCCGGAAAAAGGGATATTTCCATTCTGACAAGATCGGCAGTTGAGATGGCGCGCAACCTTAACGCTTCCGCAATTATCTCGTTTTCAGAAGAACATCCAGAAACGCCATCCGGCATCCCTTTTCTTGTATTCACACCCCGGAAATCCACGATGATAAATGAACTTACCCGGTATATCGAAGAAAATAATGATATTAACATTTATGATAGAGTTGAAACCCGGGCATTGAGCGCAGCCAATGATATCGGCGATGCTGCAGTCATCGCTTATATAAATAATATAGTGGAATGCGGCGGTCTTGTGGTCGGGATCATACGAATGAATGACAGCGATTCCATAGTAGTATATGACCTTTCAACTAACAGGACCATGAAAAAACTCAAGGAGTGTACTGAAAGGGTGGACGCGGGCGTCCTGCGGTCTGTCCTTTCCATCTCTCTTGAGATAGCCAGCCAGGGACGCGAAGGAAAATCATACGGGACTGCCTTTATTATCGGCGATTCGAATGAAGTACTCCGGCGGTCCCATCCTCTTGTACTTAACCCGTTTGAAAACCAACCCAAAGACAGCTGCAGCATCGTAAACTCCGAATGCTGGGAGACCGTGAAAAGTTTTGCGCAGATCGATGGTGTTTTTATAATCACTGGAAAAGGAATGATACGCGCCGCTGGCAGGTATCTGGATATCGATGCCAGGGACATGGAAGTTCAAAAGGGGCTGGGGGGAAGGCATACTTCAGCCGCAGCCATAACAAGGGATACGGAAACAATCGCTGTAACAGTATCTTCAAGCGGGGGTACGATCCGGATATTCATGGATGGTCATGAAATTTTGAAGATCGAACCTGACATCATGCTGGTGCAGTGATGAAGTACTGGTTCACTGGTATTCTTCTGCTCTTTTTTGTCTCAGGATGCATTTCTTCTGAAGTCCCGGCCGGGGCTCCAGGTCAGTATGAGATTCCTGGTATTGATAACACCACGATATATTATCTCAACGGGACTACTGTGAAAGTGGTAGACAGCGTAGCCAATGAGATCACTGTAAAATACATGCTCGATGATACAGGTGAATCAAATTTCAAGGATCCTGTGGCTGTTAATTCTTCAGGGAATGTGAGTTTCAATGTAACTTCCGAACCCATATTCGGAAGGAGTTATATCAGGTTTGACTTCAGTTCAGAGTTTTCCGGATTCGTGGCGTTCACCCAGTTAGACGGTCAGGATTTCATACGAATGACAGTGAAGAACAAGAGCGTCAGGGTAGTTCTGCCGCCGGATCACACAACAGGTTCCAGGTTCCTGGGCATCCCCAACCCCGATCCCGATAATATCACGATCGACACACTTGGAAGAGAGGTCCTTATATGGAATGATCCATATCCATTCCAGATATCGGTAAAATATTATCAACGGAGCGCTCCAACGATGTTTGCTTATTTTTCAATTATCCTTATTATATGCGTTTCTGTGATATCAGGGTATTATTATCTGACCATCAGGTCATTGAGGAAAAAAAGGAAGATGATAGATAAGGCTTCCAAAAAATAAAGAACCGCATATCAATGCAGTTTTTTCAAAAAGAAAAAATTCGGGCTCTGCTAACCGCAAAGCCCTGTTTTAATTACTCATCCAGAATTGCTTCTGCTGTTTCCCTGTATGCGTTCATCACGTAGGGGATGCCGGATATCTTTGAAGCCTCTTCTGTGAGCGCCATACAATCATTCCTGTTTATCTTAGAAAGGTTGAACCTGCGCGAGCCTGCCATGAGCTGCTGCAGTCCTGTCCTGAACCTCTGGGTGTATGTATAGATGCCAAGCGCTCCAAGCGGAAGGTGCTTCATGTCGTCACCAAAGCGCTGGGCGAGTTCCTTGTAGCACACAAAGATCTCTTCCGGTTTTGTGCCGAATTCTGATACGGTCTTGGGCAGATCATTCTCATCTATCCACCTGCCGATGTTCTTGCCCACGAAACCGGGTATCATTAGTGCGCGTCCCATGCAGACCGCTTTGAAGTAGGGTGAACCCATTGCAAGAGCCTTGTACACGCCGTCCTCACTTGAGAAACCACCAGCCATCGCAAGGTCAGGCACTCTCTCTCCTTTCTGGCTTAACTTTTCAGCGAACTCATAAGCAAGCGACTGCAGATAGAAAGTCGGGATGCCCCATTCTTCCATCATGGGCCACGGGCTCATACCTGTACCGCCCGGTGCGCCGTCGATTGTCAGCAGGTCTATCTTTGCCTCTGAGCAGTACTTGATCGCCATTGCAAGTTCCACCATGGAATATGCTCCGGTTTTCAGTGTCACTCTCTTGAATCCCATGTCGCGCAGGCGGTCTACCTCATCCATGAATCCATCCTTTGTAACAAAGCCGAGTCTTGAATGCCGCTCGAACTCCTTGATAGCATTGTCCTTATATGCGGCTGCGGTCGCCGGGTCATGAGGGTCGGGTGTTACGATGTATCCTCTTTTCTTGAGTTCTATTGCCCGCTCGATGCTGTCAACCTTTATCTCCCCGCCGATGCATTTTGCGCCCTGTCCCCATTTTAGTTCGATTGTGTCAAGGTCATGCTTTGATGATACATATTCAGCCACTCCAAGTCTTGTATCTTCCACGTTCATCTGTACAAGTATTTCGCCATAGCCTTCATGGTATTTCTTGTATGTTGTGATGCGCCTGTCCATTTCAGGGGATATCTTTATCTTGTGGTTGCTGTCAAGCACAAGTCCGGGGTCAATGCCGCATACGTTCTCACCGCACACAAGCGTGATGCCTGAGATGGCAGCACCTGCTGCGAAATGCTCCCAGTTCTTTCTCGCGACCTCGGTTGAGCCAAGAGCGCCTGTGAATATGGGCACTTTCATTCGGACTTTCTGAGTCCAGCCGTATTCAGTTTCCGTGTCCACTCTCGGGAAGATCGCGGTGTCCGGATTTGGATCTTCTCCGTCAGGAAGCCCGAAAGCGCCTACGGCATAGCCCTGTATGTTCAGATGGGAGTAATCCACAGGGTAGTTCTTGTCCGCGCCTGCTGTGATGTTCCCGTAGGGTCCGGGATATATTACTTCGCGTCCTCTGAATGAGGATTTGAATATTTCACAGTTGCCGCGGCATCCGTCCACACATCGTGTGCATATCCCTGACATAGGGGATACACTCTTTGAACGATTATAGGTCTGCGTCACTTCATTCGCATTTGGTTGTCTAAGATTCATGTTCCTCCAAGTTGGTTTTTTTAGAGCCTGATTTGCCCTTCTGTATTGTAAACATTTTATAGCGTTGTTGCACGCTCGGAAGCGGAAGGGAGCTTCCTTTATATAAATATTGCGTTAAGGAAGCGGAAAGACTTTTCCTCCCTATTAATAGAGGATGATTTGTTAAAATTTTCCTGTCTTTAAATAGTATATAGTAGGTAAGTGGGTGGACATGATATTGACAGGAACTGATTATCAATATCAATAGGAGCATTCATGAAAAGAAAGGAAAAGACGACCATCGACATATCCGGAGTGGATCCAATAATCGATAAATACAATACACAGCAGGGTTCACTTATCTCGATATTGCAGGACATACAGGAAGAGTACAGGTACCTGCCGCGTGAAGCGCTTGAGCATACAGCCAGGCGCCTCGGCATCCCCAGGACGCAGGTGTTCGGCGTGGCTACTTTTTTCAAAGCATTAAGTCTTAAACCCCGGGGCAGGCAGCTTGTTCATGTCTGCATGGGCACAGCCTGTCATGTCCGCGGCTCGCAAAACGTGCTTGAAGAAGTGGAGCGCAGGCTGGCGGTCAAAGCCGGGGATACGACGCCGGATGGAGAATATACTCTTGAGACCGTCAACTGTGTGGGAGCATGCGCACTTGGTCCTGTTGTTGTTATGAATGAAGAATATCATGGACAGATGGGCCCCCTCAAAGTGGAAAAGATCCTGAAGAAAAAACGAGACTGAAGGTGAATTAATTGAATATATCGTCAATAAAGGAACTTAATGACCTGCGACGCAAAATACAGGCGAAAAGGGATCCCGACAAACCCTGCATTACAGTATGCGGCGGGCCGGGATGCCTTGCTAAGCAGTGCCTTGATGTCAGGGATGAATTCATAAGCGAAATAGCTGCAAAAAGTCTGAAGGATAAAGTGGACATCCGCACAACTGGCTGCCACGGTTACTGCGACCGTGGACCAATTGCTCTCATATATCCACGGGGGATCTTCTACCAGAGACTGACTACAAAAGATGTTAAAGAAATAGTTGAGGAGACAATTCTCAACGGCAGGACTGTTGACAGGTTGATATATACTGATACAGAAACAGGCAAGACCATTGAAAATGAAGAGGAAATACCATTTTATAAGAGACAGATGCAGCTTGTCCTGAAGGATAACCGGAGGATAGACCCTCACAGCATTGAAGATTATATTGCGATTGGTGGATACTCTGCCCTCGCAAAAGTGCTTGGCCGTATGAAGCCGCAGGAAGTACTGGACGAAGTTAAAAGATCCGGACTTCGCGGGAGAGGCGGAGGCGGTTTCCCAACTGGCGTCAAATGGGAATCCACCCACAATGCGCCAGGTGAAGATAAGTATGTTATCTGCAACGCGGACGAAGGCGACCCAGGAGCCTTCATGGACAGGAGCATACTTGAAGGCAATCCGCACAGTGTTCTTGAAGGCATGATAATCGGCGCTTATGCCATTGGTTCACACGAAGGGTATGTTTATGTGAGGAACGAATACCCTCTTGCGGTAAAAAACATTACGATCGCCATCCAGCAGGCGCAGGAGCTTGGAATTCTTGGCGATAACATCCTTGGCTCAGGATTCGGTTTCGATGTCAGGATAAACAGGGGCGGCGGAGCGTTCGTATGCGGCGAATCCACCGCGCTCATGGCCTCGCTTGAAGGAAAGCCTGGAGAGCCGCGCGCAAAGTACATCCACACATCAGAGAAAGGATTGTGGGATAAGCCCTCCAACCTTAACAACGTGGAGACATGGGCGAACGTGCCGCTCATAATAAACAACGGCTCTTCCTGGTTTTCAAGCATAGGCACGGAATCGAGCAAAGGGACAAAGGTGTTCAGCCTTGTGGGGAAGATAAACAACACAGGTCTCGTGGAAGTGCCCATGGGCATCACCCTTCGGGAGATAATCTACGATATAGGCGGTGGCATCCCGGGAGGCAGGGCGTTCAAGGCAGTGCAGACCGGCGGTCCAAGCGGCGGCTGCATACCCGAAAGCCTGCTTGACCTTCCTGTTGACTATGAGAGGCTGACAGAAGTCGGCTCAATGATGGGTTCAGGCGGGATGATAGTGATGGATGAGGGCACCTGCATGGTGGATATCGCAAGGTACTACATCAATTTCCTGCAGGAAGAGTCGTGCGGGAAATGCGTGCCGTGCCGCGAGGGACTGTTCAGGCTGGGAGAGATACTCACTGATATAACAAAGGGCAGGGGAAAGTTGGAGGACATCCAGCTCATAGAAGACCTCTCAGGTATGATGAAAGATGCGTCCCTGTGCGGTCTTGGAACAACTGCCCCAAATCCTGTGATGTCAACGCTGAACTATTTCAGGGATGAGTATATTGCGCACATAAGGGACGGAAAATGCCCGGCCGGTGTGTGTAGGGAACTCATAACGTTCAGCATAGATGAAGATAATTGCACAGGCTGCGGCGTATGTTTGAAGAACTGCCCGTCAGGCGCAATCACGGGTGAGAAAAAACAGGTGCATGTAATTGATGCACAGAAGTGCACAAAATGCGGGATCTGCTATGATTCATGCAAGTTCGACGCTATCAAAAAGGAGTGATCGCAATGTCTGAAAAGAGTATTCAACGGGGCGAAATGGTAACGTTCACGCTCAATGGTGCGCAGGTCAAAGCAGATCCTGGATGGAGCCTGCTTGAAGCGATACGGTTCTACGGTCTTGATATTCCCACCCTCTGCTATGACGAAGGGCTTACTCCATACGGCGGGTGCAGGCTCTGCGTGGTGGAACTGGGAAGCGGCAAGAAAGCCAAACTCGTTGCGTCATGCGTTCATCCTGTAAGGGAAGGGCTTGATGTACGCACGCACAGCAACCGTGTTTTAAAGACGCGCAAGATGATCCTTGAGCTTCTCATCGCAAGGTGCTCCAGCTCAAAGAAGCTTCAGGACATGGCTGCGCTGCTTGAACTCAGGGAGGTCAGGTTCAGACCGCTGAACGACGACTGCATCCTGTGCGGACTATGTGTGCGCATGTGCGAGGAGCAGATGGTAGCAAAAGCCATCGGTTTCGCTGGAAGAGGGAAGGACAGGTACATCACCACTCCTTTTGACATGACATCGGAAGAATGTCGAAAGTGCGGCGCATGTATGTATATCTGCCCCGTCTGTGAACTGCGGTGCCAGGGTCCGAATGCGGAAACCACTCTGTGCAGCGGGTGCATCAACACCGAACCTGTCTGCACAAGTGAGTTCGATGATGCCATGTGCTTCATGGTGCCATGCCTATCGTGTGTGAAAAAACCTGAGGATGTTAAATAACGATTTAAAAGTAGAAAAAATATTAAAATGTCTGGAGGATCAATATGTCATTAACAAGAGTAAATGCAACGGCGGCAACGCTGACAAAGAACAGAACTGAAGGCTCAATAAGCCCCTTAAGCGGCATGTGTGTAACATGCGTAGATGGATGCATCGGAATGTGTGAGATCGGAAAATCTGCATATCGCGGACCAGAAGTGATATATCCGCAGCCATTCGGTATTATTACCGCGGCTTCTGAGAAGGATTATCCGATCGACCTGAGCCACTTCAATATCCTTGGCACCGCTGTGGGAGCGCATGGAATAGAGGCAAACAGCAATGTTGCGATATTCCCGAATGTTGACCTTGAGGTCAGGATAGGCAAGGAAAAAGATATCAAGCTAAGGCTTCCATTCATAATCCCTGGTCTTGGGAGCACTGCAGTTGCACAGAACAACTGGGACGGGCTTGCGATTGGTTCTGCAATATCTGGAGTTCCTCTCACTATAGGTGAGAACGTGTGCGGCATGGATCCGCAGTCCACTATTGAGGATGGAAAGATCGTGGATTCGCCTGAGCTTGCAAGCAGGATAAAGATGTACCGGGACTGGCAGACCGATGGCTACGGCGATATCATTTTGCAGGCTAACGTGGAAGATACTGTGCTTGGAGTACAGGAATATGGTCTGGAAAAATTAGGTGTAGAGACAGTAGAGCTGAAATGGGGGCAGGGCGCAAAGAATATTGGCGGTGAAGTGAAGCTCAACAGCCTTGAGAACGCAAAACTGCTCAAGAACCGCGGATACGTAGTTCTGCCGGATCCGACTGACCCTGATGTTGAAAAAGCATATAAGGGCGGAAGTTTCCATGAATTCGAGAGACACAGCCGAGTTGGGATGGTCACTGAAGAAGGCTTCATGAAGCGCGTGGAAGTACTGCGGGACGCAGGCGCAAAGCATGTGTTCCTGAAGACAGGCGCATACAGACCCGCCGACCTTGCAAGGGCGGTAAAATATGCCAGCAAGGCTGAACTTGATCTTTTGACAGTTGACGGGGCAGGCGGCGGCACCGGGATGAGCCCATGGAGGATGATGAATGAATGGGGTGTTCCGCAAGTGGAAATATATTCGCTTCTTTACAGGTACCTTAAGAAACTCGAAGACAGGGGTGAATTTGTTCCAGATGTTGCTGTGGCAGGAGGATTCTCTATGGAAGATCATATCTACAAGGCTCTGGCGATCGGCGCGCCTTATTTTAAGATCGCGGGAATGGCTCGAGGACCTCTTGCTGCCGCTATGGTTGGTAAAACCATAGGCAGGAAGATCAAGGAAGGAAAGGTGCCAGTGTACATCAGGAGGTTCGGGAATAGCGTGGAAGAGATATTCATAACCGCGCCAGAACTCAAAAAGACATACAACGGCAGGTTCGCAGATATCCCGCCCGGAGCCATTGGAGTATATACTTATTTCCAGCGGCTTGCACAGGGCATGCGCCAGCTAATGACAGGGAACAGGAAGTTCGCTTTGAGTTACATAGAGAGGGGCGATATTGCGGCTCTCACGAAAGAAGCCTCTGATGTTTCAGGGATCCCGTACATAATGGACGTGGACAGGGACGAAGTTGAAGGGATTCTAAATTCTTAAATCGCTTTCAAAGGGAGCAAAAAGGTAAATGTGCTCCCTTTGCCATATTTGCTCTCAACCCTGATTTTACCCCCGTGAGCCTCAACAAGCTTTTTTGAAACCGCAAGCCCAACTCCCAAACCTCCGTATTTTCTCGGAAATCCGGTATCAACCTGCTGAAATGCCAATTTAACAGTATTATAAAAAAATTTGGTTTTGGACAAAGATAAATTATTAAAATTCACCAACACGAATTGCAGCGGTCTCGCTAAGACGAACAAAAATGAACTTAAGGTTGTCTAAGATTCATGTTCCTCCATGTTGGGAGGAACATGACTCCGTCTATTTCAGACCGGTCTTCTTCTACAATATTAACAAATTGTTATTGTGTTCTCGCGAACACAAGGAAGCGGAAGGTGATTT
>Ga0180732_1002293_pt1 | contig 10383 bp, 5 predicted proteins | sample KR11_01MetaG_FD_148674 | JGI IMG/M metagenome (GOLD analysis project Ga0180732, IMG submission 148674) | Groundwater microbial communities from the Olkiluoto Island deep subsurface site, Finland - KR11_0.1 MetaG | ecosystem: Environmental > Aquatic > Deep subsurface > Groundwater | place...
AATTCTTTTTTTTCATCGGTTCGCTCAACTGCCTTCGTCCGCCACAGCGGACTTTGGCTTTCGCTCTCTGCTCTCTGATAAAGACAGGGGCAAGCGGACGCGGCTGAAAGTGCGCCGTGGCGTACGCTTGCCCCTGTCTATGTTTTATCCGCACGGAACTTTTGGCTGTTTTTATGACGCTGTTTTTCGAAAATGGTTGAATTGCTTTTCTCCCTCCGGCTTTAAAAGCCTACCCTAAATATCTGTCTGAACAAGTGGCGGTGTTCAGACAGATATTTCTTCCTTATTTATCGTCCTGCCCATTCAAAGGAGTTGGTTCTTCTTGTTTAGACCGCCGGATTCCTTTCATATCATTTAATTGAATAATTACTGGTTGTTTTAATTTCAATGCTTTTCCTACCCCGATAGCATATCGCTCTTCTAATGTGGGTAATGTGTTTGAATAATCTGATCCTATATAATTTTCTAAAAATTGCTTTCCTGTATCATCAAATACTCTAAGGGCAAATATTGTATTACACTGATTTAATATACTTTTACTTATGTTAGCAGTCCTTTGCGTAATAATGAAACTGCCCAAACCATATTTTCTGCCTTGTAAAATCATCTTGGCTGTTCCATTAACAGCATTTTTATCGCCTTCATTTGCAATCGAATTCCATTCCGGGACTAAAGAATGCGCTTCTTCAAAAACAAGTAATATTTTTGCCTTTTTCTCTTCGTTAAACCCCAGCTTCATCAATATTTTAAATATTTCTTCACATATTATTCTGGTTTTTTCTGCCTGAGATAACTCTGAAGCTATTGCATTAAACCCCATTTTCTCGCCTTTACTTGCTTTATGATAATCTGGATTATAAATCCTTATTCTTTTTGTATCTATAAATTTCTTATCATCTGGCAGTGTTTCTTGCCCAAATAAAAATTTAATTAAGTCCTTTTTCAATGCTGCCCTATATTCATGTTTATTCCCACTTTTATCAGGATTAGCAACATTTTTCCCTTCCGAATTTTTGTCATAATGAATTTTCTCAAAATTATCATTTATTTCATTAAATATATTTTCACTATCTGCTTCAATTAAATTCTCATCTACATAATCTATCAATTCCCGTTTATACTCATTCGTAATATCAATACATACTATTTTCACGGCAGAGTTTTCTAATGTTTTCTTAATCAATTCAAATGTTAGGCAAGATTTTCCAATCCCCAATATACCCAAAATTGCAGTATTATGAGTAACAAGAGCGTTAACATCCTTAATTACTATTTCAAGATTCGTCTCAGGAAGCTTGCCAATAGCAAGTTCGTTATGTAATCCAGAAGTTGTATTATCGAAAAAGACAGGAGCATATATATTCGGCAACCACTTCACAGTTTCAAGTTCTTGCGTATCTATTTTGTATCTGCCTAGCTTCTTTGCAATTCCTGTTATATATCCATATATATTGTGTTTGTCCAAATCTTCCTTGCATGTTTTTCCCTCAATAATTTGATACAGCACGTCTTCATTATGTATTTTCGTATTTATAACAGTACCTTCTTTAAGCAACTTATATCTGGTATTTTCTGAATCAATAATGGTACAAAATTTTATTTTATTTATATCCGATTCTTCCACGACATATCCTAAGAACTTATCTCTATTTTTATAAAGCGGAATTTCTGAGATTATCCTTCGGGTTGCCTCATCTTCAATTTCAGATAGTTTCAATAAATACACTGCATTATCTTTAGAAAAAACTGTTTTAGTTTCCGTTTCACTGACCAATTCATTGTTCTTTAAATTAATTTTGAGTGGTATGTTATTTTTTTCGAGCAGATGAATTGTTATCCATTTTTTATTAAGAAGCTGTTTTTCATTTACTATAATACCGACGGCTCCTTTAGTATTATCTAAGGATATATAAACAAGCTCTCCTTTTTTTATATTTTTTGTTTTGTGCTTAAAATAATCTATTTCGACTTTATACAAAAAAGGATTTTCACACCCTATTGCTTCGCCAAGAACCTCTTTTATCTCTTTACTGCAAGATAGGAATTCCAATATCTTCGTTATCCATAAAACAAATGATTCTACTATGTATTTTGTTATAAAAATTATCCAGAATGTTAAAAAGAAAACAAATTCATAAGGTTCATTTCTAAAATAAGAAATAAGTGTTAATAAATAGATTACTGAAAATACAATTTTCGATTGACCAATTTTTGTTATGACTTCAAAACAAATTTTTTGAATGTTCACAAATTTTGAAAATTGAGAAGTAAATATTATTAGAATAGAAAATGCTCCAACAATAACACTCGCATAAAAAAGCCACCAGTACCCAACTAAAGAGGTCGGGTCTTTTATGCTCAATAATGCAAGAATGATTGCTACCGCATTCGTAATTACATCTATAGGCTTGGTAAAATACGGCTCGGCAATATAGGTTCCAAAGATAAGCAACAAAGCCCCAGCTACGAAAAGCAGATTATATTTACTATTTGAAGTTAAAAATGCCCAATCATTGCTAAATACTCTGCATGCTATTACAAAAGAAAAAACATACAATAATACAGCAATAATTCTTTGTGCAATTGATAAATTATTTTCAGCTTTCATTTATTTTCATACGTTTTAGTCTCTTTAATAATTTAAAAACGCCTAATCTGAGACTCACTATACTTTTATATCCTCAAAACTCCAATGCCAATCCTTACAAGTCGTTTTAGTCGTATATTTTTCATCATTGATATCTCTGTACTCAATAGTTACACTTCTAAAGCAAAACATTGGATCATTTATATTGTGACCACGACTACGTGTAATCATTGAAGATACCTTCCCTTTTCGAAGGACATGATTTGATAGATAAATTTCTATATCTTCTTTTTCGAAACCGGCACCTGTGAATTCTCTTTCAAGTTCATATTCTTTTACTTCAATACTCAATGCGGGCATATTCCCAATATTTTTCAACTCATTATAGTATATTATAAAATCTATTTGACCAGTAGATTTTGAAATTCTCTCTTCTGATTTTATGTCATAAATTATAAACGGTCGAAATTGCAATTTGGTTTGCTTTTGTGTTTCTTCTCGAATTAGTTGGGTTTCATTAGCATACCATATAACTGCAAGCCCAGTTAAAATAATCGCAGTTGTCTGTACATCAATAAAGCTTTGAAATTGATACCGATCTAAAATTACAATCAATATATACAACCCACCCAAAATACAAAAGTTTTTTTTCACCTGACTTTCATCCCCTTATACTTAGTATCGCTACTGTTTAACATTTGCTTATTAAACATTTCTTCAAATTTTTCTCTCAAAGCGCCATTGACTTGGCCCTCGTTAAAGAAAGGCAATCCAATCAAACGAAAATCCTTGTTTTCTAACTTCAAATCCACAGTATGGCTTTTTTCTATTTCAATCAATAGCTTTTGCTTCCAACCTTCTTTTGATTGCTCAAAAGTATTTTGCGCATCTAAAAACTGATTGCCCTTGGGTTCAATAAAAACCTGATATACAATCTCTTGCTTTGTTTTCTTTTCCGTCAAAAACAAAACAAAATCTGGGTAAAATGGCTCGCCGTCGGCGAAATTATAAATTTTAAAAAATTGCTCATTTCGTAACAGTGCAATATCTCGATACTTTTTCTTTAACTTTGATACCGCCTCATCAAAAAAACGCAAAAATGCTTCTTCTTCACTTGTTCCCCAAATCTCATTTTGAGCAAACCAATCTCTGGACGAGAAATCAAAATCATGCATATTTTGCGCTCGCGGACTTTCACTATCCAGTTGCAAAACCTTGTCAGTTTCAAATATTTTTTGGATCAGATGAGCCTTAAAATCTTTTGTCCCGTAGTATTCTTTTTTCTCTTTTCCCGCAGTTCCCAAAACCTTATCAATGACAAATCCTGCAATATTCAGCTTTTCCTCTTGTAAAAGATTTTCCAATTGCTTAATTGTACCTTTCACTTTGATTTTGATTCCGCCAAGATATTTTTCTTTTAAGATAAAGTCTTTTGCCGACTCAATATTGCCAAATATTTTTCTCAATTCATCAAATCGCCCAGCAGGCATTTTGGCTAAAGCAGTGCGAATAATATGTATTCCGAAATCAGCAATTCTAAATTCCTGTATTTCTGTTTTTATCTTGGTTCCCATGCCCTCGCCTAAAACAAAGACATCTTTTTCTATTGCTTCTCTCGTTGGTAATAGAAAAATATTTAGTTCAGCGGCGTAATCAAATTCTGCTTTAGCGTCCGCGAGCGCAAAAACATTTTTACCTAAATTCCCCTTACGCGAATTTAAGAAAACATGACCACTCTTCCAAAAATCCTTTTTTTTAAAATCATCTTTGATTTTAATTTCTCTTTTTATTGTTCGTTCGGGTACTATACCCTCCCTCACTAATACCTTAGTCAATTCACTAATGTAATCCGGATTGTGCATTGAGTGATAATACAACTGTTCTAAAATACGCAATTCATTTTCTGGTTCAGCATCAAATTTTCGGCTATACGCATCGGTAAATTCGCCAATTATAAATGGACAATATCGCGCACCTCTACCAATTAACTGTGCTTCCTGCACTGTAGTTTTTCCCGGTTTTCTTTCTTTACCTGTTTTTGATTTGTATTCGCTCCTCGTATTATATAGCCGGACAATATCAAAAAGATTCAAAACATCCCAACCTTCATTTAATTTTTCTGTAGCAAAAATAGCCCGGATTTCATTGTTTTGGTCTTCTAAAGAATTCAAGAGAATTTGTTTTTCCTCCAAATCTTTGTTTTCATCCACGCTTAAACATTTTTCCGGCGCAAAATCATTTTTTATTTCTTCTGCTAAATTGTAAAGTGAAATTTTATGTTCTTTAAAAAACTGGAAGGCTTTTTGTAAAGTCGCGTTTTGTATTTGTAGCTGTTGTTTCAGCACTTGCTCATTAAGTCCGGTAATAAGTTGATGAAAAGCGGCTTTAAACTGACTGGAAACGACAATTTGCGGATTTTTGCCTCGTAGTTCCGCATTTTGCTTTGGTGTGGTTACCCTGTTTGCTTTAAACATCACCACCGGCTTCAATGCAATTTTATATTTCCCCGCAACCTTGCGACGGTATTGCGAGATAATCACTGCCGAGAGCGCGCGTTCCATAATCGGTGCATTTATTTGCAAAGTCCGCACATCTTTAGAAAATCCGTCTAATCGATATTCTTTGAGGTCATAGCGATAAATCGCTTTGTCTTTGTATTTCTCTAATATATCCGGATACGCTTGTTCAAGTCGGGCGGTGGCGGTAAATTCCAAAAGTACATTTTCTTTTTGGTTATTAGCATTAAGTATTTTAACTACTGTATTTTCCCAGTTTCGGCGGTCTTCTGCCTCGGTTTTACTTAATTTATTGTTTGTTTCCGCCGACAAGTTATGCGCCTCATCAGCAATTAAAATAATTTTTTTATCCACAAAGTCCTCATAAGTCAAAACATTTTCTCGCGCAAAATTAAAACGGGAGTGCAAAAGCGCGGTGGTAGAAAAAATAATGTTTATATCCTCGCCATTCACGCCCTCAAAATTTTCTACTTCTTTGATTTTTATTTCCTGACCATTTAAGACAATTTTATCGGCAAACAAATACTTTTTGGAATTTGGATCAAGAAAATTAGCTTTTGTCTTTTGGATAATATTTCCAAGACGAGTGAAGAAAATAAAATTGCGGTAACCCTTTTGATAAAAATACAAAATATTAGCGGCCATAATGAGCGTCTTACCCGAACCGGTCGCCATATTAAACATCAAATGAATCGGCTTTTGCTTTTGGTGGTATTCTTCGCAGTAATAATAAAACCGCCCCAAAGCTTCCTTTTGGTATTCACGCAATAAAAAAGCCGGATTAAGATTTTTCAAAACTTTAGTTTTTTCGCTGGCCTTGTTTTTAAAAATATCGACTCCGGCAAAATTTTTATGGTTATTAAAATTTTCGTAAAGCATAAATTAAACCTTTAGACTCAGTGTTTGAATAAGCCAATCAATTAGATTTCTCGCGTTTTGGAACTCGCTTACCCTATAATCGACTTTACCGTTCAACAAATCCTCAAACTCTCGTGCGATACCAACTTTAGATATAGTATCGTCGTAATATTCTTTTACAAATTCCTCAACCTCTTTATCTATCTTTGATACAGCTTTAGATTTATATTCTTTTTTAGTGCTTTTAGCTAATGTAATAGTCTTATCTTTTAAAAGCTTGTCTATATACTTATTAACTGCTTGCTCATATAATTTTATAGGTAACAGATCCTGAATTGTTACCGCTTTAACGTTAAAAGTTTTTATTTCTTCCATTTCTTTGTTCGTTACATACTTTTTGAGTTTATTTAATATTTTCTGACTGTCACTATCTATTAAAACAACCAATGGGCGTTCCTCATCTTTAACAATCTTAGCCATAGGGGGTAAGTTTGAGGCACCTCCAGAGTCCATAATAGAAAGTAAGTTTACATCAATATCAATGTTTTCTTTTTTGATAAAGAATTGTAACAAGGAAAGAATGTATATAACATCCTCAGGGCCTTCTACTAATAGGGTTTTATCTGCAAAATAAAAACTATCAGACAACACCATTCCTAATGACGTTCTCATATGACGCCAGTTTGCAGTAAATCCTTTTGTATTAATTGTAGTGCCATCTTTTTGCTTCTTCTCTACAACACGGACTCTTTTTTCTTTTATCCTGTTTATCATGAACGGCGAGTGTGTGGAATAGATTATCTGATTCACCTTACCCAATCTTTCGAGATACTGGAGCAAATCTTTTTGTCCTTTAGGATGCAAAAATAGTCCGGGCTCGTCTATGAGAAAAAGTGAATTTTTTAAATCGCCGTCATGGTATGCCCTATATTTAAGAAAAAAAGAAAAAAACCATTTAAACCCACGACTTCTTGCCTTAAAATCGACAAAAGTATTTTTATCTTCTATCTCTATTAAAAGATTCCCGCCTGTAGTAGCATCGCGGATTATTTTTATTTTTATGTCATCCTTTAATCCCTGATACCAAGCCTTTTTTACAGCTTTTGTGATTTTTTGTGGTGCCCTATCTAGTAGTTGCAAAATTTCTCTATCGTCGGTAAATATTTGTTCTTCTTTCCCATGCAACTCACAGACATTAAGAAGTCCTTGTATAAGTAGATTATCTTTGGATTTTAATATCTCATCCTTTGAAATTACTGATTCTAGCCGATCGTTAAATTCATCAAAATATATTATCTTGTTCTTGAAATCATCTGAAAGAAATTTATAAACTACCCCTTTCATTTCTTCGTCTGAGCAATTAAGGCTGTAATAAGTTTTATCATCTTCTTCTTTCATAAAGAGCGTATACTCAATATTTTCCGGGACATCTTTAAATTTTATTATCTTTTCCGGCTTCCCCTCTGATGATGTTCCGTCTTCGTTTTGAATAGTTGTTGATGGATATTTACTTTGTATGTTTTCTTGTATCGTTTCTCTATCTTCTTTATTGAGTTTAAGAAAAAACTGAATTGATGGGCAATATTTTTTTGCCGTACTATCAATTCTTTTATGATTTGGGATATCAAAGGATGCCCCCTTAAGAAGAGAGATAGCATCTAAGATATTAGATTTTCCGCATTCGTTCGCACCAACTAAAGTGGTAATGTCATCCTCAATTACTAAATCCATCTTTACAATCGAACGAAAGTTTTTAATTTTGACTCGGTTTAATTTCATACTAATTATTTTCCGTAAAACCCCTTATTTAACTTAACATCCTCTTTGCTCACTCCATACTCCTTGTCCTCAATCTCGCTATAATTGATATAAAGCTGATTTTTGTCCAAGCACTCAATCAAAAACTTCTTTTGATAGGCAATGCTTAAGTCAGCAAATTCTTTGGCATTAGCATCTATCTTTTTCGGTTCTATTTTATAACTCAAGAAGGCAGTTTCTTTCATCTCGCCCCAAAGTTTCGTTAATTCTTTACCGGTTTTTGCCTTTTTAATCTTTTCTACCCATTCCTCGTTCCATTTGGCCAATTCAAAATAGACCAATGAATCTAGCTTGCTTTCAAAAGTCTTTACAATTCTTGGCAATGTAGCTTTCTGGATATAATCCATTTGTTCTACAATAATAAATTTCCTGTTTCCCTTATCTAATCTATTAATTCTATTTACTGCATGCGCTGTAGTAGCACTGCCACCAAATATATCAAGAACTATATCTTCCGTATCAGTATTTGTCGCAACCTTTACTATATCCATCATTGTAAATAAAGATTTCGGATAGGAAAAAACCTTCTTGCCACTAAATAATTTTTTTAAAAGTAATGTTCCGTGTGAGGTCGCATTAAAGTCACTATCGTACCAAGTCGTAGTTGGTTTTGAACCCTCTCTAATGCGATCTTTAATTTTTACTTTATTGCCTATTACACTAATCTCGCCCGTTTTAGCCGCCCACAAAACTTTTTCGCGATCCGACCACCTCCACACTTGTCTTTCGCCATTGCTACCCTTCGGAGAAAATTCTATTAAATCAGGATGTTTTAGAAAAAAATCTTTTTTATTTGTTTCTTGAAATTCACCATCATCATTTATGAAATATATTGTACTTGATTTATAAGACTGTACTGGCTTATTTTCACTATATCCGCCAACACCAATAATTTCTTTTAAGTTTTTAGAAAAGTAAATAATATAATCTTGATTAGGCCTGGTTTCTGGTGTAGAATTTCCACCCGTCCTTACAAAATCCCGCCAGTAGTATCTTCCGGTCTCATCTCCCTCCTTCCATTTTCTGGAGTTTTCTTCAGATATACTTAAATTATTAATTTTGGCTTTGTTTCGATTTTTACAATAAAAGACTGCATAATCATGTGACGTGGCAAAAAATTCGCTATCAGTTCTGCCTTCTTTTTTGATTTGAACAACAACTGTGGCCAAAAAACCTTCTCTTTTAAAAACATCATCACAGAGCACTTTCAGATATGCGTATTCAACATCATCAATTGCTAAACACATGATTCCATCTTCGGAAAGTAACTGTCTAGCAATCTCAATACGATTCTTCATAAAAGTGAGCCACGAAGAATGGTTGAAAGAATTGTTATAACTAAAAGTGTTTGCCTCTCCTGGCGTATTATATGGTGGATCTAAATATACCAATTTTATTTTTCCGGCAAATTCTTTTTTAAGCGAAGCAAGCGCGAGCAGATTGTTGCCTTTGATAATCAGATTGTCTTTGATTGTGCCTTTTCCATCACGCTTGAAGCTGTCAAGTTTATGTTCTCCTTTTTTATCTATCCTTTTGAAATTGGTAAAAACTTTTGCGTCAAGCAAGCGATTAACGTCGTCCGGCGCCAACGTTTCATTATAAAAAATCTCCCCGCGCTTTTGATCCTCTTTAGTCATTCCACCTTCCAAAACACAATCCTTGTATGGCCATGACAAAAACACTTCTTTACTTTCACTCAAATATTCATTGCCAACAGTAAGACCAATTTTATTTTTGAAAGCAGTATAAGAATCAGGCAAAAACTGCTTATTGGACACAAAGCGGATAAATTTCTCTTTATCAAAAAGCAGTGTCTTTTCTACCTCAAAAAAGAAGTGCTGTTTTATTGTCTTATCAGAAAGCAGAAGCTTTATTAAATCCGGATCATTCTTGCACACCAATTCCTGCGTTTGATTTTTCAACACTACGCCGTCTTGCGAAACAAGGCGCTCATCCTTTTTTAATAAATCTGTAAGTTGTTCAAAAATGTTTTTCATAATAAATAATTCCTCATTTCAATAAAATCATCCATTTTGACTTTGAGTACATCAAGAATTTGTTTTGATGTTATTAATCTCGGGGTTTTAACAGTTACGCATCTACAGCCACATGTATGTGATATCACCATAGGTAAATGCTATCAAATATTTCAGTAGATTGTAAGATTCAATAGAGTGCGCCCACTTTGACAAGTATATCGCTTTGTGATATACTTGAACATGAAAAGAAATATTAAATTTAATCCGGCAAAAGTAAAAAAATGGACAGCGGAATCGTTGAATTTTTGACAACCATAATTGAAACTGACTAAAAAAACAACAATTCATAATCCTGAACCTATCCCCGCCTCCTCCAAAGTCATCAAAAGATTTTTCAAAAAATTTGAAAAAAGCAGCGTCACCCTGCACCCCGTCGGGACGGGCAGGATTCCGCTTCACAGCTCCACAAATACAGCCAAAAGTTCCGTGCGGATAAAACATAGACAGGGGCAAGCGCCGCCGTCCGCTTGCCCCTGTCTTTATCAGAGAGCAGAGAGCGAAAGCCAAAGTCCGCTGTGGCGGACGAAGGCAGTTGAGCGAACCGATGAAAAAAAAGAATTCATTG
>Ga0180732_1002294_pt1 | contig 10378 bp, 7 predicted proteins | sample KR11_01MetaG_FD_148674 | JGI IMG/M metagenome (GOLD analysis project Ga0180732, IMG submission 148674) | Groundwater microbial communities from the Olkiluoto Island deep subsurface site, Finland - KR11_0.1 MetaG | ecosystem: Environmental > Aquatic > Deep subsurface > Groundwater | place...
TAATTATTCGGGGTGGAGTTGGAGTGGATAATATAGATGTAACTTATGCTGAATCGAAAGGGATAAAAGTAAGAAATACTCCCAAATCGAGCAGTTCGGCTGTGGCAGAGTTGGCTTTGGGGCATATGTTTTGCCTGGCTCGATTTATTGGAATTGCCAATGTTACTATGAGAGAAGGCAAATGGAACAAAAATAAATATACAGGGATAGAACTTTCCGGCAAAACTTTAGGACTTATAGGATTTGGTAGAATCGGAAGAGAATTAGCTAAAAAAGCTAAAGCATTAGAGATGAAGGTTATCTACAATGACATTTTAGGCCCAGCCAAAGATTGTCCCGAATATTCTTTTGTTTCTCTGGATGAACTTCTAACTGATTCTGATTTTATCTCTTTACATGTACCGGGGAATAAAGATGAATCTCCTGTGATTGGTAAACTAGAATTTTCCAAGATGAAAGACGGAGTATATCTTATTAATTGTGCTCGAGGTGGTGTGGTAGATGAGGCAGCTTTATTGGAAGCCTTAAATTCCGGGAAGATTGCTGGAGCAGGGATTGATGTATTTCCCGAAGAGCCAACCAAGAATCTGGAACTGGTTAATCAAGAAAGAGTTTCGGTGACTCCCCATATCGGAGCCTCTACCAAAGAAGCCCAGGAAAGGATTGGACAGGAGATTGTCTCTATTATAAAAGACGATATTTAAAATATAATTGGAGGATGAAAATGCCAGTAATCAAACCATTTAAAGCTTTTAGGCCTGAACCAGATTTGGTATCCAAAGTAGCATCACCGCCCTATGATGTTCTAAATAGCGAAGAAGCCCATCAATTGGCAAAAGATAATCCTTATTCCTTTCTCCATGTTAATAAAGCGGAGATAGATTTAAATTCTTCCGTAGACCATTATAACCAAAAGGTGTACGAAAAAGCCAGGGAAAATCTTGATAGGTTGATCGAGAAAAAAGTGTATTTACAGGATGAGCAGGAGAAGATCTATATCTATAGACAGATAATGAAAGGAAGGGCTCAAACAGGATTGGTGGTCTGTGTTTCTATAGATGATTATCTTGAAGGAAAGATTAAGAAACATGAAAATACCCGAGAAGATAAAGAAAAGGACCGCATAAACCATATTGATTTTACTAATGCCAATACCGGTCCGGTTTTTGTTACTTATAAAGCAAGAGATGAGATAAAACACATCGTAAATAGATGGACTAAAGAACAAAAACCCATATATGATTTTATTTCGGAGGATAAAATTATCCATATCTGCTGGGTAATTGATGATAAATCAACAATTCAGCAATTAATAGAGGCCTTTGCCGAGATTGATTATCTTTATATTGCTGATGGTCACCATCGAGCAGCAGCAGCGACCAAAGTAGGGCTTAAAAGAAGAGAACAGTATAAAGATTATACCGGGAAGGAAGAGTTTAATTACTTTCTCTCTGTCCTTTTCCCCGATGATGAACTTTATATTATGGACTACAATCGGGTGGTAGCTGATTTAGCGGGAAATTCTAAGGAAGAATTTATTCAGAAAATATCCGAAAAATTTAGCATAGAAAAATATAGCAAGGAGGGCGCCTATCGGCCAGAAGTAAGGCATACCTTTGGCATGTATTTAGGTGACTGCTGGTATAAACTAACCGCTAAACCGGGGACTTTTAGTGAAGATGATGCAGTAGACAGTCTTGATGTTTCAATACTTCAAAACAATCTGCTCACCCCTATTTTGGGGATAGAAGACCCCCGAACAGACCAGAGGATAGAATTTGTAGGAGGAATCAGGGGGTTGGAGGAATTAGAGAAAAGAGTAAAGGCGGGGATGAAAGTGGCTTTTTCACTGCATCCTACTTCTATAGAAGAATTGATGAAGGTTGCCGATGCAGAAAGATTAATGCCTCCCAAATCGACCTGGTTTGAACCTAAACTGCGAAGCGGTATCTTTATCCATAAACTATAATTAGTATATCGTATATCGTGAAAAAGAAAATAGCGGATAGCGTTTAGCGTAGAGCGTATAGTAGAGAAAAAGAAAAAAGTAGGGGGCGGATGACTCCGCCCCCTACATGTGCGCCTGGCAGGAACGATAACTTGGCAGTAATAAGCATTTCATTTGAAAGCAGATATGAATATTAAAGAAGAAATAAAAGAACAATTAAATAAAAGAACTCTATTGCTCGATGGAGCGATGGGTACTATGCTTCAATTATATGGTCTTAAGTCGGGAGAGTGCTCTGAAGGATGGAATATATCTCATTCTCAAGTAGTGCAAAAAATTCATCAAGAATATATAAAGGCTGGAGCGGATATAATACTGACTAATACTTTTGGTGCTAATAGAATTAAATTAAGAAGTTTTGGTAGAGAAACTAATATTCTAAAAATAAATGAAATAGCAGTAAATATAGCTAAAGATGCAATAGATAAAGAAAGAAGTTTGGAAAAAAGAATATTTATTGCCGGTTCTCTAGGGCCTACGGGGAAGATCTTAGAACCATATGGAGATTTAAAAGTAAGTGAGGTTTATAAAAACTATAAAGAACAGGCAGTTATTTTGGAAAAAGCAGGCGTAGATTTAATAGTTTTAGAAACTTTTTTTGATCTTGAAGAAATAAAAACTGCACTAAAGGCAGTGAAAGAAAACACTGATTTAATGGTAATTGCCTCGATGACTTTTGATAAAAATTTAAAGACTATATATGGAGTTGACCCGGAAAGAGCAGTGATAGTTCTCGAAAATGAAGGAGCAGATGGGGTAGGGGCTAATTGTGGGACCGGTCCGGAAGTTTTATATAAAGTCTTGAAAATAATGAAGAAGGTAAGCAAGACTTATTTAATGGTTGAGCCTAATGCGGGGATGCCTGAATTGGTTAAAGGTAAAGCAGTATATCCTGCATCTCCAGAGGTAATGGCAGATTTTACCGAAAGATTTATTAAGTTAGGATTAAATTTAATTGGTGGTTGTTGTGGTACTACACCCTTACATATTAAGGCAATGTCGGATAAAATAAAAAATTAATTGTAATAATTGTTACTCCAACGATCAGATATGCAATAAATGTAATATTTAATAAGGGAAGAAAAAAATTCATCAAATCCCAAGAATCGTTGGTATAAGTGTAAATATTGGTGATGCAGTTAAGAAAGAATAATAAAATTGTTAGCCAAAATTTGACAAAGTTTATAAATGATGATAAAATTTCGAAAAATTGAATATGTCTGCAGAAGTGTGTCTAGGGTTCCGTCTAATTAATTATTAGAGTCTGGACCAAGCGTCACAAGGTATCTAATCGATACTACACTTTTAGGATAAAAGCCTGAGAGATAGGTTCTGTTAATATTATTTTATTACCTATTTTTCAGGCTTTTTTATAAGTAAAAGTGTTTAATGCTTTAATTAAATAAAGAAATAAAGAAAAATATTTATCTTAATGGATAGCATGGAGAATTATGAATAATTTAGATTATGAAGATTATTTAAAAACATTAAACAAAATAAGTAGAGCTATAACTTCTGACCTTTACCTTGAGGACATATTAAAGCTTATCGTAACTTTAACTGCCAATGTGATGAAAGCAAAGGTTTGTAATGTGTGGTTAATAGATGAAAAAAAGCAAGAATTTAATATTATGGCTACTCAATCGATGCATCAGGAATATCTGAACAAAAAAACCATAAAATTAAATGAAGGCATAGTAGGATTGGTAGCTAGAGAAAAAAAACCAAAGATAATTTTTGATGTATTAAAAGAGGAACAATACAAAGAAAAAAAACTTGCCAGGAAAGAAGGTTTGGTTTCTATGGCAAGCATCCCTATGATGGTAAAAGATAAAGTTATTGGCGTACTTAATGTTTATACAAATAAGCCTTATGAATTTACCAAAGCCGAGATTACTCTTTTAAGTACCATTGCCAATCAGGCAGCAGTAGCTATTGAAAAAACTGAATTAATAGTTAGGACTAAAATAATTCAGGAAGAATTAGATACCAGAAAAAAAACAGAGAGAGCAAAAGGAATATTAATGGAAGAAAGGAATATAAATGAAAGTGAGGCTTTTTCTTTAATCAGAAAATCTAGTATGAATAAACGAATCTCTATGAAGGAGATTGCCGAAGCCATAATACTTTCTTATGAAATTCGGCAAATAAAATGAATTAAATGATATTAAAACATTAACGGTTTAAGTTTCTACAAGGGAGTAGAATAAACGGCAAAGAAGCCTAATTATTTCAACAAGGCCAAAGAAGTCCTTTTTTGACAATGTTTGTCTTAAGAGGGCTTCTTATTTTTTTTATGGGTAGGCCTTCGTATTGAAGCAACAAAGAGAAAACAGGAGGTGGTAATGTAAAAACATTTATGGGAATCCAAGAAATTCTACTATTTAGGAGGGAAAATAACAATGACAAATCAAATGGATGCTCTTGAAGTAGCTCAGCTGCAGTTAGAAAAGGCTGCTTCTAAAATGAATTTAGATCCTAATATTTTGACTCAACTCAAGGAGCCAGAGAGAGTTTTAATAGTCTCTATTCCGGTAAAGATGGATAATGGGGTGGTGAAAGTATTTACCGGTTTTAGATCACAATATAATACTGCTCGAGGACCAGCAAAAGGTGGAGTAAGATATCATCCTGATGTTAGTTTGGATGAAATGAAAGCTCTTTCTGCCTGGATGACCTGGAAGTGTGCTGTTGCGGGAATTCCCTATGGTGGAGCCAAGGGAGGAGTAATTTGTAATCCAAAAGAAATGTCAGAGGGGGAACTAGAAAGGCTTTCCCGAAGATATATCTATGAAATTTCATCTATTATCGGTCCTAAAAAAGATATTCCTGCACCCGATGTTTATACTACCCCCAAGATTATGGGTTGGTATATAGATACATATAATAAACTTACTGGAGAAGCAAGTTTTTCCACTATAACCGGGAAGCCTTTAGAATTATGGGGTTCAGAGGGTAGAAAAGAAGCTACTGCTCGTGGTTTATCTTATACGGTAGAACTCGCTGCAAAAAAGCTAAATATTAATCCCTTAGAGGCCACAGTAGTAATTCAAGGGTATGGGAATGCCGGTTCAATCTCTGCTAAATTACTTAATGAACAGGGATATAAAATTATCGGGGTTAGTGATTCTAAAGGTGGAGTCTATAATCCTCAAGGGATTGATCCATCAGAAATATTAGATTATAAAACTAAAACAAGTACGGTTAAAGGTTTTCCGAAAGCAGAATTCATTTCCAATAAAGATTTATTAGAAATAGAATGTGATGTTTTAGTGCCGGCAGCTTTGGAAGGAGTAATAACTGAGAAAAACGCGAATAATATAAAAGCAAAAATAATAGCTGAAGCTGCAAATGGACCTACCACTCCGGGAGCAGATGAAATATTATACCAGAGAGGAGTTTTTATGATCCCCGATATTTTAGCTAATGCTGGTGGTGTTACTGTATCTTATTTTGAATGGATACAAGGTCTTTATGGCTATTTCTGGGATGAAGAAAGGGTGAATAGAAGATTAAAAAAGCTAATGGTAAGGGCATTTAATGAAGTATTAAAGCTTGCTCAAAGGGAGAAAATAGATAATTGGACTGCAGCATATATATATGCTGTATCACAGGTAGCGGAAGCAATGAAAGCGCGAGGAATCTGGCCTTAAATTTTTAGGTTAATCTATTTATTAAGTAAAGTCTAATCAGGTTAAAGGAGGGTGAGCAGATGGCGACAGTAGAATTTAGTAATCGTACTAATCTTATAGAACAGGCTGTATATAAATATAGTCTTCAGGATGTAGCAGAACCAAATCTTTACCGGGAGATAATGCCCTATAAAGAGATACCTAAGGTAACTTTCAATCATAGACATGTTCCTATGGTTGTTCCTGATGAAATCTGGATTACTGATACGACCTTTAGAGATGGGCAGCAGTCTCGGTCTCCTTATACGGTGGATCAGATGCTGAGAATTTTCGATTTTCTTCATGAACTTGATAATGAATCTGGGGTAATAAGACAGACAGAATTTTTTATCTATTCCAAAAGAGATAGAGAAGCTGTAGAAAAATGTCTAAGCAGAGGATACCTGTATCCTGAAGTGACAACCTGGATAAGGGCTAAGGAAGAGGATTTTAAGTTGGTTAAGGAGATGGGCATAAAAGAGACAGGGATATTAGTCCCTTGTTCTGATTATCATATATTTAAAAAGCTTAATCTTGGTCGGAAACAGGCAGTAGAAATGTATATTTCTATTGTGAAATTAGCCCTGGAGAATGGGATAATTCCTAGGTGTCATTTTGAAGATATTACCAGGGCAGATTTTTATGGTTTTGTTGTTCCGTTTGCGAATGAGCTTATGAAACTTTCCAGACAAACGAAAATGCCTATCAAGATAAGGGCTTGTGATACTTTAGGTTTAGGCGTTTCTTACCCGGGAGCAGCTTTACCGCGATGTGTGCAAGGCATTATATATGGACTTAGACATTATGCTGAGGTGCCTTCAGAATGGATCGAGTGGCATGGGCATAATGATTTTTATAAAGTTGTAACCAATTCCACTACAGCCTGGCTTTATGGTGCCTCAGCTGTGAATACCTCTATTTTAGGAATAGGTGAAAGAACGGGAAATTGCCCTCTGGAAGCAATGGTTATTGAATATGCTCAACTTAGAGGGACGACAAAAAATATGAAATTGGAAGTCATAACTGAGATAGCTAATTACTTCGAGAGGGAAATTAAATATCAAATACCGTCTCGAACTCCTTTTGTAGGGGATGCTTTTAATAAAACCAGAGCAGGAATTCATGCGGATGGAATATTAAAGGATGAAGAAATTTATAATATATTTGATACAGAAAGGATATTGAATAGACCTGTGGTAGTAACAGTTGGTTCGCATTCAGGGCTGGCTGGGATTGCTGTTTGGATGAATAAATATTTTAAATTAGAAGGGGAAAGAAGAAAAAACAAAAGAGATCCGATAGTTTTAAAGTTAAAGGAATACATCGACAAAGAATATGCAAAAGGTAGGGTAACTAGTTTTAGTGATGAAGAACTGGAATATTTAATAACTTTCTCCATTGAAGGAAGAGGACAGGGTAAAGGAGGTTTTTAAGTTGCAATTGACGGTTGCACAAAAGATAATAAGTGAGCATTTGGTAAGCGGAAAGATGATTTCAGGAGAAGAAATAATAATAAGTATTGATCAGACACTTACTCAGGATGCTACCGGAACGATGGCCTATCTTGAATTTGAAGCATTAGGAGTTGACAGGGTAAAGACAAAAAAGTCTGTAGCATATATTGATCACAATACTCTTCAAGCAGGACCTGAAAATGCTGATGACCATCTTTATATCCAGACAGTGGCGAAGAAGTATGGGATATATTATTCAAAACCAGGTAATGGCATATGTCATCAGGTTCATTTAGAAAGGTTTGCAATTCCAGGACAGACGCTTTTAGGCTCTGACAGTCACACCTCCACTGCTGGTGGTATGGGAATGCTGGCTATAGGAGCAGGTGGAGTTGATGTGGCGGTAGCTATGGCCCAGGGAGAATATCATTTTACAATGCCCAGGATAGTAAAAGTTAATCTTATAGGGAAATTGAATCCGTGGGTTTCGGCAAAAGATATTATACTCGAGCTTTTAAGAAGAGTAACTGTTAAGGGCGGAGTTGGCAAGATATTTGAGTATACTGGTGAGGGTGTAAAGAGCTTATCTATTCCTCAAAGAGCAACAATCACTAATATGGGGGCTGAATTAGGAGCAACGACTTCTATATTTCCGAGTGATGAAATTACCTTTAATTTTTTAAAAGCTCAAAAAAGAGAGAAGGATTTTTTCGAAATAAAAGCTGATGATGGGGCAATTTACGATGAAGAAATAGAGATAAATCTTTCCCAATTAGAACCTCTGGCAGCCTGTCCTCATAGCCCGGATAAGGTAGTGCCTGTATCCTCCTTAAAAGGGCTTAAGGTTAATCAGGTAGTTATAGGCAGCTGTACAAATTCTTCTTATGGCGATTTGGTAAGGGTGGCAAGAATTCTCGAAGATAAAACTATAGCAGAACATGTTTCTTTGGCAGTAGCGCCGGGATCAAAACAGGTTCTGTCTATGCTTGCTCAAAATGGAATTTTGGCATCGTTAATTATGTCAGGAGCAAGAATTCTTGAGTGTGCCTGTGGTCCCTGTATTGGTATGGGACAATCTCCGTCAACAAATAGCGTGTCTTTAAGAACTTTTAATCGGAATTTTAAAGGGAGATCAGGTACACTCTCGGCAAAAGTTTACTTAGTAAGTCCCGAAGTTGCTGCGGCATCAGCAATTACCGGTTATCTTACTGACCCAAGAGAATTCGGATTAAAAGATTATATTGAAATTAAAATGCCTAAAACATTTTTAATTAACGATAATATGATTTTAACACCAGTTAATAATTACGAAGAGGTCGAAATAATAAGAGGACCTAATATAAAACCGTTTCCGTTAGGTAAACCCTTAAGTCCGGAGGTTCAAGGAAAAGTTTTAACAAAAGTAGGGGATAATATCACTACAGATCATATAATGCCTTCAAATGCAAAACTTCTTCCTTATAGATCAAATATACCTTATCTTTCTAATTATTGTTTGACTCCTTGCGATAGGGATTTTCCGAAGAAAGCAAGAGAAAACAGAGGTGGCTTTATTATTGGGGGCATAAATTATGGACAAGGATCAAGTCGAGAACATGCTGCTCTCGTCCCTCTGTATTTGGGAATAAAAGCTGTTTTGGCAAAATCATTTGCGAGAATACACCAGGCGAACCTTGTAAATAATGGAATAATACCTTTGGTATTTGAAAATCCAAAAGATTATGATGATATAGAAGAAATAGACGAACTTTTAATAGAAGATGCCATTTCCCAGGTCAAGAGCAGAACGATTAAGCTTAAAAATTTGACCAAGGACAAAGAATATAAGATGATTTTAGATATTACTCTCCGACAGAGAGAGATGATAATTCAGGGAGGTCTTTTAAATCTAATAAGATCTAAAGGAAAAGGAAAAGAATAATTATATTGGTAGGAGGTAACTTAATTGACTTGTAATATTACCTTAATTCCGGGAGATGGAATTGGGCCGGAGGTTATCAAGGCGGCTCGAATAGTTTTAGAAGCAAGCGGCGTGAAAATTAATTGGGAAATTGTGGAAGCTGGTGAAGAAGTTATTCAAAAATTTGGTACACCTCTTCCTAATTATGTGATTGATAGCATTAAAAAAAATAAAGTAGCCCTAAAAGGACCCATAACTACTCCTATAGGTACCGGCTTTAGAAGTGTTAATGTAGCATTAAGACAGACGTTAGAATTATATGCAAATATTAGACCAGTAAAATCATATAAAGGTGTACCCTCTCGATATTCGGATATTGATTTAGTGATAGTTAGAGAGAATACAGAGGACTTATACGCCGGGATAGAGCATAAGATAGGAGAAGATGCTGCTGAAAGTATAAAGATTATAACTAGGAAAGCTAGCGAGAGAATAGCCAGGTTTGCTTTTAAATTAACTAGGAGGGAAAAAAGAAAAAAAGTCACCGTGGTACATAAGGCAAATATAATGAAATATACAGATGGGCTTTTTTTAGAGTGCGTTAGGAAGGTATCTCAAGAGTATCCAGAGATAGTTTTTGAGGAAATGATAGTAGATGCAATGAGTATGAAATTAGTTCAGGTACCCAATAACTATGATGTCTTAGTTATGCCCAATCTTTATGGAGATATACTTTCTGACTTAGCTGCAGGGCTGGTTGGTGGTCTTGGAGTGGTACCAGGGGCTAATATAGGAGACAAAGAGGCAGTATTTGAACCAGTACATGGGTCTGCACCAAAACATAAAGGGAAATTTGTTGCTAATCCTACTGCTACTATATTAGCAGGAGTGATGATGTTAAAGTATTTGGGGGAAAGTAAGGCAGCAGATAGAGTAGAAAAAGCTGTAGTAAAAGTATTAGAGGAAGGAAAATATTTAACTCGCGATCTCGGTGGTAACACCGGGACAGTAGAATATGCTAAAGCGGTTATGGATGCTATGGAATAAATATGACCGAATAGATTTATACAATAATGTTATCACAAATACAGTATTTATGACATCTTTTGGCAAAAGTGTACCAGTTCAGCAATTAGCTGATTATTTTAGTTTTACTCCTGAGAAAATCACCCAAAAAATCATTAAACTTTGTTATGGGACGGTGAGATGAAATAATCAGCCGAACAGAACATCGATTTTGTTGAAAAAAATTGTTAGTTAAATTTTATTGTTAGTTAAATTTTATTTGACATTTAAAATTAATTGTTGTAAGCTATGTTTTAAATAGAAAAGTAAAACTTGAAGG
>Ga0180732_1002295_pt1 | contig 10376 bp, 11 predicted proteins | sample KR11_01MetaG_FD_148674 | JGI IMG/M metagenome (GOLD analysis project Ga0180732, IMG submission 148674) | Groundwater microbial communities from the Olkiluoto Island deep subsurface site, Finland - KR11_0.1 MetaG | ecosystem: Environmental > Aquatic > Deep subsurface > Groundwater | place...
CCTCTGTCTGGGCAAGAGACACGCCCGACATGGAAAGTAGAAATATGCCTATTAAGATAACTGATAAGAATTTCTTCATTAAAACCCCCTACTCATGCTGAAATGGAATCTTGGTTTATCTTCTTGCCAGACATCAGCATTGACAGGGAATCCCAGGTCGAGCTTTACAGGGCCTATAGGCGTTTTTATTCTAACGCCTGTGCCAACACCTATTTTTACCCCTCTGTTAGTAGTGCCGCCTTCGGGTGAGCTATCAGGGGCAGACCACACATTTCCAGCGTCAATAAAGAAGGCGCCTTTCATGTTCTGCACTATAGAAAATGTAAGCTCGGCATTAGCCACGGCCATGGTCCCTCCGCCAACAGCGTCTCCCGAGATATCTTGAGGGCCCACGTCACGCTCTTTATACCCGCGTATTGTATAGGTGCCGCCCGCGAAAAATCTTTCATAAATCGGCACCCTGTCTGAATCCCCATAAGAGGAAACAACGCCCTCTCTCAGTTTTAGCTCCAGGACAAAGGGGCCTAAGGTAGAATAATGGCTGGTAGAATTAAAAAACTTCGCAAAATCCCTGTCTCCTCCTATAAAACCGCCAGCCGCTTCAATGGAGCCTGAGACCACAATACCGCTTAAAGGATTAAACCTATTGTCCCTGGTATCCCTTGTCAACTGCAGGAACATACTGGATATGGTCTTCTCGCCCTCTTCATCCTTTAGGGCCTGCGACGCGTCTATAGAGAGGTCTGATATGTCCACATTTTCTAGCCTGTATACAAGGTCCCCCCTCAGGTACTCGCTGAATTCCTTGCCGAATCGAATAGCAGCGCCCTGCCTCGTTTCATCATACGCATAGCCTGTTGAGCCGCTCCTGTTTCTCTCTGAGGCGTAAAGATCAAACCCGAAAGATAACGGATGATCAAATATCCAGGGCTCTGTCCAACTCAAGAGATAGTTTTTCCTGACGCTGCCAAATTCTGCCCTGAGTTTAAGATCCTGGCCATCGCCTGTAAACGTCGGAAAATTAAAGAGATCAAAGTTACGCTGCTCGATTTCCACAAATCCTATGAGCCTGTCTATGGAACTGAACCCCCCTCCAAAACTGAATTCCCCTGTCTTTGATTCTTTTACCTCAACTACCATATCTTTTTTATCCGGCTGAGATGTGTCTTCCACGTCAAATGTGATATCTTCGAAAAAGCCCAGGTTATAAAGCCTTTCTTTGCTCCTCTTTAATTTTCCTCCGTCATACTTCTCGCCCGGGTATATTCTTAATTCCCTTCTTATCACGACATCCTTTGTCTTGGTGTTTCCTTTTATATCAATCTTATTGACATAACAGACCTCGCCCTCTGATATCGTGTAGGTAATGTCCACGCGGTCCGTCTCCAGATTCAAGACAGTATCTGGTTTTACCTTTGCCATAATATAGCCCTTGTCAAAATAATGTTCCTGTACGCTCGCCACATCCTGGTGCAGCGCGAATTCCGTAAAGGTATCGCCCGGCCTCATCTTTAGCATGGATTTTAATTCTTCTGCTGGAAAGATTGTATTATTTACCATCCTTACGTCGCCTGCTATATACTTTCTGCCTTCTTCAATTCTTATGACCAGTTCCATCCATTTTTTTCTATTTTTTCCTTTGGTTACGGCTTCGTAACTCACTTCCGCGTCAAGAAAACCTTCCTGTTTATAAAAATGTGTTACGCGTTCCATATCATCTTCTATGACATCCTGCTTGTAAACGCCTGATCTGAAAAAACCTGACGGCCTTGACTTGATCACTTTGGTAAGGCGTCTATCGCTGAACGCTGTGTTCCCAAGTACGGTAATTTTGCGGACAACAGCCCTGGCCCCTTCATCGATAATAAATACAGCTATGGCCGCATTGGTCTCTTCGTCAAGATCTATCCTGTAGCTGACCTTGACCCATGGATAACCGGCCCTCTTATACAAATCTTCTATTGCCTCTGTATCTTTCTTGAGGCTCCTCTCGTCAGAAAATTCGTTCAGCTTGGACTTGACCAGAGCGGAAAGCTTTTTTTCTCTATACACCTTGTTGCCTGTAAATTTAATTACCGCCAAAGGCGGTTTTTCTGTCACCACAAAGACCACGCCTACTTCGCCTGAGTCCGTTTCCTCTATGGAAACGCTCACATCGCTGAAAAAGCCCATCAGATACAGCCTCTTGACATCTTCATTGACAACCTTTTCCAGAAATTCATTCCCTCTTTTGCTTTTTAATTTTGAAAGTATCGTAGCGGAGGAGACAGTCTTGTTGTTTCTCACGTCAACATATTTAATTAGCTTTTTGGAGGGCTCTTCCTGCGCCAGGACTCTCGGGGAAACTGCAAAAGAGAAAGCAAGAAAGAACATTATAAGGAAAAAATTTAAACTCTTTATTATATGTTTCATAATATTATTAAGAATATAGCATATATAGAATTATATGTCAATCCTTCATTCTATTGCCTCTTCGCCAACCATGGCGAAATTTTCAAACCTCGCGTAATCCCTTATAAATGTCAGCTTCACGGAGCCGACAGGGCCGTTTCGCTGTTTGGCTATTATGACTTCGGCTATGCCTCTATTTTCTTCAGTAGGGTTATAATACTCCTCTCTCAAGAGAAGGCCGACAAGATCAGCGTCCTGTTCAATGGCGCCTGATTCCCTTAAATCAGAAAGCTGGGGCCTGTGGTCCTGACGCGACTCTACAGCCCTTGAAAGCTGACTCACTGCTATTAAAGGAACGCTTAGTTCCCTGGCCAATGCCTTTAATGAGCGCGATATCTCTGATATCTCCTGCTGTCTATTCTCTGCCCCGCGCATGCCCTGCATTAACTGGAGGTAATCGACTATGATAAGTTTTATATCGTGTTGCGATTTCAGCCGTCTCGCTTTTGCCCTCAGCTCCAGGACAGAAAGACTCGCCGTGTCATCTATGAAAATAGGCGCCTCTGAAAGCTTTCCAGCGGCGTTAGTAAGTCTGGGCCAATCTGTCTGCGACAAGAAACCTGTCCTTACGTTGTGCGCGTTCACCCGGGCATGCGAACAGAGCATCCTCTGGACAAGCTGCTCCTTTGACATCTCAAGACTGAATATTACAAGCGGGATCTTTTCGTGCACTCCTATATGTTCTGCGATAGAGGCCACAAAAGCGCTTTTCCCCATCGATGGCCTTCCGGCAAATACTATCAGGTCTGAGGGGTGCAGCCCGGCGCTTATGCTGTCAAAATCAGTAAACCCTGTAGGCAGGCCTGTAACATGCGCCTTCTTCTGATACAGGCTGTCTATGGTCTCTATGCTGTCTTTTATAACCTCCTTGATAGGGGCAAAGTTTGAGTCTACTTTTTTAGATGCGATCTCGAATATCAGCCTCTCTGCTTTGTCAAGGATCTTATCGACATCACCGTGTAAATCATAGCTGTCTGTAATGATGTTGGTGGCTGTCGAGATAAGATTTCTCAAGACGCTTTTTTCTTTTACAATAAGGGCGTAATGTTTTATATTGGCTGCTGTGGGCACTACTGTCGTGAGGCCGGTGATGTATGTAACTCCTCCTACCTTGTCCATGTCTCCTGTCTTTTTCAGCTCTTCGATAAGAGTGACTATGTCAACGGCCTTGTTGTCACTGTAGAGCTTCAGGATACTGTCGAATATGTTCTTGTTTGCATCATTGTAAAAACAATGGCTGTCAAGAAGCTCTATAGCGTCGGCAATGGCATTCTCCTCTATCAGCATAGAGCCCAGGACTGCCATCTCAGCCTCAAGATTTTGAGGCGGCATCTTTTCGAGGTTCATATTTAGACTATCTGCCATAGCTCTCCTTATTAATCAATCGCGGAAACACGCGATTATTTCTTCACCACCCACACCTTGACTTCACCGGAGACTTCGGGGTGGAGTTTTACTGTCACATTATAGACCCCGAGTTTCTTTATAGGCTCGGCCAGCACTATCTTTCTTTTGTCTATCGATATAGCCTCTTGTTCAAATGCCGAGGCAATATCCTGCGCTGTAACGCTGCCGAAAAGCTTGTCGTCATCCCCGGCCTCGACAGCAATGGTGCAGGATACCAGTGACAGCTTTTCCCTCAACCCTTCCGCTGCCTTCTTTTCTTTGGCCAGGGCGTGTTCTTTCTTTTTCTTGATTTCTTCTATGATCTTCTGGTTTGCCTCGGTAGCGGGTTTTGCCAGTTTTTTTGGAAAGAGAAAGTTCCTGGCGTAACCCGGCTTAACCTGTACTGTGTCTCCTGTTGAGCCTACTTTTTTTACATCTTCTGTCAATATGACTTTCATGGTCATCTCCTTCTATATCACTCTCCCACAAACGGTAACAGCGCTACATGCCTTGCCCTTTTTATAGCGGCCGCGACAACCCTCTGATGGCTTGCGCAATTACCTGTTATCCGGTTCGGCAGGATTTTGCCTTGTTCCGTGACAAACCTTCTGAGTTGTATCACGTCTTTATAATCTGCTGTATCTACTTTATCAGCGCAAAATTTGCAGAACTTCTTTTTGAAAAACTTATCCTTTGCGCCTCGTTTTTTTTTCTTCAAATCCTTTTTCTTGAACGGGCTCAATCTCTCTTTTCGCATCATTTAAATAACCTCCTCACTTAAAACGGCGCTTCCTCTTCATGTTTAAATTCTGGTTCTACTGAGTGGGTGTTAAGGTCCCCTGTATCTCCGCCTGCAGTTGGACGCGGGGCTCCCAGAAACTGCACCCTCTCAGCCACAATATCTAGCGTGCTGCGCTTCTGGCCATCCTGTTCCCATGAACGGAACTGAAGCCGACCCTCTACGAACACAAGCCGGCCCTTATTCAGGTGCTGGTTGCAGCTCTCTGCCTGTTTTCCAAAGACCACCACCCTTACAAAACAAACATCGTCTTTCTTTTCGCCCTGCTGTGTCATGAATCTCCTGTTTACCGCAAGGCCAAACGTAGCAACAGGAGCCCCGCTTGGAACATAGCGAAGCTCTGGATCTCTTGTAAGATTACCCATCAGAAATACCTTATTCAAGCTTGCCATCCAATCCTCCTTTAAAAATGCTTACATCGGTGTAATTATACTTTAGTAACCAGGGACCTTAATATCGATTCGTTCAGCGTGAACACCCGCTTGATAGCGCTTATGGTGCCCGGGTCTATCTGAAAATTCACAAGATAATAGATCCCTTCTTTGTGTTTTTCTATAGGATAGGCCAGCTTGTTCCTGCCCCATTCTTTTACCTCGTCTATTGAGCCCTTGTTCTTGGTTATGTTATCCTGTACATGCGACAGGACCTTGTCAAGATCTTCTTTGCCAAGATCAGGCTTTAAAACAAACATGGCTTCATACTTATTCATTATCCCTGCCTCCTTTAAAGTTATATCTATTCATGGCCGCGCCAACGCCTTCCTTGATCCAGCATTCACACGCTGATGTTGCGCGCTCTAAAATCTCCGGCAAAAGCTTTGCTTCTTTCTTTGTCAACCGATCAAGCACATAGGCGGAAAGATCTCCGACTGCTTCCGCGTTCATGATCCCTACCCTGAGCCTTGAAAATTCACTGCTGGCCAGGCAGTCTATGACTGACCTTAGCCCTTTATGTCCCGCGTCAGAACCCTTGGTCCTTATCCTTATACCGCCCAGGGGCAGGGCAATATCATCCATTACCAACAACATATCTTTTAATTCTATATTAAGCCACTTTACAATCGAACGCACAGAATGGCCGGAGAGATTCATGTATGTCTGAGGCATGGCGATATAACAACTGTCACCTTCTACAACCCCTTCTCCGGCAAGCGCCTTGAACCTGCGGCGCTGTCTCAAGCCTACCTTATGTTTCTTTGCCAGCTCTTCTATGACCATGAATCCCAGATTATGCCGCGTATCGATGTATTCTTTTCCAGGATTACCCAGGCCGATGATCAACTTCATTGAACTTGACCCTGTATCCCCAATATCCTAATATCCCAATCTCCTGTCCCCACTCCCCTAATCACCTAATCTCCTTAATAGTATTATCAACCAGCTTTCTCTTCCTTCTTCTCTTCCTTGGCAGGTTTTCCCTCTTCGGTTTCCTCGCCCTCTTCCGGTTTTTCTTTCTTCTCTCTTATTACTTCTGGTTCCTGAGCGTCGCTTTCTGCTGGAGCCGCGACAATCTCCTCAATGTCTTTAGCGTGTTCCACTGTAAACACCACGGCCTCAGGGTTTTCTAAAACCTTAACCCCTTCTGACAGCACAATATCTTTTATGTGGATAGAATCTCCTATCTTAAGGCTGGCGACGTCTACCTCTATCTTCTCAGGGATATTTGTAGGCAGGCACTCGCACTCTGCTTCCCAGAGGACATGCTGCAGGACTCCTTTATCCTGTTTTACCCCTACGGCTTCCCCTTTCGCGATGATCCTGACTTTTACCTTCAACTTTTCAGTGAGCGAGATCTCCTGAAAATCTATGTGCAACAGGTGATCTTTGACAGGGTCCTTCTGGACATCCTTGACAATAACAGTGCGCTCTTTTTTCTTTTTTGCGCCTTCTATATTAAGCTTTATGATGACATTTTCACCCGCGTCGGTATGAAGGGCCTTTGCAAGGCTCCTCCTGTCTATCTTCAGACTAAGCGTTTCTTCGCCCTTTTTATAGACAACGCCCGGCACAAGATTCTCCTCTCTTAACTTCTTCGATATCTCTTTTCCTTTTCCTTCCCTTAGGCTACTGTGTAATTCTACGAACTCCATACTCTATCATCCTTTCTAACAACATTGTTATTTGTGCTTTATTAATCAAATAGACAACTTACCGATTCTTCGTTGTGAATCCTTTTTATAGCCTCTGCCAGAAGAGGCGCTATGGACAAGACCTTGATCTTTTTATGTTTCTTTCCATTCTCAACAGGTATGGTATTTGTTACAAACAGCTTTTTTAGGAAAGATGGTTCTATGCGCTTAATAGCAGGGCCTGATAATACAGGATGCGTAATGGCGGCGTAGACATCCTTTGCCCCTGCCTTTTTCAGGGCAGCTGCCGCCTCTACCAAAGAACCTGCCGTGGCCACAAGGTCGTCTATAATCAAGGCATTTTTGCCTTTTACTTCACCCAGTATATTCATGACCTCTGTATCTTCCGCCGAAATCCTTCTTTTATCTACTATGGCTAAAGGAGACTCCAGTCTCTTTGCGTATGCCCTTGCCATCTTAATGCCGCCGACATCTGGCGAAACTACAACAATATTCTTTACCTTAAGAGTATTAAAATAATCTACGAATGTGGTCACTGCGTAAAGATGGTCCATTGGGATATCAAAAAATCCCTGGATCTGGCCAGCATGCAGATCCACTGTCAGGACCCTGTCCGCGCCTGCTGTGGTTATTAGATTCGCGACCAATTTCGCTGTAATAGGGACGCGGGGCTGGTCTTTACGGTCCTGCCTAGCGTATCCAAAATAAGGCAATACCGCTGTGATCCTTTTTGCAGACGCCCTTTTAAGCGCGTCTATCAGGATCAAGAGCTCCATGAGGTTGTTATTGGATGGCGGGCAGGTTGACTGTATGATAAACACATCCTTGCCGCGCACGTTCTCTTCTATCTTTACCCGTATCTCGCCTTCGCTAAAAGTGCTCACAAACGCCTTTGATAAGGGCATGTCTAAATATTTTACTATCTCTTTAGCAAGCGCAGGGTTGGAATTTCCTGTAAAAATAGAAGCTGTCCTATTCATTATTTACCTCACTTTTTTAGTATTCGCGCTGGTACGCCTACGACCGTCTTCCCCGCCGGGACATTATGATTTTTTGTCACTACACTGCCGGCCCCTGTTCTTGCCCCTTTTCCGATCCTGACAGGTGCCACCAGTATAGTGCCTGTGCCGATAAAGGCATTGTCTTCTATTATGGTATTATGTTTATTCTTGCCGTCGTAATTTGCTATTATGGTACCGGCGCCTATATTTACATTTTTCCCTATTATAGTATCACCTATATAGCACTGGTGATTGACCTTTGTAGATCTACCTATCCTGGAACGCACTATTTCCACAAAATTACCGATGGAAACATCGTCATCTATTAAGGTGCCTGGCCTGAGTCTTGCAAAAGGACCTATAGAACAATTTAAACCTATTTTAACATCATTCTCGATAAAAGTATAGGGGTATATTATCGTGTCCTTGTCAATAATTACATCCTCTGATATATACGTATTGTAAGGGTCGACAACTGTCACGCCTTTCCGCGTTATTTTATCAAGCGCCCTGCGTCTCACGATCTGTTCGACCTTATTCAGGTCTTCACGCGTATTGACTCCAAGGAATTCTTCAGGGTCATTGCTAGTCACGGATTCTACCGGTATATTGGATTTTGCCAGGAGCTCTATAACATCCGTTAGATAGTATTCCTTTTTTCTCTCATTAGGCTTGATTTTTCCCAGAGACTCAAACAAGATCTCTTTATTGAAACAATACACTCCAACATTGATCTCCTCGATGACCTTTTCATAAATCGAGGCGTCCAGTTCTTCAATTATCTTAATGATCCTTTTATTAGAAGACCGCCCGATCCTTCCGTATCCTGTCGGATTTTTCATGTTAGCAGTCAAGAGCGTGCATCCAGCCCGCGTGGCCATGTGACGGTCTATAATCTTACTCAGCGTCTCTGCGGTCACAAGGCAAACATCGCCATATAAGATCAGGACTGTATTTATTTTTTTGTCTTTCATAAGTGCTGCCTTTGCCTTCAAAACAGCGTCGCCTGTGCCCAGGAACTCCGGTTGTGTTACACATTTAATGCCCCCCAGCTTGTCTTTGACCAGCCTTGCCTTATGACCCACAACCGCTACGATCTTACTGATGCCCGCGGATTTTATCGTACCAATGAGATAATATATCATAGGCCTTCCGCAAACAGGATGAAGCACTTTAGGCAGAGATGATTTCATCCTTGTGCCTTCTCCCGCGGCTAATATTATTGCGGCGATGTTATTCATGTATGCGATTCCTAAATTGTTACTAATTTGGCCCCTCGACGCGCCCTGAGTGTTAGTCGGATGAGCTTGCTCGGGACCATGGTGAGCAAGCTAAAAATTGCTGTTGCAATTTTTTGGCGCGTCGAACCATGGCTGGGACGTGTGGATTCGAACCACAATACCGAGATCCAAATTCTCGTGTCCTACCATTGAACGACGTCCCACTATCAGTAACCTGTAACCAGTAACCAGGAACTAGGAAAAATAAAAACTTGTGCGCTTACATAATTCCTGGTTACAGGTTACTTGTCCCTTTTTTATTCTTCTCCTGCTCGTACGCCTCCATTACCTTTTTCTGTATAGTCTCCCTGCACTCGATAGTTATAGGATGCGCTATATCTTTGTGCTCTGACTGCCGCGCGTCATGCTGCTGTTCCGGAGTAATAGGCTCTATGCGTTTTGCCGGGATTTTTGACCCGCATTCGTTGCAAAATTTGCTCCTTACCTCGTTTTTGTGTCCGCATTTTGGGCAAGAGTCTTTCATTTTACGCGACGGCATTGCCACAAAAAGCCCTGTCTTGCCTTCTATAATTTTTATATTCCTCACCACAAACACGTTGTCAATAGTTATAGTGGCGTACGCTCGGAGCTTGTTGTTAAGTCCCTCTTTGGGAAATATCCTGATTTCGGTTATCTCCATAGAAGCCTCCTCAATTTTTACAACTTGACGCAACAAAAACTTCCATGCCCTGCTTCCTGGGCAGGCCCTTTGCTATTTTCATCGCCTCCCCTCTATCCTTGAACACGCAGAAAACCGAAGGCCCGCTTCCTGATAAAAAACCAGGCCTTGCCCCAGAGTCTCGCAAGATCTTCTTTGCGGCGCTAACAGGGCCACTGTTATAGCCCAGCGCCTTTTCGAAAATATTATAATAAGACTTTTGTAAAAAAACCAGGTTTCTGGTCTTGATTGCTGAAGTTACTTTTTCAATATCACCCTTACCAAAGTCCGAGCTGTAATAATCAAGCCTTGAGTACATCTCTTTGGTCGACTTAGGCGCGTCTGGTTTGATTATTATATGGGAAATATCCCAGTCAACATCTATGGCCTTCAGGTCCTCGCCTGTGCCGCAGGCTGCGGCAAATGTATTGTCGAGCAAAAAAAATGGGACGTCTTTACCTGTCAGAGACGCTATTGCAAAAAGCCTGTCCCGTGAAACGCCGAGTCCGAACTTATCATTTACAGCGCGCAGTACTGCCGCCGCATCCGAGGAACCTCCTCCCAGGCCAGCGGCTACTGGAATTTTTTTCTTTATAATAATCTCCAGGCCGAGATCTGCATTTGCCTCGCTTAAAAGCATGGTTAAGGCCTTATATACAATATTGCCCCTGCCGCCAGGGCATACTGCCGCCGGCTCTACACTAATCTCAAG
>Ga0180732_1002296_pt1 | contig 10373 bp, 10 predicted proteins | sample KR11_01MetaG_FD_148674 | JGI IMG/M metagenome (GOLD analysis project Ga0180732, IMG submission 148674) | Groundwater microbial communities from the Olkiluoto Island deep subsurface site, Finland - KR11_0.1 MetaG | ecosystem: Environmental > Aquatic > Deep subsurface > Groundwater | place...
CTGTTTATTTTTCTCTTTTTCTCCTAAAAGATTAACTTCTATTCCCTCTTTTGCTATCGCATCAAGTGTATCATCGAGCTGACTTAAAATCTCTTCTGGAGTAATGTTGCGTTTATCTACATTTGCAAAAACAGTTTTAATAATGCTTCCATTGAGTTTATCTATCTTTTCATAATCGCGAATTTTAACAATATCAGCTACATCCGTAAGTTTTACAAATCTTCCATCTGAGAGTGCAATATTAAAATCCAAGAGTGTTTGAATCTTATCTTTTTTGGCTTCAAGCGTTTTTATCTCCATAACACCCTGTTCATTAAAAGTTGTCGCCTGGCGCGCTTCGAGAAAATATTTACTCAGAAGTTTTGCAACACTTGCTTCGCTAAGTCCTAACTGCTCGCCATAATCGTTAATCTTGATTTTATATTCCATCTTGCCGTAACGAATATTGTCGCTGAAGTTTGAAATACCTTTAATGTTTTTTAATTGTTCTTCAAGTTTGTATATTGCTCCTTCAAGCTGTGCATCATTTGTCCCTGAAAGGTTTATCTGAATATCGCTGCGGATAAGTCCCGGCTTATCTTCTATAACGCCTAGCTCAAGCATATTATACTTCTCTTTGTAGCTTGCAATAATTTCTCTGGCTCTTGGTGAGAGTTCAAAAGTTTGTTTATCTCTTATTTTTTCTGGATCATTAAAAACAAAACTGAAGTTTAAAAAAGGATTGAGGTACTGATTAATAAAACCTATCTCGTGCCTGTCATAAAGCTCCATAGTTATAAAAAATACATTGTTATTTTGTTCTGTTTCTCCGGAGAGACTTCTTCTGTAACCACTCGAGGCAGAAGTAGATTTGAGAGAAAACTCTTCTGCATGCTTCATGAGTTCTGCTTCTATCTCTTTTGCGATTTCAAAAGTATCCTCTATCGGCGTGTTAATATCAAGTTTTCCGGAGATGTAAAGGTTATTGCCATCAAAATTTGGAAAAAATTGAAACTTCATAGACTGCACAGTTGCAACGGTTAAAAGTGGAATGATTACCAAAAACATCACTACGAATGTCTTTTTGTACTTAATGTGAAAATAGAGTATTTTTTCATACCCATTTTGAAGAGGAACCCAATCAACCATTGATTTGCTTTTTGTTAAAAGCTCTTTTGCATGTAAAGGTAAAAAGAAAAAACTTTCAATCAAAGAACCAAAAAGAATCATCACAACTACAATAGGTACTAAAATTAAAAAGAGTGCTATCTCCCCAGTCATCATAAACATAGGTAAAAACGCAGCCGCAGTTGTAAGTGTTGCTAACGTAACAGGAAGCATAACTTCTTTAAGACCTACAATTGCCGCTTCATGTTTGTCCATTCCCTCGTCAATGTGCCTTTGAATATTTTCACCCACAACAATTGCATCATCCACAACAATCCCAATAACTATAAGCGCGCCTAAGAGGGAAACGATATTGATGCTGTAGCCCATATAATATATAAATAGAAGACCTATGATAAAAGAAAAGGGTATTCCGAGTGAAACGATAAACGCAATACGAATATTGATTAAAACATATAAGGAAATAAAGACTAAGATTAATCCAAACATCAGATTAGAGATAACTGTATTGAGTCGTTCTTTAATAGGTTTTGAGCTGTCTTGAGAAAAACTAAACTCAACTCCTGGGTAAGAGGCGCTAATCTTCTTTACATACTCTTGAAGCTCTCTAGAGAGCGCGATTGAATTACCCTCTTCCGCCTTAGAAATAATAAGCGCTAAGGTTGTCTTGTTGTTGAAAGAGTAGAGTGTATTTGTTTGCGGGTAATAGATTTTCACCTCAGCAATATCTCCAAGTCGTATAAACTTAGAATCAATGTTTAAAATACTATCTTTATACTCTTCTACATTAGCTTTGCCGTTGACAGTAGAAATAAATGCAAAATTACCTTTTTCTTCTATATTTCCGATTGGGTAGATATAAGAGAGTTCAGAAATGGCACTAACGACGGAACTTGGATTGAGTCCATAAGCTAAAATAGCCTCAGAATTAATCTCAATAGCAACCTCTTGATTAGAATCACCTCTAATGGAAATATCACTGATATTTTTAATTTTTGAAAGTTTAGACTTCATATCTGAAGCCACCTCAGTAAGCTCTCCTCGTGTAAGTGTGTTTGAAGCTACTGAGAGGCGAATAAGCGATTTGCTCTTGTCCATGAGCGTGGCCGTAGGCTCAACCATGTCTGAGGGAAGATACTGCTTACTTGCCGAAATAGCATCTTTTACTTTATTTAAGAGATTGACTTTTTCTGCGTGTTCGTTGAGCGTGAGCATAATACGAAAAGAACCGGGAGTAATGGTTGTCTCACTCTTGTCAATGCCGTTAATATTTGCAAGGGAATCCTCGATGTCACGTACTGCCATTTTATCCATGTTGGTCGCACTCGCCCCTGCGTAGTACCCGCTTACAGATATTTTCTCAAGTTCGACATCAGGGAACATCTCTTTGGGGATTTTAATGTAGGCATTTACGCCCATAAAAACCAAAAAGATTAAAAGTGCATAATTCAAACGCTTGTTATGTATAAAATATTCTATCAACTGAATCATATATTCTCTTTACTAAAGTTTTATCTAATCAGATTATAGCAGTGACTTTATAACATTGCTCACGCCTTGGTGCAAGTTGTAGTTAGAAATTGGAAAATCAAGCTCTTCATTTTCAAGATTAACGGTGTATCTGCTCAAATAAGCACCTAAAAGACTCAAATCGATACTTTTGTAATTTTTTGCAAGCTCAGGTTCTATCTTTGTTCTCAAAAGTTCTCCTGCTGCGTTTGACTTTTGAACAGTAAACGCAAGACTCTTTAGACTCACAAAGTCATTCCACATAAAAAAGAGTTCAGGAGTAAGTATCTCTACTTTCTCCCCTTCAGGTGTGAAAAGTAAGCCGACTTCTTTTAATGGTATTAATACACTTAATATTGCAGTTGAGAACGGAACAACCTTATCCGCCCAAAAAGGAGACTCATTTCTTGTTTTTAGTTCAGTGTCCAATATTTGGACAATTTCTTCCAGACTTGCGTTTTTAAATAGCTCATAACTCTCTTGTTTCATTGTTTCTCTTTTAGTAATATTTATTTGGAAGTTTCAATCGCATAATGATACCTTTTTTGTATAATTTGGCTTTTAAAGAAAGGATCTATTTTGAAAATAAATAAAAGTTTTAGTACAAACGCTATTGCTGCTCTTTTGGTTGGGCTCTCTTTTGTCTTTACGGAGTATTCATCACTCTTACTTTTTGGAGGACTTTTTGCACTTTCAGGTGCTCTTACAAACCAGCTGGCTATTCATATGCTCTTTGAACGTGTTCCTCTTTTGTACGGTTCGGGTGTTATTCCTGCAAGATTTGAAGCTTTTAAAGAAGCTATTAAAAAGCTCATGATGAGTGAGTTTTTTACCAAAGAAAAACTGGACGAATTTTTTAATAAAGAAGAACAAAAAATAAATCTCGAACCTATCATAGAACAAACAGATTTCACTCCCGCATTTGATGCTCTGAGCAAAACAGTAATGGAGTCTTCTTTTGGAGGTATGCTTGGTATGTTCGGAGGAGAAAGTGCACTCAGTGGTCTAAGAGAACCATTTTCACATAAAATGAAAATTGCGGTTATTAAGATAGTAAACTCTGAAGCATTTAACCAAACTCTTCAAGCACACATGCAAAATTCCTCTTTGAGTGAGGATATGATTCACTCTATTGAGAAAATTGTAGATGCAAGACTCGACGAACTGACCCCTTTAATGGTTAAAGAGATTGTTCAAAGGCTCATTCGTGAGCACCTTGAGTGGCTTGTTGTTTGGGGTGGTGTATTTGGCGGACTTATTGGCGTTATAAGTTCTACTATTTTATAAAATGCAAAGATTCTAGGGTTTCTTTGGAAACTCTATTCTCTCTTGCTTGTACTCTTTTTTAGTTTTTAGATCGTTAGCGTATCTGTTTTTCAACTCCATCTCAACTCTTTTAAGTTCATCATCTAAGGGGAATGCCTCTCTGGCTTGTTTAACAGCTTTAATTGCATTTTCTACATCCAACTCCTTTGAGTTAATATCTATCTTATTAAAAAGATTATGCAGTATTTTAAGAGGTTCGCCTAAGACCACTGCATACCAATTGTTTTTATAAAAAAGTTGCAACATAACACCGTCGTCTCGGGTATAATCAGCAAAATTAATGTGGTACTCATCACTCTTGTTTTCTGCTTTTTTACTCCACTCAGTCATGGTGTAATTCTCTTGATTTAGAGAAATAGTAGCCAGTCTAAAGTTAAGATGTCTATGGTTAAACGCTACTTCTTCGCCGTACGCATGAAGTTCACTGTTATTGCGCTGTATCTTTGCTATGTCTTTAAAAGTAGAAAAATCAATAGCACCCGTACTTAGCGGCGTCATTTTTACTTTTTGTGAGCCGTTTACTATATAAAAATCAGCACAAAGAGTCACACTAAAAAGCAAAGCAAGCAGTAAAAACTTCACGAACCTACAACCTCAATTTTCACGTCATCAATCTCTATCACATCACCCGCAACTATTTTTGCCCTTTTTCTTACTTCAACAATGCCGTTTCTTTTAACGTGTCCATCAGCAACAATGTACTTTGCCTGAGCTCCGCTGTCTACCAAATCTAAAACTTTAATAAGTTTAAAAAGCTCTATATATTCATCTTGTAATTCAAATTTCATGTTAACCCTGTTCATATCTTTTTTGTAATCATATCCAAGAAGTGTTATAATCTGGATTATGCAAATTGGATTCAATACTTTATATGACATCGGCTCTGCTTACACCATTAAAATCAACGAAAAAGAGATGCTTATAATTGAGGAAGATAAACTCAGAAGTGTCAAAAAAAGCGATAGTGAAAAAATAGCGAGTGAAGTCAAAACAGGGCAAGAAAAAAAAGATATTCTTAAAGCGAATGGACCTGAAAAACTCAGTGAAGATGAGCAGAGAATGGTCAATAACTTAGCTTCTAGAGATTCTGAAGTCCGTGCTCACGAGGCAGCACACCAGGCTGCTGGCGGCGGTATGACAGGGGCCGCTTCTTTTACCTATCAGCAAGGCCCGGATGGGAAAATGTACGCCATCGGCGGTGAAGTTTCTATAAGTATGAAGAGTGGCTCCACTCCCGAGGAAACTATCGCAAACGCAAGACAAATCGCAGCGGCTGCCATGGCGGCAGGAAACCCAAGCCCTCAAGATTTCGCAGTCGCTTCAAGTGCCAGAGTTATGGAGATGAAAGCCCAACAACAACTGGCAAGAAAAGAACAAGAAGCTGTGCAAGGGAAAGAAATTTATCAGAATGAAGCCAATAAAAATAGTTTCACGATAGAAAAAGAAAACGCTTCTAAAGACGTAATAGAAGCTGGTATATCTGCTTAAGCTTCCTTATTAAAAATTGAAAATCCTAAATCATTCATAGCCATATCCACTATTTCTGTGGCCTTTTGCATAGTTATTTGAGAAATTTCAGGAAGTTTCCCGCCCCACATCTCTTCGGCTTGCTTAAAACCCAAAAGCATTCCTTCACGGCCTGCACGTAGTTTACTCTCGTCTCCACCTGCCCCATTAATTACAAAATCAGCAATTCTTTGTGAAGTCTGCTTTATACCAAACATACCGTCTTCACTGACAAGAGCTGCAGCTTCATCTTTAGAAAGCTCAGCGATTGGCTTACCGCCATAACCAACGTCATTTAAAAAACTTTGGAATTCATCATACGCTTTTGTAAATTTGTCATCCAATTTTAAGAGATTGCTCTGAACCGAAGCTGCCTGAAATGTAAAAGCATTTGCATTTTGAACAATCTGCTCTTTGAGTTCTTTTGCTTCGTCCAGACTCAACTTCTCAGTATATAAATTCTTCACTCCCGAAAAATCCTGTACATGACTTGCATTATTTTGACCGGCTGATATTTTCATCTATTACCCCCTGTTTTGGACTCTTTGTAGTAACATATATATCGACATTTTCAAACTTTTTTAAAAAATATAAAAAAATTATACACCGATTACATATTTTAGGTATAATATTTTCGATGAAAGATGAGGCTCGAGTTCATCTTTAGTGTGTAATTTTGTTTTTTGCTCAATTGTTACCTAAAGACTCTCCAAATTTCGACTCCACTTCTAAGAAGTGATTTTTAAAAAAGTAGGTACTACAAATGGCAGAATTACAACAAGGATCAGTAAAATGGTTCAACGAAGAAAAAGGTTACGGCTTTATTCAACAAGATAACGGTGGAAAAGACGTATTCGTACACTTCCGTCAAGTTAACAACACTGGTCATGGTCGTGTTTCACTTGCTGAAGGTCAAAGAGTTTCTTTCGAAGTAGGCGAAGGTCAAAAAGGTCCACAGGCAGAAAACGTTACTGCACTGTAATCTTATAAAAACACTTTTACAGGCTCTTTAGCCTGTAAAACTTCTACTTATTCTCTAAAGCTTCAATACATTCCATTGCAATTTCAAGTTCTTCATCTGTTTCAATTACTAAACTTTTTATATCTTTAAATAAAGCGCTTTCTAAAACCCTTTCTCGTACATAAGTAGAATGCTCTCCTATTCCGCCTGTAAAAACAATGGCATCTACCCGACCTAAAAGTGCCATGTAGCCACCCACATATTTTTTAATGCGTCGTATCATCATTTCAAGTGCAAGTTTTGCTTTTTCATCTGCTGAATCTAGTAAAGAACGAACATCATTATTACCGCAAATACCGAGTAAACCAGATTTTTTATTCAGTAAAGCATCTACTTCATCTGCACTCATTCCAAGTTCTCTTTGCATGTAAATAACAATAGCCGGGTCTATATCTCCGCATCTAGAACCCATAACAAGACCTTCAAGCGGTGTAAAACCCATAGATGTATCTATGCTTTTACCCTTCTCTATGGCACAGGCACTTGCTCCGTTTCCAAGATGCAGTGTTATAAGGTTTAACTTATTTAGGTCTTTCTCTAAAATCTCGGCCGCTTTTTTAGAAACATATGCATGCGAACTTCCGTGAAAACCATAACGTCTTATTTTATGTTTTTCATACATCTCAAGCGGTAAAGCATATAAAAAGGCTTCTTTGGGAATACTTGAGTGAAACGCGGTGTCAAATACTGCGATTTGTGGAGTATTTGGAGCTTTTTTTTGACACACTAAAATCCCTTCCAGATTTGCCGGATTGTGTAAAGGTGCGAGCGGAATAATTGTTTTGATTGCGTTTATAACTTTTTCATCAATCAGCGTTGCTTTTGAAAAAGTATCTCCTCCGTGCACCACTCTATGAGCAATTCCGTCGAGCAAAGAAAAGTCAATACCTAAGCTTTTAATTGCCTCATGATGCGTTTGAAAAGCAGAATTGAGTTCTCCGATATGTTCTACATTTTTTGAAGATATAAGCTCTTTTGTATCCATATCAAATATTTTGAATTTTAGCGAAGAACTTCCTGAATTAAGTACTGCTATTTTCATCAGTTTTGACCCGCCTGAACAGCAGTAATTGCGACAGTATTAACAATATCTTCGACAAGGCAGCCCCGGCTTAAATCGTTTACAGGTTTATTTAGACCCTGTAAAATTGGTCCGACAGCAACTGCATTGCTTGAACGCTGGACTGCCTTGTATGTATTATTTCCAGTATTTAAATCCGGGAAAATAAAAACTGTTGCCAAGCCTGCTACCTTAGAATTTGGAAGTTTAGTTGAAGCTACCGATTTATTTACCGCAGCATCGTACTGAATCGGCCCCTCTATAAGTAAATCCGGATTTCTTCCTTTTACTATTTTTGTTGCTTCTCTTACTTTCTCCACATCTGCTCCGCTTCCACTGTCTCCGGTAGAATAAGAAAGCATGGCTATTTTTGGATCTATACCAAACGCAGCGGCTGTTTTTGCTGATGAGATAGCAATCTGTGCGAGAGACTCTGCATTTGGATCTTGATTGACTGCACAATCTCCATAAACGAGTACCTTTGTCTCTAAACACATAAAGAAAACACTTGAGACAATTGAAACATCAGGTGTAGTTTTTATAATTTGCAAGGCAGGCAGCACAGTATCGCCCGTTGAGTGGATTGCTCCGCTCACCATGCCATCTGCGTAGCCAAGTTGAACCATCATAGTCCCAAAATAATTGACCTTACTCATAGCATCTTCTGCCCCATGATATGTCAGCCCTTTGTTTTTTCTCATCTCATAAAAGACGGAGATAAACTCTCTCATCAGTGCAGAATCTGTATGTTCAATTATTGTGGCTTTACTCAAATCAAGCCCTAAACGCAAGGAATTTTCTTTAATTTTTTCTTTATTCCCTATGAGAATAATTTCAGCAACATCCCGCAGCATTATAATTTCTGCCGCTCTTAAAATTCTCTCATCACTGCTTTCAGGAAGTACAATGCGTTTTTTATTTCTGCGAGCCATTTCAAAGAGTTTATACTCAAACATCATAGGCGTCATAATGTTACTTGTACTGCTTGCTATTTTATTTTCTATGTAAGCAGTGTCTACTGTAGCATTAAAAAGACCCAAAGAAAGAGCAATTTTTCTGTCACTTCCAAGACGTATTCTAGAGTGAATTTTAGAAATATTTCTCGCTGTTTCATATGTGTCAGTATCTACTGCAAGTATAGGAATTGTAAACTGTTCAAGGCCAAAAATGAGTTTATTAATATTTGGATGAGCCCGCATATTGAATGGAAATATTATGGCTGAAATATTTGCGTACGATTTAGAATACAAAGCTCCCAAAAGCCCTAAAATGATGTCAGAGCGGTCTGCTGGGACTATCACCAAGTCATCTTCTTCTATATGGTCTAAAAAATTATCCAAAGTCAGCGCTGCAACTCTTACTTTTCGTATGCTTCTGGTACGGTCTTCTTTTGTTAAAAGTACTTCTTTAGCTTTAAGCCCATCCATGAGATCCTGAATACTTAACAAACTGAGTTCTTCAACTTCCTTGAGCAGATATATTTTTTCCTCAAAATCCTGAAGTTTTACTTGAATTTCTTCATATTTTTTTGTATCGAGTCTATTTATGAACGTGGCAAAGTGTGAACATCCCTGACTTAATAAATTTTCATTCTCTATCATAATATCTTCGTAAAGCTCTTGCGTCGTTCGCTCTTTTGCGTTTATTATATTGATGTACGGTGAGCCAAAGTTTTGGGCTATTTTAATGTTTAAATCATAGTTAATATTAGCATTCAAAAAAGAGCGTCGAATACCTTCACATAAAACAAAATCATAGTTTGACTCAAGTTTTTTAAACTTTTCTATAAGCCCGTTTATGAGTTCATGGAACCTGTTGGAGGCTATCATATTTTCAACATATTCAATGTCGTAGCCATAAGCATCTTCATACTTCATATCTAGGTTATATCTTTGTAAAATAAAATCTATATCTTCATCTCTTCTCTCTTTTGATGCAATAATAGGGCGGAAAAATGCAACTCTGTGCAGATTTCTTTTTAAAATCTCCATCATTCCCATAGATACGAAAAGCATGCCTGCGTTTATCTCTTGTGCCGATATAAAAAGTGATTTTGTTTTCATGGTTATTTGCCTTTATTTGTGTTAGTATATCGAAAAAAAAGAGTCGCTATGAAGTGTTTTTGCGGAAGTAATGAAGATTTTAATGAGTGTTGCGGTGCAATAATAGATGCTACTAAAAAAGCCTCAACACCTGAGGAGTTGATGCGAAGTCGTTACAGCGCATATGTGCAAGGAAATGGCAGATACTTAGTTTTAAGTGCAAGTAAAGAGAGCCGCTACGATGAAGACGTAGAGCTGATAGAAGAGTTTAGTAATTCTGTCAAGTGGCTGGGGTTGCAAGTCTTAAACGCAACAGATGAGTTTGTAGAGTTTAAAGCTTTCTACAAAGATGCCGAAGGTATTAAAGTGCTTCATGAAAAAAGCAGATTTGTTTTAGAAGATGGCTTTTGGCTTTATGCTGATGGAACACTGTACAACACAAAAGTTCAAAGAAATGATTCTTGCCCTTGTCAAAGCGGAAAAAAATACAAAAAATGCTGCGGAATTTAGGCCTGAATCTGCTTTTGATTTGTAAGTTGCTGCAGATAGTTTGAAATATTTATAAGTGAAAATGTCACGAGAAAAATCATCAAACCAGGGAAAAAACTAACCCACCAGGCAATTTCTACAACATCCTTTCCACCGCTGAGTATCGTTCCCCAACTCATCTGCGGTGCAACGATTCCAAGCCCTAAAAAACTAAGCCCAGACTCTGCAAGAATGGCTCCGCCTACTCCAAAGGTAAAACTGACAAAATATATTGGAGCCAAAATCGGAGCATAATATTTAAGCAGAATTTTTA
>Ga0180732_1002297_pt1 | contig 10363 bp, 10 predicted proteins | sample KR11_01MetaG_FD_148674 | JGI IMG/M metagenome (GOLD analysis project Ga0180732, IMG submission 148674) | Groundwater microbial communities from the Olkiluoto Island deep subsurface site, Finland - KR11_0.1 MetaG | ecosystem: Environmental > Aquatic > Deep subsurface > Groundwater | place...
TTATAAATTGTCACAGGATCCAAAAGTATATATTTGAGATTATATTTTTCTATAATATCTGTTTGATCAGGATTAAGATAAAAATTCCTGACATCATTTTCTCTTTCTGAATAATCAAGTCCTTTGGTCCAAAGCCAGCCCGGGTAACCTACAATAACTGGTCGGCCAGCCAAAGAATTAACAGGATTTAAATGTGTGCTACTGGTTAAAATTTGAGCATTTTCTGGAATGTTTCCCCGAATATATTCTGCTATTTGTTGGTTGTTTTTATCAAAAATAATCGGAATATTTTTCACTGGCGCTAAGAACCTTGGAATAATATCAATAATTCCTGAATGAATAGCAATAACAAAAAATATTCCGAGTAAAACAACGCCAATTTTTTTATTCCAATTCATTAATTGCAGAAAAAATAAAAGAATAGCTGGTACAGCAAAAAATTGGAAATAAACTAATAATTTGTTGCTGTCGTAATCCCATGGCTGGAATTTAAAAAGTTGCACCAAAAGAAAGAAAAAAAGAGCGCAAAAAATATAAAAAACAGCATTTTTGCTGTCCCTGAATTTTTTTCTTATTAACCAGAGACCAGCTAAAATAAAAATTAACAGAATTATGCCGAAATTCATCCAAAGAAAAAGACCATAAACTGAAATTTTTTCCCAAAGCCCAGGATTTTCACTCGGGTATTTTATGGAACCAAAATCAGGATTAGCCATCCACCCTATTCTTATCTCAATAAAGCTATTATTGCCAGAGATAATATTTGTTTTCCCGGAAATCAGATAAATAACCTCTGGCAAAGAAATAATTACAGCTAGAATTAAAATTAAGACAATTTTTTTGAATAAATCTCTATTTTTCTGCCATAATTGCCAAAAAGCAAAAAAAACAGTGGTGAACCCCATGGCAAGAAATGAGTGATAATGAGCTAATGGTGAAAAACCTAAGATTAAAATTAGCGCATAAAATATTTTTTTATTTTTATTTTCTCGGAACTTAAGAAGCAGATAAAAAAAGAGTGCAAACAAAAAATATCCCAAAAAGAAAGATCTTTGGTGCATAAAAACCAAGGTTAAAGGAGCGCCCCAGACAATATTTTGCTGGGGATAAATAGCGTCCCATTTGGTTATAGTAGAAATATTCTTTTGAACCAAAAAATCAACAAATTGGCTTAAGGACATTGATTGTCCGATTAACTGGTCGGTTATTATATAATAAGAACCTAGCCCAGATCCTAAAAAAAATAAAAGCACGGCCAGCAAAGCCAGCCATTCTTTTTTAAGAATTTTTTTGTAAATTAAAAAAGTTAGAATAATGCTTAAACTTGCCAGAATCATAACAGGAAAATGCAGTGAAAGGCGCAAATGGCCGGTAATTTTTAAGAATAATCCGCTTATCCAGTTAATAAAAAAAGAATAACGGATTCGATCCCCAGTAAAAATCGGTTCATTAAAATCAAATAAATTACCATAACCAAATTTAGTGACTTGAGTTAAATGGAAAGGAATGTCGCCATAGCCATTAATGGCAGTTTTCATATTTCCATCTTGGTCATAGAGAAAAGTTTTTGAAATAAGAAAAAGATGAAGGCAGATAAATAGAATAAGTATAAAAAATACAATAAATCTACTAATCTTTTTGTTCATAATGATTTCGGGCTGCGGAGAATTGAACTCCGTCTACGCCCTCCCGAAGGGCGCGTACTACCGGTATACGACAGCCCGCTGTTTGTTTCGGGGTACTCGGATTCGAACCGAGATTAAATCTTCCCAAAAGACTCGTGCTGCCATTGCACTATACCCCGTTTTACCCCATTCGCTGGGCAATATTTAGCATTATACACTATAAAATAATGTTTTCCAGTAAACGGAATTTGGCTTTGCGGGTTTTAAAATCAAGAAAAACAGCCAAAGAATCAGTTTGCCATTCCGTATCTTCTGTCCCGCTACAAGCGGGATTCTCCAATAAGTAAGTTTGGCTAGCTCGAGCCAGGCGTTTTCTTTTCCAATGATGAATGTTGTCTTCAGGCCTAAACCAGTTATGACTATAACTGGTCGGCCGAACTGATTTGTCTTTCAAATCAGTTTTAGGCTTATAATTTGTTTCAGATGAAACAGTTGTGGTTTTGACTTCTACAAAATGCAAAATATTATTTTTGGTTGCAATAATATCAATCTCACCCCATTTTTTTCTATAGTTTCGTTCAATAATCTTATAGCCTTGTTTCATGAGAAACTTGCAAGCCATATCTTCTCCTAAATTCCCTATTGTTTGCTTTTGTGTAAAGGACATTTTTATAAAAGACAATTCCACTACAGGCGAAATGTCCATAACATGTGGATAATGTGTATATCTAATGCCCCTGCCAGGATTCGAACCCGGAATACGACGTCCGAAGCGTCGCGTGATGTCCATTTCACCACAGGGACTATAAAATAAATTATATCATATTTTTACTTTTTTAAAACCATAACCTATGGAGGTTGAACCTCGATATTTTATTTGTTATAATAATTTGTATGCAAAAACCAGTTTTTACAGAGGGTCAAATTTATCATATTTTTAATCGAGGAGTTGAAAAAAGGCAGATATTTTTAAATGGTTATGACTATTCTCGTTTTGTACATAATTTGTTTGAATTTAACGATATTAATCCAGCTATTAACATGAATTATTATTTTGACACAGAGCAACCTATGGAGGTTGAACCTCGATATTTTAATAGAAAGAAAAGGAGCTTATTAGTTGAAATTTTGGCTTTTTCTCTCATGCCCAACCATTTTCATCTACTTATTAAAGAGAGAAGAAAAAATGGTATTGTAAGATTTATGCAAAAACTTGGTACTGGTTACACAATGTATTTTAATAAAAAATATGATCGTGTGGGCGGACTATTTCAAGGACGATTTAAGGCTGTTTTAATCAACAAAGAATCACATCTTATTTACTTACCTTATTATATCCACTTAAATCCAATAGAATTAATAACCTATGGAGGTTCAACCTCGATAGATTTGCAAAAACAAATGGATTTTTTAGAAAATTATAAATGGAGTAGTTTTCTTGATTATATTGGAGAAAAAAACTTTCCGTCAATAACTCAAAGAGAATTTTTATTAGGTGCTTTGAATATTACTGAAAATGAATATAAAAAAGAAACAGAAAACTTTATTAAAGAATACAACAATAATAATCTTGATAAAATTAAAGATGTAATAATTGATAATGATTAAAACTATGGAGGTTCAACCTCGATATATTCCAAAAATTATTGAAGAGGTTATAAAAACGCTCAAAAAAGCTGGTTTTGAGGCTTTTTTAGTTGGCGGTTGTGTTAGAGATCTTGTGTTGCATATGAAACCAAAAGACTGGGATATTACTACCAATGCTAAACCAGAAGAAATCATTAAGCTTTTCCCCAAAACCGTATATGAGAATAAATTCGGGACCGTCGCTATTATTAATGATCCCGTTGCAAGCGGGATAGATGAAACATTAAGGGTTATTGAAATCACTCCTTATCGTTTAGAATCTAAATATTCCGACAAAAGACATCCTGATTCTGTTCGTTTCACAAGAAACCTTGAAGAAGATCTTAAAAGAAGGGATTTTACAATAAATGCAATGGCTATGGATATAGATAATAATGTTTCATGTGAAACTATTATTGATAATTTTAATGGTTCTACAGATTTAAAAAGTAAGATTATAAGGGCTGTTGGAGATCCAAATGAAAGGTTTACAGAAGACGCCCTCCGTATTTTAAGAGCGATTCGTTTAGCAACAGAGTTAGCTTTCAATGTTTCAGATGAAACATTGAAAGCTATAAGGTTACACGCGAAACTTTTACAAAAAATCTCTCAGGAACGAATTAGAGACGAGTTTGTAAAAATATTAATGACAGATAAGCCCAGCAAGGGTATTCAAATGATGCATGAAATGGGAGTTTTAAAATATGTGATACCAGAATTAGAAGAAGGCATTGGGATTGACCAAAACAAAGCGCACAAGTTCACAGTTTGGGAACATAATTTAAGAAGCCTTGATCATGCTGCTTTTAAAAACTTTCCCTTAGAGATTCGTTTATCTTCATTGTTCCATGATATTGGTAAGCCAGCTTCTCGTAGGTGGAATAAGGAGAAAAAAGATTGGACTTTTTATGGACATGAGATTATTGGGGCAAAGATGTCCGTTAGAATTCTTTCTAGATTAAAGTTTCCCAAAAGGACAAGTGATTTAATCACAAAATTTGTCCGTTATCATTTATTTTTTTCAGACACAGAAATTATCACTCTTTCAGCTGTGCGTAGAACTGTCCGTAATATAGGACCAGAAAATGTTTGGGATCTAATGAAGGTGAGATTTTGTGACAGAGTAGGCATGGGCAGGCCAAAAGAAACACCTTATCGTTTGCGCAAGTACGAATCAATGATTGAAGAGGCAATGAGAGCCCCACTTTCCGTGGCTATGTTAAAAATGGATGGCAATAGAGTAATGGAATTATTAAAAATCCCACCTGGTCCCAAAATTGGCTTTATTTTGCACCTTCTTTTAGAAGAAGTATTAGATGATCCCAAGAAAAATACTATTAAATATCTTGAAAAAAAGGTTAAAGAATTAGGTAAATTATCAGAAAAAGAATTGGAAAAAATTGGTAAAAAAGCAAAAGAAACCAAAGAGGAAATAGAAAAAAAAGAAGTTAATGCTATACGCAAACGCTGGTATGTAAAGTAAAAAAATGTTATTATTTTTTTAAGTAGTTTAAAGTAATTAACAAAGGTCATTTTTAAAAATATAAAATATTAAAAACAATGAAAAATTTAAAATCCTTGATAATTTCAGGGGCATTAATTTCAGCATTAGTTGTCCCATTGCTGTCATCAGCAGTAACAGTAGATGAATTAAATGTTCAGATTAATGCGTTACTACAACAAATTCAGCAATTGCAAAGTCAATTGCAGAGTTTAATAAGCATAGGCGCATCAACTGGTTCTTCTACGCCAACACCTACAATGCCAGCAGGAACCGTTGCTTATTGTTCTCCATCTATGTCTTACAATCTGTATTTTGGATTAACAGACAATGATTCAGAGAATCAAGTTTCTCAAGCGCAGAATTTTCTTGCGCAATGGACTGATATTTATCCAGAAGGTCTAGTGACAGGATATTATGGCCCATTAACTGAATCAGCTATTAAAAAGTTCCAATGTAATCATGGTATTGTTTGTTCTGGAGCGCCGGAAACTACTGGTTATGGAGCCGTCGGCCCATTAACTAGGGCCAAAATTAGATGTCTTTGCGGATGGTGTTCTCCAACCCCAACGCCTTCTTTTTCGCCAACACCTTTGGCAACACCGATATCAACACCTTCGTCAACACCGACTCCTGCCGTTACTCCTACTCCCTCACCTTCTCCATTAATAAACCTTAATGCCACTAATATAGTAGCCACTATCTATAGCGCAACCAGCGCGCAAGGAGTTGATTCTTGCAAAACAGCTTCTGATCCTGCAACAGTAGCAGTAGGTTATTGGGATTTAGGCAATTATGGTTATTGCGATAACAATATTCCAAAATGTCAGAATGGCTCTAAAAAAGTAATTATGGCAGACACTCAAATGCCAGATGGTAGTGTGAAATATCACACAGCTTGTGTGTTGCCAAATCAAACAACAGCCACTAATATAGTAGCCACTATCTATAGCGCAACCAGCGCGCAGGGGGTTGATTCTTGCCACATTTATTCGGATACTCATCCATCAGGAGGAACTTTTGCTGATCAGGTTGGTTATTGGGATTCAGGCAATTATGGTTATTGCGATAACAATATCCCAAAATGTCAGAATGGCTCTAAAAAAGTAATTATGGCAGACACTCAAATGCCAGATGGTAGTGTGAAATATCACACAGCTTGTGTTCTTCCTCAATAAAAAAGAAGATTTTATCTAATCATTTTTAATTCGTTTAGCGTGAAAAGTTTTATGTATTTCACGAAGTTGTTTGTCTGTGACATGAGTATAAATTTGAGTGGTAGTGATATTTGAATGTCCGAGCATGGCTTGAACTGAACGCAAATCAGCGCCCGCGCTTAAAAGATCAGTGGCAAAACAATGCCTGATTACATGCGGAGTTAATTTTTTAGAAATCCCCGCTTTAATAGCATAATATTTTACAATTCTTTCTATAGAACGAGAAGTGATACGCAAATTGTCGGAAACTAAGTTTCCGACTCGAATAAATAATGCTTCTTCAACATCTTTGCGTTTTTCTAAATAATTTTTTAATGCCTGCTTAGCTGTTTCAGACAAAAAAACTACTCTTATTTTTTCGCCTTTTCCGCGTACGGAAAATTCTCCGGTTTTGGCGTTTTCAATGTGCTCTCGGTTTAAAGAACAAAGCTCGGAAACACGCAAACCAGTTGAAAAAAGAAGTTCTAAAATAGCTTTGTCCCTTAGAGATTTAAGGTCATCTCCTTGCGGGCTGTCCAATAGGCGCCTTAGTTCTTCTTCGCTAATAAGATCAAGTTCGCGCTGGGGAACTTTGGCTAGTTCAATGCGCTCTGGAGTCATTGATTTTATGTTTCTTTTTGCCAAGTATTTTAAAAATACGCGCAAAGCAATAAGATAATAGTTTTGAGTTTTCTTTTTAAGGTTGTTTCGATTGAGCCAAAGGCGGAATTTTCTAACAGATTCATCATCAATGTTTTTAGGGTCATTTATGTTTGAAAATTTTAAAAAAGTCCGAAGATAACGGTCATAATTTTCAACAGTTTTTAAACTGCGCCCTTTTTCAATTTCCAAATACTCCAAAAATTGCTTATGGAGTTCTTTTACATCATTCATTGAGTATTATTATATCACAACTCCATCTTTGCAAAGGTTAAACCTTCGTACTTATCAAAGACAAGGGCTTGCAAAAGTTAGAGATGTTTGGTAAGAATTTATTTAGATTAAAAAACACGGGGAGGTGATAAGATGAAAAGAAATTTAACCTTTGTGTTGTTGTTTATTATTTCCGCCGTTATGCAATCTTGCGCTTTTGATGATTTCATGAGAAAGATTCATAATGCGCCGGAAGACGGTGTTTATAAAACACAATATGCTACAGTAAGATTTGAGAATGAAGATTGGTCAGTTGCCGATATGATTGACGAAAGAGTTGATGAAATTATTCTAAAAGTTGCTGAATTATTAGAAGTTGATAAACAGACACTTCCAAAGATAAATATCGTTTTATATAATGGTTTTATTATTCCTAATTCAGTATGTCGTTGCGACGGATATAGTTGCCGGGAAAATGAATTTTTTAAAAAAGCTGGATGCTATAGTTTTGGAAGCAAAATTATTTATCTTGCCAGGGGCAGAATAGATGCCTGTGTTTTAGGACACGAGATAACTCATGTTCTAGTTAATCATTGTAGGCCAGGTGCTTTAGTGGAAGATCAAGAGCAGATAGCTACTTATATTGAAAATAATTTACCTTATTCTTGCGATTACAGAGATTATTTTCGTTAACAAAATGAAACAAGGGCGAGTTAACCACTCGCCTTTTTGCTTGCAAAAGTTAGAGATGTTTGGTAAGAATTTATTTAGATTTTAAAAAGGAGGAAAGAGAATAATGAATCAGAAAAAAGAAGATGCACACAGTGTACTAGTTTTAGAGGATAAGGAAATTATAGAAAATGTGCCAGTCGCGAATACTTTTGATGAAGCTGTTGAAAAGATTGCAGAATATTTTCGGAGCGGAAAATCTGACGGTATAATTGAGATTTCTCAAAAAGCGGCAAAAAATAGTGATGGTAAATTTGGGATACTGTTGAGAATTGATCCATGTAAATTACTTATTTTTGTATCTGAGTTGAAGATAATATCTTGTGAGAATCTTTCTTTGCTTGTGGGTAAGGCAATGCTTGATGCAAGTTTTGCAAAGCATCCAAAAGACAAGAAACTTGATTTTGGTGATATAATGGCGGGCTAATGCCCGCTTTTTTATTGCGTAATTATCCTTGCGAAGGAGGGTCCTTCGCGGTATACTTTAGGCATGTTAAGAAAAGTCAGCTTTGTTCCTGATAATTATTATCATATTTACAATCGCGGCGTAGAAAAACGGAATATTTTTCAAGAAAAATCTGATTACGAAAGATTTTTAGCCCTTTTGTATTTAGGCAATGATATTCAACCAGTGGATATAAGGGAGCATTTTCGCGAAGGAGGGTCCTTCGCGGAATTGTTTAATAAAGAAAGAAAAGAAAATCTTGTTGATATTGGCGCTTATTGTTTGATGCCGAATCATTTTCATTTACTTTTAAAACCAAAGACAGAAGAGGGTCTCACGGTTTTTATGAAAAAGATTTGCACCGGTTATTCAATGTATTTCAATTTAAAAAATCAAAGAAGCGGAATATTATTTCAAGGAGAATTTAGGGCAAATTTAGCCGACAAAGATCAATATCTAAAATATCTTTCTGCTTACATTCATTTAAATCCAGTAAAATTAATAGAAGCGGGTTGGAAAACAAGGGAAATTAAAAATATTAACAAGGCAAGAAAGTTTTTAGAAAATTATCAATGGTCAAGTTATCTTTATTATACTGGCGCAAAACCATCAGATCCTATTTTAAATTCCAAAGAATTTCCGGAATATTTTGAGAATTCAAAAGAATTCAATGATTTTATTAATGACTGGATTGTTTTTGCGAAGGAGGGTCCTTCGCAAGAGTTGCAAGATTAAAATTTCTATGGTAATGTTAGATTATTATGGCTTTGACGATTAAGAAAAAGCAGAAAATAATTGGAGAACACAAGGTTCATGACAAAGATACCGGCTCTCCAGAAGTTCAGATTGCTATTCTCACCAAGCAGATTGATGAATTAGCAAAACATCTGAAAAAGAACCACAAGGACGACCATTCCCGAAGGGGGCTTTTGAAAATGGTGGCTGATCGCAGAACATTAATGAATTATCTTATGCGCAAAGATGAAAAAAGATATAATTCTTTGGCAAGAAAATTAGACCTAAAACAGGTTAAAAAATAAAATGGGAGTATTTTCAAGTAGCAATTCATTAAAATATAGCAACCAAAGAGTGGCAGTATTTATAGATGTGCAGAATCTTTATCATTCCGCCCGCGCCCTTTACCAAAAAAGAGTAAACTTCAAAGAACTTTTGGAATCAGGAGTAGGCGATAAACAGCTTATTCGCGCTTTTGCCTACGTGGTGCGCACAAAAACAGGGGAAGAAAAGCCGTTTTTTGAAGCTTTGACTAAGTTGGGTATTGAAATTAGGGTTAAGGATTTGCAGGAATATTATGGTGGAATGAAAAAAGCTGATTGGGATGTTGGCATTGCCGTGGATGCTATTAAAACAGCGAGCATTGTTGATGTTGTTGTCTTGGCCAGCGGTGATGGCGATTATATTCCTTTGGTAGAATATTTAAAAAATCAAGGCAGAAGAGTTGAAGTAATGGCCTTTGGTCGTTCCACTTCATCAAAATTAAAAGAAGAAGCCGATGAGTTTATGGATTTGGATGAAAATCCTAAAAAGTTTTTAATTAAAGGTTAAAGAAGGTTGGAAATAAAAATGCAAATAAAAAAATACGATACAGATTTTGGTAGTGAAAAATTGTCCGTTGAAATTTCTGATTTAGCTGACCAAGCTAATGGTTCTGTCCTTGTCCGTTATGGAGACACGGCGGTTTTTGCCACAGCGGTTATGTCGCATAATAGGCGCGAGGGCCTGGATCATTTTCCCTTGTCAGTTGATTATGAAGAGAGATTTTACGCCGCGGGCATGATTTTAGGGAGTAGGTTTATAAGGCGTGAAGGCCGTCCTTCAGAAGAGGCAATTTTAACTTCAAGATTAATAGATAGAACAATCCGACCGCTTTTTGACAGGCGGATTCGCAATGAAGTTCAAATTGTGGTGCTGGCTTTGTCAGTGGACAGTAAAAATGATCCGGATATTCCGGCTATTATTGCCGCTTCTTTGGCCTTAGGAATTTCTGATATTCCTTGGGGAGGTCCGGTTGGCGGAGTTAGAATGGGATATCTGGACTTGGCGGTTTCACCGCCACTTGGCGGTGAAACCGCCAAGTTTATGGTAAATCCAACTTATCAGGAAAGAGAAAATTCTTTGTTTGATCTTGTTGTTTGCGGTAAGGATGGAAAAGTAAATATGATTGAAGCCGGCGCTAAAGAAATTCATGAAGACATTCTAGCGGAGGCAATGGAACGGGGCGCTAAAGAAATTTTAAAAATTCAGGAATTTCAGAAAAAAATTATAAAAGAAATCGGCAAAGATAAAATAGAGGTTGAAATTAAAGAAGAAATGTTAGAAATGAAAAAATTTTTTAGAAAAGAATATA
>Ga0180732_1002298_pt1 | contig 10361 bp, 1 predicted proteins | sample KR11_01MetaG_FD_148674 | JGI IMG/M metagenome (GOLD analysis project Ga0180732, IMG submission 148674) | Groundwater microbial communities from the Olkiluoto Island deep subsurface site, Finland - KR11_0.1 MetaG | ecosystem: Environmental > Aquatic > Deep subsurface > Groundwater | place...
GAAACAGCAATCGGACTTCGAGAGCGCAAAGACCAACCTCCTTACCACGGACGACGAATACCGCAAGATGTCCCTAGAAGCCATACTGAACAACACGACGAAAATAAACGTTGACAACGGCATGGCAGAGATCCAGTTGTCCCCGGAGTTGGAACAGTACAAGGCAGAAGCCTACCAAGCCATCGACAACAGCAACAAGAGCAAAAAGGTAAAGCAGTACGAGCGCGATCAGTTGCAACAAGTGTTCGCCAACGCAGAGCAAGCGGTGTACAAACAGGCGACTGAACGGTATCTGAATGACCTGAACACATCGTTCTCCATGAACCATGACATATCACTTACCAAGGACATACAATCGTCGGAAGGATATGCCTACGGAGAAGCGTTGATAAACAGCCGTACCGACCTCACCAAGGCACAACGCGAAGCAACACTGTACGCATACAAGAAGGAGGTGGACTACGGACGTGCTGATGCAACAGCGACCACGATTGCCAAGACCGAGGGTGTGGGCAAGGCTTTGGCTTACGCATCGAGCCTACAAGGGTTCGAGCAGAGTCAGGTCCAGACCATCGTATCCAATGCTACCAAGGCAAGTGCGGTAGTCACACAATCTGTCGTATCAGAAGCGCAGAACGTCATGACATCCGGTCTCGAAGCCGGTAAATCTCCAGCCGAGTTGTACTCCCAGGTAGAGAACTCCGTCGCAGGACAACCTACAGAACGACGCAAGGCCGCACTTGACGCAATCAGCGCAGCGCACACCGATTGGGCTGTAGATGTTTCCATGACCAACTGGATGAGCGACAAGGAACAATCGCTGGAGCAGTTGCAAGACGTGCGAGAGTCCATCAACAACGGGGAACGATCATACATGTACGAAGGGATTCCCGAAACAAAGGAAAGCGTACTATCCATGTACGACGACCTTATAACCGGCCAGAAGAAGCAAGGGGCGACGGTCAACACCCAAGCGGTCAAGGACAACATGAACGCCGCATACAACTCGTTTACCAAGGGCGAACAATCTGGCGAGGATGTCATTCGGTACATCAACAGTATTGGTGGGGATAATCCAGACCTCACAGCATCATTCATCAATAAGGTGCAGGATAATGTGATTCCCGAACAGTACAAGCCGATGGTCAAGGATTTCTCTAAATCCATCACCGACAGTATGAAAGCCGGTTGGAAGATAGAGAAGGACGCCGAGTTGTCGCCAGAGCAACGTGTGGACCTCATAGCAGCAGAAACATGGGTGAACGGGGCAATGCTCGATTTGTTCATGGAAAGCGCATCGGGGAACATGAGTACCAGCGACTTCACAAACGCTATGAATAATATCTCCCGTATCTACACCTCCAAGGAAATGGACGTGCTGAACGCCGGTTCACTCAAAATTACCACCAGAAAGACTGGCATAGACTCCGCTATCGAAGCACAGCAGATGTTCGCCACCGTAGACCCAGTGTACTCGGATGCTAACGGCAGGATCAATTGGGCAAGTGCGGAAATGGAGCAGACATTCGACCAAATGGCATTGGCTATGTCGGATGAACTTGCCAAGCGTGGTATCGATGTTATCGGATACAACCCCATGCCGACACGCAACGAGCAAGGTCAGATTGTTGATGTTACGGCAAATCCCGTGTTCCAGGACAAGAACGGAAGTTGGTACATGTTCAACGGCAAACAGATCATGCAGAGCGAAGGTGGCGACATGTGGCGCATGATGGGCACAGTCAAGAGCTCACAACCTGATCCCGAACCTCCCGCACCGTTCAACCCCTCCGCTCCCGAACCAGACAGCAAGGCAACTCCGCAGGTTGTCCAACAATACCGCGATGATTTGGTAAAGACCGTGCGCGACCAAGAGAACCTCACCAAGCGTGAATCCGAGGTTGTGGCAGACATCGCAGTATCGCAAGCACCGCAATGGGCAACAGACGTTCGTGACAAATACCGCAACGCTTCTGAAACATACCTTGAAAGTATACCAAAACCAAAAAAAGAACTTCTCATGGAACTTGCCGAGAAGTACCGCCAAGATGAAACCGACCTCGGACAATTCGACCCAAAGATACCAGACTTCTTTAAGACGATAGAGAAGAAGAAACTAGACAAGACACAACAGGAGATTAGATGATTAACCTGTCGAGCGCGAGTTTGAACACACCAGAGACCGACGTATCCAAGAGCATCACACAGCTTTCCGAGCAACGTCAGCAGACCATAGCGCAATTCGATTACAACCTACCAGTCACCGACCGCGAGTACGAAAGCATCGGACGGGTAATACAACAGAACCCAGACGAGGAACCGTACAGATTTGCCAGTGCGATTCGGTTCAGCCGTGAACTTGGTTTGACCGTCGAGAACGCCATGATGCGCCTTGACGATTTGACCGAGTACCAGACAGGCAAAAAATTCTCCCCAACGAAAAGCACATGGAAAGCCATTGTCGATTCGTTTGAAATGGGGAAGCTCCAAATTCCCAAGGCAGACTTGGAGAAGCAGTACAAGTACCTCGACCTTGCAGGAGAGGACACAACACAGATAGAGCAACAGATTGCCGAGTACGAGCGCATGTTCACCGAACTTGGGGACAGCACACCACGTAACCTGTTGACCCAAGCACTCAAGGCAGGGGCGCAAACCTTGCCGTATACAGCTAAGATTGCCCTAGGTGGCGCAAGCAAGGGAATGGTAGCAGGACTCGGAGCCGCAGGTGCAGCAGCACTTTTCGGTGTAGCCGCAGTCGGAGCCTTACCCGTATCAATCGCAGCTTCCATTATCGCAGTCGCCACAGCCGCAGGTACAGCGTTCTCCTTCAAAGAAGCGTACGACCTCATGGAGGGTGGCGAATACTACCGTATGCGTAAGAATGGAATCCCGAAGGATATTGCGCTTCCCATGTCAAACATGTCGGCTTGGGTACAGGCAGGAGTGGAATCATTCCTTGGTTTGGTTCCAGCAGGTATTGGCAACATAACCGGCGCACAAACACTCACTAGCCGTGCATTGGCAAAGCTGGCGATCAGTGGAAAGTGGGGAACGGCCGGCAAGTTCTTGGGAACATGGGTAGGACAGTCGTTCGAGGAAGGAGCCGAGGAAGCGGTGCAAGCACTCACGGGATGGACAGCGGATATCATCGCTGCAGAACTCTCCGATGTCATGCCACCAGAACGCTCTATCCCCATTCTCACCGAAGCACTCGAAGGAGCAAAGCAAGGATTTCTCGCATCGTTGGTACTCGGTGCCGGTGGTTCGGTCATGTCCTCGGTATCAGATACTTCCCTACTCGGACAAATCAGGCGCGACGCGCAAGCAACGCCGAGCAAGGAATCATTCATAGACAAGCACCGTGCCAACGCTCCAGAAGGTGTTGCCGAATCAGAATGGACAACAGCACTCTCGGAAGTCTACGAGCAGAACAAGCCCAAGCGTACAGAAGCACAAGCCGAGCAGGAACTTGACGCTACACCCGGGGAAGCCACTTCAGTTGCCAGGTTGAAAAGCGGTCGCATCTACGCCCAAGAATCCGAGCAGGTCAGTGTTGCACCAGATGGAAGCGAATCACGTATCCTAAAGGTAGGGGATCCGATTTCCTCCAAGCGGTACGGATATATCGGATACACACGAACGGACAACGCAATCGAAATAGACGAGGTTCGGTTCGGGTCCACCTACGAGAATGTACGCAAGGAATCAATCCTTGAACTCGGACGACAGAATCCTGGCGTTGACATCGTGTGGAACCCACAGACCGAAGCCCTCCAAGCAATCCGCGACGAGATTATCGCGGAGCAAGGTTCACTTAACCCCTACACAACCAATCAGACGAACGTAGAGCCACGCCTAGCCCTTCAAGAGAAGATTAAACAAGCAATGCCCACCCTCGATGCTCCACAGCGCACAGCGGCCGCTACGTTGATTGAACTCCGCGCCGAAGCAAAGGGCATGACGCTAGAATCCTACATGGATACCTACTTCGACCAGCGCGTGTTCGCAGAGGAAGGACTAGACGCAACAAAGCGCGGAGGCATCACGTTCGAGCAGACCGAGGACGGTGTGAAAGCCCTTATCTACGCTGGCAAGAACGCCGATTTCTCCACCTTCAGCCACGAGGCGTTCCACCTGTTCCGTCGTGAAATGGCACAGACTCCACAATTGCAATCAGCCCTCACACAAGCGTCACAGGACAAGGCGTTCTCCACGTTCATACAAGAGAACAAGAGCTTCCTCAAGATGGACACAGCGAAAGCCATGGAGGTCCTGTCCAACTTCAGCGACACATGGACACGCGATCAAGAGGAACTTGTAGCAGGATTGTGGGAACTGTACCTAAAGGAAGGAAAAGCACCGACGAGCAGACTAGAAGCGTTGTTCGACAAGATAAAGAATTGGTTCGGTCGCATCTACGGCAGACTGTCGCAGACGACACAACTCGACCCACGTATACGAGAGGTGTTTGATTCACTTCTTGACAAGGACTCCGAGCTTGCACAACAGGTACGCGGACAGGAACAGCCGGTAGTGGAAGGAAAAGCGGCACAGGAGCAGTTGTTCCAAGAAGCGTTGTCAATCGATAATGATTTGGTTTTTGAGGACCCGTCTAACAAAGATTTAGATACTCAAGAAAAAATATCTGCACATAACGCTATAGTAGAAGCTAAGAAAATAATTCTCGATGCAAAACTGATGGATGAAAACGTTCTTGGAGATTTCGCTTATGCAGAAAAGGATTTACTTGATGATGAAGAAGTGGATAATTTGGTTTCTGAATATCTTGAGAGAGCCGGTGAATCACGGACTTTAGAGCAGATATATGAAGAACATGTCAACGACACAACTCCCGATATATTCAATCCAAACCTCGATATATTCGAGTGGGCAATCCAAGCGAAGGGAACAACAGACGATATAAATGAAGCAGGATATGTACTACCAGATGGAACTATGTTGGATTTTTCTGGTAAAAGAAATGGGGGAGAAGAAGGCGAACGTTCAGAGGACCATAGGGAATTAAATATACCCATAAAAGGGGACATTTCTGGAACTAAACTAATGGTTGCCTTTCAAAAAATGGGAGCAATGCGTGTAGACGCAAACACAGGATTAATAGACCTTGAAGTCATGCCGACTAGTAGGCAATTGCAATTCATTAGAGACATGATAGAAATGAATGAAGATACGTACATAGACTTACAAGACGGTGAAAGACGTACTTCGATAATGTCTATGGCTTCACCACAAAAAGTAATCGGGCAAATAAGAAAATTCTATAGCGGTGGAGAAATATCAACACAAACCCTTTTCCAACCAGCCCCTCCCACCGATTCGCCAGCTTTCAAAAAGTGGTTCGGTGACAGCAAGGTTGTAGACGAGAACGGCAAGCCGTTGGTTGTGTACCACGGGACAGCGAACGATTTCCTTGAGTTCGATAGGGAGAGGATCGGAGAAAATTATCTCGAAAGTAATGACGGTTTCTTTTTTATAGACGACGAGAATACCGCCAGAATATATGCAAAGCTTCATGCTACTCAATACGGAAGAGCTGATGGTAGGGTTATCCCTGTTTATCTTAGCATTCAGGATCCGTATGTTCTCCAATCACCAGCGTTAGTGGACTCGATTGAATATTTTGATGATCACTCATCAGAGATCCTGTCCGAGGCCAGGGGAAATGGGAACGACGGGATTGTCATTAAAGGTAAACAGCGAAACTTGTTTGTCGCGCTTTCTCCCACCCAAATAAAATCCGTCAACAACCAAGGAACGTTCGATCCAACAAATCCTAACATCCTCTACCAAGACGAGAACACTATCCTCACCGAAGCATCGCAATTCTCATCGTGGGAAGATTTCCGAGACGGTTACACCGCGTTCCTAGAAGCCATGTACGACGAGGTTCCAGACTACGACGACGATTGGTTCAGAAACACTTGGGACCGTGCGAACCCGACCGGCAACGATCAAGCGTCAGACCAACGGTTCTTGCAGGATATGAATGGCGAGGGACTTATCCCATTCCTTAAGGAAATAGGACGCATAATTCAAGAGAGGTTGGAGCAACCTGGCGACCAAGAGGAAGCAGACTACACCGACCGCTTGCAGAACATCAAGGCACGCATACAGCAGGAAGTCTCGCCATTCATGCGTAACACCGCCTTGCAATCGCTCAAGACCACACCGAGCAAACAATCGCTCAAGGCAGTTAGAACAACCATAGAGAACGCAACAAGGTTCTACCGTGACGTTTACGCAGAGGTGATGAACAAGCCTGATATGAAACCCATGGTGATAGACGAGTTCCTGCCAAGCATCGACGAGCCGTTGTTTTCAGAGGTAGAGACAGCATCGATTACCGAACGGGTAAACCTGTCCAAGCGCATCGAAGCTACCGAACTCAAAAAGAAAATCCTGTCTGGAAAAGAGACATTCGACGGAGAAGCCGAGAAGGTTATCCGACAGATGGACTCCGAGATTAAGGCAGAACAAGAGAAGGTTGCCAAACTCGAAGCCGATTTGCTTAAGACCGGCACGCGCCTTTCCGACACCGAACGCAAGGCCGTAGACCTGTCGGCGCAGATAGAGGAAACCAGGCGGGAACTTGATAAAGCACAGAAAAACATCCAGAAGCGTATCGCCAAAAACCAGAGCGTACCACAGTCTATGATGAACGAACGTGCAAACCTGTCCGAGAAGGTCAAGAACCTCATGTCCGAGTTCAATCTACTTTCCAAGACCAACCGCACCAAGGCATCACTGGATAAACAACAAGCGGTCAAGAAAGCAAAGGACTCTATCCGTGCCAAGCAGAAGGAAAAAGCAGACGCGGTTCGCGTCAGAAAGTACAAGGAACGACTCGCGGCAAAGATAATGGCTCCCGTATCCAAGGCAACAGACTACAAATACAAACTTCCTATCCTTGCGATACAGGCTACCATAGACCCGAAGTTCAGAACGGGTAATGTCAAGTACAACGGCAAGACTGTTGCACTAAAGGATATCCAGGCAATAGTAGACCAACTCGGAGAGTACGACATCACCCAAACACTCCCCAAGCGCATCGCAGACCGCCTTGACAAGACTCCGCTCAACGAATTGACATTGGTTGACTTGGAAGAAATCGCATCGCGTGTAGCGACGTTACGCAAGACTGGCCGGTTGGTACAGCAAGCACGATCTATATTCCAAAGCGAACTTGCCAACTCCTATGCACAGACCATCAGCAACTCACTCATCGACACAGGAAAGTACACACCGCCACCGGCAACTGGTAGCGTCGAGGACATCCAATCCAAGCGTAGTGTCCGCGAACGGTTCAGAAGCGTGTTCTACGATACGCTGGATATGCCACGCAAGGCGATCATGTTGGACAACGATACCAAGGGAACCGCCTACGATTTGTTGGTAGACCGACAGCGTGACGCATACCGCACTAAGGAATCGAATATCGCACGGAGGATGTCAACCATCGAACAGGTGATGAAGGAAACCGGCATAACCTACGAGGACGCATACAAGCAAGTAGAGGTGGACGGTACGACCTTCACCATCAGCGACCTTGCCATGGTCTATATGGGTGCGAAGAACGAACAGAGCAGAATGGCAATCGCATACGGCAATCTCATGGACGCACGCGAACGTGACAGCATGACCAACGAGGAAGTACGGTCGGTCGGAGACGAGAGGTTGGCGAAGGTGCTGGACGCGGCAGAGGCGAACCTATCTGCCGACATGCTCAAGGTACTCGATGCTATATCCAACGATTTCAACAACGAGTTCGACCGTATGAACGAAGTTGCGATACGAGAGTTCAACACGCCGATATCCCGCGTTGACAACTACGTTCCCATCAGACGACAGGAAATGACCGGCGATGATCTGGCGAACGCGGTAGCAGACGACTGGATGAACATGAACGCAGGCGGTGCAAAGGTCGGTATCCAGAAGGGGATGACAATCACCAGGGTAAACATATCACCGAAGAACCAGAAGCCCATGAAGCTTGATTTGTTCGGAACCCATGCCGAGGCGATCAACATGCAGGAACACTTCATAGCCTTTGCCGAGTACGGACGGGAACTGAACCGCGTGTTCAAAGGCAACCAAGCACTCCGCGAAACCATCCGGGGAACATACGGCGATTCCATGCTATCCGATATCGACGACTACATAAACGAGGTCATAAACCCAAAAGCGTTCCAACGGATGAAGAACGTGGACAAGGCTATCCGGGCATTACGTGGGAACCTGTACGCAGCATACCTTACCTACAAGACAAGTGGTGTCGTGTTGCAGTTCATCACTTCCCCCATGCCGTTCTTGGCGGAAGTGAATCCACTAAAACTGGCATCGGCATATCTGGAAGTCACCACGAAGCCACGCGAAACCATGCAGATGATAAACGAACTGTCGGTTGTCATGCGTAATCGTGTCATGGACCCGGCATGGAAACTGGTAAAGGATGAGAGCGCGAAGTATTCAAGACCGTTGCAGAAGAAGTTCAAGCGGTTCCAAGAGATCGGTGGCATGGGCATGGAGATAGCAGACAAGTGGTCGGTCGCCGGTGGTTGGCTTGCCGTGTTCAAGAATGAAATCGGAAAAGCTGAACTGGTTGACGATGCGGTGATACAGAAAGCGGTGCGAAAAGCTGACGAAGTTGTTTTAAGAACGCAACCATCATCCAGACCAGAAGACCTTGCACCATTGTTCAAACAGGGTGGCGAAGCACTCAAGGCGTTCACGCAATTCCAGACCGCACTCAATGTCATATGGAAAAACGTCGTGTTCGATGTACCGTTGTTCATTCGTCAAGGAGAGTACGCGAAAGCTATCGGACAGTCGGTCGGATACGTGCTTGCCGGCGCGCTTTTGGGTGCTGTTATGAATGGATACGACGATAACGACGATGAAGCACAGAAAACGAAAAAACTTATCTATTGGGGATTCACACAATTCACAGACAGTGTTCCGTTGATCGGTACATTGGTGAACAATGTTGCAGAATCAATTATAACCGGCGAAAAGCCATATATGTTCCCATCCACGTTCTACCCAAGTGCTAGTGAAATCGCAAAAGGCGTGATAAACTTATCACAAGGCGAATGGGAAAAAGCGGTGAAGGATTTGTCCGAGGGATTCGGCTACGCGACAGGGCTTCCCGTATCGGGAGCAAAACAGATAATACGTGCATTCGATGAAGGGCCACAGGCCGTTCTTGGGAGGATAGAATGAACACAAGCACAACCAGCGTCGTACAATACGAGATAGTCACCACTCCAGCCGCAAGCTACGAGATAACATTCCCATACTACACCCTAAGCGACATCCAAGCGGTACTCACCCTCGCTGACGGTTCCACAGAAACACTGACCATCGACAAGGACTACACGCTATCGGCAGTAGGAAACAGCGGAACACTTACCCGGGTAGGAACGTGGACAGCAGGGGCAACGAGAATCACCATTGCCCGTATCGCATCGTTCATCCAGGATGTTAACTTCATCAACAACGCGGTACTCAACGCCGAGACGCTAGAAACATTGTTTGACCGTGTAGTAGCGTACATCCAACAGACCAACAGCGCGATCAGTCGAACGGTCACCATCCCGATAACCGACGACGTAGCTACCCTAGAACTCCCAGCCAAGGCAGTTCGTGCGAACAAGGCACTTGCGTTCGACGTAGACGGAAACGCGGTTCCCAGCGAATACACCTCGGCTGTCATAACAGCGTTCATGGCAATACTACTCCAAAAAGAGAACGTGCTGGACTCGCAGAAGTACTTAGAGTTGCTTCCATCCGGGGCCACCGTTGCCATCAGTGCAATCGTTCAGGACTTCTTGAACACCGGTGGAACAAGCGTTGGAACAGCAGAGAAGGTTATCCGTCGTGATGCGAACGGACGGGCGCAAGTTGCCGAACCTTCGGCAGATGCGGACATCGCGGTTAAAAAGACTGTCACAGACCACACAAGCGCAACATTCGCCCACGATGCCACAAGCCTAGCAACCGCAAGCCGCCTGATAATCCGCGACGGCAATGGACGCGCAAAAGTAGCTGAACCATCAGCCGATGCCGATATCGCCACCAAAAAAACCGTTGCCGACGCGATAGCTGCAAAGACTGACCAAGAACTCAAGACGACCAGTTTTCCTACTTTTGGAGGACTGAAAGCAAAAGTTTTCTATAGTACCATCCTAAGCAGTTTTGCATCACCGGCGACAACGCCAAACAGCATTACATTCGACGGTACAAATCTTATTAGTTGTGACGGTGCTTCTGGTCTGATATATATTCACTCTGGCATCAGTGCCGCCATCCTAAGCAGTTTTGCATCACCGGGAGGACAA